>Ga0209217_1000390_pt1 | contig 11856 bp, 11 predicted proteins | sample JacPinW_OM3H0_M2_FD_187957 | JGI IMG/M metagenome (GOLD analysis project Ga0209217, IMG submission 187957) | Forest soil microbial communities from Algoma, Ontario, Canada - Jack Pine, Ontario site 1_JW_OM3H0_M2 (SPAdes) (version 2) | ecosystem: Environmental > Terrestrial > Soil > Boreal...
TGTGTGTGCCGCGATCCGCATGCGGATTGGGTGAACTATCTGTGCCAGTGCGCAGACCGCTACAGGAACGTGAACGGCGCCTGCGTTTCGGTTGTCGCCAAGCCCGGCGCGCCCACTGACGCGTCGGACGAGCTAGCGCAGCGACACGGCTGTGCGCACGGAATGGTACGGGCGCACCGCGACTGCGTGCCGTCCAGCCGACGGTACAACGCCGGTGGTTTGTTGGATTACTATCTCCGTTGGCGAGCCAATCGTTTCAGAGCCTATTGAATCCGGTTCGCACGCCTAGCGCGGCTAATCATCCTCGTCGATCTGCGGCTTTTCGCGCAGCACGGCATCGAGTAGCGAACGGTGAACCTCGATCTTTCCGTTGTAGTCGATGAATCCCTTTTTGCGGAACTTGTTCATGAAAAAGCTGACCCGCGATCGGGTGGTGCCGATCATTTCCGCCAGCGTCTCCTGACTGAGCGTGATCGGGATCGGTTGCGCGCTGCCCTCTTCGCCGAAATTCGCAAGCAGCAGCAGCAGCCGCGCCAGCCGCCTTTCGCTGGAATTGAACAGCTGGTCGATCAAATCGTCTTCGATCCGGCTGTTGCGCGACAGCAAATAGGCGATGAAGAATTCGGAAAACTTCGGCTCCCTGGCCAGCATCGCACGCATTTCGGGCTTGGTAATCGCTGTGATCAGGCAGGCTTCCATGGCCTGGCTGGTTGCGCTGCGCAGTTCGGCGCGGTCGAGACATCCTTCGCCGAAGAATTGCCCCTCCGCGAAAATCCCGACCACCGCTTCCTTGCCGTGCTCGGACAATACCGTCATCTTCACCTTGCCCTCCTGGATGAAGAAGACCGCGTCGGCGATATCGCCCTGGCCGTAAATTTTCTGGTTCTTCTCGTACCGCTCGACGGATTTTCCCGACCCGTCCTCGCGCAGAAACGCCCGGGGATCAAAGCCGACCTTTACCTTAAGTTGTGTGGTGTCGGGCATAGTTGGTCCGCCGTCCGGTGGGGAGCACAACCCTCTCGGCACCGGCAAATTCAGCCCCGGCCCCAGTATAATCCCGATGTGTCCGCTAGGCGACATAAATCGGGCCCGGCAGGGCTAACGCTTTCGAATCCGAGCTAACTTGGGAAACTGTTCCGGACGGGGAACAACCTTACGTCGGCGGCCGCAATCCAGGCGCTAGCCAGCCACGGCTGCACGAGGTCATTGGGTCGCTCGATATGACATCGGTGTGAATGCGACCGCACTTCTCGCACTCGAACGTCGTGGCGTGGAAGCCGGACGGTGTTGTCTCGAGCTTCGACAGCAACATGCGGCGATGCCCGCATGCCGGGCAGCTCGGCCGCTCGATGGCGGAAATATGCGCAGACGATACCGGTTGAAATTCGGGCATGGCGCACCGCGTGGATTTGAAGGGTTAGCGGGACTTACTCAAACCAAGGCGGCCAACGGGGCAACGATCGAATTGAACAATGAACGTTCTGCTATGGCGCGCCGTGTTCAAAATCGCTCACTTTGAAAAACTTAATTGGTGAAGGTGAAGAGCCCGAATGATAATCGCGGCCAATGCAATTTAAATGACGATCTCTCCAACGCCCGCCGGCGCCGTCACCGCTTGATACGAATACGCCATTGCGGCACGAATTTCGCGGGCCAGCCGTCGACATGCATGTCGAAGTTTTGAGCGACCGGTTTGGGCGCCTCGATCGGAGGCCTTTTCAAGCTCGTTTCTTGCAAACTCGTTTCTTGCAAGTTCGTTTCTTGCAAGGTCTCTTTTTTCAAGACGGTTTCGAGCGGACCCACGACACGCTCCTCGGGCGGCGGCGTCTTCCGGGCCGGTTCCGGAAAGCGCGCGCGAGCGACGGAAAGCGCCTTGCCAAAATCCTCGACATTGAGCCACGGCTCGGCGCGCATGCTTTCCAGGAGGCCCTCCTCCCAAAGCCTGGCGGCCTCGATATCGAAATGACCCTTCAGCTTCTGATCGACCGCCTGCAGCCCGTAGCCGGTGACGGCCCATTGTCTGCCCACCCAAAAAATATCACGATGCAGGGCCATAAGAATGTTCGTTTCCGCAAAAGTGGCGCTCGCCGCAGGCAGGAGACGAAAGATACTTGGACGCGCCGTCTTCGCAACAGCGAAGCCGCGCCGTTGTCGCACAAATTGCGCGCTATTGGTCTTTGTCGATCAGTTTGACGCCTCCCATATAGGGCTGCAGCACATCGGGCACGGCGATCGAGCCGCCCTGCTGCTGATAGTTCTCCATTACCGCAATCAGCGCGCGGCCGACGGCGGTGCCGGAACCGTTCAGGGTATGGACAAAACGCGGCTTGCCGTCGCTCGCGCGATAGCGCGCATCCATGCGCCGGGCCTGGAAATCGCCGCACACCGAACAGCTTGAGATTTCGCGATAGGCGCCGCCCTCGCCCTGGCCTGGCAACCAGACCTCGATGTCGTAGGTTTTCTGCGCGGCAAAACCCATGTCGCCGGCGCAGAGCGTCATTACCCGATAATGCAGATCGAGCTGCCGCAACACCTCTTCGGCACAAGCCAGCATCCGCTCGTGCTCGTCCTTGCTTTCCTCTGGCGTCGTGATCGAGACCAGCTCGACTTTTGTAAACTGGTGCTGGCGGATCATGCCGCGGGTGTCGCGGCCGGCAGCTCCCGCCTCGGCGCGAAAGCACGGCGTCAGCGCCGTCAGCCGCATCGGCAGTTCTTTCTCGTCGACGATGGATTCTCGCACGAGATTTGTCAGGGGCATTTCGGCGGTGGGAATAAGCCAAAGTCCCTCCCGCGTACAAAACATGTCTTCAGCAGACTTCGGTAGATTACCCGTTCCATAGGCGGCTTGTTCGCGCACCAAGAGCGGCGGATTTATTTCGGTATAGCCGTGCTCGTTGCTGTGGAGATCGAGCATGAACTGCCCGATCGCGCGCTCTAATCGCGCCAGGGCCTTCCTGAGCACGACAAAGCGCGCGCCGCTGAGTTTCGCGGCGGCTTCAAAATCCATGAATCCCAGCGCACCGCCGAGATCGTCGTGCGGTTTTGGCGTGAAGCCGTAGGTGCGTTTGTCGCCGAACAGGTGATGCTGGACATTGCCGTGCTCGTCGGCGCCATCTGGGACCTCATCGAGCGGGAGATTCGGAATCGCGGCCAATTCCGTCGCTAGCTCTTCGTCCGCCGCCTTGGCCTCCGCCTCGAGCTCCGGCATGGTCGTCTTGAGTTCCGCAACTTCGGCCATCAGCGCAGCCGCGCGCGCTTCATCCCTGGCCTTCTTGGCGTCGCCGATCTCTTTCGAGGCGGCGTTCCGCCGGGCCTGCGCCTGCTCGGACTTGAGGATCGCCGCGCGGCGCTTCTCGTCGATCGAAAGCAGCGAGGCAGACATCGGCGCGAGCCCGCGCCGTCTCAGTCCAGCGTCGAAGGCGTCGGGATTATCGCGGATCCATTTGATGTCGTGCATGGCAAGAATTCCTGCGTCGTGGCCGGGCAAAAGCGCGAAGCGCGTCTTCACGCCAGAATCCCGGCCATCCACGTCTTTGCTGCACGGTCTGTAAAAGACGTGGGTGCCCGGGACAAGCCCGGGCATGACGAATAAAGCCCCTTATTCCGCCGGATTCGCCGCCGGCGGCGGAGGTGCCGCGGACGGCGGCGTGGTGCCAGCTGCCTTGGCCGCGGCGGCCTTCTTTTCCACTATGCGCACCGCGATGATCGAGCCCTCGTACAGCAACAGCAACGGGATCGCGAGCGAGGACTGGCTGAGCACGTCGGGCGGCGTCAGGACGGCGGCGATGATGAAGGCGACCACGATGAAATAGCGGCGCTTATCGCGCAGCTGCTGCGAGGTGATGATGCCGATCCGCCCCAATAGCGTCAGGATCACGGGCAGCTGGAACGCGATGCCGAAGGCAAAAATCAGCGACATCATCAGCGACAGGTATTCGCCGACCTTCGGCAATAGCTGGATTTGCGCGGTCTCGGTGCCGCCGGCCTGCTGCATGCCGAGTGAGAACCGCACCAGCATCGGCAGCACCACGAAATAGACCAGCATCGACCCCAGCACGAAGAAGATCGGCGTCGCGATCAGATAGGGCAGAAACGCGCCGCGCTCGTGCTTGTAGAGACCGGGCGCCACGAATTTGTAGATTTGCGTCGCCACGATCGGGAACGAGATGAAACCGGCGCCGAACAGCGCGAGTTTTAGCTGGGTGATGAAATATTCCAACAACGCCGTGTAGATGAATTTTGAATTTTCCGCGCCCGCGATCCAGACGAACGGCCATACCAGCACGTTGTAGATCTGCTTGGCGAAGAAGAAGCAGAAGATGAAGGCGATGCCGAAGCCGAGCAGCGCCTTGATCAGGCGCGAGCGCAGCTCGATCAAATGATCCATCAGCGGCGCTTTGCTGGCCTCGATATCCTCGGCGCTCATGACGCTTTGGCGTCCCGTTCTACGTCAGGCGGCGCCGGCGCATTCTCGTGCGACGCCGGCTCAATCTCGCGCGTGATCGCGAGCGGCTCCATCGCGGCGGCGTGGGAGTCGGCCCCATTGAGTTTTTCGGGAACGGCGGCCTCTAGCGTCGTGGCAGCAGCGGGCGGTTCGATCGCGGGAGTCTCGGTTGCCGCGGGCTTGTCGACGTCGTCGATCCGCAGCGCCTCGCCGACGTCCTTCTGCAGCGACGTCATGATGTTGCCGCCGGTAAAACCTGAGGCGGCTTCCTTGACCTCGTCAAAACTCTTTTTGAGGTCGGCCATTTCAGCCTCTCGCATGGCCTCCTGGAACTGGCCCTGGAATTCGGCCGCCATCTTGCGTGCCTTGCCCATCCACTGCCCGACCATGCGCAGCACGCCCGGCAGCTCTTTCGGGCCGATGGCGATCAGCGCGACAATCGCGATGACGAGGAATTCACTCCACCCGATGTCGAACATGAAAAATTCCGCTCACGCGAGGCTGGTTACCCCAATACTTGCCAAACAAGATTCGGGCCGCCTGCGTCTCCCTCAACCGGTCTTGCCGCTGCAAGCTTTCGGTGTTCAGACAGCCTTGCTGCCGACGTCCGACCGCGCCGCCGCAGACGGCGTTGCGTTATGATCGATCGACTTCACGGGCTCGGGCTTTTCCGCAGTCTTCTCGTCATCCTGCATGCCCTTCTTGAAGGCCTTGATGCCCTGCGCGACGTCGCCCATCAGGTCCGAAATCTTGCCGCGGCCAAACAGCAGCAGGACGACTGCGATCACGACGATCCAGTGCCAAATGCTAAGCGAACCCATCCTGCAACCCTCCAAAACATGTGGCCAGCAACCAGGCCCAATCTATTCGGAAAGTAGGCTCAGGAGGTGTCAAAAACAAGGACTTAGGCCGTGTCAAAACGCTGTTAACGCGGCGGAGCGTTAACCCGTGACGACGTTGTGTCGCACCCTGACGCGGGAATTAACTTCCGCCCTCATTTTCCGGCTCCGCCGCGGGCGCCAGCGCAAGTTCCAGGTCGCCGATCTCGAGCGGGTCCTCGTCCTCGCGCAAGGCGGGATCATCCGAGGGCGTCGGGACGCTAAAGCCGCTAGGTAGCCTCGAATCCAACAGTCCCGTCCCTTTCAGCTCCTCAAGGCCGGGGAGATCGCCCAGCGCCTCGAGGCTGAACTGCGACAGGAAGGCTTCGGTGGTTCCGAAGGTCAGCGGACGGCCCGGCGTCTTGCGGCGGCCGCGCGGCCTGATCCAGCCGGTCTCCAGCAGCACGTCAAGCGTCCCCTTGGAGGTCACCACGCCGCGGATTTCCTCGATCTCGGCGCGCGTCACCGGCTGATGATAGGCGATGATCGCGAGCATTTCTATCGCCGCGCGCGACAGCCGCCGCGTCTCGGTCGTCTCCCGCGTCATCAGCCAGGACAGATCGCCCGCAGTACGGAAGGTCCACTTGTTGGCGACGCGAACCAAATTGACGCCGCGCGAGGCGTAATCCGCCTGCAATTGGGCAAGCGCAACCTTGATGTCGACGCCGTCCGGCATCTTCTTGGCAAGCGTTGCCTGATCGAGGGGCTCGCTGGCGGCAAACAGCAACGCTTCGAGAAGCCGCAATTCCTCGGGCCGCGCTTGCGCGTCAATCGCGCTCTCCTCGGGATCGGCTTTGCGTTTTTCCGCCAGACTTGCCATGGCAAGGTCTCCTTCTTCCATTTACTCGGCCGGCAGATCCGGCGCGGTCATCGCGCCGGGACCTGGTTGCGGCGAACGCTTTCGAAAATACAAAGGCGCAAAAGCCTCTTTCTGGTGCAGTTCCACCTCGCCTTCCCGGACCAGTTCCAACGCGGCTGCGAAGCTGGACGCAAAAACGGTGGCCTTTTGCGAAGGATCGACGACGTAATTCAAGAGATATTCGTCGAGGCGGCTCCAGTCCTCCGCGATCCCGACCAGGCGCTCCAGCGAGGCCCGCGCTTCCGCCAGCGACCACACCGTGCGCTTGGTCAGATGGACCGTTGCCAGCACGCGCTGCTGGCGCTGGGCGGCGTAGGCGGTCAGCAGGTCGAACAGGGTCGCGGTGAACCTTGGATGCTTGATCTCGGCTATCTGCTCCGGATTGCCGCGCGGAAAGATGTCGCGCTGCAATTGCGGGCGATTCATCAGCCGGTTCGACGCTTCCCGGATCGCCTCGAGCCGGCGCAGCCGGTTGGCGAGCGCGGTTGCCATTTCCTCGGCGCTCGGTCCGTCGGCGGTCGCGGGTTCGGGCAGCAGCAGCCGTGATTTCAGGAACGCCAGCCACGCCGCCATCACCAGATAGTCGGCGGCAAGCTCGAGCCGGATTTTCCGGGCCGCCTCGATGAACACCAAATACTGGTCGGCCAGCGCCAGAATCGAAATTTTTGCGAGATCAACCTTTTGCTGCCGCGCCAACGCCAGCAAGAGGTCGAGCGGGCCCTCGTACCCCTCGACGTCGACAACCAGCGCCGGCTCGTCGTCGGAGAGTTCAGCCGGCCGCCCGGTTTCAAAAGACAAAATTTCCGCGGTCATGCGCCTAGGATTCCCGCCCGTTCGAGCAACGCATCAAGTTCAGCCCGCGCCCTGACGCGATCGAAGGCTTGCGGGACTTTGCGTGACGCCAGCGCCCGCCGGGCACGGTCGAAGGCCAAACCCGCCAATTCCGGTGTCTCGGCCGCGACCTCGCGCATTTCGTCGAGCTTGCCGTTGCAATGCAGGACCACGTCGCAGCCGGCAGCAAAAATGGCCCGGGTCCGCTCGGCGATCGATCCCGAGAGCGCATTCATCGACACATCATCACTCATCAACAAACCTTGGAACCCGATCACGCCGCGAATCACCTGTTGGATGATTGTCGCAGAAGTCGTCGCCGGATGGGCGGGGTCGAGCGCGCTAAACACAACATGTGCGGTCATGGCCATCGGCAGGTCCGCCAGGGGCTGGAAAGCCGCGAAATCGGTTCGTTCCAGCTCCGTTTTCGGCGTATCGACCTCCGGAAGCCTGAAATGCGTGTCGGCCGTGGCCCTTCCATGGCCGGGAATGTGCTTCAGCACCGGCAATACGCCGCCATGTTCCAAGCCTTCCGTCACCGCGCGGCCGATCGCGGCGACCTTTTTCGGTTCGGTTCCGTAGGCCCGGTTGCCGATGACGGCATCAGCGCCGGCGACCGGCATGTCCGCCAGCGGCAAACAGTCCACCGTAATGCCCAAATCGGCCAGATCGGCTGCGATCAGCCGTGCACTCAGCCGCGCCGCGGATAGACCAAGCGCCGGATCACGGTCGTAAAGCACCCCAAACAAGGCGCCCGACGGATAGACCGGCCAATGCGGCGGACCGAGGCGCTGGACCCGGCCGCCCTCCTGATCGATCAGGACCGGCGCTTCCGGTTGACCGATCGAATCCCGCAATTCACGAACGAGTGTAGCTATTTGTAATGGTGTCTCAATATTCCTCTTAAAGAGGATAAATCCCCAAGGGCGCTGCGCGCGCAAAAATTCGCGCTCTGCGGGGCTCAGCGCCGGGCCGGATACGCCAGTGATGAATGCGCGCGTGCTCATGCGGCCGATTAGCCCGCGCGCAGGTCAGGGGTCAAGGAAACGGCCGCTAATTCCTTAGGACAACGCACTGCCCGCCGGCAGTTTTCAGGCTGCCGCAGAACTGGGACGCCTCGTCGGAGGTTTCAAATGGCCCCACCGTGGCGCGATAATAGACGCCCTTCTCGCCGAGGTCGGCGCGTCTGATCTGGGCGCTACGCGATCCGAGCACAGACGGGTACTTGCCCTGCAGCGTCCGGTAGGAGGCCTGCGCGTCGGCCTCGCTTTTCTGCGAGGACACCTGCGCGACGTAGCCGCCGCTGCTTCCGCTTGGTGCGGCTTGGACCGGGTTGGTGGCGGCAAGGCGAGTCGGAGGGGCGGCCGGGCCCGGTTGGGAGGCTCCCGGCGCCAGCGACAGCGGCCCGTTGGCGCTCGCATTGGCCGACGTTGGCGGGTTGCGCGTCGCGGTTGTTTTCCCGCCCGTTGCCGGTTTTGCAGCCGCTGCCGGGGTTGGCGCGGGCGCCGCCACGGGCGCTGCGGCTCCGTCAGGCTGGTCCCCATGTACTGGGAAGGCCTTGACCTTCCGCGGCTCGTTGTTCGGCAGCGTGCCATTGCTGGCGCTTGCCAGTGCGGAACCGGTCGGCGCCACGCTAGCCGCGGACGGCGGATTACCATTCTGGTTCAGCGGCGGAAATACCACGCGAGGGCCGGATTGGCTGGACCTGGCGTTGACGTCGACAGGCGCCTCCTCGCGCGGAACGATCTTCTCGGTGCCGTCACCCGCCGTCATGCGGTCCGGGACTTTGGCACTGCCGTCGGACGGTGCCGGCACGACCTTGGTCGGACCTGCATCCGCCCGGATGATCGGCGGCTCGCCGCTGCGGGGCGTTCCGACATAAGTGCGATAGGCAAAGGCAGCGCCGGTGCCGACGACCGCCAGCGCAAGCACGACCACGACGGTGAACAGGCCGCCGCGACGCTTCGGAGCCTGATACTCGGCGCCGTCGTCATAGCCGTCCTGATAGGCGTAAGGCTTTTCTGTATAGGTCAGATGCTGCTGGTCCTCGCCGCCCGCATCGAGCTGTCCGTACAGCGCGTCGTCATAGCGCGACGGATCGGGCTCCTGCTCGGCGTCCTCGTAGTGCGGCTCCTCATAGACCGGTTCAGGCGCGGCACGCTGCGTCGCATAGCGCTGCAGCGGATGCACTGCGCTCGGATAATCCTCCTGCGGGGCTTCCTGGCTTGCGATTTCTCTTGGAAGTCCCCTTGGAATTTCCCTTGGGATTTCCTGCCGGTTGGCACGTTGCATCCATGGCGGCGGGCCCGCGGCAGGCGGAGCATCATCGAAATCTTCCTCCTCCGCCGGCGCAGGCGGATACGGATCGCGCGCGGCAGCGCGCGGGGTGACCGGCGGATTGGCACGGCCCACGGCGCCGAAAGGATCGGTCTGGCCGATCAGCCGCGCAAGCTCCGCCAGCGGATCGCTGTCGCTTCTCGGGGCGCGTGGATCGTCGCCGCGGTCATAATCGTCCTCCGCGGGGAAAGGTTTGTCCTGATACCGATCAGCCATTGTGATGATGCGTCCCCTTCGGGAAAGCTGCCAACCCACTCTTCCGATCTTACGATCTTCGAAAGCGAATCAGCCTAATGTCAGATACCCCCACAGGTCCCCATGCGAGCGGTATTTGCCCCTAACTACCGCATCTCGTCCGGAGCATTGACGCCCAAAATGGCCAAACCCGATGCCAGGACCGAGACGACGCCCTGGACCAATGCCAGTCGCGCCCTTGTGATCTCTGCATCATTATTGATAATGAAGCGTAAATAGGGCAAATCGCGCCCCCTCGTCCAGAGCGCATGAAATTCGCTGGCAAGATCATACAGATAAAAAGCGATTCGGTGCGGCTCATGGGCCACCGCTGCCGCCTCGATCATCCGGGGATAGAGCGCTAATTGCCGCAGCAGGCCCAGCTCCGCCGGGTCGGTCAGTCGCTCGACCGGAGCGGTAGCGAGATAGGCCGCCCGGTCGCCCGCCTCCTCCGGCAGGTCCGGCACCACCTCGCGGGCGTTACGGAACACCGAGTGGCCGCGGGCATGGCCGTACTGCACATAGAACACCGGGTTCTCGCGGGACTGCTCGATCACCTTGGCGAGGTCGAAATCCAACACCGCGTCGTTCTTGCGGTAGAGCATCATGAAGCGGACGGCGTCCTTGCCGACCTCGTCCACGACTTCGCGCAGGGTGACAAAATCGCCGGAGCGTTTTGACATCTTTACCGGCTCGCCGTTGCGCAGCAGTTTTACCAGCTGCACGATCTTCACATCGAGTGCGGCCTTGCCCGAAGTCACCGCCTTGATCGCCGCCTGCACCCGCTTGACATAGCCGCCGTGATCGGCGCCCCAGACGTCGATCATGTCGGCAAAGCCACGATCGAACTTGTTCCTGTGATAGGCGATGTCGGAAGCGAAATAGGTATAGGAGCCATCGGACTTCGACAGCGGCCGATCGACATCGTCGCCATAGGCGGTCGCGCGAAACAATGTCTGCTCGCGGTCTTCGTAATCCTCGACCGGCGCCCCCTTCGGCGGCGGCAGGCGACCTTCATAGACGTCGCCCTTCGAACGAAGATAATCGACGGTTTCGGCGACGCGGTTATTTCCGCCATCGATCAGCGACCGTTCCGAAAAGAAGACATCGTGCTTGATATTGAGCGCGGCGAGATCGCCCTTGATCTCGTCCATCATCATCACGATGGCCTTGCTGCGCGCTAGCGGCAGCCACGCCGCTTCCGATAGCGTCAACAGCTTGTCGCCATACTCTGCCGCCAGCGCTTGGCCTACCGGCTTCAGATAGTCGCCGGGGTAAAGCCCTTCCGGAATTTCGCCGATGGCCTCGCCGAGCGCCTCGCGATAGCGCAAGTAAGCCGAGCGCGCGAGCACATCGACCTGAGCGCCGGCGTCATTGATGTAGTATTCTCGCGTGACATCGTAGCCCGCAAACGTCAAAAGCCCGGCCAGCGCATCGCCGAACACCGCGCCGCGGCAATGCCCGACATGCATTGGTCCGGTCGGATTGGCGGAGACATATTCGACGTTGACCTTTTGGGCCGCACCCAGCCCGCTTCGCCCGTAGCTCTCGCCCTCGCTCAGCACGGTGCGCAGCGCGTCCGACCAGGCCTTTGGCTTCAAGGTCAGGTTGATAAAACCGGGACCGGCGACATCGACGGACGCAATCAAATCATCGGCGCGCAATTTGATGGCCATCGCTTCGGCGAGATCGCGCGGTTTTGCCTTGGCTTCCTTGGCCAGCACCATCGCGGCGTTGGTCGCCATGTCGCCGTGGCTGGCGTCGCGCGGCGGCTCGACCACCACGCGGGACAGGTCGATACCCGCGGGCCAGCCGCCCTCCGCAGCGAGCGCGCCGCAAACCGCGTGCACGCGTGTGAGCACGTCGGCAAAAAGGTGCGGCGCTGGGGTTTTGTCGACCATGGGCTAAGGCTTAAGACCGGAAATTGCGCCGATGTCACGGCTTTGAGGCCGCCGCCTAACGCAAATCCGGGGTCGAGTCAAAAAGCCTCTGGTGTTCGGTGATGGCAAAACGGTCGGTCATCCCCGCGATAAAATTGCCGATCCGCCGGGCCCGCTCGGTCTCGCTCTCGGTGTTCCAGCCGGCCGGCGGCAGCCATTCGGCCGGCAGGTCGGACGGCGTCTTCTGATAGCGCGCGAACAGGTCGAACAGGATCGCTTCCGCCTCACCCATCACCCGCATCACCCGCCGGTGCCTGTACATATGCAGTTTCAGGAATGACTTGATCTCGGCTTCGGCCTGCGCGACGCTGACCGGAAACGCGAGCAGCACCT
>Ga0209217_1000391_pt1 | contig 11855 bp, 9 predicted proteins | sample JacPinW_OM3H0_M2_FD_187957 | JGI IMG/M metagenome (GOLD analysis project Ga0209217, IMG submission 187957) | Forest soil microbial communities from Algoma, Ontario, Canada - Jack Pine, Ontario site 1_JW_OM3H0_M2 (SPAdes) (version 2) | ecosystem: Environmental > Terrestrial > Soil > Boreal...
TATGATTATCAGTCGGACGGTCAGCGCGCCGCCCAGCTGGCCGAGAAGCTCATCACCGACGACAAGGTGGATTTCCTGCTCTCCCCATTCGGCTCCGGGCACACCAAGATTGTGGCCACGGTTGCGGAGCGGTATCAGACTCCATTGCTCGCGTGCGCCTCCTCATCTGAATCGGTGTTCGACCAGAGCTTCAAGCATCTGTTCGGGACATTGTCGCCCAACGGCGGCATGACCGACGCCATGGTCGCATTCTTCAAGAGCAAGATGCCGGCGCTCAAACGCGTCGCGGTGTTGGGACGGGACGACGTCTTCCCGAAATCGATGGCGCAGGGCACATCGGCGGCGGCCAAGAAAGCCGGGCTCGATGTTGTCTACGACCAGCTCTATGCCGTCGGCAGCATGGACCACTCCGCTGCGCTTTCAGCGATAAAAGCTGCCAATCCCGACTGGATCTATGTCACCGGCTACACCCAGGATCTCATTCTTGCGCGCAAACAAATGGCCGACCTCGGCGTGAAGGCGCCGATCGTGACCATGGTGACGGGTCCCGCCTACAAGGAATACACGGATGGGCTCGGCAGTCTCGCCAATGGGGTGACGAGCTCGAGCTGGTGGCACCACGCTACCAACTACACCGGCATCGGCCCGTGGCCGACGACGGCCGACTTCTACAAGGAGTTTGCGGCCAAGGAGAAGAGCGACCCGGACTATGTCCACGCCTCCTGCGCGGCAGCCACCCTGGTGCTGGCAGACGCGATCGAGCGCGCCGGGTCGATCGACAAGAACAAGGTGCGCGATGCGCTCGCAGCCACCAATGTCGCCACGTTCTACGGGCCGATCAAATTCAGCGCGAACGGGATGAACGGGGTCAGGGATCTCCCTATCATCCAGGTGCAGGACAAGAGCATCAAGGTGCTGAATCCCGCGGATATCAAGGACGGCGAGCTGGTGTTCTTGAAGTAAGCTCCAGTTCGAACTGCGGTGGGGCTTCTGGATTCAACGGCGCAGCAAGCTCCGCAATACCTCCCCCTGAAAGGGGGAGGTCGGCGAGCAACGCGAGCCGGGTGGGGGTCAACTCGCGCCCGCGATGACCACCAAATGTGCTCGCCCAGCGCCGGACCCCCACCCGACAGCATTTGCCCCGGCGCAAGGCCGGGGCAAATGCTGTCGACCCCCCCCTTACAGGGGGAGGTACGCAGGCTCGACCCTGCTGGCGGCCCCTGATTGCGATGGCCTACCTGCAAATTCTGGTGAACGGGGTCGTCCTCGGAGCGCTTTATACCTGTCTTGCAGTGGGATTCTCACTGGTCTGGGGGGTGCTGAACATCATCAACATGCTGCACGGCTCGCTGATCATTCTGGGCGGCTACCTCACCTTCTTCGCCTGGCACGGCTTCGGTATCCATCCCTTGGTGGCGTTACCCGTTGTTGCGCTCGTTCTTTTCGCCATCGGTTACCTGACCCAACTGCTGCTGATCAATCGCGTCGTGAGCGAACCGGTGCTCACCACGCTGACGCTTACCTTCGGCCTCGACCTGATCCTCTATAATTTCATGACCGTCTACTACACGGCCACCCCGCGGCGCGTCACGCTCGACCTCGGTGTGGTCGAGATCTCGGGAATCGTCATGCCGGTGGACCGGCTGCTCGCGATGACGCTCGCATTGTTGCTCACCGGCATTCTGTACGTCGTGCTGCGCGGCTCGCGGATCGGTCGGGCAATCGTCGCGGTGCGCATGGACCGGGATGCGGCGGCGCTCATGGGCATTCGTGTGGACCGCATCTATGCCATCACGTTTGGGATCGGCGCGCTGATGGCGGGCGCGACGGGCGCGGTATTCGCGATGATGTATCCCATCACCACCAATCTGACGACTACGTTTCTGGGCAAGGCATTTGTCGTTTGCGTCATCGGCGGTCTCGGCAGCGTTCAAGGCGCATTGGTCGGCGGAATCGTCCTGGGGGTTGTCGAAAGCCTGGCGGGCCAGATGGTGGGTCCGCAGCACGCGCTCACCGTTGGTTTTGCGCTGATGTTGCTGCTGCTGCTGGTAAAGCCGACCGGTCTCACCGGCATCCGGGGCTACGAATGATATCGCGCCGGTGGCCCTACTTTCTGTTCGCGATTTGGATACTGGCGCTGGGCTCGACTCCGCTGTGGGCCGGGAACTATGTCGTGCGCCTTGCCATCACCATTGCGATGTTCACCGGATTGACGCTTTCCTGGAATTTCATCGGCGGGTTCACCGGCTATCCCTCCTTCTCGACCGCGGCTTTCTTCGGTCTCGGCAGCTATGTTGGTGCGCTGGCGCAGCGCGCGGGCGTGCCGATGGTCTTCGCGTGGGCGCTCGCAACGCTCTTGGTCGGACTCTTTGCTGCGGCTCTCGGGGGCATCCTCCTGCGGCTGCGCGGGCACTATTTTGCGATCGGATCCATCGGGGTCGTGGAGGTGGTGCGGCTTCTCATCGCCTCTTGGGGCAGTTTTACCGGGGGCGGCGATGGACTCAACGTGCCCTTCGTTGCCGGCGGGCCGGACGTCGTAGCCCGCATCTTTCTGGCTGCCATGGTAGGCATCATGGTCGCCGTCTTTGCCACCACAGTCGGGGTCGACCGCAGCCGCCTGGGATTCGGCCTGCGTTGCATTCAGCAGAACGAGGATGCCGCCGACATGGTCGGCATCAATACGACCATCTACAAGATCGCTGCGTATACGCTGTCGGCGCTGTTCTGCGGAACCATCGGGGCTGCATACGCTTCCTGGACCGGCTACATCGATCCGAACGAATCGTTTTCCATCCTCATGACGATCAAAGTGCCGGTGATGTGCCTCCTGGGCGGATCGGGAACCAGATTCGGGCCGGTCATAGGCGCTGCTGCGTTCACGCTCCTGGAAGAGTTCTTCTGGGCCAATTTCCTCGACTACAACCGCGCCATCCTGGGTGCGGTCATCGTGGTCCTCATTTTCTTTCTGCCTGGCGGCCTGCTGCGCATGCCGTACCGCGGGCTAGGCACTCGCATCGGGCGGCCTTGGGTGCAGCCGAAAGCCGCGGCATGAGCACGCCGATCCTAAAGCTCGATCGGGTGAGCAAGGCGTTTGGCGGCATTCACGCCTTGCGCCAGATCAGCTTTGCACTGGAGGAGGGCCAGATCGTTGCTCTGATCGGGCCGAATGGGGCAGGCAAGACCACCCTCGTCAACCTAATTACCGGTGTGCACCGCGCCTCCGGCGGCCGGATCGCGTTCCGTGGGACGGATGTGACGCGGCAGCGCCCGTTTCAGGCGGCGCGCCGGGGACTCGCCCGTACCTTCCAGATCGTGCAGCCATTCCCGCGCATGAGCGTGTTGGAGAATGTGGCAGCAGGCGCGCTCTTCGGCGGCGGGCACGCGGGCATGGACGAGGCCATGGCGGCCGCACGCGAGCAGCTCGAGTTCACGGGGCTCAGCGACCTTGCCGACCGGCCCGCCTCGGCGCTTACGCTTGCCGCACGCAAGCGGCTCGAGCTGGCGAAGAGCCTCGCCATGAAGCCGCACCTGTTGATGCTCGACGAAGTCAATGCCGGTCTCAATTCCAGCGAGATCGATGGCGCGCTCGCGCTCATTCGCAGCATCGCCCGGCGCGGTATCACCATTCTCGTCATTGAGCACGTCATGAAAGTGATCTTTTCGCTCGCCGATCGCGTGCTCGTCCTGCACCATGGTGAGCTGATTGCCGACGGCGTTCCCAGCGACATTGCGGGGCAGCAGCGGGTGATCGAAGCCTATCTCGGCGAAAAGTTTGCTCGCCGGATCGCAAGAGCCGAAACAAATGGCTGAGTCGCTCCTTGCGATCGAGGCCCTGAGCGCCGGGTATGGCGACGTGCGCGTGCTTTGGGGCATCGATCTTTGCGTTGAGAGGGGCGAGATCGCCTGCATCGTAGGTCCAAACGGCGCCGGCAAGACCACGCTGCTGCGCAGCATCTCGGGCCTTCTTTCTCCTGCCGGCGGCCGGATCATTTACCGCGGCGATGACCTGAGCTCGCTCACGGCCGACCAGATTATTGCGCGCGGTATCGCGCATGTACCGGAGGGCCGGCGGCTGTTCCGCGGGCTGAGCGTGCGCGACAACCTCCTCCTCGGTGCCTATCTGCGACGTGACGGCGCGCAGATTGCGCGCGACCTCGATTACGTATTGGCGCTATTCCCCATTCTGCGCGAGCGTCATCGACAGGATGCCACCACTTTGTCGGGAGGCGAGCAGCAGATGTGTGCCATCGGACGCGGAATCATGTCGCGCCCGCAGCTGCTCCTGATAGACGAGCTGTCGCTCGGGCTGGCGCCGCGGTTGGTGGAACGGCTCGGTGAGGCTTTGCTGGAAATCAACCGCTCCGGCATCACCATCCTTCTCGTTGAGCAAGATGTGATGACCGCCTTCGAGCTGGCACGGCATGCCTTTGTGCTTGAAACCGGGCGGGTCACCAAGCGCGGCACAACTGCCGCGCTTGCGGAGGATCCCGCCATCCGCCAGGCGTATCTGGGCATGTAACGCTTCGTAGGGCGACGCATGCGTCGCCCTATTGCAACAGCACATGGAGGCAGGGCGAGGCATGCCTCGCCCCTACGATCGGAAAAACTTTCTGAAAAACCGTACGACGCGGCTCCACAGCGCTGCGCGTGCCAGTGTGCCTGCATCGAGGACCTGCTGCTCGGATTGCGTAGTGGGCGCGCCTGCAAGCCGTGCCGCCAGATTGCGAGCGAACGTTCGGGTCAAATGATCGGCGACGTCCTTGACCAGGCCGGAGCGGCTGAACTGCGCCAGGGCCCCGGTGAGCAGAAATTTGACCGAGAGATCGACCCGTGAGGAGCCCTCGCTCAGCGGTTCGACCGTGTACACAATGATTGCGCGGCCACTCGAGGCGCTGCGCGAATCTCTGCCGGCGGCGCGCACGACGCCGCGAAATGCGGTCTCGTTGCGTTCGATCTCCACTGTCCCCGCAAATGCGCTGACGATGGGCCCAAGCTTCACATGCATTTCCCCTTCGGCCCGGCCGTTCTGCAGCGGCATCGTCAGGCGAGCACCCGGAATGCATCGCGCCACGGTGTCCAGATCTGCCAGGAGCTGCCATGTTTCCGCTTGCGAGCAGGGCACTGTAAACGAGTCGCGCAGATCCACGCCGCTGCTTTCCACTGCGGACCATTGCTCCTGCGTGATGCGCTCCGATGGAGACGCCGAGCGAGCTTGTAGGGGCGAGGCATGCCTCGCCCCTAGGGTGGAACGGGTATGCGCCGCGCTGGGCGGGTGCGCGCCGACGGGACCAAGCCGCGTGCGTGCACGCGTCGAATGTGACTGGCTTTCGCCCCCCTGCGCGATGACGCTGCGGACAGCGGTGACGATCCCCACGTAACCGGTACATCGGCACAAGTTTCCGGACAGTTCGAGCCGGATGCGCTTTTCGTCCGCTTGCGGCAGGCGCGTGACGATGTCGCGGGCGCTGATCAACATGCCCGGGGTGCAATAGCCGCATTGCAAGCCATGGTGCTCTGAGAACGCCTCGCGCAGGCGCGCCATGACCAGGTCCTTCTCCAGGCCCTCGATCGTCCTCACCTCGGCGCCATCGCACGCGACCGCGTAGGTGATGCAGGAGCGTGCGGGTGAGCCGTCGATCAGAACGGTGCAGGCTCCGCACACCCCATGCTCGCAGCCGATGTGCGTACCGGTAAGGAATTGATCCTCGCGCAGGAAATCCGCGAGATTGCGTCGCGGCTCGACTTCGGCCTGGACCTTGCGGCCATTGATCGTCAGGGACACGGTTCTCATGCTGCGCAGGCCCGCCTTGCCGCGCGCTGGAGCGCCACCGGAGCGAGTTGCCGCAGGTAATCGTCGGTCACGCCTTTCTCGTCGAGAAGGCGCAGGACGGCAGCGAAATCGAGCCGATCCGGCAGATCCGGACCGAAGCGTCCGCGGAAAACTGACGAGGCGTCGGCGAGCACGACGGGCGCCGTTTCGATCGCCCCGATCACCGCCCGAAAGCGACCGCGTTCCGGGTCGTGCAGCACGCCGCCAATGGCATGCGCGTATTCGCCGGCTTTCTGCGCGAACTTGAACACGCCCCAGCGCGCGCCGCTCGATAACTTGGGAATTCGGATGGCCCGAATGAGCTCATCGGGCCGCAGCACGGTCGTGAACGAGGAGATGACCAGATCGGCGGCAGCAACGGGGCGCGCGTCGTTTCTACCCACTATGAGGATGTCGGCACCGAGCAGGGGCAATATGGAAACCCAGTCGGCGGCCGGATCCGCGTGTGCGAGGCTGCCGCCGATGGTGCCGCGGTTGCGCACCGCGCGATAGGCGATCATCCCTGCCACATGCGGCAGGAGCCCGTTCGATGCGTCGGGCACACGCCCATCCTCGACATCGGCATGGGTGACGCAGGCGCCGATCTCGATGTGATCGCGTGCGTTCGCAACAGCAGCCAGTTCAGGAATGGCTGTGATGTCGATCAGGAGATCGGGCTGGGCCAGCCTCAGATTCAGCATCGGGCCGAGGGACTGGCTGCCGGCGAGCACCTTGCAAAACAGGCTCGCGTCCCCGAGCAGCTTGATGGCCACATCCATGCTGGTCGGCCGCTCGTAGTCGAAGGCAACCGGCTTCATCGTACCAAAGCTTCAGGCATCAGAACCTCTCCTTGTGCGAGAGGCTGTCGGTTACAAGATCGCGCAGCACGGGCAGGTTCGGAACGGGGTCGAGCTGAATGAGCCCGGGGTGCAATTTCGCGATACAGGCATACTGCACCTCGCCGTCGATCAGCATCGTGCATTCCTTGCATACATTGGCGTTGAAGCAGCTGAACCGAATGGCAAGATCGGGTTGCTGCTGCATCCGGATGCGCACCAACCCGTCGAGGACGGAATCGCCATCCTCGAATGGTACATCGAATTCCTCATACCGGCCGTTGTCTCGGCTGGTCCCGCGCCAGATTTTCAGCCGCGCCGACTTCAACGGCGAAGCGGGTTTATCTGAGGCGCGCACGTTCCACGCCCTCGAAGCTGGAGACAAGCTTTCCGTTGGTCAGTGACAGCCGTTGGTTCTTCTCATACTGCGCGCTGGTCTCGGGAAAATCATCGCGCTGATGCGCGCCGCGGCTTTCCCGGCGGTTGAGCGCGCTGAGCGCGAGAGCTTCGGCCGCAAGCAGCCCGTTACGCAACTCGAACCATTCGACCAGGCTCGCATTGTGCACGCGCTCGCGCGACACCGCGGCGGCCCGCAGCCCGCGCTCGCGCATCGCGCAGAGGCGATCATGCGCCTCGTTCAGAGCGCGAGCGGTGCGGAACGGACCGACCTTGTGCCACATCAGCTCCTTGACGTCGCTCATGAGCGCCGTGGGGGAGGGCCCCCCGCGTCCCTCGTTCTGCCCGCGTACCGCACGGATCAGCTCCACCTCGGGCAGGGCGGCGCTCATATCCCAGGCTGGCGCTTTCCTGCGCGCGGCAAATCGGGCGGCTTTTTCTCCCGCCCGCTCGCCGAAGACCAGCGCTTCTGGAAGCGCGTTGCCGGAGAGCCGATTTGCCCCATTGGCGCCGCCCGCGAGCTCTCCCGCCGCGTAGAGCCCAGGCACGCAGGATGCCATGTCGGTGTCCACTTCCACGCCGCCCATCTGATAGTGCGCAATCGGGAACACCTCGACTGGCTGGCGCGTGAGATCGATATTGTTGCGCTTGAAGATCTCGATCACGGGACCGAGCGCTGCCCGGAGCGCGCTTTCGCCGATGTGCTGGAACGAAAGATACACTCCGGCGTGGGGCGAACCGCGCCCCGATTCCACTTCCTTGTAGATAGCGTAGGTCAGGGCATCCCGCGTCGTGCTGTAGCGCTCACCCTGCGCTTCGCCGTAGTTCTGCAGGAATTCCTCGCCGTTCCCGTTGAGCAGGCGTCCTCCGAGCTTGACGCGCGTGGGCTCCCAGGTGGTCGGATCGAGCCCCACCATCCGCGGCGCGAGATGCCCATTGGGGTAGAACTGCAAGAACTCGAGATCGATCAGCCGAGCGCCTGCGCGCAACGCGATGCCCACGCCCTCCCCCGCGAGATTGTTGGGCGACGTGGTGCGCTTGAACATTTTGGTCATGCCGCCCAGCGCGAGGACGACCGCGGGGGCCTTGATCATAATGGGTGCCGCTGATTCCACGTCGAAACCGACGGCGCCTATCGCTTCGCCATCGCGCGTGACCACATCGGTGAGGCTCACATTGCTCAGGCGACGGATATCGGAGTTGCGGCTCACCTTGTTGCGCAGCGCCGCGCAGATCGCCGCTCCCGTGCTGAGAAAATCCACATAGACGCAGCGCTTGCGGCTGTGCCCCGGCGCCTTCACCTGGTTGATTTTACCGTCGTCCGCTCGCGCCCAATTGACCTTCCACGCTTCGAGCTCGCGGATGCGTTGCGGCGCGCCCTCGCAGAGGAGCGCGGCGAGATCTTCATTGCAAAGTCCGCGCCCCGCTTCGAGCGTATCGGCAAGATGCAGCTGCGGATCATCGGGCTCCGCCTCGCCGAGCGCGGCCGCGCAGGTCATTTGTGCCATGATGCTTGCGCCGCCGCGACCGATTACGTTCTTGTCGATCAGGATGGCCTTCGCGCCGTTACGCACCGCCGCGACTGCGGCGAACATTCCGGCAGCGCCGCCGCCTGCCACCAGCACATCGGTCGCAAGCTCGATCACCTCGTCCATGTTCACGAAGCGCCGCGCAGCGCGGCGAGGATGCGGCGCGGCGTCATCGGAAGCTCGCACAGCTCCACACCCCGTGACGCCAGTGCATCATTGATGGCGTTGGCAATGGCGGCAGCGGGTCCGATCGCACCGCCTTCCCCGACCCCCTTCTGGCCGAACTCGGTGTAGGGCGATGGCGTCTCCATGTGCAGCACGCGGATGTTGGGGACCTCGGGACAGCCCGGCAGCAGATAATCTGCAAGCGTTGACGCGAGCGGCTGGCCCTGCGCATCGAACGGCATCTCCTCGTAGAGCGCCGAGCCGATGCCCTGGGCGGTGCCGCCGTGGATCTGGCCATCGACGATCATGGGGTTGACCAGCACGCCGGCATCCTCGACCACGACGTAATCCAGAATTTCCACTCCGCCGGTCTGCGCGTCGATCGCAAGCACGACGGCGTGCGCCGATCCCGTGTGCAGGCCGGTGAGGCGGTCGGGCGCATAGCCTTGCGTCACTTCGAGGCCGTGGGAATCGGTGTCGCCGGGGAGATCCGCCGGCGCGAGATAAAACGCGCGCGCAATGTCGCGCAGCGATACGCTGCCCCGTGGCCCGAAGACGCTGCCGTCGCGCAGCGTGACCGCGCTTGCGTCGGTTTGGAGGAGCGCCGCGCCGATCTGTGCCACCCTGTGGGCGAGTTCCTTGCACGCGCGGGCCGTGGCGCCGCCCGCCCATACCATGCCGCGGGAGCCCCAGGCGCCGCTCGAATAGGGAGAGAGCTCGGTGTCGCCGAGCCGCACCTGCACGTCAACCGGATCAAGCCCGAGACAGTCCGCCGCGACCTGTGCCAGTGTCGTCTCCAATCCCTGGCCGATGCTCTGGATCCCCGCCCTGACTTCGAGCCGGCCATCGGGAGTAAGTCGTGCAAAGGCCTGCTCGTAGAGCGCGCGCCGCTTGCCGTCGGCCGTGGTCCCGTGCGCCGTCTGCTCGGAGAAGATCGAGATGCCGAGCCCGATCAGCCGCCCGTCCGCTTCCCCGCGACTTTGCCGTTTGCGGACGGCAGACAGATCGATCGCCTCGACCGCCATCTGCAGGATGCGCGGGTAGTCGCCGCTGTCAAAATGCTTGTCGGTGATGTTGTCGAAGGGCATCTGCTCCGGGCGCACCAGGTTTGCCTGCCGCACCTCGTGCGGCTCCTTGCCGATCTTGCGGGCCAAAGCGTCGATCATCAGCTCCATGGCATAACAGACGCTGGGCCGCGCCACCCCGCGATAAGGCAGTTGCGGCGCCTTGTTGGTCGCGACCGCGGCGGTCTTGCAGCGATAGACCGGAAGATCGTAGGGCCCGGGAAGAATCGCGCTGACCTGGGAAGGCTCGATCGCCGATGTGAAGGGGTAGGCCGAGTAGGCGCCGGAATCGACCGCGGCCACCGCATCGAAAGCGAGGACCTTGCCGTTCCTATCGGCGTAGGCCGTCATGCGGTAGTGATGCTCGCGGCAGTTGGCGTTGGCCGTGAGCTGCTCGCGCCGATCCTCGATCCAGCGCACCGGATGCCCGCATCGCAACGCAAGCCAGCAGAGGCAGATCTCCTCCGCCGCGAGGATGGCCTTGTAGCCGAAGCCGCCGCCCACATCCGGGGAGATGACGCGGATCTGCGCTTCGGGGATCTGCAGCACTTCCGCCAGCCCTGTGCGGACCACATGCGGAAACTGCGTGGCGCCGTGGAGGATGAGCTGATTGAGGCGCGCATCCCATTGCGCGATGAATCCCCGGCACTCGATCGGCGACATCACCTGTCGCGCCGTGCGGACCTCCCGCGTCACTTTGACCGGCGCGGTTTTCGCCACCGTCTCGATATCGCCGTCGAAACCTACCTCGACATAGACGTTGCCTTTGACCGTCTCGTGCACCAGCGGAGAGCCGGGCTTGCGTGCCTCCAGCATGTCGACAACGGCAGGCAGCTCCTCGTATTCGACGCCGACTTGGGCTGCGATGTCCTCGGCCTGCGCCCGGGTATCGGCGACGCAGAACGCGATCAGCTCGCCCACCTGCCGGATCTTATCCGTGACCAGCGGAGCCTGCTCCGAAACCTGAAAGCCGGGGAGCGGCGACACCGCCCGGATCGGCCGCACATCCCGCAGGTCCTGCGCCGTGAATACGCAATCCCGCAGAGGATCGGGAATGCGAACGCCGGTGAGGCGCGCGTGCGCCACGGTGCTGCGCACGAAGGCCACATCGCGCATGCGAGGGAACCGGATGTCGCCGATGTACTGGCCGCGGCCGTGCAGGAAGCGGTCATCCTCCTTGCGGCGCAACCGCGCGCCGATGGCCTTCTTGCTCAATCTCGATTCCCCGAAACGTGCTCCCGACGCCGGTGGTCATAGCCCTCCTTGCTCATGTGGCTCAAGGCTGGAGTCGCGTAGGGAGGGCGGATTAGGACCAAGGCGGCTGAGCCGACTGGTGCGTAACCCGCGGCCTGTCGGCGGATTACGCTGGTGCTAATCCGCCCTACGCGCTGCGCGTTCTCGTTCGCGATTTGCCGCCACCGGTGTGTCATTGTATGGGAGGCTTCTTGTGCGCGTTCTGCGCATCCCACATCTAACTGACGCCCCGCGGGCCCGTAGCTCAATGGTTAGAGCCGACCGCTCATAACGGTCTGGTTGGAGGTTCGAGTCCTCCCGGGCCCACTCATAATTTTCAATGGCTTGCGTAGCGGGTCCTGGGGTCGGGAGAGTTACTGGTACTGATATTGGTACTGTTTCGCGCCGCCGATAGCCGATCAAACGAGCCGCCGAGCGCAAATAATCGGGGTGGTGATGGTCATATATACGATCGAGCATTTCGACGCTCATGCCGAGAAAGCCGGCTGCTTCCCATTTGTCCGCGCCGGCTTGCATGAGCCAGGTGGCACGGGACAAGGAACTTCTGGCATGCAGTAATCAATGTCGGATCCATGAAGGGTCCTCCTCTATGCCCGCAATCATGTTCTGATTCGGTTGCCGCCGTCATCCCACCGGATGGAGTTTCCGGAAGCGGCGGGAAAAGTCTCTGGTCGCAAATATTCTTTAATCGAAGAGAATTTAGCCAACTAGCCAAGGGCTCCGCCCTTGATATCCCTTGCACCGGAGCGTGAGGAGGATGCCGAGGATGATCACGGGATATCAAGGGGGAGCCATGGTTGAG
>Ga0209217_1000396_pt1 | contig 11817 bp, 7 predicted proteins | sample JacPinW_OM3H0_M2_FD_187957 | JGI IMG/M metagenome (GOLD analysis project Ga0209217, IMG submission 187957) | Forest soil microbial communities from Algoma, Ontario, Canada - Jack Pine, Ontario site 1_JW_OM3H0_M2 (SPAdes) (version 2) | ecosystem: Environmental > Terrestrial > Soil > Boreal...
GTTCTCGGCATCGGGCAGCGGCTTGACGGACTCCTTCCAGCTGCGGCTGCGGATCTCCGGCTTCTCATAGGGGCGGTCGCGGCGCTCGATCTCGAGAAAGCCGGTCGGCCTACCCATGGTTCGCCACACCGGCGAAGGCCGGTGCCCATGGCGGAATGGGTCCCGGCTTTCGCTGGGATGACAAAAAGGGCGGTCGCATCATTCGGCCGCTTCCGTGCGAGCCGAGAGCCGCTCGGCCTGCAATTCCAGCAAAGCGCGGCGGTAGTCCTTTGGCGTGATTTTCACAAAAGACGCGACAGTATTGCCCCAGTCCTCCAGAAGACTGCGCGCCCGGGAGCTGCCGGTGAACAGGTGGTGGCGCTCGAGCAGAATGCGCAATCTTGCGGCATCGAAGCGCAGTGGGTCGCCCATGCCGCTGTCATGGACGCTCGATGCGCGCTGTCGCGGCCGGTCGTCGGGGTCAGCACCGTCGTCGGGCTCGGTGGCTGCGATCGGTTCGAGCTCGACCTCGTTACGATTGCACAGGTTCGAAAAGCGGCCCTTCGGGTCCCAGACATAGGCGATGCCGCCCGACATGCCGGCGGCGAAGTTGCGCCCGGTATCGCCGATCACGGCGACGACTCCGCCGGTCATGTATTCGCAGCCGTGGTCACCCGTGCCCTCGACGACAGCGACCACGCCCGAGTTGCGCACCGCGAAGCGTTCGCCCGCGACACCCTCGAAGTAGGCCTCGCCCGCGATCGCGCCGTAGAGCACGGTATTGCCGATGATGATGTTCTCGGTCGGCTCGCGCCGCGCCTCCGCGGGCTGGCGGACGATCAGGCGCCCGCCCGACAGGCCCTTGCCGGTGTAGTCGTTGGCGTCGCCGTAAAGCTCAAGGGTAACGCCATGCGCGAGAAAAGCACCGAAGCTCTGCCCGGCATCGCCGCGGAACGTCGCCCAGATGGTGTCCTGCGGAAGACCGCCATGGCCGTAGCGGCGCGCGACTTCGCCCGACAGCATCGCGCCGACGGTGCGATGGACGTTGCGGATCGGGTGCTCGATGCGCACCGGCTCGCGGCTCTCTAGCGCCGCCTGCGCCGCGGCGATCAGCTCGTTGTCGAGCGCCTTGTCGAGGTGATGTTGCTGTCGCTCGCAATTGTAGATCGCGACCCCGGACTTGGCCGGCTCTTGATACAACAGCCGCGAGAGGTCGATCCCCTTGGCCTTCCAGTGATCGATCGCCCGCACCATGTCGAGCTTGTCGACCCGGCCGATCATCTCGTTGAAGGTGCGGAAGCCGAGCTTCGCCATCTGCTCGCGGACTTCCTCGGCGACAAAGAAGAAGAAATTGATGACGTGCTCGGGCTGGCCGGTGAAGCGCTTGCGCAATACCGGGTCTTGGGTCGCGATGCCGACCGGGCAGGTGTTGAGATGGCACTTGCGCATCATGATGCAGCCGGCCGCGATCAGGGGTGCAGTCGCAAAGCCGAACTCGTCGGCGCCGAGCATTGCCCCGACCACGACATCGCGACCGGTACGCAGCCCGCCATCGACCTGCACCGCGATGCGGCCGCGCAGCCCGTTGCGCACTAGGGTCTGCTGGGTTTCCGCGAGACCGATCTCCCAGGGCGAACCGGCATGGGTCAGCGAAGTCAGCGGGCTGGCACCGGTACCGCCTTCGAACCCGGCGATTGTGACGTGGTCGGAGCGCGCCTTGCTGACCCCGGCCGCGACGGTCCCGACCCCGACTTCGGAGACGAGCTTCACCGAGATGCGCGCCCGGGGGTTGGCGTTTTTCAGATCGTGGATCAGCTGCGCCAGATCCTCGATCGAGTAAATGTCGTGATGCGGCGGCGGCGAAATCAGGCCGACACCGGGGGTCGAGTAGCGCACCCCCGCGATGACCTTGTCGACCTTGCGGCCGGGGAGTTGGCCGCCTTCCCCGGGCTTGGCGCCCTGCGCCATCTTGATCTGCAGATCGTCAGCATTGACGAGGTATTCGGTCGTGACGCCGAAGCGGCCCGAGGCAACCTGCTTGATCGCCGAGCGCATCGAATCGCCATTGGGCAGCGGCTTGAAGCGTTGCGCCTCCTCGCCGCCTTCGCCGGTATTGGACTTGCCGCCGATGCGGTTCATCGCAATCGCCAAAGTCGTGTGCGCCTCGCGGCTGATCGAGCCGAAGCTCATCGCGCCGGTCGCGAACCGCTTGACGATCTCGCTCGCCGGCTCGACTTCGTCGAGCGGCACCGCTTCGTCGGCGAATTTGAACGACATCAGTCCGCGGATCGTCAGGTGCCGCTCGCTCTGGTCGTTGATCGTGGCGGCAAAGGCCCGGTATTCGGTCTGTGAATTGCCGCGCACCGCATGCTGCAATTTGGCGACCGATTCCGGCGTCCAGGCATGGTCCTCACCGCGCAGGCGGAAGGCGTAGTCGCCGCCGGCATCCAGCATGTCCTGGTAGAGCGGGTTGTCCCCATAGGCTTGTCTGTGCCGCTCGACCGCTTCCTGAGCGATCTCGCGCAGCCCAACCCCTTCGATAGTCGTGGCTGTGCCGGTGAAATATTTCTCGACGAAATCACTGGCCAGACCCACGGCATCGAAGATCTGCGCGCCGCAATACGACTGATAAGTCGAGATCCCCATTTTGGAGATGACTTTGAGGATGCCCTTCCCGACCGCCTTGATGTAGTTGGTTTGCACCTGCTCGGCACTGAGCGGCAGGTCGTTCTCGACGCGAAGCTGCTCGAGAGTGGTAAAGGCGAGATAGGGGTTGATCGCCTCCGCGCCGTAGCCGGCGAGCGCACAGAAATGATGCACCTCGCGCGCCTCTCCGGTCTCGACGACGATGCCCGTGGAGGTGCGCAGACCCTGCCGGATCAAATGATGGTGCACCGCCGAGGTCGCGAGCAAGGCCGGGATCGGCACCCGGTCGGCCGCGGTGGCGCGGTCGGAGAGGATTAGGATATTGTGGCCAGCCAGCACTGCTTCCGTCGCCTCGCAGCAAAGGCGGTCGAGCGCCGGCATCATCCCGTCCGCGCCCTCCGAGGCCGGCCAGGTCGCATCGAGCGTATCGGTGCGGAAGGCGCTGACCAGCTTCTCGATCGCGTGGATCTTTTTCAGATCGCCGTCGGTCAGGATCGGCTGCGTCACTTCCAGCCGATAATGCGAGCCGGCCTCGTGCCCTAATAGGTTCGGCCGCGGCCCGATCATCGAGACCAGCGACATCACCAACTGTTCGCGGATCGGATCGATCGGCGGGTTGGTGACCTGGGCGAAATTCTGCTTGAAGTAATTGTAGAGGAGCTTCGGCTTGTCCGACAGAGCGGCAATCGGCGTATCGGTACCCATGGAGCCGACCGGGTCGTCGGCATCGCGCGCCATCGGCTCAAGGAAGAACTGAATGTCCTCCTGGGTGTAGCCAAAGGCTTGCTGCTGCTTCAGCTGGACCGACGGGTCGTTGGGCCGGATCGGCACCGTTGCCCGAGCGAACTCCTCTCGGTGCTCCTCCGCCAGGTCCGGCAGGTTCGATAAATTGAACTGGGTCGCCTCGAGCCACGCTGCGTAAGGATGCTCGGCAGCAAGTTTGCGCTTGATCTCGTCATCGTCGACGATGCGACCTTCTTCGAAGTCGATCAGCAGCATCTTGCCCGGCTGCAGCCGCCACTTGCGGACGATCTTCTCCTCCGGGACCGGCAATACCCCTGCCTCGGAGGCCATGATCAGATGATCATCGTCGGTGATAACGTAGCGCGCCGGCCGCAGGCCATTGCGGTCGAGGGTCGCGCCGATCTGGCGGCCGTCGGTGAAGGCAATCGCCGCCGGACCGTCCCACGGCTCCATTAGCGCCGCGTGATATTCGTAGAACGCCCGCCGCTGCGGATCCATCAGCGGATTGCCGGCCCAAGCTTCGGGGATCAGCATCATCATTGCATGGGCGAGCGAATAGCCGCCGCCAATGACGAGAAGCTCTAGCGCATTGTCGATGCAGGCGGTGTCGGATTGACCCGGCCCGATCAACGGCACCATTTTCGCTAGATCGGCACCCAACAGCTCGGAGGTCATTGCCTGCCGGCGCGCCGCCATCCAATTGACGTTGCCGCGTACCGTGTTGATCTCGCCGTTATGGCAGAGGAACCGGTAGGGATGGGCGAGCCGCCATGACGGGAAGGTGTTGGTTGAAAAGCGCTGATGCACCAAGGCGAGCGCCGAGACCGTCAACGGGTTACGAAGGTCCTTGTAAAAGCTTCCGACCTGCGGGGCCAGCAGCAAGCCCTTGTAAACGACGGTGCGGGTCGAGAACGACGGCATGTAGAGGTGCCGCAATGCCGGCAACCCGTGATAATCGGCCAGTGCCACGACGGTGTTGAGGGCCTGCTTACGGATGGTCAGGATCTTGCGCTCGAAGGCATCCTGGTCGGCAAGCTCCGGGCTGCGGGCGACGATCGCCTGGCTGATCCATGGCATCGTCTCGATGACGGTCGCACCGAGCCCGGTCGTGTCGGTCGGCACGTCCCGCCAGCCGATCAAAGTCTGTCCCTCGGCCTTGATATACCCCTCGACATGCTCGACCGCGATGGCGCGCGCCCGCTCGTCCCACGGCAGAAAGCACATCGCCACGGCGTAATGGCCGGGCTCGGGAAGTGTCAGTCCCTGCTTGGCCGCCCAATCGCGCAACAGCGCGTCCGGCATCTGGATGAGGCAGCCGGCCCCGTCGCCGACCAGCGGGTCGGCCCCGACCGCGCCGCGATGATCCAGATTGACCAGGATCTGCAAGCCGCGCGCGATGAGGTCGTGCGATTTTCGTCCCTTGATGTTGGCGACGAAACCGATACCGCACGAATCATGCTCGTTGCGCGGGTCGTAGAGACCCAGTCTCTCCGGCAATGCCATCGCGATGCTCTTCACCTGACGCTGTTGGCGCAAGTTTTCTCGACGCGCCGGCCTCGGCACGGCGCGAACGCCATAATATGCATAAGATCGCGGGGGACGCGAATCGCTTCAAGCACCGACTAACTCGGTGTCAAGCGCAGGTCCGCAGGCCCCAAGATGGCGCGTGCCGGCTGCCTAATTCGTGTGCAGACTCACCGCCTCCACCGGCCGGCCCTCCGCCGCCGCGGCCGAAAGCCGAGTGCCGCGGCAGTCACGATGCTGCAACATCCGTGACCTTTATCGGTAACAGTTGCCGCATAGATTCCCCGGCGCGGCGCGGCCTCGCGCTCGTTCAACCGCGATTGCGGATTTCGGGGGGATTCCCGACATGAGAGGGATTGCCTGTTTTGCGGCCGCAGCGTCGCTCACCGTCTCTTTGGGCCAGCCGGCGAGCGCAGCCGAGCGGGAGGATCCGGCGTCGACCGCGGCCCATCGCGAGTCGTCCGATGATGGCGAGCGCGAGCGGTCGGGCGGAGGTGACCGCAAGAAACGCTGCAAGCTCGACAACGGCATCGAACACATCGTGTTTATCCAATTCGACAACACCCACCTCAGCCGCGACAACCCCAACGTGCCGTCGGATCTCGAGCAGATGCCGACGCTCTATAACTTCATGAAGAACAAGGGCACGCTCGGCTCGAACAGCCACACGGTACTGATCTCCCATACTGCGGCAGGCATCATCTCGACGCTGACCGGCGTGTATCCGGACCGTACCGGCACCGGCGTTTCCAACAGCTTCAACTACTACAAGCCGGACGGAACCGCGCCGTTCATTTCCGCCTTCGGCTATTGGACTAACATCATCCCCGACGGCGCCCCGCTGATGGTGAACGAGTCGGGCAAGATCGCGCCGGCGCCCTGGGTGCCGTTTACCCGCGCGGGCTGCGACGTCGGCAACGTGTCTGTCGCCAACACCGTGCTGGAGAACAACAGCACCGACGTGACAAACGTGTTCGGCAAGGGCTCGCCCGAGGACATGGAAAGCTCGACCCAGAGGACGCTCGACTTCGTCGGGATCGCCATCCATTGCGCGAAAGGCTCGTCCTCGATATGCGCCGCGCCCGGGGCCAATCCGAAAGCCGACCCGCTGCCCGACGAGCCGGGCGGCTATGTCGGGTTCCAGGCGCTTTATGGGCACAAATACGTCGCACCGGTCATCAATGGCGGCAGCACCACGATGACAGACCTGCTCGGCGGGACGTTTAGCGGTTTCCCGGGCTTTGACGGGATGTTCCCCAAGGTCACCGGGGCCTATGTGGCGAAAATGCTCGAAGCCGGTGTGCAGGTGGTGTTCGGCTACATCTCCGATGCGCACGACAACCATGCGCCGGGCGGCTACGCCTATGGCCCCGGTGCAGCGGGCTATGTCGCACAGCTCAAGGAGTACGAGTAGGGCCTTACGACGTTCTTCGCTGAGCTGAAGGCGCACGGCATCGACGAGACCAATACACTGTTCGTCGTCACCGCCGATGAAGGCGACCATTTCGCCGGCAAGACCAAGACCGGGTGCGACGGCGTGACGACGCCCTGCGTCTATAACGCCGGTGAGATCGGCGAGGTGCAGGTGCAGGTGAACCAGCTGCTTACGAAGGCCGGTGTTACCACCCAATACGGCATCCATTTCGACATGGCGCCGGCCTATTACCTCAACGGCAACCCGTCCGCGACTGCCCTGGTGACCCGCCAGTTCGAACAGGCGCTCGCCGACCTGACCATCACCGACCCGTATCTCGGCAAGGAGGTTCCGCTATCGGTCGGCCTGGCCGATCGCGCCTCGATGAAGCTGCTGCACATGGTGAGCGGCGATCCGCTGCGCACGCCGACGGTGGTTTCCTGGAACGAGCCGAATGCCTGGGTGCAGACGGGCGGGGGCGATGCCGTGACGATCAACCCGAGGGTCGCTTGGTTGCATGGCGGCATTCAGCCCGAGATCGCCAACACCTGGCTGGGGCTTGTCGGTCCAGGAGTCAACAAAGGGGGCATCGACGACACGACCTGGACCGACCATACCGATGTGCGGCCAACGATACTGGCCCTGGTGGGACTGAAGGACGACTACCTTCACGATGGCAGGGTGATCGTCGAGCAGCTGAAGCCCTCCGCCTTGCCGGAGGAAATCGAGGAGAAACCGGGCGCCTATCAACGGTTGGCGACTGCCTACAAACAGCTCAACGCTCCGTTCGGCGAGTTGTCGCTGGCGAGCATCAAATACTCGACCGCTCTGATCCAGAGCGACGGCGCGGTGGTTTACAACAGTTATCTGGACACGATGGCGGACTTCACCGCCCGGCGTGATGCGCTTGCCGGCAAGATCAAGAAGGTGCTGGAAGGCGCTGCGTTCGAGGACGCCGAGATCCCTCCGGGAACAGCGGTCTCGTTGCTGGGGCAGGCCCACGGGCTGATTGCGGAGATGAAAGGGCTGGCAGCTGCCGCGGACTGACGAGTTAATGAGATCGCTCGTTTTCGCTTGCGTTAAGACCCTCCAGTGCGCGAGGCTGGGTCTGCCTTTAGCCGGCCTTCACCCATCGATAAACCGCCTGAACCCATCGCGGTTCGGCCCAATATTTGAGGAGGAGACGTGACCCGACCCCGCGTTGCCGATGATTTCGCCGCGATCCGTGCACGCATGGAGGAGTTGCGCCGCGAGCGTGCGCAGGCCGTAAAAAAGGACGCTCAAGACACAGACGAGCCCGGCATCGGCGGCCGCGGCCTGTTGAAGAGGCTCGAAAGCCGCCACCGGCCGGACCCCCCCGATCTGCCTACGGGCTTACCGAGCCGGCGTTACGGATCCAGCCGCTAGGCGAGCGGCACCCACCGTTTCTCGCGGAAGCTGCTGGATGACCCCACGACAGACGATGAGAGCCCTGATTACGCGCCGCGGCTACACGATGGTGCCGGGCGCCTACGATACCTTGACGGCGCGGCTCGTCGAGCAGGCCGGGTTCGCCGCGGTCTATCTGACCGGCGGCGGGTATTCGCGGGCGAACGGCTATCCCGATCTCGGATTGCTGACTCTGTCCGAGAACGTCCGCTTCATCGGCTTGACGGTCGAGGCGGTCGGCATCCCGGTCATCGCCGATGCCGACACCGGCTACGGCAACGCGATCAACGTGATCCGCACGGTCCGCGAGTACGAGAAGGCGGGGGTCGCCGCCTTCCACATCGAGGACCAGGTAAGCCCCAAGAAATGCGGCCATTACGAGGGCAAAGAGGTCATCAGCACCCTCGAGATGGTCGGCAAGATCCATGCCGCCGTCGACACTAGGCAGGACCCCGACCTCGTCATCATCGCGCGTTCTGACGCACGGGCCATCAATGGCCTGCACGCATCGATCGACCGCGTCAACGCCTATCTCGAAGCCGGCGCCGATGTCGGATTTGTCGAGGCGCCGCAGGATGTCGAGGAGCTGCGCGTCGTCGGCCGTCAGGTTAAAGGGTCAGCCCTGGTCAATGTCTTCGAAGGCGGCAAGACGCCGATGCTGCCGGCGAGCGAGCTGGAGGCGATGGGTTTCCGCCTCGGCATTTACCCCTCGCAGACCCATCGCGCTGCGATCCGCGCGGCGCAACGGGTGCTGGCCGCACTGAAGGAAGACGGCGATACAAGCCGCATCGAAGGCGATCTGGCCACCTTCCAGGAGCGCGAGGATGCCGTCGGCACCGATCGCTGGCGCGCCCTCGAGGAGAAATACATGCGGACCGGGTGAGGAGGGCTGTCACCCGGCTCACACCACCGGCGAGCTGCCGCCGTCGACGTTGATGGCGCAGCCGGTCACGTAGGAAGCGGCGTCGGAGGCGAGGAAGCAGGCGATATTGGCGAACTCCTCGGCCCGCCCCATGCGGCCCAGCGGCACTCGCCGGCCTGCCTGCGCGATGAAATCCTCGAGCGAGACGTTGGCACCCTCGCGGGCGTGGCGGCGGACGATCTGGTCGCTGACGATGATGCCGACATGCAGCGAGTTGACCAGAATGTTGTGGGGCGCACCCTCGCCCGAGAGCACCTTGGAGAAGGCCATTTGGGCCGCCCGGCTGACCGAGGTCGGCGCGCTATCCGCACCCGGCGCCTTGGCGCCGATGTTGAGGACATTGATAATCCGGCCCCAGCGGCGGTCTTTCATTTGCGGGAATACCAGGCGGCATAGGCGGATCTGGGCGAAGAGCTTGAGGTCGAGATCCGACTGCCACATCTCGTCGGTCAGCTCTACCGAGGGACCGCGGGTGGCCTGGCCGGCATTGTTGACGAGGATGTCGATCTTGCCGAGCTCGGACATCACTGCGTCATAGGCGCGACGGATGTCGGCCGCCTTGGAGACGTCGGCGCTGACTGTCGCGATCTTGCCTTTGCCGGCCGCCTGGATTTGCTGCTTGGCCTCGGCAAGGGTGTCGGGGTTGCGCGCGAGGATCGCCACATCGGCGCCCGATGACGCGAATTTCTCCGCCATCGCCAGGCCGAGACCCTTGCTGCCGCCGGTGATTACCGCACTGCGTCCATCCAGTCTTACGTCCATCTTTGGGCCTCCTTCCCAGGGTTGCGCCGTCAGCCGGTGAGCCGATCGATCGCCTGCATATCTTCGTCTGTCAATGCCCAGCTCGCCGCACGGACATTCTCTTCGACCTGTTCGGGCTTGGTGGCGCCGGCGATGACGCTCGCCACCTGGGGACGCTGCGCAAGCCAGCTGACCGCGAGCTCAAGGAGCGTGTGGCCGCGTTCGACGGCGAAACCTTCGAGGCGCTCGACGACCGCCCAGTTGCTCTCGGTCAGATAGCGGTCAGCGGCCCGCTGCATATAGGTCAAACGGGCGCCTTCCGGCGGCGGCCTATGGCGCTGGTACTTGCCGGTCAGCAGCCCGTTGGCGAGCGGCGCGAACGGGATCAGGCCGAGATCGTAGGCCTGCAACACCGGCATCATCTCGCGATCGAGCCGGCGCGCCAAGAGGCTGTACTCCTCCTGACACGACACAAACTGGTGAAGTCCGTGATGCCGGGCCGTCCACTGCGCCTCGACGACCTGCCAGCCGGGCAGAGTCGAGCAGCCGATGTAGCGGACCTTGCCCTGCCGGACGAGATCGTCGAGCGCCCGCAAGGTCTCCTCGATCGGCGTCAACGGATCCGGTTGGTGCTGCTGGTAAAGGTCGATCCAGTCGGTTTTGAGTCGTCTCAGGCTGGCTTCGACCTCGGCGATGATGTAGCGGCGCGAGGCGCCCTGAAAGCGGCCGGCGGCATCCATCGGCCGCGCGAACTTCGTCGCCAACACGATGTCCTTGCGGCGATCGCCCAGGATCTCGCCGAGGCACGCCTCGGAATTGCCGCGCGGGTCGCCGTAGGTATCGGCCTCGTCGAAGAACGTGATCCCGAGATCGAGCGCCTTGTGGACGACCTTGCGGGTTGCTTCGAGATCGATGCGCCCGCCGAAATTGTTGCAGCCGAGACCGATCACCGAAACGCGGAGGCCGGACTTCCCGAGATTTCGTTGTTCCATTTTCTTTCCTGAACAGGATCAGGCGGTGAAGGCCGAGAAGATCTCGTCGAGGGCCGTCAGCTGATTGCCGTTGACCGAGTTGGGGACGAGCACCGGCGTGTTGAGACCGCCGGCGTACCAGGCGGCAAGTTGGTCGCGAACCTTCGCCGCGGGCCCGTAGAGCGTGTTGTCGGCGATCCACCGGTCGGTCAGGTAGTGCTCGATGTCGTCCCGGCGATTTTCGGCGAGGGCCTGCTCGATCCCTCTCATCTCCTCGCCATAGCCGGCTTCCTTCCAGTAATTGCGGTAGTTCGGCAACAGCACATAGCGCACCAGCCGGCGGCGGTGCAGCGTCAGGGCCGCGCTCTCATCCTCGGTGATGCAGACCGGCAGCATGTTGCCGATCAGGAAATTCGCATCGGCGCGTTTCGTCGCCGGCAGCACGGCGAGGGACGCCGGCAAATGCGACAGACTGGCGTTGGCGAACAGCACGCCGTCGGCGATCTCGGCGGCGAGCGCCACCATCCGCTTGCGCAGTGCCGCGAGCACGACCGGCGGCAACGCGCCGATCCCGTCATAGGTCTTCAGCTTCTCGACAAACACACGGGTATCGGCCAAGGGCTTGCCCGGGGAGATACCGAACCGTTGGTGTGTCGGGCCGTGGGCGACGCCGATGCCGAAGCGAAAGCGGCCGCCCGAAACCTCGTGGATGTAGGCCGCACTTGCCGCGAATTCCTCCGCCGTCTGGGCATAGATCGGCGCGATCGCGGTGCCGAAGGTGATCCGTTCGGTGGCCAGTGCCAAACCCGTGCACTGCGCCATATTGCCGTACCGGCTCGGCATATAGATGCCGGAAAAGCCGCGCTTCTCGATCTCGCGCGCGATCTCCAGGGTTTGGCGCCGACGTCCCGGCACGGCGACAAGGCTGATCGCGGGCATAGGCTCAGGCATCGACGGCTCCGGCGGCGGGGGGTTGGCGGGGTGCCATTGCTAACACGCGCCTCCAGTCGGAGCCAGGCACTAACGCCTGGATCGAGTGAGAGCCCAACCCGAAATTGATCCGATGCGGGCCCGTGAGTTCAAATACAGCGAATCTGCAGCGAAATCTCCCCTGACGGTTGAATAAGCGGCCCCGGCCGTGGCCCGGTCCTCAAGCAATTCTTTATCTCACAATTGTGGCAAGACCCCGGCCGACAGCCGCTCGCGTTGAGCGAAGTGCGCAAGATGGCGTGCCAGGACGAGATGGCTGCCGTCGCTGCTTGCCGCGACGGGGTGCTGTCTGCATTCTGCCTCCCGGCTCCGCATCACCGAGAAAGCGGGCCGAGAACGTTGGGAGGGGCGCATGTGGCAACAGGTTTACGACCCCTTCGGCAATTTCGTCTTGTCGACGTTCGCCGCGGCGATCCCGGTCGTGACATTGCTCGTCCTGATCGCCGCGGGTGCGGTCA
>Ga0209217_1000398_pt1 | contig 11768 bp, 8 predicted proteins | sample JacPinW_OM3H0_M2_FD_187957 | JGI IMG/M metagenome (GOLD analysis project Ga0209217, IMG submission 187957) | Forest soil microbial communities from Algoma, Ontario, Canada - Jack Pine, Ontario site 1_JW_OM3H0_M2 (SPAdes) (version 2) | ecosystem: Environmental > Terrestrial > Soil > Boreal...
ACCCTCGTTGCGCTACACGCCGGTTTCGAGCTGCTTTCTCTGAAGCAGCAATTGCAGCGCAAGCCCGGCTCCTGGCACTGGCACATCATCGCCGAGCGCCGGCCGCAGTAGAAGCGCGAGCAGAACGCAACGTTGCCATATCCGCAACACAATCGGGGCATATGCTGCGAGGCTTCATCGGGCGCGCGCTGAGCCCTCGGCATACCAACGTGAACCCGGAAAATGGCCTATTTTATTCGTCCCTGCTCCCTCCCTCAGAACCCCGCTTTCCCTCCCTGCAAAGGGCGAGAATTGGCCTCTCAAGCATTTGACATTGCACGTTTTCTGGGAGCGGAGCCGAATTTTCTCCCTGCTCTGAGGGAGCTAGGCGGCGCGGCGGCGGCTCTTGACGCGGGTGTCGGAGCCGCGGTCCTCGTCGAAGAGCTCGGCGAGCTTTTCGAGCATCACACCACCCAATTGCTCGGCGTCGACAATGGTAACGGCACGGCGGTAATAGCGGGTCACGTCGTGGCCGATGCCGATCGCCGTCAGCTCGACCTCGCCCAGGCGCTCGATCTCGCGGATCACCTCGCGCAGATGCTTTTCGAGGTAGTTGCCCGGATTGACCGAGAGGGTGGAGTCGTCGACCGGGGCGCCATCGGAAATTACCATCAGGATGCGGCGCTGCTCGGCGCGCCCGCGCAGCCGGTCATGCGCCCAGACCAGCGCCTCGCCGTCGATGTTTTCCTTCAGGATGCCCTCGCGCAGCATCAAGCCGAGATTGCGCCGGGCGCGCCGCCAGGGGGCGTCGGCCGCCTTGTAGACGATGTGGCGCAGATCGTTGAGGCGCCCGGGATTGGGCGGCTTGCCGGCGGCAATCCAGCGCTCGCGCGACTGCCCGCCCTTCCAGGCGCGGGTGGTGAACCCGAGGATCTCGACCTTGACCCCGCAGCGCTCTAGGGTGCGGGCGAGGATGTCGCCGCTCATCGCCGCCACGGTGATCGGCCGCCCGCGCATCGAGCCCGAATTGTCGATCAGCAGCGTCACCACGGTGTCGCGGAACTCGGTTTCACGCTCGCGCTTGTAGGCCAAGGGCAGGATCGGGTTGGTGACGACCCGCGACAGGCGGCCCGCATCGAGCAGGCCCTCGTCGAGATCGAACTCCCAGGCGCGGGTTTGCTTGGCCATCAGCCGGCGCTGCAGCCGGTTGGCGAGCCGTGCGATAACGCTCTGCAAGTGCGAGAGCTGCTGGTCGAGCAGATGGCGCAATCGCGATAGCTCGTCCGCGTCGCACAGCTTGTCGGCCTCGATCACCTCGTCCGAGGCGATGCTGAAGGCACGATAGACCGCAGCCTCGTCGGGGCGGCGCGGCATCTGCCCGGGGCGGCCGGGGCGACCCGGGTCGTCATCGCTCGAACCCGGCATCATCTCGCCGTCGCCGGCTTCAGCCGCGTCCTGCGCGTCCTCGGCCTCGCCCTCCATCGGCGATCCATCGGACGAGTCCTGCGCCCCGGAAGTGGCGCCCTCGCCCTCGCTCTGGTTCTCGCTCTCGGCCTCCTCGCCGCCCTGCTGCTCCTCGCTGTCGGCCTGGTCATCGACATCGCCGAGATCGAGGTCGAGATCTTGCAGCAGCCGGCGAGTGGCCCGCGCATAGGCGTCCTGATCGAGGATCGTGCGGTCGAGCTCGCCGAAATCCTTGCCGATCCGGCCCTCCAGCCACGGGCGCCAGAGATCGACGACGCGTCGCGCCGCGGGCGGCGGCCGTTCCTTGGTCAAGGCCTCGCGGGTCAAGAGGCGCACCGCTTCGGCCATCGTGCTGTCGGTGCGCTCGGTGATCCGCTCAAACCCTTGCCGTCGGTATTGCTCCTCGAGCATCGCCCCGAGATTGGTGGCGACCCCGGCCATGCGCCGCGCGCCCAGAGCCTCGACCCGGGCCTGCTCGACCGCCTCGAAGACTGCCCGCGCCAAGGGCGAGCCGGGCACGCGTTTGCTGTGCACCGCATCGTCGTGATAGCGCAGCCGAAGCGCCACGCTGTCGGCGGCACCGCGCAGCTGTGCTGCCTCCTCAACCGGAAGGTCGCGCGGCGGGTTTGGCAGCCGCACCCGGGCGCCGCTCACTCCTGCCGCCTCGGGGCCAAAGCCAACCGTCACGTCATCGCGCTCGGCAATCGCGCGCAAGGTCGCCGCTGTCGCCCGCTTGAAGATCTCGGTTGGCGAATACTCCTGGGCCATCGGCACTCTACATCAACGTCGCATTGACGCTGGTTTCTGCCAATTCGGTGCCGAAGCAACGCTGGTAGTATTCGGCTACCGTAGGCCGCTCCATCTCATCGCATTTATTGAGAAAGGTCAGCCGGAAGCCGAAGGCAAGATCGCCGAAAATGCGTGCATTCTCAGCCCAGGTCATGACCGTGCGCGGCGACATCACGGTCGAGATATCGCCATTGATGAACCCGGCACGGGTCAAGTCGGCGAGCGCCACCATCGCACTGATCGTGCGCCGGCCCGGCTCGTCGTCATAGCTCGGCACCTTCGCCAGGACAATGTCGACCTCGGCGTCGTGCGGCAGGTAGTTCAGCGTGGCAACGATGTTCCAGCGATCCATCTGGCCCTGGTTGATCTGTTGCGTGCCGTGATAGAGGCCGGTGGTGTCGCCGAGACCGACGGTGTTGGCGGTCGAGAACAGCCGGAAATGCGAGTGCGGCCGGATCACGCGGTTCTGGTCGAGCAGCGTGAGTTTGCCCTCGACTTCGAGCACTCGCTGGATCACGAACATGACGTCCGGACGGCCGGCGTCGTACTCATCGAAGCACAAGGCTACCGGGTGCTGCAGCGCCCAAGGCAGGAGACCCTCGCGGAACTCGGTGACCTGCTTGTTGTCGCGCAGCACGATCGCATCCTTGCCGACGAGATCGATGCGGCTGATATGGCTGTCGAGATTGACCCGGATGCACGGCCAGTTCAGACGGGCGGCAACCTGTTCGACGTGCGTGGATTTGCCGGTGCCGTGATAACCGCAGATCATCACGCGCCGGTTGAAGGCGAAGCCGGCGAGAATTGCCAGCGTGGTGTCGTGGTCAAACCGGTAGGCATCATCGAAATCAGGGACGTGCTCGCTCGCCTGGCTGAACGCCGGAACCTGGAGATCGCTGTTGATCCCGAAGGTCTGCCGGACCGAGATTGTGATGTCGGGTTGTTCCAAGGGGAACGCGCTGGGGGGCGCCGTTGGCTGAACGGATGGCATTCTTCTCTTGTATCCTGATGGTTGAGCAGGGGAATTTGACGACCGCCACTCGATTGTTCAACTAAAATAGCTGGCTTTCAGAGTGGCGTAAGCCTGATTGATGATCTTCAGCTTCTCCTCGGCCACCTTGTCTCCGCCATGCGCATCGGGATGGTGGAGCTTGACCAGCGCCTTGTAGCGTGCCTTGAGGCGCACCGGGGTGAACGGAGGCTCGATCTCGAACACGGCAAGGGCCTGTTCGCGCGCGGACAAAGCGCGTTGCGCAGCGTCGCCTGTGCGCCGACCATTCCGCTGGCGGGGATCATGGGACCGGCCCGGACCACCGGAGAACACGCCAAAATAGTCGCGGATGCGGGCGGCATAACCGGGGCTGTGGCGGGCTCCCAATCTCCAGCTCGGGCGCTGCCAAACCGTGTCGTGGCGAACTTCAGCCTCGACCTCACCATCGCTCATCCCGGCATAGTAATTCCAGGCGGAGTTGTAGGCGCGGACATGGTCAAGGCAGAACCAATAGTAGTCCTGCAGCTGCAATCGTGATTTTGGCGCGCGAAAGTCGCCCCCTGCGAGGCAGCCGGGGTGATCGCAAGGCCGTGCCGGCGCGTCGGCCTCTGCCGCAAAAACGGGATCGAGAAACAGGCGGCGCATCGAGGTCAGTATGGGAGGAGCGCCGCCGGCTGACAAGACGGCGACACGGCCCGCCGTCGCGGGCAGGGCAGGGTTGCGGCAGGCGCACACGCCACCACCCAAAAATGAAGGCCGCCCGCCAGCGGTTAGGCGCGGGCAGGCGGCTTCGGAAAGTCCGTCGGTCGGCTCAGAAATCCATGCCGCCCATGCCGCCGCCCGGCGGCATAGCCGGTGGAGTCTTCGGTTCCGGCTTCTCGGCGACCATCGCCTCTGTGGTGATCAAAAGACCCGCCACCGACGCGGCATCCTGCAAGGCATGCCGCACGACCTTGGTCGGGTCGATGATGCCCGCCCGGATCATGTCGGTGAACTCACCCTTCTGGGCGTCGTAGCCGTAATTGTGGTCTTTGCTGTCGAGCAGTTTGCCGACAATTATCGAGCCGTCGGTGCCCGAGTTCTCAGCGATCTGACGGGCCGGGTACAACAGCGCTTTCTTGACGATATCGATTCCCACTTTCTGGTCGTTGTTCGCCGGCTTTAGGCTATCCAGAACCTGGGCGGCATATAGAAGCGCTGCGCCACCGCCGGCGACGACACCCTCTTCGACCGCGGCGCGCGTCGCGTGCATCGCGTCGTCGACCCGGTCTTTCTTTTCCTTCACCTCGATCTCGGTGGAGCCGCCGACGCGGATCACCGCGACCCCGCCGGCGAGCTTCGCTAGCCGCTCCTGCAATTTCTCGCGGTCGTAATCCGAGGTCGTCTCCTCGATCTGCTGGCGGATCTGCGTGCAGCGCCCCTGGATATCATCTTTCGCGCCGCCGCCGTCGATGATCGTCGTGTTCTCTTTCTCGACGCGAACCCTCTTTGCCTGACCCAGCATGTCGAGGGTGACGTTTTCGAGCTTGATCCCGAGATCTTCGCTGATCACCTGGCCGCTGGTAAGGATCGCGATGTCCTCGAGCATCGCCTTGCGGCGGTCGCCGAAGCCGGGCGCCTTGACCGCAGCCACCCTGAGGCCGCCCCGCAGCTTGTTGACGACGAGGGTGGCGAGCGCCTCGCCCTCGACGTCCTCAGCGACGATCAGCAGCGGCCTGCCGCTCTGCACCACCGCTTCGAGGACGGGGAGCATTGCCTGCAAGCCCGACAGCTTTTTCTCGTGGATCAGGATGTAGGGGTTCTCCAGTTCGGCGATCATCTTCTCGGCATTGGTGACGAAGTAGGGCGATAGATAGCCGCGGTCGAACTGCATCCCCTCTACAACGTCGAGCTCGGTCTCGAGGCTCTTCGCCTCTTCGACCGTGATCACGCCCTCATTGCCGACTTTCTGCATCGCCTGGGCGATCATCTCGCCCACCTGGCGCTCGCCATTGGCGGAGATGGTGCCGACCTGCGCGATCTCTTCGTTGGTCGATATTTTCTTCGAACGCTTTTTGATGTCCTCGACAACGGCTGCGACGGCCAAGTCGACCCCGCGCTTCAGATCCATCGGGTTCATGCCGGCTGCGACCGCCTTTGCCCCTTCGCGCACGATCGCCTGGGCAAGGATAGTCGCGGTGGTAGTGCCGTCGCCGGCCTGATCGCTGGTTTTCGACGCGACCTCACGCACCATTTGCGCCCCCATGTTCTCGAACTTGTCGGGAAGCTCGATCTCCTTGGCGACGGTGACACCGTCCTTGGTGATCCGCGGCGCGCCGAATGATTTGTCAAGAACCACGTTGCGGCCCTTGGGGCCCAACGTCACCCTAACCGCATTGGCTAGAGTATCGACGCCGCGCAGCATCCGTTCGCGTGCGTCTCCATGAAACTTGACGTCCTTTGCTGCCACTTTTCATCTCCCTTATTGAGCAATCACGCCCATGATGTCGGATTCTTTCATGATGATCAGCTCTTCGCCATCGAGCTTGACCTCGGTGCCTGACCATTTGCCGAATAGAACGCGGTCGCCTGTCCTGACATCCATCGGTTGAAGCTTGCCATCCTCGCCGCGCGCGCCGGGACCAGCCGCAACGACCTCACCCTCCATTGGTTTCTCCTTTGCCGTGTCAGGGATGATGATCCCGCCTACGGTCTTCTCTTCCGATTCGACTCGCCGAATCAGCACGCGGTCATGCAATGGACGAAATGCCATGAATACCCTCCTCGCAACCAACTTCGCTTGCCGGAATTAGCACTCTTTGCTACAGAGTGCTGCTCACATAAATTGGTCGTCCTACCTTGTCAAGAAGCGGCGCCTAGGCAACGGGTCGTGCGTAACTGAAACGGGCGGCGCTGAGAGGGGTTTTGACAAGAGAGCGGGCAGGGCGCACTCTCCGATGGCTTATGATCTGAACAATTGCCACTGACGAGTCCTCGAAAATGTCGCGAACCGTAGATTGGGAGATCCCGGGGGAGATCCAGCCGAAGCCCGGGGATTGCGCGTTCGATCTCGACCGTGCGCTGGGCGCGGTTCTGGGCTTGCGAGCGATGATCCCGGAGGACGCATTCACCGCCGGGACTCTCGGCACCGAACGCGCGGGCAGCGGTGTTCTGATCCGCAGGGATGGCCTCGTTTTGACAATTGGCTATCTGGTTACGGAAGCGGAGACGATCTGGCTTACTTCCGCGGAGGGCGGCGCTGTTCCTGGTCACGTGCTTGCCTACGACCAGGAAACCGGTTTCGGTCTCGTCCAGGCCTTGGGGCGACTGAACACCCCATCGATCGATCTCGGGATCGGTCTGCGCGTCGGCGCGGGTGATCGCGCGATCATGGCCGCCGAAGGCGGGCGGCGCCATGCGATTGCCGCGCGGGTTGTCGCCCGGCAAGAATTTGCAGGCTATTGGGAATACGTGCTCGACCGCGCGATCTTTACCGCACCCGCCCACCCCTTTTGGGGTGGCGCCGCTCTGATCGGCGCCGATGGCCGGCTAATCGGGATCGGCTCGCTGCATGTACAACATGCCAACGGCCGCGAACTGCGCCGCGACGTCAATATGGTGGTGCCAATCGACCTGTTGCCGCCGATTCTCGACGACATGCTAACCTATGGACGCCCGAACCGTCCGCCCCGTCCCTGGCTCGGTCTCTATGCCCAGGAAGTCGAGGATGCGATAATCGTCGCCGGCCTTGCTGAGCACGGTCCCGCGGGAAAGGCCGGACTGCGGCCTGGTGACCGGATCCTCTCGGTGCGAGAGGATCCGGTAGCAAGCCTCGCTGGCTTGTGGCGCAAGGTCTGGGCAAGCGGCGCGGCGGGCAGTGAAGTCGTGCTGCAGGTCAGGCGCGAAAACGAGACCTTGACGGCTCGTATCCTCTCTGTCGACCGAACACAGTTTCTCAAGGCACCCAAGCTCCACTGACCACTCGGGGGCGGCGCGGGTGAAGTGGCCGCACAACGGCCCGGCCCCGCCTCCAACGACGCACCGGAAGGATGTGTGAAGGGAATCGCCTGCGCTTGTAGGGGTGCGTCCTTGAGAGGCGCCCTGTAGGCGCTCAGGATGGATGAGGCTGGACTTCGAGGGCATTAAGACGTTCCTTATCCTGAGGAGACCGCGCAACGGCCGTTCCGAAGGATGCACCACTCGTCCAGCCCAATTTTCAATTCCTTTACAGGCTCTGGAAGCCGGGGTCCGTCATTCCGGAGAACGAGCGCTCCGGGATGATGCGGACTTGGGTCCGGCAACTTATGGCTGTCCGATATATGACGGCCCGCTGCATCTGCAGAAGGTCTGCAGCGGGAATTCCTCTTTAGGTTGCAGAACGCGAACGCCGCTGGACCAGCCTTCCCCACGCACCTGCTTTGGGCGGTTTCGCCCTCACCACATCAACCAGGGACGCCCCCTCGCGTTGGCGAAAGTCCACCAGGCGCCGCGATGAGCCTCAATCTAGTATGCCAATTAGGCAATTTTACGGATGACAAATTTACAAATTACCGAGGGCACCTTTGACGACCAGCACCGGTCTCGCCATCCCATCAGGTTGACATCTCGTCACCTTTTCCTCGATAGGAGCTATTATTCGTTAGCTTGAGAAGAATGTCCCGTGACCATCGCCGCCGCATGTCCGTCCATTACCGGCGTGCAATCCAAGCATCTGAAGCGTTTGGAAGCCGAGGCAATCGGAATCATCCGCGAGGTCGTGGCCGAGTTCCGCAACCCCGTCATGCTCTATTCTATCGGCAAGGATTCGAGCGTGATGGTGCACCTCGCGCGCAAGGCGCTGGCTCCCGCTAAGCTGCCATTTCCGCTTCTGCACATCGACACTGGGTGGAAATTCCGCGAGATGATCACCTTCCGGGACGCAGCCACATGCCGGCTGGGTCTCGATCTCCTGGTGCACATCAACGAGGAAGGCAGGGCGCGCGGGATCAACCCAATCGCCTCGGGTTCCGCACTGCATACAGCGGTCATGAAAACCGAAGCATTAAAGCAAGCGCTCGAACGGTACCGCTTCGATGCCGCGCTCGGCGGGGCGCGGCGCGACGAGGAGAAGAGCCGTGCCAAGGAGCGCGTCTTCTCGTTGCGCAGTGCCGAGCATGGTTGGAACCCGAAGAATCAGCGCCCCGAGCTATGGCGACTTTATAACACGCGACTGGGCGAGCGAGAGTCGATGCGCGTCTTTCCGCTATCTAACTGGACCGAGCGCGATATCTGGGAATACATCGTGGCGGAGGAGATTGCGGTCGTGCCGCTCTATTTCGCCGCGGTGAGGCCGGTCGTCAAACGCAGCGGCGTTTGGATCATGGTCGACGACGGGCGGTTGCCGTTGGGGCCCGGTGAGTGCCCGGAAATGCGACGCGTTAGGTTCCGCACCTTGGGGTGCTACCCGCTGACGGGAGCGATCGAATCGGCAGCCGCCACGCCCGCCGAAATTATCACCGAATTGTCCGACTCGCGCCGATCGGAGCGGCAGGGACGGCTGATCGACAGCGACGAGGAGGCGGCAATGGAACGCAAAAAGCGCGAAGGCTATTTTTGATGGCGAGAGGCGCGGACGCTGCTGCGCAGCGCGACAAGGATTTGCTGCGCTTTCTGACATGCGGGTCTGTCGACGACGGCAAGTCGACCCTGATCGGCCGGCTACTCTACGACTGCGCGATGATCCTCGAGGACCAGCTGGCGACATTGGAGCGTGAGTCGCGGCGGTTCGGCACCACCGGAGAGGACATCGACTTCTCGCTGCTGATGGACGGGCTGGAAGACGAGCGCCAGCAGCGCATCACGATCGATGTCGCCCACCGGTTTTTCGCGACACCAGAGCGCGCTTTTGTCGTCGCCGACACGCCGGGCCATGAGCAATATACCCGCAATATGGCGACCGGCGCGTCGACCTGCGAGCTCGCCGTAATCTTGGTGGACGCGCGCAAGGGCGTGTTGCCGCAGACCAAGCGGCACGCTTTTATCTGCTCGCTGCTCGGGATCCGCCAGATCGTGCTGGCCGTCAACAAAATGGATCTCGTCGGTTTCGAGGAGAGTTGCTTCGAGGAGATCGCCACCCGGTTTTCGGCCTTTGCAACGGGGCTGAGTGCCGGGTCTGTCCACGCCCTCCCGCTGGCCGCACGATTTGGCGACAACGTCACTGAGCGGTCGGCTCGCATGCCGTGGTATCGCGGACCCACGCTGCTCGAACACCTTCATTCGGTCGAGGTTTCGAGCGGCGACAGCCGCCGGCCATTCCGCTTTCCGGTGCAATGGGTCAACCGTCCCAATGGCGAGTTCCGCGGGTATTGCGGGACGATTGCGTCGGGCACTATCGCGCCAGGCGAGGAAGTGCTGATCGCGGGGTCGGGCCGTTGCGTCCAGGTCAAGCAGATCGTCACCTTTGAGGGGGCGCTCGACCGCGCGCGGGCCGGAGACGCGGTCACCCTGACCTTGGAGAGCGAGATCGACATCGCACGCGGCGATCTTCTTGCCGACCTCGGATCCCCGCCCGAATTTGTCGATCAGTTCGCCGCTCATGTGATCTGGTTCAGCGAACACCCTCTCGTTCCCGGCCGCTCCTATCTGTTGAAGATCGGCACGCGCACGGTCCCGGCCACGGTGACCGCGCTCAAATACCGCATTGATGTCGACACGCTGGCTCATCTGGCGGACCGTACACTGGGAATGAACGAGATCGGATTCTGCAACCTCTCGACGGCGGTCGCGGTGGCGTTCGACCCTTACGAGGTCAACCGCGATACCGGCGCCTTTATCCTGATCGACCGCTTTACCAACGAGACGGCGGGGGCCGGGATGATCGCCTTTGGTCTGCGTCGGGCCAGCAATCTGCACTGGCAGACGCTGACTGTAGGGCGCGAGCAGCGGGCGGCTCTGAAAGAACAGCGTGCCGCCGTGCTGTGGTTGACCGGGCTGTCGGGCGCCGGGAAATCGACGATCGCCGATCTCGTCGAGAAGAAGTTGCTGGCCAGCGGGCGGCACACGATGCTGCTCGACGGCGACAATGTGCGACACGGCCTCAATCGCGATCTTGGTTTTACCGACGCGGACCGGGTTGAAAACATCCGGCGCGTCGGCGAAGTCGCCAAGCTGATGACCGAGGCGGGGTTGATCGTGATTTGCTCGTTCATTTCGCCGTTTCGCGCCGAACGGCAGATGGTAAGAGAATTGACTGCACCCACCGCTTTTCTCGAGATCTTCGTTGACACTCCGCTCGAGGAATGCATCCGACGCGATCCAAAGGGGCTTTACGCAAAGGCGAAGGCCGGGCGGCTCGAACATTTCACGGGTCTCGACTCACCATATGAGCGACCCGAGTCCCCGGAAATTCACGTGACGACGATCGGCACGACACCCGAAAGCATCGCCGAGCGTGTTCTCGACGAACTACACAACCGCGACATCATTCGAGGGGTCGGGTAGCGACCATCGCATTGTCAGGTGGGGAACGCCGATCGACCAGCTCATGGATTACGGTTGCGAGGCTTCTCCGCCACGGCGAAGACGAGATTTCGAAGGTTTCCCTGATCTTGGCGCAACCGAGAACCGAGTTCATCGGACGTTGCGCAGGCGTTGGGTATTGCTCGGTGGTGATCGGCTCGACTCGCGGATGTGTTGCCAGCCATGGCGTCGCCAGATCGACGATCGCCTCGGCAAAGCCATGCCAGCTGACTGCGTCGTCGCCAGCGAGATGATAGGTCCCCCATTTCGCCTCGCATCTTTCGATGTACCCTGCGATCACGATTAGCGCGGCAGCGATATCGGCGGCGGCGGTCGGGCATCCGCGCTGGTCCGCGACGACACGCAGAGCCGACTGCTCTGCCGCGAGTCTGAGCATAGTCTTGACGAAGTTTGCGCCGAACGCGCCGTAAACCCACGCCGTGCGCAGGATCACGTGCTGCCCCAAAGCCGCCCGCACTGCACGCTCGCCGGCTTCCTTGCTGCGGCCGTAGATCCCGAGCGGATTGACCGCGTCCTCCTCCCGATAGGGTCCGGCCTTGCGGCCGTCGAAGACGTAGTCGGTCGATAGATGGATGAGCGATGTCGCCCTCTCGCTGCAAGCAGCGGCAATGTGAGCGGCCCCTGCGCAATTGACTGCCCAAGCCGTATCCGGTTCGGTTTCGGCGCGATCAACCGCCGTATACGCCGCGAGATTGATGGCCAAATCGGGTGTCTCACGCGCCAGGACCGCGTCGACGCCAGCGCTGTCAGTGATATCGATGGCCCTTCGGTCGAGCGGCAAGATCGCATACCGGGGAGGCCAAGCGGCGCGACAAACCTCGCGGCCGACCTGCCCGCCCGACCCAAAGACGAGAATTTTCATTCAGCTCTCCCACCGGAAACGAGCACCGGGCGAGGTTGACCGCCAGTATCGCGCAAGGCGATCGCCTCTAGGCCAGTTCTACTGCTCCACCTTCGACTTGGCTGCGCTCGCTGAGGAGGCGGTCGAAATAGGCGATGGTGCGGGCGAGGCCGGCTTTGAGGTCGGTGGTGGGATGCCAGCCGAGGA
>Ga0209217_1000400_pt1 | contig 11728 bp, 17 predicted proteins | sample JacPinW_OM3H0_M2_FD_187957 | JGI IMG/M metagenome (GOLD analysis project Ga0209217, IMG submission 187957) | Forest soil microbial communities from Algoma, Ontario, Canada - Jack Pine, Ontario site 1_JW_OM3H0_M2 (SPAdes) (version 2) | ecosystem: Environmental > Terrestrial > Soil > Boreal...
GGGCAGCTGCCCGAGTCGATGCGGGCGCCAGAGCGGACCGGCACCAAGCCGGACGCGATGGCGCTTGCCGTACAGCGAGCTCAGCAATTATCGGACGAGCGATTCCTGGCCGACATGCAGACCGCCGTCGACGATCTCCTGGCGCGCGGCGCATCGAAGGTCGCCGCCTGGGGCTTTTGCATGGGCGGTCGACTCGCCTATGTTGCGGCCGCCCGAGTGACCGCGCTGGCGGGTGTGGTCGCCTATTACGGCCATCTCCGAGCCGAGCCAGGGCGCTTGTCGCCGCTTCAGCTCGCGGGTGAGATCAGGATCCCGGTGCTCGGTATCTTCGGCGGGGCCGACCCCGGAATCCCAGCCGAGCAGATCGCAGCCTTTCAAGACGCGTTGAAAACGGACAAAGAAATCGTCGTCTACCCGGATGCCCCGCATGGATTCCTTCGCTACGGGACGACCGAACACCGGGTGGCCATTGGCGATGCGCTGCAGCGAACCTTCCGATTCTTTTCGCGAGTGCTGACGACGCCCGGCTAGAGAGCCGCTCGCTTAGCCGCTGAAACCCTCCGGCAGCAGTACCGCGCCGCCGGTGGTTTGGACGTACACCTGCCAGCTGTAGTAGCCGAGAAAGGCTCGCTCGTTGGCGAACATCTGCTGGGCATAGAGCTGGACGGCGCGAACGTAGAGGTTGCTGGGGTTGTAGGCGTAGATCGCCCGGCTCATGTCCTGGGGCGCGCCGTGCGCCTTCAAGTAGCGGCCGGCCGCCTGGATGGCATCGTGCGGATTGTTGACGTCGCCGTGGCCGTAGCTGGCCCACGTGGCCGGCATGAACTGCATCGGCCCCTGCGCGCCCGCCGAGCTCAGCCCCCGGATGCGACCCATATTGGTCTCGATCAAGTTGATGGCGGCCAGGTACTGCCACTGGACGCCGTATGCCTGCTGTGCTTCGCGGTAATAACCAAGCAGGACCTCCGGCGCGGGCGGCGCGATGATCTGCCAATGCGGCAACGAGCTGCGTGCGCCGTTGAGGCTGTCGATCTGTTGCGCCGCGCCGAGGTTGTCCTGGATCGCCGAGCGCGCCGTTGGCGAAACGGCGTTGAGGACCGCCGGCACCCAGTCGGGGTGAGCGGCCAGGAGTTGATACGCGTGCTGCTGACGATCGCCCAGGCTGGCGTAGTCGTCGCCCGGAGTGTCGGCCATCCGAATCGTATCTTCGACGACGCCCAGCTCCGCGGCGACGTAGGCGGCGTCGATAACGACACGGGGTGTTGGTGTAGGTGAAGGAGATGGCGACATCGACGGGCTGGGCGACACCCGTGCAACGGATGGGCGTGCCTGCGTTTCTGCCTGGACCGCGCCGCACGCCGCCAGGACGAACGCCAAAACTGGAGCCACCACCCGGATGCCGCGGACCCGCATCATTGCGCGCGGATTCTATGAGTTTCGGCGTTTATGAATCAATCCGGGGCGTACTAACGTTATTCGCTCCGTGAGCTACCCCTGGACACGAGTCCCGAAGGACGCCCCGCCGTTCGATGCCGTGCAGTTGCGGTTGTTGCCGCTGGCCGACCTGTTCATGGGGCTGATGTGGTCGCGACCGGGCGGCCTCTCGTTGCGCACCACCTGGGTGACGCCCGCCACGCTGGGGCTTGCGGTGGCGGTCATCCTCGTCGTCGGCCTTCCGGGGCTAGGCGCCATCGTGTATGGCGTTGCGAATCGCCAGCTGCTCTTCGTCGTTGGGGGATTGGTCGCGACGGCGCTGGGCATCGGTGCGGCCGCCGTGGCTCTTTATGGCATCCGCCAACGCCGGCTGCCAGCGTCGGGTTAGGACCGCGACCGATCCGGTGTAGGCGCGGACGGGATCCCTACCGCGTAGACCGCCAGCCGATGATCGAAGGTGCCCATCCGCGTCACCCAATTTCCCGTACAGGTGATGAGCGTGAGGTGAGTGAGGCTGTCAGATGACGGCTGTGGCCCCTGACCGGCGACCGGTCCGGATCCGTAGATCTGAGCGAGAACGGCCGGGTCGAGGGTCTGCTGCAGCGTGTAGCTCACGATCTTGGTAACCAGGAAGTCCACGTCGAGCCCGGTCCGTGCGTCGTGGACGACCACGGCGTCCCCCGGTCGAAGATCCTTGAGGCGGGCGAAGATGGCCGGGCGGCCGAGGACATCATCGACGTGCCCCGCGATCGTGGCCGTGGTCGCGTCGCCCGGAATCCCCCCGCCCCGATACCAGAACACTTTCTGCCAGATGGAATCTTTGGCCGAACCCATCGGCGTGTCCATCACGTTTTTCGAGTTGAGCCCAACGCCGAGCACCGGCGCGGTAAGCCGGAGTGAGGGCAGCCGAAGCTCGAGTGGCACGTCGACTGGGCCGGCGCGCAGATCGATGCTCGGATCGAACAATGGCGCTGGAAGCGGTTCGATGGCTCGCGTCGATGCGGGCATGGCCGATCTCGCGGCCACCGGAGACGAGTGGCGAGCCGGCTGGCCACTCGCCTGGACATTTGCGCAGGCAGTCAGGAGGGCTGCCGCCATCAGCGCGGCCGTCAGCCGACCAGTCGAGCCGCGGCATGCGTACAGCATTGAAGTCCGCGCCAACCTTCCCGCCGTCCAGACTACTAGGTGCGGCGGCGGTCGCCTCGGATCGTCAAACCCGCGCCGACGACGCCAGCGCCAGCGAGGACGCCGGCGACCAGGGCGAGGATCCACGGGAAGCTATCGTTCTGCATCGGGCCACCGCCGCCAGCCGGCGCTCCGGAGACGGTCGGGGCCGGTGTCGGGCCAGCCACCGTGACCGCGTTGCAACTGGTCGGCGCCGTGATCTGATCGTTGATCAACGTCACCGCACCGTTCCGCGCCAGGGCGCGTCCCTGGAGAATCACCCCATTATTGAGACTGATGCTGGTAAGGGCCATGATGGTCCCCACAAAGTTCGTCGTCGTGTCGAGGGTGGCCGAACTGCTGACCTGCCAGAAGACGTTGCAGGGCTGCGCACCGTTGGTGAGGACGACGCTTGCGCCGGGCGCGGTGACCAGCGTGCTTCCGATCTGGAAGATGAATACTCCGTTGCCGCTGAGCGTAAGGACGCCGGTCAGCGTTGGCGCCGTCGTTTGGCAATACGTGCCGGGAGTTAGGGTCGAGCCGCCGCCAAGATTCACGCCGGTCTTGTTGAAGTTGCAGGGTGACGACGCGGCGACACCATAGGCTGCGGTCAGGTCGTTCTTGGCGACACCCGCTGCAGCGGTCCCAGCCTGGATTGTCCCATTCACCACGGTCCCTGGAGGAAACCCGGTGACCGCGGCCGCTGGCGATATGCCGAGGCTGCCACTAACGACGGTGGCGCCGGTGTTCGTGACGTTGGGCGTGCCCGCGAGAATCGCGTAACTCGCGGCCGTCCCCAGTCCCGGGGCGGTGGACGCCAGCGCCACCATCGAGTTCACCCCGACGACAAGGATCGAGAGGGAGATGCCGAGCATGAGTCGTCGGGTTGCTTTCATGGCGGCATCATAGCCCAACTCGCAAGCAAACGTGCAACAATCCCAAAAAACTGGTTGTCCTCCGTCCGGATTGTCTTGTATGCGCTGACTAACATTTGGCCCCCACCTATCCTGTTTGGGGATGCACGATCTCGGCCTGTCCATCGCAGCGGAACCGTTCGACTCCGACGACGCACGACGGTTGGTCGCGGCACTGGACGCCGGCCTGGCCGAGCTCTATCCTCCCGAGCAGCGCTTCGGACCGAACCTCAAGGCTGAACATCTCGAAGGGAGCCGTGGCGCCTTTCTCGTCGCGCGCAATGACGGCCGGGCGGTCGGGTGTGGCGCCATCCGCCTCATCGACCCGACGACGGCTGAGGCGAAGCGGATGTACGTCGAACCCGATCAGCGCGGCAAGGGAGTCGGCCAAGCGGTGCTGGCCAGCCTTGAGGCGGCCGCCTTGAAGCTGGGCGTGCGGCGCCTTGTGCTCGAGACGGGCATCTACCAGGATGCGGCGCTTTCCCTCTACCGGCGCGCCGGCTTCAAGCAACTCGATTGCTGGGGGGAGTACGCAACCTCGCCCACGAGTATCTGCTTCGAGAAACAACTCGTTTAGCATCCCCGTTATGAGCACAGCGATTAAGCCGCCCAATTACCGAACCGGCAAGATCTGCTACATCGAGATTCCTGCGACGGACGTTGAGCAGTCGGCCGAGTTCTACCGACGTGCCTTCGGGTGGCAGACCCGACAGAGAGGCGATGGTTCGACGGCCTTCGACGACACCGTCAACGAGGTCAGCGGTACATGGGTCGTCGGACGGCAGGTTGCCGCCGAGCCGGGACTGATGGTTTACATCATGGTTGCGAACGCGGCCGATGCGGTTAAAGCGGTCGCCTCTGCAGGGGGTGAGATCGTGCATCACGTCGATCCGCATGCCCGCGAAGTCGTCGCAACGTTCCGCGACCCCGCGGGAAATCTGATCGGGATTTATCAGCAGCCCGGCTTGGCCGAAGCCGAGGCGCGCGAATCAGCGGCGGTCGTACATCAATTTTCTGATTAGCGAGGAGGTCATCCATGGCAGACGCCCCCACAACCGAAAAGAAGGAAGCGGTTCATACGAAGAGCCTCGACGTTCCCGACGAAACCCGCCCGTTCGGCCATGGCAAGATGGAGGTCGTTCACGTCGGCGGTGTGACCATCATCCGCTTGCACTATGAGCCCGGCTGGAAATGGTCTGCGGATGTCAAGCCGATTGCCAAGACCGATCGCTGCGAAGTTGAGCATGTGGGCTACATCGTCCAGGGGCGGTTGAAAATCGTCGGCCGCGATGGCTCGGAGGGGGAGATTAAGGCAGGCGACGGCTTTGTCATCCCGCCTGGACACGATGCCTGGACGGTCGGCAACGAAACAGCAATCCTGCTCGACGTCAAGGGTTCCCCAGCGCGATAGGCCGCTACGCTGTCTCGCGGCGCGGAACCCGGATGGTCACCTCGGTCCCCTGGCCCGGCGCGCTGCTGATCAGAATGACACCACCGACGGAGGCGGCTCGCTCACGCATGGAGCGCAAGCCCAAATGACCCGGGAAGGATTTCCCCGCATCGAACCCGCGGCCGTCGTCGCGCACGCGCAGCACGAGCTCCCCGGCACTCGCCTCGAGCGTGATCACGACCGCCCGTGCGCCGGCGTGCTTAGCGATGTTGTTGAGCGCCTCCTGCCCAACCCTGTATAGCGCCTCTTTGATTGCGGGGACCGCCTCCGGTTCGTCGGTCGCGTCCATGGTGATGGAAAGCTGGTGCCGGGCTCGAACCGCCGCAATCTGCCTTTGGAGTGCGGCCACCAGCCCTTCCTGGCTGAGGAATTCCGGCCGAAGCTCGAATATCAACGCTCGCATCTCCGCAAGTCCCGCCTCGGCAAGGCCGTACGCATCCCGAAGGATTGCCTCGAGCCGTGCCGGGTCGGCAGCGCCAATGTGCTGCGCGGTTGCGATGTCCAGCACGATCGCATAGAGGGCTTGCGACACCGAGTCGTGAAGCTCGCGAGACAGACGTTGCCGCTCCTGCACCGCGCGGAGCTCAGCCCCCTGCAGTGCGATGGCCAGCTGATTGGCGCCGACCCGGACGAGCAACCGGTCATAACTGGAAGGAAAATCGTCCCGTCGCATCCCCGCCACCACGATGCCCGACGCCGGACCGGGGGGCCCGATCGACGCCGATGCCAGGCCCACCGAGGCGCCCGTCGAGCTGATCGGGGGCGGGAACGCAAAGCCCTCCAATGACGGGAAGGAGCGCAGCCCGCCGGCAATGCCCGATGCCGCCAGGTCACTGGCCAGAGGATCGAGGCTGAGGGCTTCGATCAGCGATCCGGATTCATCTGCTGCAGGCAGCCGCGCGTAGACGAAGTCCACCCGCAGCGTCCGGAGGAGAGCGTCGGTGAAACTCTCGACGATGACTTGTGGCGATTGGCCGAGCCAGATCGCGGGAAGCGCGGTCAGGGCGACGAGGTCACGGAGATTTCGACGGAGTTCGGCGGCATCGTCCACTGAGAGACTGGCCGCCGGCGTGACACCGTCCGAACTCAGCCGGTTAACGTGCGAACCTCAGTTCAGCGCTGTTGGCGCGCGGCCGTGGAGCTCCAGGAGAAACTGGTCGGGCGGCACAAAGAATGGATTCTCGTGGAGAGTCCCGCCGATGATCGCCGTCGGATGAGTCCGCAGGACGTCCATCACTACGCCGGCGCTGAACTGCGTGAGGTCGTAGCAGCACACGAGTGGATCGGCATGGCTGGCCGTGAGGTAATTGACCCGCGCCTCATACTCGATGAGGTCATCGACGCCCGGACGATCCTGGAGGGCCCATTCCACCGTGGCCACGAGTCGCGTCAGCGGGAATCCCTCCGTTTGCCCGGCGCTGAGCCGCTCCTCGAGCAGCGTGAGCATCGCGTCCGGAACGAAGTGCCCGCCCCGAAGGTAGGCCTCTTCCCAGACCCGCAGTTCCAGCTGCTGGCTTGCCTCCGCGGCCGCCGTGTCGATGCCGACGCCCTCGAGCCGGCGGACGTGTTCCTGCCGCAGCTTGGGATCGACGATATGCAGCGCTCGCTCGTTACGATCGAAGCCCTCCTTGATGAAGGGCAGCAGGACGGTGTAGAACTCATCCGGGCTGCGGAAGAACGCGCACACGTGACGGTAGGTCTGCAACGGCGACCCGGCGAGTCGAACCTCAGCCATTACCTGTGCCATGGCCCCCTCCTTGCGGCCATCCTACCGCACGCAATCGCACGCGTCCAGCCTGAGAAATTGGCTACATCGGCTCCTTCGTTGATGACACAAGCCCGGTCCGGATCGCGTGCAGCGCGGCCTGAGTTCGGCTGGCTGCCTGGAGCTTGCTCAGGATGTTCCTGACGTGAGTTTTGACCGTCTCTTCCCCGACGCCCAGCTCTCGCGCGATTTGCTTATTGGCGCGCCCGAGGGTGACCAGGCGGAGGACTTCGATCTCGCGAGGGGTCAGCGGTTCCGGACGCTCGGGAGCCTTCACCTGGCGGACCAGCTGGGCCGCCGCCTCCGGTGAGAGAAAGACCTGGCCGGCGGCGGCTGCTCTGATGCTTCGGTGCAGGTCCTGCAGGGAGGCGTTCTTGAGCAGGTAGCCGATCGCGCCCGCCCGAATGGCGTCGGCCACGGACACATCCTCGAGAACGCTGGTCAGCACGATCACCGCGACCTCCGGATAGTCCCGGCGGATCGCGGCAGTGGCCGCGATTCCATCCATCTCGGGCATCACCAGATCCATCAGCACGACGTCGGGTTCCAGGCGTCCGACCATCTCGACGGCCTCGCGGCCGTCGCCCGCCTCGCCGACCAATTCGAGGTCTGCGTCCAAACCGAGGAACGTCCTCAACCCCAGGCGGACCACTTTGTGGTCATCGGCGACGAGTACACGGATTGGCACGGATCTCCCCGCGCTCTGGTCGGTGAGCGCTTCCCCCCCAAAAATAGCATCGTCGACCATCCAACAGTCCAGTCGCTCAAGCGACGGTGGCATCCACACCATCCAGCATTAGCCTGGTGCACTCCGCACACGCCACCCAGACGCGGTCCGCCTCTCCTGGCACGTTGACGACCGCATGGAAGGTGGTAGCACTCCGTCGCCTGCCCTGGTGACGCAGGGTTTCACAATAGGTCGGGATCTCCACCCGCGAGCTCAGCAGCTGCGCTTCGGCGATGGGCAGGTGGATCCAGTGCGGCTGGCCATCATCGAGCTGCTGGCGCGCCACCCGCAAGCCCAGTCGAATTTCGCGGATTGTGTCGGGGGTCACCGAGCTTCTCAGTGTCCGTGATGCGCCGGCTGCCGACATCGGCCAACTCAGGGAAGCGCGACCCCCACTTCTGAGGGGTCGTGAAGCTCCCCTGATTGAGGGATGGTTTAGCGGACGGCTATCAAAGCGACCTTCAGATCTGAGACGCCAAAATATACGTTGACCCGCCGGGCGCTCGGCCCCAACCCAGCGTAGGCATAATCGATATTGACGCTGGCCTCGCGCAGCTTGTGGGCGATCTTTCCGAGGCCACCAGGTCTGTCTGGAAGCGCGGCGATCAAAACCTCTTCTTCGGTCGTTTCCCAGCGATGCTCCGCAAAGACCCTTTTTGCCGCCGCGGGCTTGTCAACGACCATCCGGATCGTGCCACGATTTTCAGTGACGGTCGCCATGAATGCCACGATGTTGACCTTCTTGGCCCCCAGTGCGGAGCCAACTTCTCCCAGCATTCCGGGACGATTCTCGACCCAAACGGTCAGCTGCTTAGCTTTGGGCATACCTCCGTCCCTCTCTGTTCAGGCGTTCAACAGTCCGAAGATGCCCGCCAGGAGGAGCCACGCGCTCGCGAGCAGAACGACTCCCCAGCCGGCACCGCTCGCGATGCCATGGGCGAGGCCATGGCGGCGACGCCGGATTTGACTGCGACGGTGTGCGAGTGACGACAATCCGATTGGTGCCACGACGTGCTGGACGTTCTGCCTGACGCCGATCAACTGACTCTCCTAGACGCTGAACATGTCGGTTTCTGACAGATCCGCTGCGGCTCGTGAAGGGCCGATCTCCGTCGACCGGCCCTTCGATAGATCGGAGGCGCGGTTAGCCTAAGCCCGGCCCCAGCTGCGGCCGTGGCCAGTTCCGAGTCGACCAGCCACGAGGCTGAACAAGACGACGACGATGATCGCGCCGAGGATCGCTGAGACGATCGGGAGCCCTTCGATTGAAAGTGTCGGCAAGATGACGAGGTGAAGGACGTCCACCATCAGCCAGGCCCCCACAAAACCGGCCACGGTCGCCCCGATCCAACCGAATGGCATGGAGCGACTAATCACGCGCTCGGCGATCAGGCCGCAAACCGCGGCAACCAGGATCAGGACGATGAGATGCAGTATGGTCATGCCGCGCCTTCGGCGTGTCCCGTCCGATTCATCATGCGAATCAGGGAGACAATTCCCCAGCCGATCAGCGAGTAGATGGCGATCGCCACCAGCGACTCGGGTTCAAGGATCGAACGGCCCTGGACGGTAGTGTTGAAGATGCCGTGGAACGGCGCGACCAGCGGCTGGGTGACGTCGTACATGAACGTCACGAAGCCGGATACGGTTGAGCCTCCGAGCAGCTTCAAGATGAAGCGAATTGCCAGGATGACGTCAACGAACCCGACAATCCACCAGATTGCTTGAATCGCACGATCGTTGTAGTCGCCTACGTGAGCCGTTGTCACCGACGTGCGCGAGACCCGATTGGTCCCGACCGACGACGCCGACGGCTCCGCCGAGGCCGCCGGCTGCGCCGCCGTGGTCTCCCGACGAACGGTCTCCTGTTCTAGTACCTCAGCCATGATTCCTCATCTGTGATGCGCGATTTTGTGCGTCGGCGCACCCACACTTAGTGTGACCCTCGGACATCGGCAAGTCATGAGCTTTCCTCATGCCGTCGCAGCCGTTTGGTCCGATTGGACAATGCCCAACCGTTCCAGGGCGAGTCCCGCGTCCCAGCTGGTCCAACTCTCCAGGATTTGACCGTCGACCACGAGGCTGCGGGTTTCGCCGGTCAGCGTACCCCTGGTTGTATCAGCCGAAGTCTGTCCGCGAGCGGTCCAACACAAGCTGACCCCATCCTCGTCGACGTCCAGGTGGTCGATCGCGACATGGAGGCCGGGAAAGGCGGCACGGTAGAACGCGACGCTAAATTTGATGCCTTCGGGGCCCTGGACGAGATCGGGGATTAGCCCGCCGTGATTGACGTAGGTTGGCGCGAACAGCCCATCCGCGAGCTCGAGGTTCCCAGCGTTCCATATTTCGTCGACGACCCGCTGCACCAGAGCTGCGTTAAATACCAAAACACGGGCCTCGCAGGCCAGTCTGGCAGTCCGGTCGTGCCTTGTCATGAAGTTCCCTCATATACTTCATATACTTCCCCCAGAGGGTGGCCGCAGCCATCATCCACCAACGGAAAATGCAGGGCACTGATCCCCGCCAGTTGCGGACCCCGGCCCGAGTGTTGACGGTTCTAGGCCAACCCGTCCTCGCCGAAGTTGTCCGGCTTGCCCTCAGTCACGGCCAGTTCCAGACACGCATCGCAGCGGACGAGGCCGAGGCAACGGCAATGCTCGGCGAATGGCAACCGCATATCGCCATCATCGACATGGATATCAGCAAAGGGGAGCTCCTGGATCGCCTCAGCGCGGCCACGACACCGGTCGGGCGTATTCCAGTCATTGCCCTCACCCGGCGGGGCGACCTGCAAACCAAGCTGGCGGCTTTCGACCGAGGCGTCGACGACATCCTCGTTGTCCCTTTCTCGCCTGAGGAGCTCGTCGCTCGCACGCTGGCCGTCATGCGGCGAACCTATCGGGAGGCCATTGCGTTCACGCCCGTCATACGACTCGGTGAGCTGGAGGTGGATATCCTCCACCGTCGCGTGCGGTCTGGTTCGACCGAGTTGCACCTTACCTCGCTGGAGCAGAGCTTGCTGTATCTGCTGGCGGCCAACGCCGGCAGGCTCGTGACCCGCGAACAGATCCTGGACAACCTCTGGGGCGTCGACTATGCGGCCGAGAGCAATGTAGTGGACCGCCACGTTCGTAATCTGCGGACGAAACTGCAGGACGATTGGCGGCGACCACGCTTCATCGCGACGGTTCCAGGGCGTGGCTACCGCTTCCTCCCCGCGCTTACGCAAACGACAGCCTGACCCCCAGGGCGTCGATCGAGAGCTGCCAAAGGCGGGCGGTCCCACCCACCAATTAGCGAACTCATCAATTGTGATATGGTTACAGTAACTCACCGACAAATCATGTAGCTCGTTCTTATGGTTCGCCTCTGAGTCCTTTCGCAGTTTGGCGCGGCGTCTACAGGCGCGGCGTATTGCTGACCACCAGGACCCAAGGGAGCGGACAATTCAATGAACAAGATCCAGCGGCCTGTGATCGCTCTTTCAATCGTCGTCTCAGCCCTCGTCCTCGGCGCATGGCCGATGGCGGCGTTGGCCGCCACCCAACCGCGCTTGGGGACGGCTGCAAATTTCGCCGTTCTGGCCGGAAGTGCTATCACGAATACCGGACCAACGGTGATTAGTGGCGGACTCGGGTTGTTCCCCGGTACGGCAGTGTCGGGGTTCCCGCCGGGGGTAGCCTCTACTCAGCGCAAGACCGACGCCGTGGCGCGTGGCGCCAAAGACGCTCTCGTGACCGCCTACAACGATCTGGCGAGTTGGCGGCCGACCCGCAGTTTGACCGGCCGGGATCTGGGCGGCATGACCCTCACGCCCGGCGTATATACCTTCTCTTCATCGGCACAACTAACGGGAACGCTCACCCTCAGCGGCAATGGGATCTTCATTTTCCGGACGGGCAGCTCCCTCACGACGGCGACCAGCTCAAGGGTTGTCGTCACTAACGGCGCTAACGGGTGCGGCGTCTATTGGAAGGTCGGCAGCTCGGCAACGCTCGGATCCGGAACGCAGTTCAAGGGAACGATAGTTGCCCTGACCTCGATCACGATGGTTACGGGAGCAACCATTCTCCCGGGTAGGGCCCTGGCACGGAACGGCGCGGTGACGATGGACACCAATCGCATTAGCATGCCGGCCGGCGGCTGCAGTGCAACTGGCACGACAACTGGCCCAGGTACGACAAGCACCGGTACGACAAGCACAGGTACGACTGGCACCCTGGCGCAGACTGGCGGCGGTCCCCTCCAGGGGAGTTCCCCATGGTGGGTACTGG
>Ga0209217_1000402_pt1 | contig 11725 bp, 11 predicted proteins | sample JacPinW_OM3H0_M2_FD_187957 | JGI IMG/M metagenome (GOLD analysis project Ga0209217, IMG submission 187957) | Forest soil microbial communities from Algoma, Ontario, Canada - Jack Pine, Ontario site 1_JW_OM3H0_M2 (SPAdes) (version 2) | ecosystem: Environmental > Terrestrial > Soil > Boreal...
GACGAGGTCGCGGCCGCGCTCGGGCTCAAGTTGACCAACGCCGCGTGTCCCGGCGAAACCAGCGGCAGCCTGATTTCGACCACCAACCCTGACAACGGCTGCCAGTCCTATCGCGCACACTTTCCGCTGCACGCGTCATACACCGGCGCCCAGCTCGCGTTCGCCGTCAAATATCTTCGCTCGCACCATCACACCGACCTCGTCACCCTCCAGATCGGTGGCAACGACTTCCTGCTTTTGCAGTCGGCGTGCAAAGGCGACGCGACCTGCATCCTCGGTGGCCTGCCGGCCGTTGAGGCGCAAATAACGGCCAACCTGAAGACCATCTATTCGGCCATCCGTAACCGCGCTCACTACCACGGCACGATCGTCACGGTGCCGTACTTCGCCTTCAACTACAACGACCGCACAAACGTCTTCTTCACCACGGAACTCGATAACACGGTTTCGGCCGTTGCGGCCCGCTACCACGCTCGCGTGGCTGATGCCTTTGGCGCCTTCTTCACCGCGTCAGCCAATTCGCCATTTCTTGCCCACGTCCCATGCTTCGCGGGCTTGCAGGTGGTCCTTAACCCGGGCCCGCCGCCTGCGTGCGACATCCATCCCTCCGCTGCCGGCCATGCGGTCTATGCGAAGGCGATCCTGGCCGTCCTCTCCGACGACAACAACGACACCAACAATTAGCTAAATCCGAGGCTCGGGTCCGCATCGAAAGGCGCCGGATCCGGGCCTCGCCGATCCCACTCGATCAAGGCGGCGACGCCGATCATCGCCGCGTTGTCGGTGCACAGCTCCGGAGCCGGGATGACGAGATGCGCCTTCTCGCCCAGGCGAGTCTGGGCGGCCTCGCGCAGGCGGCGGTTCCGAGCGACCCCGCCACCCAGCACTATCGTCGGTGAGGGGTCGGCGTCCTGGGCGGCTTCGACGCGCTGCAGCAGGGCGTCGACGATCGCCTCCTGGTAGCTGGCGGCCAGATCGGCACGGTCCTGGTCGGAGATCGACTGTCGTTTGCGGACCTCGTACAGCAGCGCGGTCTTGACCCCGCTGAAGCTGAAGTCGAGGCCGGGAGCGCGGGGTCTCGGAAAGCGAACCGCGCGCGGATCGCCCTGCGCCGCCAGCGCATCGATCGCCGGACCGCCGGGAAACGGCAGGCCGAGGATACGCGCGCCCTTGTCGAAAGCCTCACCGGCCGCATCATCGATCGTCCGACCGATCACCGTGATGGTGCCGTCCTCCTGCCAGCGAATCAGGTCGCTGTGACCTCCGGATACCACCAGCCCAAGCACCGGGGGGCGGACGTCCGGCTCCTCGAGCTGCGCGGCGAAGACGTGGGCGGCGAGATGGCTGACGCCGATCACCGGCAGCTTTCGGGCCCAGGCGATCGCCTGGGCGAGGTTGACGCCGACCAGCAGGCAGCCGATCAGCCCAGGGCCTCGCGTCACAGCCACGGCGTCGACCTGCTCCCAGCGGGTGGCCGCGTTCTCCAGCGCCCGCTCGATCACCGGAACGAGTGTCTGGAGATGGGCGCGTGCCGCGATCTCCGGCACGACGCCGCCAAAGGGCGCGTGCAGGGCATCCTGGGAGCGAACGACATTCGAGAGCAGCTGCGGCCCGCTGGCGGTCACCGCCGCGGCGGTTTCATCACAGGAGGTCTCGATCGCCAGGACGCGTCGGTTCGTGAGGGCTACTGCGGTGTGCTGGTGTCGAGTCCTTCGATCTCGAGCGTTTGCAGGATCTCGTTGAACCGCTTCTTGAAGCCCGGCGCCTGGATGGAGTCCGACCACATGACGATCGCGTCCTCGTTGTTGTCGGTGTAGTAGCCACGGCGGCGACCGATGACCTTGAAGCCGAACTTCTCATAGAGGCGGACGGCGACGTCGTTGGATGGCCGCACCTCGAGGGTCAGCCAGCGCGAGCCCAATTGATAGGCGCGCTGGATCAGCGCCGCCATCAGGGCATGGCCGTACCCCTTGCCCTGCTGATTGGCGCGCACGCCGACGGTGGTGATATGCGCCTCGTCGCTCATCTTCCAGAGACCGGCGTAGCCGACGATCTCCTCGTCCCGGCGCAGCACGAGATAGTAGGCCGAGCGATTGTGGTGGAGCTCGCGATAGTAGGCATTGCGCGGCCAGGGGGTCGGAAATATCTGACGCTCGATCGCTTGCACCTCGGGGATGTCCTCCTCGCGCATAGCATCGACGAGCGTTCTCGACTTCAGCTGCATCATGGGGCCTTCCTTATGCGCTCCTCCGCTGCCGCGGGCTGAACGTAAAGCGCCTGCACCTCATCATATCGCAGCGGTTTTTGAGAATCGAAGGTCCAATTGGCGGAGTCGAGCAGCGCCGCGCTCAGGGGCCGCCGTTCACTCAAGGGCACCTCGAGGTGGGCCAGGCCCGGGACCCAGCCGGCCAGGCTGCCGGCGGGCTCGACCATGACCCGGGCGGCGGCGGGCAGCCAGCCAGCAAGCTCATCCACCGGTAGGCGTCGGGCCGCCTCCCCCTCCCGCCAGGCATAGACCTCACGGCGGCCCGCGTCGCGCAGTGCCACGGTGGCCGGATCGCCGGTGGCTCGGCGGGCGAGGATGAGCAGGCTGTCGACGACATACAGCGGAATATGCCGGGCGTACGCCAGCCCGGCCGCCAGCGAGAGGCCGACCCGAAGCCCCGTGAAGGATCCGGGGCCACGCGCGGCCACGACGGCCTCGAGGTCATCGGGCTTGCCGCCGGCCCGTTTCACGACGGCGTCGAGGCGGACCAGCACCGGCGGATCGGCCCGATCCCTGACCCAATCGTCTGCGGCGAGCTGCTGGCGCCCGTCGAGGACGACCAGCGCCTGGTCGACGCCGGAGGTGTCAATCGCCAGGCGCACGTTTGAACACCGTGCGGACCCGATCGGGCCCGCGTAAAAGCGTCAGCCGGCGCCTCGTCTCCGACTTGCTCGTCAACCCGATACGGATCGTCGCCCAATCATCGAGGACGCTGGCGCGATCCGGCCACTCGATGACGGTGACCGCGTCGGGCGCCGGTTCGTCGAGACCGGCGTCCACCCAGGCCATGCCCTCCAGCCGATAGAGGTCGTAGTGCTCGATCGGGAGACGGCCCTGGTAGCGGTGGTGCAAGACGAAGGTTGGGCTGTGCACGCCGCTGGTGACGCCGAGCGCCTCCGCGATGCCCTTCACCAGCTCCGTCTTGCCAGTGCCGAGGTCACCTTCGAGCGCGATGACGTCTCCCGCCTCGGCGACCTGCCCGAGACGACGGCCGAGCTCGCGGGTCTCCTCCACCGATGCCGTGTCAACGAAAGTGTTCATACCCGGCGCCTTCGAGCCTTTCCACGCGCGTCCCGTTCCGCAGCCGAATGCCCGGCCGCGCGTCGATCTCGCCGACAACGGTCAAGGGGAGGTTGATGCGCTCGAGGACGCGCCTCGCCGCGGCGATGCGTGCGGCTGGTGCAGCGCAGATCAACTCGAAGTCCTCCGAGTCCTTGACGGCGAGCGCCCAATCCTTCCGATGTAAGCCGCGGGCCAGTGGGAGGCGCTCGAGGTCGATCGTGGCCCCGAGGCGCGTTCCCTCGACCAATCGCTCGACCTCGCGATGCAGCCCGTCGCTGATGTCGCCGCCGACACGGATACCCGACTCGACGAGCACGCGACCGGCGACGACGCGCGGCGTCGGATCGAGCTGGGCGGAGACCCATTTACGCTCGCTTGCGCTGACGGGCCCGCGCCCCGATTCGAGGAGTCGCAGCCCCGCCGCGGCGCCGCCCAGCGAGCCGGTCACGGCGATCAGCCAGCCCGGCCGCGCCCCTTGCCGCCTGAGCAGTGACCGCGCCGCGTCGAGCCGGCCGATCAGCGTGGCGGTCAGGGTGAGCAGTCCCAACGTCCCGCTCAGGTCGCCTCCGGCGACCGCGCAGCTGAACCGTCGCGCTTGTTCGGCAATGCCCTGGTAGAGGCTGCGGACATCGGCGACCGGCAACGTGCCGCGCAGCGTCAGCGAGACGAGCGCATAGCGCGGCTCCCCACCCATCGCGGCCAGGTCGCTGAGATTGATCGAGATCAGCCGCCGGCCGAGCGTTCGAAAATCGAACCCCTGCCATTGCAGCCGAAAATCGATCTCTTCAACCATGGTGTCGGTCGTCGCCACGACAAATCGATCGCCGCGCCAGACCGCGGCATCATCGGTTGGTGCGGCAACCAGCAGCGATCGTGACGGCGGATCCAGGTAGCGACCGATCGACTTCAGGAGCCCACGCTCGCCGAGATCCGCAAGCGTCCGCGGCCGGCGCGCGACGCGCTGGGCTATACGGGAAGACCCTCGACGGGGCTACTGGCGACGGCCTTCAGGCCGATATGCGCCCGGCCGGCCTTGAACGCCCGGCGCCCCGCGACCACCGCCTCGGCGAAGGCCCGCGCCATCTCCGGCGGATTCTGCGCCCGCGCGATCGCCGTGTTGACGAGGACGGCGGCGGCACCGACCTCGAGGCATCGCGCGGCCTCCGAGGGGACGCCGAGACCGGCGTCGACGATGACCGGCACCTTGACCTTGCTGACGATCAGCTCGAGGTTCAGCAGGTTCTGCAGCCCGAGTGTCGTGCCGATCGGCGCCGCGCCGGGCATGACCGCGGCCGCCCCCGCCTCGAAGAGCCGGATGGCCTGCACCACGTCATCGCTGGTGTAGGCCATCACGATGAAGCCCTCCTTGACCAAGTGACGGGTCGCCTCCAGGGTCGCCTGCGGATCGGGCAGCAAGGTGTCTTCGTCGCCGATGACCTCCACCTTGATGAAGTCCGAGAAACCGGCGGCACGGGCCAGCCGAGCGAGGCGAACCGCGCCCTCCGCTGTGGTTGCGCCCGCCGTGTTGGGGAGGAGCGTGTAGCGGCGCAGGTCGATGCCCTCGAGCTCGGAGCGGCCGCCTTCGAGGTTCAGGCGGCGGATGGCGACCGTGATCATGTCGGGTTGCGCGGCCTCGAGGCAGCGGGCGAGCACCTCGTTCGAGGCGAATTTCCCCGTGCCGTGGATCAGCCGCGAGCGCAACGAACGGCCACCGACGACCAGGGCATCGTCCGCCGATGATCCGCCACCCACGAAGTACACGAGCTCCAGCTCATCCCCCGCATGGACCTGCGTCTTCTCGAAATCGTCGCGCCGCCTGATCTCCCGGTTGTGTTCGACGACGACCCGGGACGGCTGCACGTCGAGCTGCTTGAGAAGGTCGAGCAGGCTCAGGCCATCGGGGAACTGCCGAGGCTTGCCGTTGAGCGTGACCGTGACGTCACTCATCGGCGCGCCATTTCCAGCCGGGTGGTGATCATCTCGTGGAGCCGGCGGGCGGCCTCCGCCGGATCCGCCGCGTCATACACGGCGCGCACCACGGCGACCGCCCGGGCGCCGGCCCCGATCACGGCGGGCGCGTTGTCATGGTCGATCCCGCCCACCGCCACAAATGGGCGATCGGCGATCGCGGCGACTTCGGAGACGAGACCCGTGCCGACGGCGGGCCGGCCGGCCTTCGTCGGCGTCGGATAGACCGGACCGACGGCGATGTAGTCGGCGTCCTCGGCCATCGCGCTTCTCGCTTGCTGGACGCTGTGCGTCGACCGTCCGATGAGGCGCCCACGAAAACCCGGAAGCTCTCGAACGACCCCTGGCGGCAGGTCGTCCTGGCCCAGGTGGACGCCGTCGGCATCCACCGCGATCGCGATGTCCACGTGGTCGTTGACGATGAAGAGTGCGTCGTGAAGGCGTGTCAGCCGTCGCAGCGCCAGGGCAATGGCGTATTGCTCACCCTTCGGCATGGTTTTCTTGCGGAGCTGGATGACGTTCGCGCCGCCATCGAGCGCGGCTTCGACGATCCGCGCCGTCTCGACCTCGTCTCCCTGATCGCCTGTGATCAGGTAGAGGCGCATGCGCGCGAGTCGCTCACGTCGTTCCTCGGCTACTCCCATATGTGCAGCGTCCCGGCAGTGGCGGAATGCTCGAGCCCCTTCCCTCCGCAGGCATCACCCTGGTCAGGTCTCTTAGGGTCTGCCGGCTGGGCCGGCACTCTCAGCATTCCGCTCCCCTAGGGACGCATTAATTATAGGTATCGTCGCGGGACCCGGCTCGAGATCGCGCAGAGGACTTCGTACGAAATCGTCCCGGACGCGTCGGCGAGATCGTGCGCACTCAGGGTGATGCCGCCCTCTTGGCCGATCAACGTCACGACGTCACCGACCGTGACGTCGGGGATGGTTCGGACGTCGAGTGCCGCCTGGTCCATGCTGATCGTGCCGGCGATCGGGACGGCGACTCCGCGAACGATCGCGCGACCACCGTTTGATGCGCGCCGGTGGAGGCCGTCGGCATAGCCGATGGCGATGGTCGCCGCCCTCGCCGGCTCGCGGGCGATGAACCTGCGCCCGTAACCGACGCTTTCGCCGATCGGCACCGTGACGACGTTGGTCACGATCGTCTGCCAGCGCAGCGCCGGGCGTAACTCGGGCAGGTCGGCCCAACTGCGGACCGGCCGAACGCCGTAGATGATGAGGCCCGCGCGCACCAGGTCCAGCCGCGCCTCGGGAAAGCGGAGCAGCCCGGGCGAATTGGCGGCGTGACTGATGAAGCCGGTGACACCGGCGCGGATCAGGGCGGCGCGGGCGTCGAGAAACACGTGCAACTGTTCCCGGGTGAAGGCGGGGTCCCGGTCCGCATCGGCAAAATGGGTCCAGAAGCCCTCCAGCCGCAGATTGGCGTCCGCATCGACGTCGATGGCGAGCTTCACCGCCTCCTCGGGCGGGGCGCCGAGCCGATGCATTCCGGTGTCGACCTTGACGTGGACCCCGATCTCGGTCGCGGCGGTCTTGAGCAGCGCCAGGCCCTCGCGGTCGTAGACAGTGAGCGCCAGCTTCGCGGCGATCGCCGCCGAGAGCGCCGACGGCGGCGTGTAGCCGAGGTTGAGGATCGGCTCGAGGATGCCCGCCTTGCGCAGCTCGATTCCCTCCTGCACCGACGACACGGCCAGCCAGGTCGCGCCTCCCTGCAGCGCGGCGCGTGCCGCGGGCACGGCGCCATGCCCATAGCCGTCGGCCTTCACCACCGCCATCACCGCTGTCTTGTCACCGACGAGCTGCTTGACGAGGCTGGTGTTGTGGGCGATCGCCGACGGATCGACGTCGGCCCACTTCGTCGCGCCGTGTTCGGTCAGCGCAACCGCTCCATGACGCGCGGGAGCTGTGGCAGGAGGTCGGACGCGAGCACGCCCGCCTGGCCGAGCGACGCCTCGAGGTCCATCCCGGCGACGCTGTGCAGGTGCACGCCGGTGACCGCTGCCTCGAAGGGCGGCAGCTTCTGGCCCATCAGCCCGGCAATCAGCCCGGCGAGGACATCGCCGGTTCCGCCCGACGCGAGGGCGGCCGTGGCGATGGGGTTGAGGGTGACCCGGCCGTCCGGTGCCGCGATGACGGTGCCGGCGCCCTTCAACACCACGACTTTGTTCCACGCTTTGGCAAAACGCGAGGCGATCCCACGGCGGTCCTGCTGCACCGCGGACGTCTCGAGCCCGGAGAGACGACCGAACTCCGCCGGGTGCGGGGTGAGGACGATCTGCGGCGACAGGCGCGGCAGGATGGCGCGGTGCTCTGAGAGCATGTTGAGGGCGTCCGCGTCGAGGACCAGCGGCGCCGCAACCCGGGGAACGAGATCTTCGATCAAGCGCCGGGTCGACGCATCCCGTCCGAGCCCGGGACCGATCACCCCGGCGTCGGCACCCGCAAAGCCACGCAGGATGCCGCTCAGCGACGCGTGCCCCACGACCCCCGGCGAGATCTCCGGGACGGGTCCGACGACGACTTCGGTGCACTTCTCGGCGAGGATGGGGTAGATCGATTGCGCGACCAGCAGGCGGACGATGCCGGCGCCCGACCGCGCCGCTCCCATGCTCGCGAGGTAGGCGGCGCCGGTATAGCCTTGCGATCCCGCCAGCACGACCACGGTGCCGAACGTCCCCTTGTGCCCATCGCGGGGGCGGGCGGGGAGCCTGAAGCCATCAGGGAGACTCGAGCCCCCAGCCTGACCCTCCCCCGCAAGCGGCGGAGGGAAATCCAAGTCAGGGATGACGGCGACGGCGACAGCGAAGTGGCCGTCGTGGGCGATGCTGACGTCCACGTTGTGACCGGTCAGCGTGGTTGCCGGAGCAACCCGCACGTGGGGCCGCCCATCGTCGCTCGGCAGAATCTCCACGTCGCGCATGCGGGGTCGGACCACGCCGGTCGGCATCGCCTTGCCAATGGCTTCCTTCGCCGCCCAGCGGCCCGCCCAGCGCTCCGGGCTGCCACCGCAGTAGGCGATCTCCCGGTCGCTGAGGAACTTGTGGAGGAACCGATCGCCGAACCGCTTCTGGGCCGCCACAATGCGCGGAATCGCCGCCACATCTACGCCGACCCGAGGGGTCACGGTCCTTACTCTACGGTGACGCTCTTTGCCAGGTTGCGGGGCTGATCGACGTTGCAGCCGCGCTCGCTCGCGACGAAATAGGCAAAGAGCTGCAGCGCCACGACATTGGGGATGGGCGACAGGAACTCGGAAACCGCCGGCACTTCGGTGCGGTCGAGCTGGATGTCGGCGAGCGTTTGATCGCCGTCACTGACCAGTGCCAGCACGGGCGCGTCCCGGGCGATGACCTCCTGGATGTTACTGACCATCTTCTCGAGGGTCGCGGCCTGGGTCGCGATCGCGAAGACCGGGAAATTCTGATCGAGCAGGGCGATCGGCCCGTGCTTCAGCTCGCCCGCGGCGTAGCCCTCGGCATGCAGGTACGAGATTTCCTTCAGCTTCAGGGCGCCCTCCAGGGCGATCGGGTAATTGATCCCTCGACCGATGTACATGAAGTTGCGATAGCCGGCGTATTTGCGGGCGAGCGCCTGGAAGGCCTCAGCGCGGTCCAACACCCGCTGCACGGCGGCGGGCAGGGCTTTCAGGTCGGCGGTCAGGTCGCGCAAGCGCTCGGGCGCCAGCCGGTGGCGGACCGCGGCCAGCCGGATGCCGAGCAGGTACAAGCACGTGAGATGGGCGATGAAAGTCTTCGTCGACGCCACCCCGATCTCCGGCCCGGCGTGCAGGTAGATGACGCCGTCGCTTTCCAGCGCCATCGAGCTACCGACAACGTTGGTAATGGAAACCACCTTGGCCTTGCGCTGCCTCGCCTCGCGGATGGCGGCCAGCGTGTCGGCGGTCTCGCCCGACTGGGAGACGCCGATGACCAGGGTGTCCTGGTCGATGATCGGCTGCCGGTAGCGGAACTCCGAGGCCGGCTCGACTTCGACTGGGATGCGTGCCAGGTCCTCGATGATGTATTTGCCGAGAAGGGCGGCATAGTAGGACGTACCGGCCGCCACCATCTTGATGTCGTGAACCTTGAGCAGCTGGCGATCGGTCAGCCCGAACTCTTCGAACGTGACTTCGCCCTCGTCGCTGAGCCGGCCGCGCAGCGCGTTGGAGACCGCCTCGGGTGCCTCGTTGATCTCCTTGGCCATGAAATGAGGGAAGCCGCCCTTCTGGGCTTGGCTGATATCCCACTTGACCTCGATCACCTTGGGCTTGACGGCGACACCGCCGATGGTGCTCACCTCGGGTCCCAGCTTGGTGATCGAGACCATCTCGCCCTCACCCAGCAACAGGACCTTCTTCGTGTACGGGATCACCGCGGTGATGTCGGAGGCGACGAACCATTCCTTGTCGCCAATGCCGACGACGAGCGGGGCGTTGAGCCGGGCGCCGATCAAGAGGTCGGGGTCGCGCTGCGAGAAGATCGCCATCGCGTAGGCGCCTCGCAGTTTCGCCAGGGCCTCCCGGACGGCGGCCACCAGGTCCCCCTTGTCGTACTCCTCGATGAGGTGGGGGACGACCTCGGTGTCGGTCTCGGAGATGAAGATATGGCCGCGTGCCTGCAGGTCTTTCCGCAGCTCGGCAAAGTTCTCGATGATGCCGTTGTGGATCACCATGATTTGCTTGTGGCAGTCGGTGTGGGGATGGGCGTTGATGATGGTCGGGCGGCCGTGGGTCGCCCAGCGGGTGTGGCCGATGCCGAGCCGGCCCTGGGGCATCTCCTCGGTGAGGCGCTCGACCAGGGTGTCGACCTTGGCGGCGCTCTTCACCACGGAGGTCTGGCCATCCGCCTCGTTGAAGATGGCGACCCCCGCGGAATCATAGCCGCGGTACTCGAGCCGCTTGAGGCTCTCCATGATGATGGGCGCCGCCGAGCGCTCGCCCAGGTAACCAATGATCCCGCACATACCCGCAGCCTCCTATGTTCCCACTCAGAGCACGGTCAAACGAGCGAACTCAGTTCGTCGTTTTGGTTAAACGGGTATATGGCCGCAAGGTTACGGACACGGGGAAGCTCCGGAAATGGGGGCAATGAACACATGGACCTGTGCGGTTTTCTGATTCACCTCCACCCCGGCCGGTGGACGGATGGTGACGGTCTTGACAACGTCGGCCTTGGCGCCGGTGATGTCGACCGGGTCGGTCGCCAGTAGCACCAACCCGGACAGGGTGTTCTGGAGCCCCGTCGCCTGGACCTCGAGCGGTGCGATCTGGGCGTTAACCAGGTGGTAGCAGGCGGCTGGCTGACCGGTGAGCGTCCACCCGACCCCCTTGGTAACCGTGATGGCGTCGGCCTGGATGACCATCTTCACCGTCACCTGGGCCGGGGTTACCGTCATCGACTTGGTCACCGGCTTCTTGTTCGCGTCCCAGAGGACGACCGAAAACGGCTGGGTGGGGCCCGGGGCCCCGAGCGAATCCATCTCAACGAGGACCACCGCCTGGATGCCCGTGAGCTGGCTCTTCGGCCCGTCGACGCTGACGCTCGGGGGCGTTACGGTGGTCGCCGTGGCCTGCTCATGGAACCCGGGCGGCAATGATTTGACGCGTTCGATCGAAACAGCCAGGGTCGCGGTGCCCTTCTCATCAATCGTCACGGTCACCGAGCTGGGAGCGACGATCGTGATGGTCGGGTCGGAGTTATTGACGTGAATTGGGACGTCGTTCTTCCCCACCTTGGTGCCGGCGAAGTTCCCCGAGATGTGCAGCATGCCCGGGTTGGCGCGCAGCTGGGCGTCGAAGTGACTCAGGTGGTCAAGCGTCCCGATCGCAGTGATGGTCACTTGCGGCACGTCGCCGACGAGGACGAGTCCGGTGGGCAGCACCGGAGTGTCGATCTTGAGGAGGTAGTTGTGGCTCTGGGTCGGGTTCTGCGCGTAGGCGACCACGCTCCAGAGTGCGACAGCGAACGCGATCGCCAGCAGTTTGAGTCGGAGGTTGGCGAGCAGGAACGTTATCTTACCCGGCCTGGCGTTACCGGCGCCAGACGGGAAGCGGTGGACGATGGAGCTCGGTGCGAGGCTGAAGGAGCGACGTCAGCACCTGCCGCAACCGGTCCGGGTCGAGGTTGCGCAACAGCTTTCCCTCGTGCGCAACGGCGATCTGACCCAACTCCTCGCTGAGGATCAGGACGACGGCGTCGGTCTGCATCGAGAGGCCGAGCCCCGCGCGGTGGCGGGTGCCCATCCGCTCGCGGACCGTCCCCTCCTCCGCCAGCGGAAGGACGCACCCTGCGGCCAGGATCTGGTTGCCTCGGACGATGACGGCACCGTCGTGGAGCGGTGAGTTCGGGAAGAAGATCGCCTCCAGGAATTCCGCGGTGAGCTCGCCATTGATCCGGATGCCGCTATTGGCGAAGTTCTCCAACCC
>Ga0209217_1000406_pt1 | contig 11694 bp, 12 predicted proteins | sample JacPinW_OM3H0_M2_FD_187957 | JGI IMG/M metagenome (GOLD analysis project Ga0209217, IMG submission 187957) | Forest soil microbial communities from Algoma, Ontario, Canada - Jack Pine, Ontario site 1_JW_OM3H0_M2 (SPAdes) (version 2) | ecosystem: Environmental > Terrestrial > Soil > Boreal...
GTGCCATCGTCGGCAACAACACGGCAAAAGCGAGCAGAAACGGTGCCACCTGGCGGTAGTGGTTTTTAACCCGCAGCCAGAGGTGCAACCCGATGCAGCCGTGCAGCCACGCAATGCCCAGAACCGCAACCTGGCGAATTCCGGCGATCTGGGATGCGCCAACCCATTGGTTGAACAACGTGCTTCGATAAATCCTATGAGTGTCGTAAAGGGTCCAGGCGAGGCGGATCCCGACGGCGTGCTGAACGATGAGCACCGGTATCAACAGACCGAGGCTGAGCCGGACAGCCTCGATCCAGCCCATCCGCAGATGGCGGCGGATATAGAGCGCCCAAAAGGCGAGCGAGAGGTGGATCGCGAACGCGCCGTAGAGCAAGGCGGTGCCGATCTGGCTGCGCCAGATCATTTCTGCCCACTGCGCGCCCTGCTCCATCGCCTCCAAGGAGATATTGCCCAGGCTGTGGTTGAGAAAATGGAGAAAGATATAGGAAAACAGCACCAGGCCGCTGGCCAGCCGAAGCCGACGCACGATCGACGACCCGCGCCGCACGAGCCCCGCCCAGCCCGCCCTCAGTGACGGCGTCACGTCGCGACCTCCATCAGCTGCCGTGTTCGGCGAAGCAGGATTATCCGACGTTTCCACATCGCAATCCACCTCTATAGCGATTGCAGGCGGACCAAATTCTCAATTCGCGCGAAATACGAATCACGTAATGGTGAGGAGAGTTCGGCGCTGTTGCTTTGGTAAAGGCGGACGTTATTCTGCGGCAACCACCGATACGGCCCAAAGTTGACGAGGGGGGAGCGGGAATGAAATCATCGACACAGCACGTGGTGCTCGCGGCGGTAATGACGATCGTTCTGGGCGGTTTCGGCGCGGCAGCTTTGGCGCAGGATAAGGAAACGATCATCAAGAACCGCGAGGCCCTGATGAAGGGGCAAGGAAAAGATCTCGGCAGCATCAAGGCTTATATCGACGGCAAGGGCGAATTGGTGCAGGCCGAGGCCGGTGCGGCGGGTCTGGCCCAATCGACGAAGAAGATCCCCGAGGTTTTTCCGCCGGGGACGGGGGGACCCAACAGCGACGGCAAATATGCAACCAAGCCAGTGATTTGGACCGATTGGAACAAATTCCTCGACGCGCAGAAGACCGCCAGCGACAAGGCAGAGGCGCTTTTCGTGGCCGTGAAGAGCGGCGACAAGACAAAGATTGAGACGGCTTTCGGTGATCTCGGGAAAAACGGCTGCGGCGCTTGTCACGAGATGTTCCGCGAAAAACTCAACTGAGAGCGGCGCTTGCAGCCGTAATCCTGGCCTTTAGCGGATCGCCGGCGCACGCCGCGGGCGAGGCACTCACGGCGGCGCCGGCGATTGCCGCCGATCCGGACGCGATTGCCCGCGGCGCCTATCTCGCGAACGCCGCCGACTGCGAGGCCTGTCACACTGATCGCGAGCACGGCGGGCAGCCCTATGCCGGGGGGCGTGCACTCGCGACGCCGTTCGGGACCTTCTACAGCCCGAACATCACCCCGGATCCGGAGACCGGTATCGGCCGCTGGAGCGATGGACAATTTTTGCGGGCATTGCGCGACGGCGTGCGCCCCGACGGCGCCAATTATTTCCCGGTATTTCCGTATCCCAGCTTTACGAAGATCACCGATGCGGATGCGCGAGCGATCAAAGCTTATCTCTTTTCATTGCCGGCGGTGCGGCAGGCCAACCGAGCACACGACGTCTCCTTCCCAGTCTCGTGGCGTTTCCTGCAAAACGGATGGAAACTGTTGTTTTTCAGTCCGGGGCCATTTCGGCCGACGCCGGAGCGCTCCGAAGCGTACAATCGCGGCGCCTACCTCGTTACCGCGCTTGCCCACTGCGGCGAATGTCACACACCGCGCAACTGGTTCGGCGCGACCGAGCCGGACCGCTTTCTCGCCGGGAACCCGAACGGGCCGGACGGCAAGAAGGTCCCCAACATCACCCCCGACCCGCGAACCGGAATCGGGAGATGGAGCGAGCATGATATCATCACTCTTCTGCGGGACGGGCAGACACCCGATTTCGATTTTGTCGGCGGCGCGATGGCCGAGGTGGTCAAGAGCACCTTCCGTCTCACCGACGCCGACCGCGAGGCGATCGCGCTCTACCTCCGATCTCTCCCTGCCATACCTTCTCGAGGGCCGGCCAACGAATAGGGCGTTTCCGCACTGGACGCGGGAACCAGACTTCCTATGATGGCGAACGACCGAGACGGAGGACTACCAATGAAGCCCGGCGGCGCCGGAGAAATGCCCTTCTTCTGTTGCGCCAGGCTCTCATGCACCGGGCTTTGAGCCGCTCTCTGCTGGCCGAAATGTGCCGCGGCCCGCGGCCGCCCCACCGCTAGGCGCTTGACGTTAGGAGCAAGGGTTGACGCGAGGGTGCCCGGATAAGAGCTTGGCGCGTTTCGAGCGGATCGCACTGGTATTATCGGGCGGCGGGGCGCTCGGATCCTATCAGGCGGGCGCTTATGCGGCGCTGGAGAAATGCGGCGTGCGGCCGAACTGGATAGCCGGCACCGCGATCGGCGCCGTCAACGCTGCGATTATTGCTGGAAATTTGCCGCATGAACGCGCTGTCAGGTTGCGCCATTTTTGGCGAAAACTGAGTGGTCGTTTGGCGGCCCGGCGTCCGCGCGGCCCGACTGCATGGGCGCGTGCGGCGCTTGCGAACTGGCTGGCATTAGGGCGACGTGGTGCCGAATTTTCGTCTCCGCGGGAGGAGACCCTCATCCCGGCTGACGAGTTGCGCGAGATGATCGGCGAGACCGTCGATTTTGACCGGATCAACTCGGGCATAGTCCGCCTGGTGCTCGGAGCAGTGAATCTGACGACAGGAGCCGAGACGTTCTTCGACAATGACCGGCATGTGCTGGGACTGGACCATGTGCTCGCCGGGACGCCACTTCCAGGATTGCCACCCGTTACGATCGGTCGCCAAATGTTTGGCGGCAGCGCGGTCTCGGTTTCCGCTCTGGATGAGGCTCGCCCCGCGGACACGCTGTGCTTTGCCATCGATGGTTATGATCCGGTACCCGGAGGTCATGGCGGCTTCAGCCGCTCGGCGCGAGACATCGCTGCCATGCGGCGCACGCATGATCTCCGCCGCATGATTGCTCTGCTCGGCGAGCGCCTACCGCCGACATCGCGCGGTGATGTCGAGGTTCGCCGATGCCTTTCCGAAGGCAGCAATGCAACGATGACGATCCTGCACCTTATTCACGAGGGCAATGCGGCGGACCTCGCCGCGAAGATGCAGGATTTCTCGCCGGGTGCTGTGGCACGCCGCTGGAAGGCCGGAGGAAGCGACGTGGCCACGAGCCTGGCGCATCCGCGCTGGTTAGCGCCGCCGTCCCGGCTATCGGGGCTTGTGGTTCACGAAGTTCGCGGCGGAGTGGCTGCTCCGCCACGCTGACCCCGGCCGATTGTCGGCCGCCGAAAAATCCCCAAATTACCCATCCGCCGTCTGTTATAAAGCAGTGCTGGTGTTCCGGCCGGGCGATGCACGTATGAGGATTTATGCTGTACGAGACCTATCAGGCACACAACGACGTACTCGGTCCGATTCGGCTGATGGCCGAGGCTTTCCGGGGTTTTCTCAACCACCCGTGGCCGCTGGTGGGGAATGCGCCATGTATTCGCAGCGCTGCGGCCGCGATGGAGCTGCTCTCCAACGCCGGTATGTCGCATAACCGACCCGATTTCGGCATCCGGTCCGTAACGATCGCAGGTGCAGAGGTGGCAGTCACCGAGGAGGTCGTCGCCTCCGATCCGTTTTGCAACCTGCTCCATTTCCATAAGGATCGGCCGCGCGACGAGCCGATCATCCTGGTCGTTGCCCCGCTCTCGGGCCACTTCCCGACCTTGCTGCGCGGCACCGTCCAAACCCTGTTGCCGGACCACGATGTTTTCATCACCGATTGGGCCAACGCGCGGAATGTCCCGCTCCTTTTCGGGCGATTCGGTCTCGACGATTTCGTCGATCTGCTAATCCGCTTCATCCGCCTACTCGGGCCGCAGGTGCATGTCATGGCGGTGTGCCAGCCCTCGGTGCCGGTGCTCGCCGCCGTGTCGCTGCTCGCGGCGGCCGGTGAGGACTGCCAGCCGGCTTCGATGATATTGATGGGGGGGCCGATCGACCCCGCGGCAAATCCGACCGAAGTCAACCGTTTCGCCGAGGCGCACTCGCTCGACTGGTTCGAGCGCACCGTCATCACCACGGTGCCGGGACGCTATCCCGGAGCTTTCCGGCGGGTATATCCGGGCTTTTTACAGCTCGCCGGCTTCCTGAGCATGAATCTCGAGCGCCATGTCTCGGCCCACTGGGGGATGTTCGAGAACTTGGTCCGCGGCCACGGCGATAGCGCCGCCGCCACTCGGGCCTTCTACAAGGAATACAGCTCGGTCATGGATCTGCCGGCGGATTTCTACCTGCACACCATCAAGCGGGTGTTTCATGACCATGACTTGTCAGGCGGCCGCTTCCGGGTGCGGGGGGAGTTGGTCGAACCGGCGGCGATCGAGCGCACCGCGCTGATGACGGTCGAGGGCGAGCGCGACGACGTCTGCGGGCCGGGCCAGACCGTAGCCGCACACCGGCTATGCAGCAGTATCCTTCCGGCAAAGCGGATCCATCACCTTCAGCTTCAAGTTGGGCATTACGGGGTGTTCCATGGCCGCCGATGGCAGACCGAGACCTATCCCATGGTCCGGGCATTCATTCAGGCGCAAAGCTAGAGGCGGGTTTCTCACCCGGTCGGCGCTACCCTGAGATCTTTGCGATTGTGTAATCTTACAATTACCCAATTCACACTGCATGATTTGTCGGGAGGCAGACGGCGCGGCCGGAGCCATCGGCGACGCCACAACCTAAACGAGAAAACACGCTGCAGATTTGCTGCAGATGGCGGCTGCGGTAATCTTCGGCTCAATTGAAAATTGCGGAAATGGGACTGCGTTTTTTCCGCCGGCAAAAAACACGCACCACCTGGAGCCCAAACTCGGCCATTATGGGGGCAGTGGAGGAGGGGAGGAACAAGATGCCTCTGCGTGGCAAGGTCGTTATCACCTGCGCCGTCACGGGGTCGATCCATACCCCGACGATGAGCCCATACCTACCGCTGACGCCGGACGAGATTGCGCGCGATGCGATCGCCGCCGCCGACGCCGGAGCGGCGATCCTGCATCTTCATGCGCGCGATCCGAAGGACGGGCGGCCCACCCCCGATCCGGAGGTCTTTATGCAATTCCTGCCGAGGATCAAGCAGTCCACCGGCGCCGTCATCAACATCACCACCGGCGGCGGGCACGGCATGACCCTCGAAGAACGCCTCGCCGCCCCGTTGCGTGCGCAGCCGGAGATGTGCTCGCTCAATATGGGTTCGATGAATTTCGGGCTCTTTCCGCTGCTGGAAAAATACAAAGAGTTCAAATATCCCTGGGAATCGCGGCATCTCGAGATGACGCGAGATTTCATTTTCCGCAATACTTTCACCGACATCGAACGGATCTTGAAAGAGCTGGGAGAGGGCTGCGGCACCCGGTTCGAGTTCGAATGTTATGATGTCGGCCATTTGTATAATCTCGCGCATTTCCTCGACCGCGGTCTGGTCAAGCCGCCGCTCTTCGTGCAGACGATCTTTGGCATTCTCGGCGGTATCGGTGCCGATCCGGAAAACCTCGTCCACATGAAGCGGATTGCCGACAAGCTGTTCGGCAATTCCTATGCCTGGTCGATCCTCGCCGCCGGCCGCCATCAGCTGCCGCTCGTGTCGATGGGCGCGATCATGGGCGGTAATGTCAGGGTCGGGCTTGAGGATTCACTGTGGATCGGGCGAGGCAAGCTGGCCCAAAGCAACGCCGATCAGGTCCGCGCCATTCGTGCAATCGTCGAGAACCTGTCGCTTGAGATTGCCTCGCCCGACGAAGCGCGAGCGATGCTCGCGCTCAAGGGCGGCGATGCGGTGGGCTTCTAAATGATCGACAAGCGGGTACGAAGTCTCGTCGAGGCAGTGGCCGGGATACCCGATGGCGCCACCATTCTGTGTGCCGGGTTCGGCGGCGCCGGCTTGCCCGACGCCTTGTGTGAGGCGGTCATCAAGCAGGGCGCGCGCGATCTGACGGTGGTCGCCAATAATGCCGGGACCGGGCGGACCGGGCTTGCGGCACTGCTCGCGGCTGGCCGCGTCAGGCGGATCATCTGCTCGTTCCCACGCAGTTCCGGCTCCGTCGTGTTCGAGGAGCTCTATGCAGCGGGCCGGATCGAGCTGGAGCTCGTGCCACAGGGCATCATCAGCGAACGGATGCGGTGTGCGGCCGCCGGTCTCGGCGGCTTTTACTCACCGGTTTCGGTCGGGACTCGGCTCGCCGAAGGCAAAGAGCACCGGGAAATCGACGGCCGTATGCATGTGCTGGAGAAGCCGCTGAAGGGCGATGTGGCACTGCTCTCTGCCGAGCGCGGGGACCGCTGGGGCAATCTCACCTACCGGAAATCGGCGCGCAACTTCAACCCGACCATGGCAATGGCGGCCGATCTTTCGGTCGTGCAGGTGCGTCGCATCGTTGAACTCGGTGAACTCGACCCAGAGATGATCGTCACTCCCGGCATCTTCATTGACCGGATCGTCGAAGTTCCGCGCTGAACTCGACCCCCTCTCGCGCCGCCGAGGTGGAAATATTTGGAGGACCCCGATGCCGCTCAACCGTCGTCAAATCGCGTGGCGGGCCGCGCAGGATCTCAAGGACGGCGCCTATGTCAACCTCGGGATCGGTCTGCCGACCCTGGTTGCCGACTTTATCCCGACCGACCGGGAGATCGTCTTGCACAGCGAGAACGGCGTCCTGGGGGTCGGTCCGGCGCCCTCCGACAACGAGGTCGATTGGGATTTGATCAATGCCGGCAAGCAGCCGATCACGCTTGTGACCGGCGGCAGTTATGTCCACCACACGGATTCCTTTCTGATGATCCGCGGCGGCCATCTGGATCTGGCATTGCTCGGCGCCTTCGAGGTATCCGAGAAGGGCGATCTCGCCAATTGGACGACAGACGATCCCGGGTTTCCGCCAGGTGTCGGTGGTGCCATGGATCTCGCTGTCGGCGCCAAGGAAATCCGCGTGCTGGTCGAACACACGACCAAGGGGGGTGCGCCGCGCATCCGCAGGCGTTGCCAATACCCCCTGACCGCTGCGGCCGTAGTGCGGCGGATCTACACCGACCTCGCCGTCATCGATGTCACTGCCGAAGGGCTCGTCGTCCGCGAGCTGGTTGAGGATTTCGAGCTTGCGGCATTGCAGGCCAGGACCGAGGCGGCATTACACCCGGCTCCCGACCTGAAGGCGCTGCGCACGCCGGTCTTGTAGCACGCTCGGATCTAGCTCGGCTCGTCCCGCGTGTCTTGGTAGCGTCCGACCTCGACGATCTCCGCGATCGTGCCGTCGAAATCGGCGGCGTGTTAGCGTTGATTTAACCGGACTAACGTTCAATGCAAAAATCTTACCGCTAATCGAAGCCGATACCTCATGTGGAACCTTACAACTTACGATGTCAATCGGATCAAAGGACAGCTTCAGGCCCGCCGAGCGAGAATCGATGCAAAATATGCAGAAGAAACCAAGGCGCTTGATGCAGATTTTGCCGATGTAGAAACACTCGAACGCGTGGCTGCTTCTCTCGCCCTCAAATACAAATCCGGCGATTCCCCGGATCTCTCGCAAGAGAGCCCGGAAAATGCCGCCGATGACAGCCCGCGTGTCGAAAACGCTACGCCATCCGAACCGCAACTCGCAGCGACATCCGGCGACGGGTCGAGTCCCGACGCAAAACTAGGCTCACGGTGGCGGTTGGCTATGCGTGACCGGCCGGTGGCTGCCGAGGCCGAGTAATCGACCGGGATGGTAACGATTGTGCAGCCTGCTGCCGGCGCGGGATGAACATCTCCCCTGAGTGCCACGCCGGTGCGTCCTAACCCCGAAGCCAGTGAGGAATAAGTGAACGACGGAGCGTCAGACGCTGCGCACATCCCGAAAGACGTTGATGTGCTCGAGGCGAAAGAGGTGTGGAGCGAGTATCGTCTCTCGGACGGAACGATATTGCGCCTGAAACCGATCATGATCGCCGTTTCTCGGCTCGAAGGAGAGCACACGCTCGATGGCGACCCAGTTTACAACATGAAATCTACTTTGGTGACCGATCTGAGGGTGCCGCAAGAACTGAAGAAATCGGCGTAGTCTCCGGCGATGGCCATACACGGCAAATCCAATGCATGGACATCACGGGTATCTTGCTCCTCGGGGCCAATTCACCGGGGTCGAACCGACGAGGTGTTGGCACGAAGCGCAATGATACCGGTGCCGATATTCATGTTGGGGTTCAGCAGTTCCGGCGCCGCGTTGTCCGGTGTTACGAGCGGTGCGCGGCCCTCACCGCCGATGCCGGCCCGTCGGCCGCCTCCGGAGAAGACGCCCCCGAGCCAGCAGCCTCACGACCCATCCGACCCGTCGGCGGAGCCGGCCGCCGCCGCCAAAGCGGCGCAGGACAGCGATAGCCCCGCCGCACCCGGGCAGGGCGACGGCATCGACCTGATCATCGACAAGCTGCCGCGCCATGGGCTCGTCAAGCCGATCCCGGTGACGATAGCCCCGCTGGGGGACCGGGTGTTCGTCGCGTCCACCCCCGATCTTGACATCACCGTTACGGGCAATTCGCTGAGCGATGCGCTGCTGCTGCTGAAGCAGCAGCTCGAGACGACTTACGAGAGCCTTCGCAAACAGGCATCGACGAAGGACCAGGAGCGACAGCTAAACCGGATGCGCGCTTACATCCAAGATAACCGGGGGGCAAAGCCGGGCTGGTAGGCTCCCGCGGTCGAACCGGGCAACTAACCGTCCGCTCGGACGAAGCGGTTGGCGCCGTCCGCGCCGAGCATACGGGCAAGCGCTCCCTGGCCCATCAAATAGTGCAGATGAGCGAGCGCCTCGCCCAGCGCGAACGCCGTCTGATGCCGGTCGAGGGGCCGCCGAAACAAGACCGGCAGCAGCTCTACCGCGGTGCGGGGTTCCTCGCAGGCAGCGATGACCTCCTCGCAGCGAGCCTTATGATGGGCGGCAAGCTCGTCAACCCGCTCCTGCAGGCCGAAGAATGGCAGGTTATGCGACGGCAGGACAAGCGTTTCGGGCGGGATCACTGCGCGCAGCTTCTTGAGAGAGCACAGAAAGCGCGAGAGAGGATCGCCGTCCGGTTCGTGAGCATGGACACTAACATTCGGCGAGATCCGGGGCAGCACCTGGTCCCCCGAGATCAGCACACCTGTCTCGCCGCAATAAAGGCAGGCCAGCTCCGGTGAATGACCCTCGCCGATGATCACCCGCCATTGCCGTCCGCCGATCTCGACCAGCTGCCCGTCGCTGAGCCGCTGAAAGCTCGAAGGGACCGATGGGACGCCACGGCGATAACCCCTGCTATGCTCTGCGAAGAGCTCGCTTGCCGCCGCGTCGAGCCCGGCGCGACGGGCGAAATCGCGACGCAGCGCGGCGGAATCGTCCGCGTTCCCGGTAAGCAAGCGTGCGTACAACCACTCCTTCTCGCTGGCCCATAACGGCACCTGCCAGCGTTCGGTGAGCCAGCCGGCCAGCCCGATATGGTCCGGATGGTGGTGGGTCACGATGACCCGGACGATCGGCAATCCGCCGAGCCGCCCGGCGAAGATCCGTTCCCACCGGGCCGTCGTATCGGCCGTCGCATACCCGGTATCGACGATTGTCCAGCCCGGACCGTCCTCGAGCAGCCAAAGGTTGATGTGGTCGAGCGCGAAGGGAAGACCCATGCGCAGCCACTCGACCCCCGGTGCAACCGGCAGCGTCTTCCCCGCGGCTGGCGGTGCCACAACCGGAAATCGCAACGGCGGCGTCAAGCTTCCGTCCATAATGTGTTCTTCTCTCCGGCTCGCGAATTGACCGGCAACCTAGGACGGTGCATTAGTCCCAGCAACCGCCAAACCTGCCGATGAGGGTTGCGTCGGCGGGAGATGGACAGGATAGCCGAGGAGAGCGATGCGCGACTTCAATGTTCCGGGACGATCGGCGGCGATGGCAGCGAACGGGATGGCGGCGACCTCGCACCCGAGGGCCACCCTCACCGCGCTCGACGTGCTTCGCGCTGGCGGCAACGCCGCCGATGCCGCGATCGCAGCCGTCGCGATGCAGTGTGTCGTCGAGCCGCAGAGCACCGGCATCGGGGGCGACTGCTTTGTCCTCTATTCGCGCCAAGGTGCATTGCCGGTCGCCCTCAACGGATCCGGACGGGCTCCCGCGAGAGCCACTGTCGACTGGTATGTCGAACGTGGGATCAGCGAGATTGCCGTGCAGACGCCGCATGCAGTGACCGTGCCCGGAGCGGTTGATGCCTGGTGCACCTTCAACCGCGAGCATGGCACGCGTCCGCTCTCTGAACTGCTCGAACCGGCGGCACGGGCCGCTGAGGAGGGTTACGTCGTGACGCCGCGCGTCGCGGCCGACTGGCACCGCAGTCGAGAGAAACTGCGCGACCCGATCACGGCCGCCCTCTTCCTGCCCGGTGGCAAGCCGCCTGCCGCCGGTGACAAGATGACGAACCCACCGCTTGCTGCCACCTTGCGCCTCATTGGCCGGGAGGGCCGCGAGGCGTTCTACGCGGGACCGGTGATGCGCGACATCGTCAGCCGGCTCAAATCGCTGGGCGGGCTCCATGTTGAAGCGGATTTTGCCGACCAAAGATCGAGCTGGGTCGAGCCGATCAACGCCTCGTATCGAGGCTACGAGGTCTATGAATGCCCGCCGAACGGGCAGGGGATGGCGGCGCTGATGATCTTGCGCACGCTCTCGGGCTATGCGCTTGACGGCGATTCGTTCAGCGAAGCCGATCGGTTGCATCTGCTCGCCGAGGCGTCGAAAGCCGCCTATTGGGTTCGCGACCACTTCATCTGCGATCCCGAGCATGTGCCGGTCGATGTCGACGGGTTCCTCTCCGAGGCTCGCGCCGAGCGCACCCGCCGGGAAATCCGGCTCGACCGCACAATTGCCGGGCCGCGCTGGGCCGAGATCGAGCACAAAGACACGGTCTATCTCTGCGTCGTCGACCGCGACGGGAACGCCTGCTCGTTCATCAACTCGCTCTTCTCGAGCTTCGGGACCGGCATCTTGGCGCCGCACAGCGGCGTCCTGCTGCACAATCGCGGGACTGGCTTTCGCACGATCCCCGGCCATCCCAACGCCATTGCGCCGGGCAAGCGGCCGTTCCACACGATCATCCCCGGGATGCTCGTCAAGGACGGCCGCGCGGTGATGCCGTTCGGCGTCATGGGCGGGCAATATCAGGCGGTCGGGCACGCCCATTTCCTGCACCGCATGTTGGATCGGGGCATGGACCCCCAGGAGGCTGCCGAGCAGCCGAGAATCCTGCCGTGGCACGGCGATCTGCAGGTCGAGCGTGCTGTGCCGCCGTCGATCGCTGAGGACCTCGCCAGTCGCGGTCATAAGATTGCGATCCAGGAAGTGCCGCTCGGCGGCTGCCAGGCGATCTGGATCGATTACGAGCGCGGCGTGTTGATCGGCGGCTCCGAGCCGCGCAAGGACGGCCTGGCTCTCGGTTATTGAGCAAGGGTGTCGCCGAAATCCGCTTCGCGCG
>Ga0209217_1000408_pt1 | contig 11664 bp, 11 predicted proteins | sample JacPinW_OM3H0_M2_FD_187957 | JGI IMG/M metagenome (GOLD analysis project Ga0209217, IMG submission 187957) | Forest soil microbial communities from Algoma, Ontario, Canada - Jack Pine, Ontario site 1_JW_OM3H0_M2 (SPAdes) (version 2) | ecosystem: Environmental > Terrestrial > Soil > Boreal...
GACCAGAGCCTGTTCCCGCCGGGTTCGGACGTGGCGGAGAGCAGGATCAAGCCGGAGATTTTCACCGCCGCGGATCGCGTCGATCAGCTGATTGCGGCGGTGAAGAGCGCCACGGTACAGCTCGTTCCCGCGGTTAAGACAGGCGACAAGGCAGCGATCACCGCGGCCTATGATACGGTCGCTGACGCCTGCAACGCCTGTCACGCCAAATTTCGCAAGGAAGAGTGATGCTGGCGCTTCGGCTGCGGCCGATCCGAACGGCGTTTGTATTGGTGCTGCTGAGCTCGGCCGGAGCAGCAGCTGAGGAAGACACCGTCCAGCGCGGCGAATATTTGGTGCACGCGGGCGGCTGCGTCTCGTGCCATACCCCCGGCGGCGGGGAAAAGCTAGCCGGCGGCCGGCCCCTCGCCACGCCGTTCGGGACCTTCTACAGCCCGAACATCACGCCCGAGGCGGAAACTGGGATAGGCCGGTGGACCGACGCGCAGTTTCTGCTGGCATTGCGAGAGGGCGTGAGACCGGACGGGGCAAACTACTTCCCGGTGTTTCCCTATCCGAGCTTTACCAGGATTACCGACAGCGACGCGCTGGCGATCAAGGCGTATCTGTTTTCTCTCCCCGCGGTGCGCCGCCAGAACCGGCCGCACGACGTGCCGTTTCCGTTCTCCTGGCGCTTCTTGCAAACCGGCTGGAAGCTGTTGTTCTTTGTCCGGGGGCCGTTCGATCCGGAGCCAGAGCGGAGTGCCGCCTACAACCGCGGCGCTTATCTCGTCACCGCGCTCGCCCATTGCGGCGAGTGTCATACCCCGCGCAATTTCCTCGGCGCGCTGCGATCCGGCCAGTGGCTCGCCGGGACCCCGGATGGACCGGAGGGCCATCTCGTCCCCAATATTACGCCGGACCCGGATACCGGGATCGGCAAGTGGGAAAAGAACGAGATTGTCGAGCTCCTGAGGACCGGCACCACTCCTGAGCAAAGCAAGGTCAAAGGCACGATGCGGGAGACGATCGAGGACGGGCTCAAATATTTGAACGACGGCGACCTCGAAGCGATCTCTGGTTACCTCCTCGCCCAGGCCCCGATTATTCATGAGGTGGCGCCAAAACACTAAAAACTCGGGGTCGCTTGCTGCCTGATTACCTACATCCATCCGATAAGGAATTCGGATGCGGAGGAGAAAAAAAGGGGCGGAAGAATTCCGCCCCCGCCGCCTCCGTTGCTGATCTATGTCGAGGAATTCAGTCGTCCCGGTCGCGGGACGTCAGGAAATTATCGACGACAAAATCAGCTACGTCACTGCCCAGCCGCTGACCGGCCGTAAGGTCGAAGCGGAAATGCACGCCGGCAAAGATGCGGCTCAGCGTTGCTTCCTGCGCCGCAGCCGGGAAGCTGGTGAACGAGCGCACTCCCGGCATAACCTCGGAAGTCACGCTGAACTCGAAATGGCGCGTGCGGAAGAAGGAAATCAACACTTCCGCCCCGGCCGCGCTGATGACGGCGTGAGCGCCCGGGTAGGAGGGGTCTGGGGCGGTATTGCCGACCTCGGGGAGCCAATTGGGATCAGCCTCGGTTTCCGGGTTGCCGTCCGTAGCGGCGGCGCGGATCGCGGTCACCGGTCGCCAGAAATTGTAGGTGTATTTAGCATCGTAGAATGCGATCACCCCGTCGGCGAAACTCAAATTGAGCAGCGCAAACAACCGAGCATTCTCCGCAGTCGTCAGGTTATGCGCCAGCGACGCGGTTTGGGCGATCTCGTTCCAGTAGTTCTGAATGGCTCCGTTCCAAAAGCGACCGGTCAGTGCCTCATCCGCAGTAGCGGTCGTGCTGCCGGCAATACCCAAAGATTTGACTTGGTCGAAAGCATCGCTGTACCGGTCGCTGGTCAGCGCTGGTGGGCCCCCTGGACGAAACTGGTTCGCACTATCGAGGGCAAAGGGGGTAACGCGAGACCAATGCGTGAACTGGGGTTGCTTAGGAAAATTCGGAGGAGTCGATTGGTAATCTCCTGAGGCATTCCCGAAAATAAAAAGGATGGGCTGGGCACTCGAACCGTCATGGCTCCGCAGGGCAAGGATCCGATCAGCCACAGTTTTCCCTATGTTGATCCCTTCAGCCTTTCCCCGGCTGGGAAGCTGCGCCAGGGCCTGCTGAAGTTGCGCGTCGAGCGTTGCCTGGAAGTTTGGATATAGTTTCACGAGGACTTCGTGCGCTGCTGCTGCCGCCGCCGCCTCTTGCGAAGCGAAATGGGATGCACCAGGGCGAACCAGGTATGGCTTATGGGTCCCGTCGATGGCGTTGACCGCGTCATATATGGCGCTGTGCATGATGGCAAAGCTGCGGGTGGCGTGGATGGTTGCCGGCTGCGCGCCGGGGGTTCGGACAATGACCAAAAGTGCTCTATTCCATTGCACCACCTGGCTCACCGGTTGCGTCGCCTGGGCAATCGCGGGCGCAAGGTTTGCGGCGGTCAGCGCGGCGACTGTCGTGCCAGCGAACAATAACCTTTTCATTTCAGACCTCACTCAAGTTGTTGCGAGCGTAAGCGCGAGTCCGTCGACCCGGCTGGGAACGATCCGGCAGCGAGCAGTGATCGCCGTTTCGAGTTGAACCGGCAAATTGGCCGCCGCCGTACCGACGCAGACCGCCGCGCCACTCGGTTTATTCGGGGCTGCGCTACACGATGCGGGCGGAAACCGGCAGTGTCGGCTTGCCGGCCTACGACCGCGTTCTCAAGCCAGGGTCAATCCCGCCAGCGCCTGGAAAAACCCAGGAAGAAGCCTGCTGTTGATGTGTGCCGGTGGCCGTTCACGAAAATTTTACAGCCGGCAACAGATCAGCGCTCCAGCGGCCGGTTGACCTGGGGCACTTCGATAACGAAGCCCACAAACTCCCCCCGGAATAAAACACCGAATGGCGGAGTCCTACTGGCCGAGGCACAGGCGCCCTCCGCTCCTAGCATTGTCAGGGAGGTCGTCTCCGTCCGCCCGTTCCAGCCACTGCTGGCTGGCACCGCCTTGTCAGCCATCGAGACAGTTACGCTGCTCTCGTCGGAGGCTTGATTGCGGGTCGCGGTGGCGGTCGTGCCCACTATGAGGTCGACAACGAAATGGAGTACGAGTTATGCAGCAAAACGAAACTAGCCGAGCCAGGTTTGCCGGGTTCTGCTCAATCTTGGCAGTCGCCGTTCCAACAGTCTTGAGCGTCGATACTGCGCGGGCAGAACAACCTCCGGCACCGTGCCACCCTAACCCGAACGCCGCAGCAGATGGCGCTGCCGTCACTGGGCGCGGCGATGTCGTCAATCTGCCGGCGGAGCTGAAGGATCGGCTGGTGCAGCTGGCCGACCGCCCGCACACCTATCCGCCATTGCAGGTGTTCGCCGAAGCCGACGGGCCCAGTCAGTTGTTCCAATACTATTTGTTGGACACAACCGGTTTCGAGCCGAATGTCTTTACGACGATTTTTACGGGTGTTAACGACCACGTACAGTTGACCGTCACCGGGGGAAATTGCGGATTGCCAACGGTTGGCGCGGTGCGCGTCGTCCTGGAGCCCAAGCCGGGGCTTCCGACCGATCCGACGAAGCCACGCGCCTTCATCGATGTCTTTACCGATATTTCGCCGTTGTTCGTCATCAACAACGAAAGCGGCTGGTATGAAGGGTGGATGATCCACGACATCACCGTCCCGAATGTCGCCGTTCCTGGCAAAGACGGCCACGCGCAATTCGGAACTATCACCAAGCGCGACGCCGAGATCCTTGCGAAAATGGGCACCGGCAACAATGTTCCGGGGCACGTCTTTACTGTCGACGGTCGCCCCCCTCACTTCCCGAGCGCGTCCGATCACTTCCCGGATGTGCAAACCAACGTCGTACCGATCAACGAGAGCATGGGGGCCTACAACGCCTTCCAGCAATCGGATGTGCATTCCTATTGGGAATTCAACTATCAGGGCACGAACTGGATCCATCCGCTTTACGAACTGCCGTTCACCGGCGGCTTCGCAGACAATTTCGGGCAACCTCCCGACGCCTTCCAAGAGGGCGAGATCGGCAAGCTGCAGTCGATTGTTCCCGGCCCGGGTCCGGGCGGCGAACAAAACAAACCCCAGGCGGTCGGTGACAACCCCAACCTGCCGCGCGATCCTGACAAGTTCGACGCAGATAACGGTTTCGACGCCCAGCGCGAATTTCGTGAGCGCGGCGTCCCCAGCGGCCTCGCCAACGAGATTTATCTCGATGTCTATGAGCGCCGCGCATCTTTCGAGCCACAAGTCAACAACCTTCAGCAGCGGCTGTTCGATGCCTATGCCGCCGAGGTAAAGCGGGTGTCGGGAAATGACGACGGGATCATCACCGCCGCGCAAGGCGACATCGACACCCCCACCGACGGCTTCCCGGACAACACGCGCCTCTACCTGCCGCCAACGGCGTTCAACCGCTTCGCCGTAACGCGGGAGATCAATGACGGGCTGTTGGCGCCGCGCTTCGCCCCGAGTCAGCGCGCCTGGGTGCTGTCGGGGGTACAGGTACCTGTCGTGCCCTCAGTGCCAGCATCGACCGGACGCGACGCCGACGACCGGTGATGGATCGAGAGAGGCGGCCCGTCTGTTGGCCGCCTCTTTTCGTTTGTGATGCCACGCGCGAAAAAGAGCATATCCATCAAGCGGATACCTGCAAAAGATCTTGACGCTGGTTCCCCCGCGAGCAGCTTGCGGACAGTCCCGATCGCTTTCGAGCATGCGGCTGGCGGGGACTGTGGATGGGCCGGACGGCCAGCTCGTTCCCAATATCACGCCGGATCGAGCACCGGGATCGGGCCGGGACCACGCCTGAGCAGACGATACAGGTTGGCCTCAAATATCTGAGCGACGGCGACCTCGAGGCGATCGCCGATTACCTCATCGCCCAACCCCCGATCGTTCACGAGGTGGTGCTAAAACGGTGAAAGCGGACCGAAAGAGAGCGGCGAGCCGTCGTACCAGGGGGCGGATAGCGGTAGGTAGCGGGTTGCACCGCCGGTGGCGGGTCATAGCATTGACAATATCGCAATAATATGGTACGGTGGTGGGCGTTCCTGAGACATTAGGCGCGGTGACATGATGCACACTAGGTGGCGGATGGGTTGCGTTTGCCGGTTTGGACCATGTTGCAGAACATCATAGGTTGGGCACCCTCCTGTTAATTTCCTGCAGTATCAGGACGCCGAAGGGGCACCTCTCGCGCAATACGCGAGGACGGGTCCGTCGGACGCCATCTGTGGGTCCCGAAGCCAACCGAGCGCGGCGCGCAGCCGGCCCGCCCAATGTACCAGATCACCATGCGCAAAGCCTACCGATGGCAAGCTGATTGACCTGGCCGCCTGATCCAATATCTTCGTGTGCCGAAGCAAATCCCACCATGGATCGCGACGGCAACCAGACGTTCTGAGGCATCGGCGCTTCCGGAGACACGGCCGGTCTCGCAGCAACGCTTGGTAGGGCGGCGCAAAGCAAATTCGCAATGAAGGAGGAAACGTATGAGCGACCCGCGCTTCGGACGCCCGTGGTGGAGCCGCCGCGAGATACTCAAAGGTAGCGCCGCCGTGATTGCGGGAGCCTACGGACTGTCGCCGCGGTTCGGTCTAGCCGCCGAAATACCCGATAAATATAATGGCACGACGTTCAAGCTCAAAGCGGCCGAGCCCAATCCTAAGTCGGGCGGTGTATTGCGCATGGGGCTCACCAACCGCCCGCCGCACTTTGATGTGCATCAGTCCGGCACCTTCAACAACCTCGGTGCCCAGGGATGCATGTTTGATAACTTGATCCGCCGTGATCCGCGCGACAGCGGCAAGACGATCATCCCCGATCTCGCGCATAGCTGGGAAATCGCCGAAGACGGCAAGATCTACACCTTCTTCCTGCGCAAGGATGTGCTGTTTCACGACGGTGCGGAGCTGACGGCCGATGATGTAAAAGCCACCTTTGACCGCATCGCCAAGCCCCCGTCGGGGATCAGCATTCCGCGCAGCATTCTCTTTAATTCGGTCAGCGAGATCACCGCACGCGACAAATACACAGTCGAATTCAAATTGTCCGAGCCCCGTCCGGTCAATTTCATGATGTCGGCGTTCGCCAGCGGCTGGAACGTCATCGTGCGCAAGAAGACCCTCGAGGACAACAACTACAATCTGCGCAAGGTGGTCACCTACCCTGGCACCGGCCCGTTTCGCAGCGCCAGACGGGTCGAGAACGAAGTCTGGGTGATGGAGAAGAACCCGAACTACTGGAACAAGGGCCTGCCCTACCTCGACGGCGTCGAGTTCTATCACGTCCTGCCGTTTTCTCCGGAGATGGCGTCGGCGATACTATCCGGCCGGGTCGATTATGTTCGGGTGACGGATCCGGTAACAGCGCGGAAGGCTAAGGCGACCCCCGGGTTGACTGCCACCGATTACTACCAAAGCGTGATCCAGGCCACCTGGGTCAACAACAAGAAGAAGCCGCTCGACGATCCGCGGGTGCGTCGTGCTATGCACTTGGTCCTCGAGAAACCGGTATTGGTAGACGTCGTCAAGGATGTCGCTCCGATGATGGTTGGCGGCTTTATCTATCCGTTTTCCGAATTCGCCACGCCCAAGGAGGAGCTCAGCAAGCGGCTCGGCTACCAGCCGGATCCCGCGGCGGCGGTCAAGGAAGCACGCGCGCTGATGGCGGCGGCGGGTTATGGCAAAGGCATCAAGGGTTTGGATTACCTGGTTCGCGACGTTGCGACCTTCAAACTCTGGTCGCAAGCCATTCAGGCCATGCTGCAGGAGTCGCTCAACATCGAATGCAATTTGCGTACGGTTGTCGAGTCGGTGTGGTTCGACGACACCAAGAGCGGCAACTACGATCTGGCTGTCGGAGCGATCGTGTCGACGCTGCTCGATCCGTCGGACTATTTTAACGCTTGGTACGGCAAGGATGGTCCGCAGAACTATTCCTTCTGGGACAATAAGGAGTTCCAGGCGCTGTCGTATCAGATCGATCGCGAGGTCGATGCCGGCAAACGCCTGGCACTGATCCGGCAGGCGGAAGCCATCATGGAACAAGACCCACCGCTATTGCCGATCTCCTGGGAAAAGATCAACGACGTTTGGTACAACTACGTGAAGGGCCATAACCCCTACGAATACTTCGGGCTCTACGACGTCGTCAGGTTGGATACGATCTGGTTGGACAAGTCGTAGTCCTCCCGACGATCCGACGGGGCGGCATCACCACTTGTTGCGCAGCTCGCGGAGCCTCAGGAACACCGTTTTCGGGTCCGGATTGTCGGGGAGGTCGGGGAAGGCTTCGCGCAGGCGTCGGATCACCGACGGGCTGGTGAGCCGGAAGAAGGTGTTGATTTCCCGTTCCAGCGCCAAGGTGGTGACGAGCGCCTTCGCCGTATCTTGCTTTTCCATCTGGGGCAGCATCTCCCTCGCCTTGGCATTGTCCGGCTCGCGGTCGAGGGTGAAGCCGAGATTGCGCTCGATGTAGTCGTGCCCCGGATAGATCAGCGTCCCCTCCGGCAGCTTGGCGAGCTGGGCGACGAAGGTGTTGTAGAGCTCGTTCGGATGTCCGCCGTTGTGGCAATTGCCGGCGCCTGCGTTGAACAACGTGTCACCGCAGAATAAGGCCGGCGCGTCGCCGTGCGACCTGACGCAGATGTGGCTCATCGTGTGTCCCGGCGTGTCCAGGCACTCGAGCTCGACCGTCTTGCCCACTCTGATCACATCGCCGGCGCGCAGCCCGCGATCCATCTCGGGGATTTTGTCCTTGGCGTTGGCATGCGCCAAGAGCTTGGCGCCGGTCGCCGCGATCACTTGCTGGTTGCCGCCGGTATGGTCGTGGTGCTCGTGAGTGTTGAGGATCTGGGTGATGTTCCAGCCCTTTGCCTTGGCGGCGGCGAGGCACTTCTGATGATCGAGGGGATCGATCGCCAATGCCTCGCCGGTTTCGTCGCAGGCGACCAAGTAGTTGAAGTTGCGACCGGCGTTGGCGGTCCAGATCTGTTCGACGATCATCGCGTGCCTCCATCGTGCTCCAGCGGGATGCGAGTGTAGAGCCGCAGCATTCGGTTTGCCAGGCCAAGGTCAGCAACAGAACTGGGGTCAGCGGTTGGCGCCGGGGCGCCAGAGCACGTCGAGGGCGCCGCCATCATTGACCTGCCGAGAAAGCACGAAGAGGTGGTCCGAGAGCCGGTTCAGATACTTCAGGGCTTCAGGGTTGACCGGTTCGGCGCCTACCAGCTCGCTGACCAGGCGCTCAGCCCGCCGGGTCACGGTCCGCGCCAGATGCAGGTGGGAGGCGGCCGTGGTTCCGCCCGGCAGGATGAAAGAATCAAGCGGCGCCAAAGTCGCATTCATCGCATCGATCTCGCGTTCGAGACGCTCGACCTGCGCCGCTGCGATGCGCAACGCACCGGCGCCCCGTCGGCCGCCTTCCGGCGTGCATAGATCGGCACCCAGATCGAAGAGGTCGTTCTGAATGCGGCCCAGCATCTCATCCGCCTCGGCACCCGCGTGGAGCCGGGCGAGCCCGATTGCCGCATTCGCCTCGTCGACCGTACCGTAAGCCTCGACGCGCAGCGCATGCTTGGGCACACGGGCGCCATCGCCGAGCGAGGTCTCGCCCAGATCACCGCCGCGCGTATAGATGCGAGTGAGCCGGACCATGATTGACCTCCGGTGGTTAATGCCGGGCGAGCAGCATTAGCGCTGCCAACAGCATCAGCGCCAAGGCCTGCATGATGACGCGCGATTGCATCAGCTTGTTGGAGCGGCGCGGGTCACCGCCGCGCAGCATAGAGGCGACGCCGAACCCGAGCACGGTCAAAGTGCCGAGCATCGCCAGCACGAGCAAAATCGTAAAAAACACCGTCATCGCGAAAATATGGACCCCCTGCCGGCTTCCGGCTAGGGCCCTCGCAAGGGCTGCAGGCGGTACTCTCGGGTCGGCGATTCACGCCCGGAACGACGCCTTCGTCATTCCTGGGGCAGCTGATAATGATACGGAAGGACCGTTCGTGACATCGGATCGGCGGCGTGCATCACATCGGATTGGGTCATCGTCAGCGCCGAGATGTCGTCGGAGATCCCGTTGAGGTTCTGGGTATCGCCGGCTCGCTCGGGTGTGCCGATCGTGCAACCGGCAGCGGCGACAAGCGCTAGGGCGAGGACGAGGCCGCGACAGACAGAGTTCATCAATCGATCCGATCGGAAGGAGGTTGTTTCGGCTACTATGACGATACGCCGTCTTTAAGTCGGATATCCCTGATCCAAATCAACCGGTTTTCTTTTTTGGTAAACTTGGCGGCCAACGTTCGGATCCGACGGGGCCGGGCATCGCAAAGTGCGTTGACCGAGCCCTTGGGTCTGCTTACATGTCTTGGCGTGGCACCGACAACGAGACATGGCCGGCCGGATCGGCGAATTACGATCCCGGACCCTCAGAAGGTCCGGGCTCTGCCCATTCGCTTTCTTCCCGCCGAGGACCATCCCCATGTCGCTCTTTGCCGCGACCGACGCTGACGACGATCTTCCCGCCACTGCTTGTTTTTCAGTTCATGCCCGTGCCGAACCTGGGGTGATGGCGCGCGTGCTCGAGCTCTTTGCCAAACGCGGTCTCGTGCCGTGCTTCTATCAGAGCTCGACGTCTGGGACTGATCGATCAGAGCTGACAATCGACATCCAAATGCACGGGCTCGGCCGCGAGACCATGGACTACATTGCCGCGTGCCTGCGACAGATCGTGTGCGTGGAGGTCGTCTCGGCCGCTCAGAGGCATCTCCCAGATCGAGCAGAGTATTAGTCCCATGTCGTTCCGCGACCGCGTCAGTGCCTGCAACAACTATGATCCGGCGCGGGTGGTGCCACTGACTATTGCCGGCACCCGGATCGGGCTGTTGCGCCGCGACAATGCTGCGTTGTTGAGGCGGTTTTCTGATGTTTTTGCCGTCGGCACGGACGAGGTCAGGCTGGTGGCGACTGGCGACGCCACGGCAGTAAGCCGCGCGATCGACGCCGTGGTGGACGTGCTCGTTGCAGAGAACAGAATCCCGAAATGGCGTAACGAAACCTTTCATGTCGCCCCGCGCTGGGGCATGCCGCCGGTCTTTCACCTCGATCGCGGCGCTGTCCCGTTCTTCGGGACGCGTGCTTACGGTGTTCATCTCAACGGGTATCTGCGTGAGGGTGACGGGCTGCGTGTGTGGGTCGGAAGGAGGTCTCCCGACAAGCAAATTGCGCCGGACAAGCTCGACAACCTTGTCGCCGGCGGGATCGGCAACGGGCACGGTATTGACGAGACATTGGTGAAGGAAGCCGAGGAAGAAGCCGCGATCCCAGCACAGCTGATCAAGCATGCGATCCCCGTCGGCGCCGTCTCCTACCGTATGGAGACGCGGCTAGGTATCCGAGACGATGTGCTCTTCATTTACGATCTCGAGACGCCACCCGATTTCGTGCCCGAGAATCGCGACGGCGAGATCGTCCATTTCGAGCTGATGCCGGCGTCGGCAATACTCGAACGCGTCCGCGCCACCTCCGACTTCAAGTTCAACGTCAACCTTGTGATGCTCGATTTCGCCGTGCGTCATGGGCTTCTGCGGCCGGATGACCCGGAATACCTCGACGTCGCGACGGGTCTTCACCGCCCGCTGGATTGAAGCTCCTCTCGCCCCGCTGTTTGCACAGCTCGATCAAGGACTTCGGCCGGGCTGATGCCATTCTGCCGCATCGAGCGGATTGTCGGTGCACCCTCGCGCTTGGACAAACGCTGTCCGGCCATGTCGGTCAATAACTCATGATGCCGGTAGCGTGGCGTCGGTAGGTCAAGCAACGCCTGCAGAAGCCGATGGACGTGTGTCGCCGCCGCCAGATCCGCACCGCGGGTCACCAGGGTGACTTCCTGGATCGCATCATCGACGGTAACGGCGAGGTGATAGCTTGCCGGCACGTCTTTGCGGGCGAGAACGACATCGCCAAGGGGCGCGGGTTCCGCCAGGTGCCGTCGCGGCCCGTCCTCGCCGTCCTCGAACCAATCGAGCGTACCGGTCAGAGCGAGCGCGCGAGCGAGATCGAGCCGCAACGCGTAATCGCGCCCGGAGCGCTGCCTCTTGGCCCGTTGGTCGGTGCTGAGACTGCGGCAAGTTCCTGGGTAGAGCGGCCCCAATTCAGCGTGCGGCGCGCCGCCGGCGCGTGCGATTTCGTCCTGGATTTCGCGGCGCGTACAGAAACACGGATAGAGCACGCCCGTCGCCGCCAGCCGATCGAGTGCGCGCCGGTAGTCGTCGAAATGCTCCGACTGCTTGCGGACCGGCCCGTCCCACATGAGGCCCAGCCAGGAAAGATCCTCGATAATCGCTGCGGCATATTCCTTGCGGCAGCGGGTCTGGTCGATATCTTCGAGGCGAAGCAGAAAACGTCCCCCGGCACGCTGCGCCGCCCGCCAGCCTTCGAGCGCCGAGCGGACATGACCAAGATGCAGATAACCGGTCGGGCTCGGCGCAAAGCGCGTGACCGTGGGCTCCAAGATCATGCTTGGGTCCGCCGCGGGTGACAGCGGCGCCTCATTCGGGGTATCCGTAAAGGATTGAGCTTGGCTGTCGAGAGGCTCCACCGATGATGCCTGCCCTGTCGGGACCGTCCCACCCG
>Ga0209217_1000409_pt1 | contig 11656 bp, 14 predicted proteins | sample JacPinW_OM3H0_M2_FD_187957 | JGI IMG/M metagenome (GOLD analysis project Ga0209217, IMG submission 187957) | Forest soil microbial communities from Algoma, Ontario, Canada - Jack Pine, Ontario site 1_JW_OM3H0_M2 (SPAdes) (version 2) | ecosystem: Environmental > Terrestrial > Soil > Boreal...
CGCTGCACTTTGATCGAGGCCAGCCTACCGGATCACACGAGCCCGAAGAGAATAATCCATTATTAGGGCTGCCAGCTCGGAACGTTACCCGCAATCCGCAGTTTTTTGCTCTGTCAGGAGGCACCAGATTATGAGCAGAAAATTCCAGCAACTGCGAAGAATTTTTTATTTTTCCGGGAATATTCTGGAATTTGTAGAGTCTTTATAAAGAGGGGCGCGTGGTCAGCGACGACGATCGCAGTCGCTTTGACAGCTTGGTAAGGCCCCACTTGTCGTCAGCCCTGTCACGGCGCGGCACCGGCAGCCACGGCACGGGCCTCGGCCGCCAGCCCACCCTCACGGAGCATGGCCGGACTATCCCGTTACCGGGGTAGAACCATCACTAATCCTTTGCGATGGTCCGTTGCTACCGCCAGCAACTCCTCAATAAAGAGCTGCGCAACTGCGCTCAGGGTACGATTCTTCAGCGTCAGGATGGCGATCGGTTGCGCTTTGGCGCGCAAATCAAATGGCAGCATTTTTATCGGCCATTGCTGCGTGGCGGTCCGAAGCACCGACGTCGGAAACAGGGATAGAAAGCGCCCCGTCGCGAGAAGGTGCATGCGCAGGACAATCGACCCGGCGATCACTCTTCTCGACGGGGGTTTTAGACCCTCTGTTTCAAACATTTCCTGCAATAGGTTGTTGATAACGAGACTTGGAGGAATCGTCCAGGGTTCGTTTTCCAGTTCTGCAAGGCTGATATTCGAAGCTTGCGCCCAGCGACTTCCTTTTCCCGCGACTACGAAGTGTGGATCATCGAAGAGTACCTTGATGTCGAAGATGTCGCTAACAAAGCTCTTGGGCACCCTTGTGACCACGAGGTCAACGCTGCGATCCTGCAACTCCCGATATTCCAGCGTCATGGTATTCGGTTGAAAAACACAAACAACGATTTGCGGATATCGACGTGATAACTTGTCGATCGCGGTTGGCAGCAACCATTCTGTCAGAAATTCCGGGATCGCAATTCGCAACTCTCCTACCGTCGGGTCCGCCAGAAATTCAATATCCTTGATTGCTTGCTGCAACTCGTCGAATATGACGTGGCCACGCTTAAGAAGCGTTTCAGCATAAATTGTGGGTTCGATGCCCTGTGGGGTCCGGTCAAGGAGACGTACACGAATTGCGTCCTCTAGGTGTGCAATCGACTCCGATACGGCCGATTGGGACATTGCGAGATGCGATGCCGCCTTTGCCATGCTACCCCAGCGCACGACGGTGGACAGGACGTGAAGATCGCGCAGCGTGACACGGCGGCCGATCCGACTTTCCCAGTCTGTCGTGCGGGTCATCGGAATTACCGATAGCGTTAGCGCCTATTCGCGATTCTCTTTATTTCCCATTCGAATTACTCTCTGAGAAATTGCCGGCAATGATGTCAGTTCACATGCTGTTCGGCAAGGGGCGAACGCTTGTAAGCCGAGGCCTGAAGTTTGTGGGACAAAGGCGCCATATTCTACTTGATACGAGCGCGGCGAGGCGCTTGTCGGTCGGACTGCTCACGGTCGTGTTGCTAATAGTCGTCTTCGCAGGTTTCCTCTCTGAGGCTAATCTGGCTGGCGTCGCCTTGATGTATCCTCGTTATCCTTGATGGGCGCATCGGTGACTTAATTTATGGTCAAAGATTCGGTTTATCGGGGGAGGCCGACGAGCAACTTATCGATACCAAGGGCAACTATCTGCATCGCCAAATCTCTTTCAGCGATGTAATTCCGCCCTCGATTACTTGGATTTTTACCAAATGCACTCCAATCCAACAGGTGCGAGTTGACCCCCCTCCACTACGTCGTTCGGATCAGCAGAAGGGCCAGCTAGCGGAGCAAGCGACGCGCTCGGCCCTTCCCGCGGTGCTGCGACGGCGTTCGTGAGGTAGATCACGCTTCAGGAGTCGATCGTGGTCTAAGCTTGGAGGTGAGCTGGTAGGGCAGTCCATGATCGAGAACGATCGAAACTCGCGATTCTCAGAAGTCGTCCTGCCCCACCTGTCGGATGCGCTGACCACCGCGCTTTGGCTGACCGGGGACCGCGCTGATGCGGAGGACGTCGTCCAGGAGGCCTGTCTCAGGGCTTTTCGTGCGATCGCTACATTTTCCGGCGGCAATACGCGCGCCTGGGTGCTCGCAATCGTGCGCAATACCGCCTATTCGTGGCTCCAGAAGAATCGTCGATCGGAGCTTATACCGGTCGATGACCTCGATGCCGATGAGCGTGTCCAGGCAGAGCGTGGCGCCAATGTCGAGGACTTGATCTCGGTGAACCCCGAAATCGACCTCGTCGCGAAAGCCGAGGAGGCTCACCTGCGCGCGCAGATTGAAAAGCTACCGCCCGAATTCCGTGAAGTGCTGGTATTGCGCGACATTCAGGGCCTTGAGTATCGCGAAATTGCGAAGATCACTTCGGTGCCGGTGGGGACGGTGATGTCTCGTCTCGCGCGCGCCCGCCGCCGCTTGATAAGCGCTCTTGCTCAGGAGCCCCGTTCCGACTCTGCGCCCTTAGGGGTAAAGGCCCTGCCCGCTGCCGCCCTCAGGATTGTAAGACCGACCTCTTAGCCTAAGACTGTTCGGTCGAAGCCAAGCTGACATGCCTTGGCTCAGCCGGGCGCAGACTGAAACAGTCTGGCGAATTCTTCGAGCTCCCTGGCATTGAGGTCGGAAACTGCCCAGTAGGTAATCTGGTCACTGCTCCAGCTCACGACGTTGTATCCGTTGACCGAGCGGGTGGTCATGGCCTGGGCCAGGCTGCTCGATGTCGGTACCGCCGTGAGACTGATGAAATGCAATCGGCGACCATAGACCAGCGTTGGCACAGGGACGGAGCCAATCACATCGATGCGCGCGCCCATGAGCGGAAATCCCGCCGACGAGAGGTCCAGGACGCGGGGCGCCTGCGGAATGCGCCCGTTGAACCAGGGCTTTACGGTGTGCCGATCGGAGGAGGCCACATCGGCAGGCCTTTGCGACATCAAGGAGCGCAGGTGCCCATCGACAATCGCAGTGACTGTCTGATCGTCTTGCGGCGCCCGCAGCGCGATCCAGGTCGATCCGCTTGAGAGGGCGACAGCCAAAAGAACGGATGCTGCCATCGCTGCCCAAGTCGGGCGCGCAAGCCGGCGATTCAATCCGGTCGCGGCGGCTATTCGCGCGCGCAAATTGCCGGAAACAGGCTCGCGCGGAAATTGCGTCCGTAGTACCTTTTGCAGCGCAGATATGCTCGCAAGCTCAGCTGCCAGCCTCGGATCGGAATCAATTTGCTGCTTGACCGACAATGCACTTGCCGTGTCGAGCTCGCCGTCAAAATAGGCATGCAGCAAAAGCCTAAAATCCTGCTTAGGCGTTTCGGTGTCCGCCGGTTTCATCATGGCCCGGACTGTCTTGATTGTATTGAGCAACAGGTGGATACGCGCACAAGCATTGCCGTTCGGATTACTAACGTTCAATCCTACCTATCGGTCGGCAAGATTTTCCTGAAAACCTTTGTCCTCGTATACGAGACTCAGAAGCTGCCCAATTTATTCCCGCTTTGAACAAAAATAAATCAGGTGCTGACGGGAATTTTCTCGACGCACGCCGAGTCTAATTAGTGTCGCCCCAGCTTTGCGATCGGCCTGCGAAGCTCGAAGCGCACTTCTAAAGCACGGAGGCAACCATGATGGCTGTCATAGCAAGCACTTTCCGCGTAGCTCAACCCCGCAGGAGCTGGGCAAGCGCACAGGGTCTGATAATCCTGACCGGCGCTTGCTCGCTGTTGATCGTCGTGAGCTACATCGTCATCGCCATTCTTTCGGCCGATCCAATCGAAGTAGCAGGCGAGACGATATGGCTCCGTCCCTGAGCGGCGCCGTCGAGCCCGCCTACAGGCAATGGTAGCTACGCCTCGCGAGCAATTGCGTCCTCGCCTCCGCCACGACGCGAAAAGAGGGAGATTCCATCATGCGTCAACGTGCCCATGCTCGTTTAAGACGTGCGGACCGCGGCACCATCTCTCGGTGGTGGCGCCTTATGCTTCCTGTTGTCGTCATTGTCGTCCTGGCACTGCTTGCAGCGGACAAAGCACATCAGAAGCTCTGGCCAACGGCCCCTTCCATGCAAGCAGCCGATGAGAGCTCGCAAGCACCTCGACAGATCGGGCTCGCAGAAACCCGGAACGCGCGGTGACGATCTTCGAATTCGCCTGCGTGATCGCCACAGTAGCTTTCGCAGGTGTCCTCGTTGCCGCATCCCGATCGCACGGCGTGGATCATTTGACCATTGACCAGCCTGGAGGTTGCCATGACCAAGGGCGAAATTCTGGCCCAATACAAGAACCTGTCTCCTGAAGATCGGCGCTCGTTCGACCGCTGGCTGCGCGGAAATGCAGTGGTCGGATCGATATTTGGCGTTGCCCTGGTGGCAATTGCGCTTGGCGGCTTGCAAACGCAAGAGACGGCCACCGCGCCAGCACCAACGTCGCCGCAGACCATCTCTGTTCAAGAGCTGCATGGCTTGGCACATCTCGACAATCTACGGGTCGATCACATCCACAATCAGGCCCTTGTCTTCGCCGCCCCGGAGCCTGCGGCGCGCTCTGCGGCGCTCATGCAAGATAGCGCGCCAAGTGCCGACGACTAGAATTCCAAACATGCGGCAGCGCGATGCTGCAACGCTCCTCGAGCACAGCGACGTAAACGACCAAATAAAAAAACAGGTGAGTGACTTGGATCACACTCGATCTGCTCGAACTGCGTCAATGATCGCAAGCCGCGAATACGCAACGCGTTGGGTCAGGGGACATTGACTGCAATACAAGAGAGGCCATCATGTTGACTTTAGAGACACTCGTGCCGTCTGCTCCCAGGGGACGCTTTTCAGGGATCAACAGGACCTACACGCTGGAAGAGGTGCATCGTCTGCGCGGCTCGCTTCGCATTCAACACACCTTGGCGGAGGCCGGGGCCAATCGGCTTTGGACACTTCTTCAGAGCGAGCCATTCGTCGGCGCGCTTGGCGCAGCGACGGGGAATCAGGCGATGCAGATGGTCAGAGCTGGTCTGCAATGCATCTACCTCTCCGGCTGGCAGGTCGCCGCGGACAACAACACGGCAGGCTGCATGTTTCCGGATCAGAGCTTATATCCCTCGAGTTCCGGGCCGGAACTCTGCCGACGCATCAACCGAACCCTCTTGCGGGCCGATCAAATCGAGCACGCAGAGGGCGATGTTCGACACCATTGGTTTGCTCCGATCGTTGCAGATGCGGAGGCGGGTTTCGGCGGGCCGCTGAACGTCCATGAGATCATGAAGGCATATATCGAGGCGGGCGCGGCCGGAGTGCATTTCGAGGATCAGCTGGCGTCTGAGAAAAAATGCGGGCATCTCGGCGGCAAGGTGCTCATTCCTACCGCTGCGCATGAGCGCAATCTGAATGCAGCGCGCCTGGCGGCGGACATCTGCGGCGTGCCGACCGTTGTCGTGGCGCGCACCGATGCGGAAAGCGCCAGGCTCATCACGTCCGACATCGACGAGCGCGACCGCGAGTTCCTGTCCGGCGAGCGCACAGCGGAGGGCTTCTATTGCCTGAAGCCAGGCACCGGCCTCGCACATTGCATCAAGCGAGGTATGGCGTTTGCGCGCTATGCAGACATGCTTTGGTGGGAAACCTCAAAGCCTGATCTCGCCGGAGCGGGGAGATTTGCGGATGCTATCCACCGTGAGTTTCCCGGCAAGCTTCTCGCGTACAATTGCTCTCCCTCCTTCAACTGGGAGGCCAATCTCGATCGCACCATGATTGCGCGGTTCCAGACCGAGCTTGCGGCCATGGGCTACAAGTTCCAGTTCGTCACCCTCGCCGGCTTTCACAGCCTTAACCACTCGATGTTCGAGCTTGCCCGCGGCTATCGCGACCGCGGAATGGCGGCCTATTCGGAATTTCAACGTGCTGAGCTTGCGTCAGAAGCCCACGGGTACACAGCCACGCGGCATCAAAGGGAGGTCGGCACGGGATATTTCGATCTCGTGAGCCTGGCCGTGAGCGGCGGCGGCGCGCGCACCACGGCGATGAAGGAATCAACTGAAGCGGCGCAGTTCCACCGCGAGCGGCATCTGGTCGCGGCGGAATGAACGATCAGCAAGAGAAGGAGGCACGAAATGTTTCACGCGACGAACGGACAAGCGACGGAGCGCCGATTTTGGGTTGTCGGCGGCAAATACGAGTCCATGGCCTTCGACCGTCTGGTTGAAGGGACAGAATGCGCTTTCGGTCCATATGCATCTGAAGATGATGCAAAGAGCACGTGGCGCTCCGTAACGGAAAGAACGCGCAGCGAGGCAACGGTCCGCTTCACGATCGCCGCAGAGCCGCCGCTCGCAGTGCCCGCACAATAGCAGCGGTTGATCATCGTCAGGTACGCACCTAATGCGGCCGTAGCCCCAGGCAGAAGCGAGGTATGCCATGGTGAACATCGGATTGTTGATCCTTTGTTTTGTGCTCGGGATCGTTCTGCGACAATCCGGCCGTCTTCCGGAGAATGCGCCGGCCGCGCTCAACGGCTTTATCATCCATATCTCGCTGCCTGCAGTGATATTGCTTCACATCCATCGTCTTCCGATCGACGTCTCGCTGATTTACCCGGTGGTTGCCCCTTGGATTCTCTTTGGGGTCGGCTTGTCTCTGTTTGTCACGGTAGCCAAGCTCGCACATTGGTCCGCGCAAACCACCGGCGGACTCATCCTGTCCGCTTCGCTGGCGAATACCTCATTTATCGGCCTTCCGATGATTGAGACGTTTTATGGGATGAGCTTCCTCGGAGTGGGCATCCTGATCGATCAGCTTGGCACCTATCTGGTGCTCTCGACCCTCGGCATTATCGTCGCCGTCGTGTACTCCTCCAGCCAAGCTGACGGCGCATCGGTGGCGGGCATCGTTCGAAAAGTCGCGAAGTTTGCTCCCTTCCAGGCTGTCGTGCTGGCTCTCCTCCTGCGTCCGATCGAGTTCCCCGACGGTCTCGATCAACTGTTAAGCCGTCTCGGCGCTACGCTGGCCCCGGTTGCACTCGTATCTGTAGGATATCAGCTGCGCTTGGCTGATCTTGCAGGGCGGGTTCCTGCACTCACTTTAGGGCTGCTGTTCAAGCTTGTTTTCGGACCACTTTTGATAACACTGATCCTCGTGAAGCTCCTCGGCGCGAATGGCCAGCTGACGCAGGTCACGATCTTTGAAGCAGCCATGGCGCCGCAAATCGGGGCCGCCATCGTAGCGATCGAGCACAAGCTGGATCCTCCGCTGGTGACGCTGATGGTCGGGATCGGTATCCCGCTCTCATTTCTGACGTTGCCCCTGTGGTGGTATGCGCTGCAGGCGATCTAGCCACAGCTAGGGCGCATCGCCAGGAATGGAGATTGCCCCTCACATGCTCACGTGCGACGTGCTTCCCATCTTGGCCGGACTGCATCATCAATACGTCCGGATATGATTTTCGGAAAGGACAGGTCATGTCAGTATATGCCTACACCATCTTCGACGATCCCTTGGTGCGTGTGGGCCCGAAAGCGGCTACGCGCGCGCGGAAAAGCCCTTGGACATTCGCGTGCATAACCTCCGCGGCCACGAGGTCGACATTGCTGAGATCACGGACCTGGGAGGAGTCTCGCCGATTGGCGGTACATTTCAGCGAGGTTGGGCCCGTAGGTCATCAAGCCGCCTGCTTCCGCGTATTCGAGAGTTTCTGTGTTGCAAAGAAAAGCCCCGACGTACTGCCGGGGCTTTGGAGACGACTCGACGCTACGTACCCCCGCATAGATGCAGCGAACCATGCCTCGATTAAGGACTCATTGTGACCATCCACAGGGTCCTAGGATCGGTAGCAGGTCGGGGATTCCATAGCTTTCCCTTGAAGGGGAGGCGGACCTGCGCATCCATCTCAAAATCCAACGCCTCTGCAATCAAAGCGGCATCTTAGAGCTTGACACGCACTAATCCGGCGAAGGCAGCAAGCGCCGTCGCAAGCCGGGCGGGTGCGGAGCCGTAGACGCTGCGTAGAACCCACTCGGATTCCAGGAGGACGGTCGCGCAAACAAACACATCATTGCCGTCGATCAGCGCTCTTGCCGTCGCCGATTGTCTGGGGTGATCGCCGGTCTACGGGAGCTATTTTGCCGGTCGTTCAGTCGAGCAAATTCGAGCTTGTCATCAACATGTATGCAAGGTCACCGCCCACGCCAGCCAATCACGGTTGCCTCGATGCGGCTGCCCGTATCCACGTTGTGCCAAACGCCGTTGCTCAATCTGCAGAGGAACGGAATTACATACGTCCCGACATGATCCTCGCAAAGAAGCTCGAGCGGCTGGTCAACCGGTGGATCGCCTTCATGAATGAAAGCGCTGATACGCTGCTGCCGTGTTGCCATTGCCCGTCGATCAGCAACGCCGTCATCGTTTCGATGCTGACGCGGACTGCAGCGACCGCACGACCTCGTCCGCTTTTTTGCTGTCGGATCGATGTATGCTTTTCACGCAAATGGCCGGAATGCCCGACTTCTCTGCGATAAGCCGGTCCTGCTCCTCGATGATGGCGCGCGCAGGGGCATCGCCATCGAGGCCACTCAGGACTTCGCTCGGCACTCTGCGATTGGACCGCTGAGAACCGTCTTGGTAAACCACGTCGAAAAGCGTGAATTCAACTCGCGTCGCCGGCTTCCGCGCCATTGTTGGTTTCCTGTCCTGTTCAACGATGGACACACGGGCCGGGCGCCCGCTATGCCGATTGGCCGTCCACGCCGCACACCGCGCAGCCTTGCGCGCCCGACTCCAACAACGTCTCTTGAGAAGAGCCCTAGGCGAGGCAAATAAAGAACAGGCAATACTCGAACACGCGCATATATAGGGTTATCAGGTATGAAATCAACCCGCCGCATGGAGGTTTCGACCACATTAAAGCCAAATTACGGTGGCTAATTGAAAAGGCTAATAACCGAGCGTGTTGAAGTCGTCTGTTGCCGGCTTGGTGAATTGAGCCAGATCGGGGGAACGCGGGGCCAACTGTCTTCCGTAACGGTGCCGAGCAGCGCTCCCGTTCTTGACAATCTCTCTCGCCATCTCCATCTAGCAGACGTTTGGTTCATATCGCGTGTAGTCGGCAGGTACCGCCACGACCACTGAACCAATCAGCTCCAGAAATTGCGAGCATTTCCTCCGGTGGCCTTCATCTTCACTGCGAATACAAGAATTTGTTGTTGGGGCCGGTCGGTTGCCGCGGAGGGCGGCGTCTGCCTTATGCATTGATGAAACGCGTTGCACAGCGGCCAGAGCTGCAACAGTGCGCGGCCCGCTCACCAGAGACTGCAAGCCGCCGGCGCTGGTTTTGGTCTTTCCCGTCCCGCACGGAGCATTTTACCCGCCACTATCAAAGCATTTTACCCGCCACTACCAAGGAGTGAGCCATGCAATATGGCCGAAAGACAATCACGAGGACACACCAACCCCGACCGGCAGCGTCATTTGCTGCCGGCTCGAAGCGGTGGACATCGAGTGCCGCCCGCTCCGAGCCGAAGGGCTCCCAAAACGCGCAAAGAAATTATGAGCGGTATTTGGCGCTCGCACGTGCCGAGGCCCTGATCGGCAACACGGTCGGGGCAGAGAACTACTACCAGCACGCCGAGCACTATTTCAGATCGATGTCCTCGGACGCAGAAACCGCATAGGAGACTGGGTACGGACAAAATCCGAGCCCTTCCGAGGTGCACCTGATCAATTCCCCCTATCGAGCGAAACTCTTTGGAGAATAGGTGGCGAGCCTTTCGAGGGGGATCATCATCGTGCAGATGAGACCGGCTCGATCAAAGTCCTTTTCGAGGGTGCCGCCTAGCTCGCGCGTGATGCTTTGCTCGATCAACGCGGAACCGAATCCGCGACGTATCGGCGCCTGAACCGACGGCCCCCCCATCTCCATCCAAACGACCCGCAATGTGGAATGCCCGCCATCCTCAGTCGTGCTCCACTCGACCCGAACACGACCCTCCGGTTGAGATAGGGCGCCATATTTGGCTGCATTGGTCATGAGCTCATGGAAGACCATCGCGAGCGCGACCGCGGCGCGGGGGTTCACCCGGAGGTCGGGACCAGATACCTCGATTCCGTTGCTGTGTTCCGTCCGATATGGCTGGACAATGCTGAGCGCCAGGTCACGTAGGTCCGCCCCTTCCCAGTATTCCTGCGTGAGGACATCATGCGCGCGACCCAATGCAATAATTCGCTCTTCTATCAAGGTTTTCGCATCGGCAATGGATAGGGCGGATCGCATTGTGCTCGACACGAGCCCTTGCACGGCAGCCAGAGTGTTTTTGACCCGGTGGTTCAATTCATTGATCAGAAGCTCTCGATCGGCTTGGGAACGCGCGAGCTGGGTTGCCAAGCGTACCGCAAAAAACGTCCCGAATGCCAAGCATACGACTCCGAAGGCTGCAAGAACAGCAACCGAACGCCAGAGTTCAACTGTGAGGGATGATTTCGGGATTCCGACAGCGGCACTCCATCCTGAGAATGGTGCATGAGTGAACCCCGTCAGAACCACGACCCGGTCGAAAGTGGTCGTATCAAGGCCCCCCTCGGATCGGCTCATCAGCTCGTCATAGAGCGAGGGCGCCGCCAGCCGCCCTACGAATTGCTCATTGTAGCGGGAGTGGGCAATTATTGTTCCCTCGCGGTCAAATACTGCAATCCTCCAGTCCGGCTCTGGTCGCTGACGCATGATGATGTCGGTGAAGATGCTTAGCGGCAAGGAAGCAGCCAAATCGTAGATCACCTTGCCGTCGCGCCGGACCGGTACGTCCACAACTACGATGTTGCGGCGCAGGACGGGGCCGAATACGAGTCCGGAAATCTGCGGGTCGCCCTTTTCGAACACACGTAGTAGGGCGTTCATTCGAACATATTTCGGAAGGGGTGTGTCCGCGGGGACCGCAGTATTAAGGAGTTGTTGTCCGCTGGGGTCACTCACCACGACATTGGACTGAGGAAAATGCGCTTTGATAAAGTGCTCCGCCTGGCTTCTGAAGGCAACAAAATCGTCCCGTTGCAAAGCCTCCGAGAGCGAAAGCACCTCCAGCGATGCAATCGCAGAACGGAACTCTGCATCGACGTTGGTGGCAACGCCGCGCGCGATCTGTAGTATCCGCTCGTACGCTGTCCGACGATTGGCCTCATAATTGTAATAGACAAGGACTACCGCGAAGACGGTGAGCGGAAGGACCATACCCGTAACCAACAGGCCCAGGCGTACCCAGACAAATTGCTCGGCAAGGAAACGCCCCGGGGGTATCCACTTCCATTTTCCAGCGTTCGGATCGAGCCAGGCATTGAATACGTGCCGCGGCGATGCGCCAAATTGGCGTGCGGCGCCGGGTTCACTGGGTTGCTTGATCTCCATGGCGATTGCCCTCGAACGGCCGAAGCGCGATCACAAAGATCTCACGCGCATGCGCGGAGCCAATAGGTCGAACATGATTGAACTCGGCCCCTGAATTCCGTGGTGGATGAACCGATGACCAACTAGCCAAGGGCTCCGCCCTTGATATCCCTTGCACCGGAGCGTGAGGAGGATGCCGAGGATGATCACGGGATATCAAGGGGGAGCCATGGTTGAG
>Ga0209217_1000410_pt1 | contig 11652 bp, 7 predicted proteins | sample JacPinW_OM3H0_M2_FD_187957 | JGI IMG/M metagenome (GOLD analysis project Ga0209217, IMG submission 187957) | Forest soil microbial communities from Algoma, Ontario, Canada - Jack Pine, Ontario site 1_JW_OM3H0_M2 (SPAdes) (version 2) | ecosystem: Environmental > Terrestrial > Soil > Boreal...
AGGGGGCGGGGCGGATCCCCCGGGAGCGCGCCACCGACTACAGTGTTCCCCGCCCCGTTACGGACCTTGGCCAGTCGGCGATCAAACGAGGCCAGGTCCATGATCCGGCACTGCCGCGCCGAGCCGCCCATCCAAACCTGGCCCGTCTGAAGCCCCTCGACCCCGCCGTCGCCCGCCAGGCCTGATACACGGCTGTTACGCCCCGTCTGAGCCGACGGAGAACGCGGCTGTATTCGATACGCGCTTAACACGCAAGGATCTGTTTACACACCCGTTACACAGGTAAACCACGGTCACATGATCGTCACCTACACGGGGAGACGGCGCTCAGACACCAGCGGGGCGGCATGAGTGGCCGAAGGGCATAAGGAGAACCCCCGACGTGAAGTCATTCATGAACAAAGAGCGCGCCTGGTACAAGAACCGGATGGTGGCTGTACTGGCAATGATGTGCGCAACCCTGGGCGCGGCCCCGCTGTTCGCGTCCGCCCACATCATCACTGGCAACACCGTTAATGTGGATTGCGTAGCCCAGACCGTCACGGTGACAGTCACAGCCTGGGTGGGCCACGTCCAGATCATCAATCTCGCCACCCACAAGGTGACGAACAAGGCCCCGACGCTGGATGCCAACCTCAGCGGAAGCGCCGTCTTCACGATCGCCGAGATCGGCGGCAACGGCAACTACACGGCTGGCAGGCAGGAGGACACGGTTGGGAACGACCCGACTCCGGTACCGTTCACGGTGAACTGCACCAAGGCCCAGCCCGTCATCGCCACCGCCCCGTCCCCCGGAGGCGTGGTCGGGACCGCAATCCAGGACACCGCCAACGTAAGTGGTGGCCAGAGCCCGACAGGCGATGTGGCCTTCGCGCTCTTTGACCCAAGCCAGGCAACATGCCAGGGAGCCCCGGTCTTCACCGACCGCCAACCGCTCGGCAACGGAACGGCGACATCGATCCAATACACCACCGTGGCTGTGGGGACCTACCGTTGGATGGCGACCTACAGTGGTGACGCCAACAACCTGGGCGCCACCAGCGGCTGCCAGGACGAACAGGTCACCACCACCAAGGACCAGCCCTCAATCGCAACCGTCCCGTCTGCCGGAGGCGCGGTCGGGAGCGCAATCCATGACGTCGCCAACGTAAGCGGGGGCCATAGCCCAACAGGCGACATTACCTTCCATCTCTATGACCCAAGCCAGGCGACGTGCCAGGGCGATGCGGTCTTCACCGACACCAAGAGCCTTGTGAGTGGACAGGCCACGTCAGGCGATTACACCACCCTCGCGGTTGGAATCTACCGTTGGACGGCGACGTACAGCGGTGACGCCAACAACCTGGGCGCCACCAGTGGCTGCCAGGACGAGCAGGTCACCAGCGGCAAGGCCCAGCCCGTCATCGCAACCACCCCGTCTGCCGGCGGCGTGGTCGGGATCGCAGTCCATGACGTCGCCAACGTGAGCGGCGGTCTTAACCCGACAGGCGACGTGACCTTCAACCTTTATGACCCAAGCCAGGCAACGTGCCAGGGCAACCCGGTCTTCAGTGACACCAAGAGCCTGGTAAGTGCACAGGCGACCTCGGGCGACTACACCACCGCGGCTGTGGGAACCTACCGTTGGACGGCGACGTACAACGGTGACGCCAACAACCTGGGCGCCACCAGCGGCTGCCAGGACGAGCAGGTCACCACCACCAAGGCTCAGCCCGACATCGCAACCACACCGTCTGACGGCGGCGTCGTCGGGATCGCAATCCATGACCTCGCCAATGTAAGCGGCGGTCTTAGCCCGACAGGCGACGTGACCTTCAGGCTTTACGACCCAAGCCAGGCAACGTGCGAAGGGACCCCAGTCTTCACCGACACCCAGGGGGTCGTCAGCGGAAAGGCGACATCAGGCAACTACACCACCGCGGCTGTGGGAACCTACCGCTGGACCGCCACCTACAACGGTGACGCCAACAATCTGCCCGCCACCAGCGGCTGCTCCGCTGAGCAGGTCACGATCACAAAGGCCCACCCCGCCATCGCAACCTCGCCATCTGACGGGGGCGTGCTCGGGACCATAATCCATGACGTCGCCAACGTGAGCGGCGGCCACAGCCCGACAGGTGACGTCACCTTCAGGCTGTATGACCCAAGCGACGCGACGTGCTCCGGAGCCCCGGTCTTCACAGACACCGAAGGGCTCGTGAGTGGACATTCGACATCAGGCGACTACACCGCGGTGGCAGTGGGAACCTACCGTTGGACGGCGACCTACAACGGCGACGCCAGCAACCTCACCGCCACCAGTGGCTGCCAGGACGAGCAGGTCACAGTGACCAGCCCGACCGGCGGCGTACAGGCTGCAAACGTCAGCCTGCCTGACACCGGGCACAGGGGCCTGATCCAGAGCTTGTTGCTGGCTTTGCTGATGGTCCTGCTGGGGACTGCGGCGCTTCTGGGCCAGGCCTTTTACCGGCCCCAGCCAAAGCGCCTTTCATAGCTGAAACCTGGCTGAAGGCGGGGCCGCGAGGCCTCGCCTTTCTCACTATTAACTTTTGTCTGAGGCGACAAGCGGCTACCATATCGCAATAGCAGGGATCCCAGAGGGCGGAGGGGATAGAGGGCGCCGCGCGCAACTCTAAGTGCATAAGGAGAAACCCGAAGTGTTGTGGATTCTGAACATACTCAAGGGCCGGTACGGCTACCGGCTGGTCTCACCCACCGGACTCCGTCGGGCAGCGGGCCTGATCATCGCCTTCAGCACATTGCTGATACTTCCTATGGTTGTATTCGCCCAGGGGCCTCCGGTGACCGATCCTAATAACGATGCTCGCTGCGCCGACATACCGGAGAACATCCCCGAGAACGTGTTCTTCCTGAACGTCTTCACGCCGGCCAACGGCGTTGTCGGCCCAGGATCGCTGATCGGGGCATGGTACAGCGACGAAACGATGCCCAACACGAACCCGGCGCCCATCTTTGTCCTGACTGGACCCAACACGAACGCCAGCCTCACCGCCAGCCAGGAACCCTTTAGCATGACCGCCAACGAAAGGCACAAGGAGTGCCGGCACCAGGTCAACATGACAACGACCATTCCGGCCACCGCCAGCGGCGGCGGCGCCTATGCGCCGGGCGATTACACGGTAACCCTCACTGCCTATGACGGTGACGAAGCTCCCGACAAGGGCACACATGTCTGGAGATTCACGGTTACAACCCCACCACCGACGCCGTCTCCCAGCCCCACTGCGGCGGTATCGCCCGCGTCCTCCCCTGGGTCATCCCCGGGGCCAGGGCCATCCTCCGGGTCATCCCCGACGGGGCAGGTGCAGGCCGCGTCGACCACCGGCCCTGGCCTGCCGAGCGCCGGCCATCCTGACGGGAACGGCGGCCTGGACCGGGTGATCGGAATTGGCCAGGTTCTGACCCTGGTCGGGCTTGTGGGTTTCGCGATCAGCCGCCGGGTGCGAAGGCCGTCATAGCCACCGGTTGAACAGAGAAAGGGCGAGGCCGTGGGCCTCGCCCTTTTTCTTCTTGGCGGCGGAGCCCGGGGCTACCATGAGAAGCAGGTAGACAGCTAAACAGGAGGCGCCCGATGTACCCCCTTTCGCGTGGCCGGACCGCATACCAGGCCCATGTCCAGGTTCCCGAGGGGTTGTTCGAGGAAGAACACGGCCGCGACGCCTTCACCGGTCCCTGCTCACACTTGTATCGCCTGCACCCTCCAACCGCCTGGGAGAACATCGAGGGGCCCTTACGCCCGCACGCATTCGACCTCAACAAGCCGGGGTTGATGGAAGGCGCCCACGCAGGGGCGGCCAAGATCCTCGACAACGAAGACTGCGCGGTCTACGTGTACGCGCCCCTGGGCCCCGAAGAGAACTTCTACCGGGACGCCGATGGTGACCTGGTGTATTTCATCCACCACGGCGAGGGAGTGCTCGAGTCGGACTACGGTGACCTGGTGTACGAGGCCGGCGACTACGTGGTCGTCCCCAAGGGCACCACCCACCGCCTTCTCCCTGGTCCGGATCAGCCCAGCTTCTTCCTGGTGATCGAGACCGGCGCCGAAGTCGAAATCCCGGACCGCGGTCTCCTCGGGCAGCATGCCCTGTTCGACCCGGCCGCCCTCCGGCTGCCGGAGCTCAAGTCTTCCTACGACGAGCGGCCGGGAAAGTGGACAGTCATCGTCAAGCGCGACGACCAGCACACCCTGCTCACCTACGGTTACTACCCCATCGACGTCGTCGGCTGGCGGGGCACCTTGACGGTCCGCAAGCTCAACGTGCGTGACTTCCGGCCCATCACCAGCCCCCGCTACCACCTGCCCCCATCAGTGCACGCCACGTTCGTCGTGCCCGGGTTGTCGATCTGTACCTTCGCGCCGCGTCCGCTCGAAACCCCCGAGACCCTGCGGGTACCCTTTTACCACGCCAACATCGACAACGACGAGGTTCTCTTCTATCACCGCGGCAACTTCTTCTCCCGCGCCAACATCGGCGAGGGGTTCATGACCCTGCACCCCCAGGGTCTGCACCACGGCCCCCAACCCGGAGCGGTCAAAGGTGCGGCGACCAAGACCGAGACTGACGAGTACGCCGTGATGCTGGAGGCGGAGAAGCCCTTCCGACTCAGTGAGGACCTGATGAAGGCCGACCTGCCCGACTACGTAAACAGCTGGAAGGTTGGGCCGACCAATGGCGCGACACCGCGCGCCGGAACCCCTGGCGCACCCGCGCCGGAGGAGGCCAGGCCGTGACCCAGACCGCCCCGAAATATGAAGCGACGACCGATCACATGCCCATCGAGGCGATCGATCACATCGCCTTCTGGGTGGGCAACGCCAAGCAAGCGGCACACTTCTACCGGACCGCGATGGGCTTCGAGCCGGTCGCCTACGCCGGCCCGGAAACAGGCATGCGCGGCCTGGCCAGCTATGTGGTACGCCAGGGCCAGGTCAACTTCCTGCTCACGAGTGGGATGGGCCCTGACGACCCCGTGACCCAGTTCTGCCACCAGCACGGAGATGGCGTGCGGAGGGTCTCGCTCCGGGTACCCGATGTGCAGGCGGCCTTCGACGAGGCGGTCAAGCGCGGAGGCGTCGCCGTCGAGGAGCCGCGGTTCGGCGAGGATGCTCAGGGTCGCGCCGGCAGCGCCAGCATCCACCTTTATGGTGACGTGCTGCTCGGCTTCGTCGAGCGCAAGGACTACCACGGCGCGTACTGGCCTGGATTCGAGGCCGTGCCCAACGCCCCCAGCCGGGTCGAAGGAGTCGGGGTGGCCGCCATCGACCACATCGTGGGCAATGTCGAACTCGGCAAGATGAATGCCTGGGTGTCCTGGTTCCAAAAGGTGCTTGGCTTCGAATTGATGCAACACTTCAGCGACGAGGCGATCAGCACGGAGTACTCGGCGCTAATGTCGAAGGTGATGCAGGATGGTTCCGGCAAGATCAAGTTCCCCATCAACGAGCCGGCACCGGGCAAGAAGCGATCGCAGATCGAGGAGTACCTGGAGTTCAACGGCGCCCCCGGGGTCCAGCACATCGCACTCATAACCGGCGACATCTGCGCCACTGTCGACCAGCTGAAGCAGCGTGGCCTCGAGTTCCTTTCCGTTCCCCGGGAGTACTACCACGATCTCTGGGAGCGGGTCGGCGACATCCGAGAGGACGTGAAGGACATCGAGCGACTTGACATAATGGTCGACCGCGACGACGAGGGATACCTTCTACAGATCTTCACCAAGCCGGTCGAGGACCGCCCGACGCTCTTCTTCGAGGTCATCCAGAGGCGCGGCAGCCGGGGATTCGGAGAGGGCAATTTCAAAGCCCTCTTCCAGGCCATCGAGCGCGAGCAGGCGCTCCGAGGCAACCTTTGAGTTGAGGCCGGCTGGCGGGGGGCGCCAGTTGCGACATCCACGGTACCGGCGGTGAGTATGCCCGCGGTCTTCGAGCCCCTGCCGATCGAGCGGCTCTACCTGGGGCCGGGCACTTCGGGCAGTCTCGGCACGGAGCTGGATCGCCTGGGCGTCGAGCGAGCGATTCTCCTTACCGGTCGGAGCCTGGGCCAGGGCGGCCTGATCTCCCGCGTTCGAGACGCTGCCGGGGGACGGATCGGCGAGGAGTTCGCGGGTGTCGCTGCTCACAATCCAACGAGCACCGTGGAAGCCGCTTCAGCGGCGTTTGCCAGCGCCCGGTGCGATGGCATCATCGCTTTCGGCGGCGGGAGCGTTGTGGACTGCGCCAAGGCAGTCAAACACGGTTTGATCACGGGCGTGACCGACCCGCCGACGGTCCCGATCGTCGATCTGGCTACAACTCTTTCGGGGTCCGAATTCGCTTGCAGCTTTGGGCAGACGGACGACGCCACCCTGGTCAAGTACGGAGGCCGCGACATCCGGCTCACCGCCAACGCTGTATTCCTCGATCCCGAGCTGACCGCCGAGACACCGGACTGGCTCTGGGCGGCGACCGGAATGCGAGCTGTAGACCATGCGACCGAAACCATCCTCGCCGCCAACACCATCCCCTACCTGGACGCGCTCGCCTCCAGCGCGCTCGAGATATTCGCCAAGAAATTGACCCTGTCCCTGACCGGGCACGAGGAGCCTCGGATGCTCTGCCTCCAGGCCGCATGGATGGCTCACTCGGGCTCGTACTTCATCGACTGGGGGCTCAGCCACAGAATGGGCCGGCAGCTCGGTCCGCGCTTTGGCATTCCCCATGGCTTCACCTCGGCGATCCTGCTCCCTGCCGTTGTGGAGCTGGACAGGCATTCGAAGATCGAGCAGGAAGCATGCATCGCGCGGAGCCTGGGCACGGCATCCGGCGGTGCTGCCGCTGCACTGCGAGGCCTGGTCAAGGACCTGGGTCTCCCCGGCACTATGCGAGAGGCCGGGATCGCCGACCGCGGCGCTGTTGAGGCGCTCTTCGCCGGCGACGAGCCGGCCCTGGCCGTCGTCGATCGGGCCTGGTAGCGAACCCACGCCCTAAACTTGAGCGCGCCCCGACCGGCGCCGGAGGAAACTGAATTGCTCGGAAGCCGTGCCCGCCTGGAAGGCACCAACCTCGACTATTACCGGCTTGGCAGCCTGGCGGACAGTGGCATGGGCGACATCCAGAGGCTCCCGGCGACCGTCAAGATCCTCCTCGAAGGTCTGCTTCGAGACTCCGAAAACGGCAAGACCACCGACATCAGCCTGGGTGCGCTGTCCAATTGGCCCGCGGATCCGCCGCCGGAGGCCGAGGTCCCGTATGCGCCTTCCCGTGTGCTCCTTCAGGATTTCACCGGCGTCCCCGCGGTGGTCGACCTGGCCGCGATGCGGGCGGCGATGGAGAGGGCCGGCAAGGATCCCGGGCGCATCGATCTGCTGGCGCCGGCGGACCTCGTTATCGACCACTCGGTACAGGTCGACGCCTTCGGCGACGCCAATGCCTACAGCGCCAACATCAAGCGCGAATACGAGCGGAATTACGAGCGATACGCCCTCCTTCGCTGGGCTCAGCAAGCCTTCAAGAGCTTCACCGTGGTGCCGCCAGGGATGGGGATTTGCCACCAGGTCAACCTCGAGCGGCTCTCCCGGGTGGTGCAGCTTCGCGAAGACGACGGCGGTCGCTATGCCCTCCCCGACACCCTCGTCGGCACCGATTCCCACACCACCATGGTTAACGGCCTTGGCGTGCTGGGCTGGGGGGTGGGTGGCATCGAGGCCGAGGCGGCGCTGCTGGGGCAGCCCATCTTCTTGCCCTGGCCGGTGGTGCTCGGCGTCCGATTCCACGGCTCTCTCCCGCCTGGGGCCACCGCGACCGACCTGGTCCTGACCCTCACCCAGATGCTGCGCGAACACGGAGTGGTGAACAAGTTCGTCGAGTTCTGCGGCAGCGGCCTGAGCTCGTTGTCGGTGGCGGATCGCGCCACGATGTCGAACATGTGCCCGGAGTACGGGGCCACCGCCGCCCTTTTCCCGGTCGATGCCCAGAGCCTTCGCTACCTGCAGATGACGGGGCGCGATCCCGAGCTCATTGATCTCGTCGAGCGATACACTCGCGCCCAGGGCCTCTTCCGCGCCGACGAAGACCCCATACCCGAGTTCAGCGAGCTGCTGGAGCTTGACCTGGCCACGATTGAGCCCTGCCTGGCGGGTCCCAAGCGCCCCCAGGACCGGGTGCCCCTGGACTCGGTACGGCAGAGCTACTACCTGGCGTCGGCGGTGCCGCCGGCGACCAAGGACACCGAGACCGGGCGATTTGATGCCGAGGGTGGCGCGGTTGACGAGCTTCACCACAGCCGCGGCGCGCGTCTCAACGGCAAGCACGCCCAGCTCCACGAGGGCGCCGTTGTGATCGCGGCCATCACCAGCTGCACCAACACCTCCAACCCGTCGGTGATGGTGGCGGCAGGACTCCTGGCCAAGAGAGCGGTGGAGCTGGGGATGGTGGTCCCCGACTACGTCAAGACCAGCCTGGCGCCGGGATCGCGCGTGGTCACCGATTACCTCACCAGCTCCGGACTGCTGTCGTACCTGGAGAAGCTCGGGTTCTTCGTCGTCGGCTACGGCTGCACGACCTGCATCGGGAACAGCGGGCCACTAGCCAGCGACGAGGTCGAGGCCGCGGTCAAGGCCCACGGCATGAACGTTTGCGCCGTGCTCTCGGGGAATCGCAACTTCGAGGGTCGGATCCATCCCCTGGTGCGATCCAGCTACCTGGGCTCGCCCCCGCTGGTCGTGGCCTACGCGCTCGCCGGCACCGTCGACACCGACCTGACCAGCGAACCTATCGGCCACGACCGCGACGGACAGCCGGTGATGCTGGCTGACATCTGGCCGACCCCAGAGGAGATCGGCAGGACGGTGGAGGAGTGTCTCCACGTGGACATGTTCCAAAAGGAGTACGCCCGTGTCTTCGCCGGCGACGAGCACTGGCAGGAGATGGAGTCGCCCACCGGGCCCAGCTACCGGTGGGACCCGAAATCAAGCTATGTCCGCGAGCCGCCCTACTTCGAGGACCTGCAGCTGGAGCCGGAGGCGCCACGCGACATCGAGAGAGCGCGGGTGCTGGTGGTCCTGGGCGGGTCGGTCACCACGGACCACATCTCGCCGGCCGGGTCCATCCCGATAGACAGCCCCGCCGGCCGCTACCTCGTCGAGCACGGCGTGGGCTGGTCCGACTTCAACAGCTACGGCTCTCGCCGGGGCAACCACGAGGTGATGGTTCGCGGTACCTTCGGCAACATCCGGCTGAAGAACCAGCTGGTGCCGAGCCACGAGGGGTACTGGACGCGCCATCTTCCAGATGACGTCGAGATGACCATCTTCGACGCCGCCATGAGGTACGCCAGCGAGGGCGTGCCGCTGATCGTGCTGGCTGGCAAGGAGTACGGCTCGGGCAGCTCACGTGACTGGGCCGCCAAGGGTCCCAAACTGCTGGGCGTGCGCGCCGTCATCGCGGAGACATTCGAGCGCATCCATCGAAGCAACCTGGTACAGATGGGCGTCCTGCCGCTGGAGTTCTCCAACGGTCAGTCGCGCGAGACGCTGAGGCTGGACGGCACCGAGAGCTACACGATCCACGGCATCGCCAAGGGCCTGAGTCCGCGCCAGGCGCTCACCGTCGAGGCCCAGCGCGGCGGCGGCGAAGTGACGACTTTCGAGGTGGTGGTGCGGATCGACAACCACACCGAAGTCGAGTACGTTCGCCACGGCGGCATCCTGCCCATGGTCCTGCGCCAGATCATCAAGACCTCAGACCCGGTGCCCGCCTAGTCGTCGAGGTGCAAGCCGAGGGCACAGAGGGCGGAATCCCTCCCGGGCTGCTGGCACGCCTCGACGATCTCTGGTTCGAGAACTACGCGGCGTGGGCTCGCGCCCACCCGCTTGGACGGGTGCAGCAAACCGATGGCTGGCGCATCGCCAGCCTGGGCTCCCCGTGGCCGTTCTACAACGTTGCCACCGCGGTCGAGGGTCAAGATCCCGACCCGTCGCGTCTGAGAGCCGCCTTCGGAGACGTCGGTGGCTACCGGGTCTGGCTGAGGGACGGCATGGACGTCGCCGAGTCGGCGCTGCGAGCGGCGGGCTTCTCCGGCGAGCTTGAGCTCCCTGCATACCTGGCCCCACTCGGTCAGGCTCGCGGCGACGCGCGGGCGCCCGCAGGCTACGAGTTCGGCCGGGCCAAGGATCGCAGGGAGGTCGAGGAGAGCGTTTGGGGCGATCTCGGCTCGCCGTGGTTGGGGGTCGACGACGCCACGGCCACCTTTCCCGATCCATGGACCATGGCACAGGGCGCCGATCGGCGCTTCTACCAGGCCCGGCAAGCAGGACGGCTGGTCGCCACCGGACAGAGCCTGCTCCATGCCGGCCTTGTCGGGATCTACGGGATGTGGACCGATGAGGCGCACCGGGGCAGGGGACTGGCCACCGCCCTCCTTCAGCTCATCCTCCAGGACGGCGCCACAGCCGGGGTCGACTACGCCACCCTGCAGGCAGCCTATCCAGGCGGGGGCCTATATGCCGCCGCCGGGTTTAGCCGCCGCTATACCTATCGCGTCTACCGGGACCTATTGTGACTTCGCCGAAGTGGACATCGACATGGCCGAGGTAGAGAATTAGCCGAGAGGAGGATGGATTGGACAACCACGAAGACACAGCCAAAGACCATTTCGAGATCGAGCCCCTGCCGGCCGATCTCGAGCCTGACGTGACCACGCCCCCCGACGCCCAGCCAGGCAGCGAAGGCGCCAAATCCACGCCTTCGCCTTACCAGTTGCGTCCACAGGGTCTGCGCCCGGTTCGTCGCCCGCTGCGACGCCACGGCCTGCGCAACGACTGCCCGCCTGACCGGCGGCGTCCCCCCAGGTCGCCCTCCTCGCACACTCGCCTGCGTTGACGGCCGGGGTCACGCCCCCCGGGTCCGCCCCCGCGCGCCCCCGCCGCATTCCTCGTGAGTGGCGGCTGGCCGCAGGTGAGCCTCCATCGGAGTTCGAGCCTGGGACTTCAGCGCTGCTGCGGCGAGTGCTCTGGTCGCGCCGGGACATGATCGCCGACGTGGACGCGTTTCTGCGCCCTGAGGACGCCGAGCTGCACGCGCCCGGCGCCATGAAGTCACTGCCCGACGCGGTGGAGTTGGTGGCCGCCGCCATCGGGGAGGGGCGCCGAATCGCCATCTTTGGCGACTACGATGCCGACGGCGTCACCGCCACAGCGCTGCTGCAGAGGGGGCTCACCGCCGCCGGCGCCGAGGTCATCACCTACATCCCTCACCGCATCCACGACGGCTATGGGCTCAGCCCGGAGGGGCTGGAGGAGCTCAGTCGACAGGGCGCCGGGCTGGTGATCACATGTGACTGCGGCACCAACTCGGTGGACGTGGTGGAGCAGCGCCCGGCAGGCCAGCAGGTGATAATCACCGACCACCACCTGCCCGCCGCCGAGGTGGCTCGCCCCGACGCCCTCCTGAATCCCCACCAGCCCGGGGACCGGTACCCCTTCAAGGAGCTCTCCGGAGCCGGGGTCGCCTTCAAGCTCCTCCAGGGGCTCGCCGAGCGACACCCGGGCGCGCTCGACGACGCCGCGGTAGCGCGGCTCACCCAGCTGGTGGCGGTCGGCGCCGTTGCCGACGTCGTGGACCTCGTTGACGAAAACCGAAGCCTGGTGCGA
>Ga0209217_1000412_pt1 | contig 11616 bp, 9 predicted proteins | sample JacPinW_OM3H0_M2_FD_187957 | JGI IMG/M metagenome (GOLD analysis project Ga0209217, IMG submission 187957) | Forest soil microbial communities from Algoma, Ontario, Canada - Jack Pine, Ontario site 1_JW_OM3H0_M2 (SPAdes) (version 2) | ecosystem: Environmental > Terrestrial > Soil > Boreal...
GCCAGCAGAATAATCATGATCGCAAGGACGCTGATGAGCGCGAGCACGCCGACGCCGTGGCCAATTTCTTCTTTCACCATTTGGCCGAGCGTTTTGCCGCCACGGCGAACCGACGCGAAGAGAACGATCATGTCGTGCACCGCGCCGCCGAGGGTTGCACCGATCAGGATCCAAAGGGTTCCCGGCAAAAAGCCAAATTGCGCGGCGAGCACTGGACCAACCAGTGGCCCCGGTCCGGCGATCGCCGCGAAATGATGACCGAACACCATCCAGCGATTCGTCGGGACAAAATCTTTGCCGTCATTCCTGACGATCGCCGGAGTCGCGCGCTCGTCATTGAGCACCAGCACTTTCGTCGCAAGCCATTTGCTATAGAACCGATAACTGATCGCCGCGCCGCAGAGTCCGGCCACGATGATCCATAGCGCGCTGACCTGTTCACCGCGCGACAGCGCCAGCACGGCGAGCGACGCCAAGCCGAGCAACGTTACCGCAATCCAAAGCAGCTTTTTCCAGAGAATCATTGAGCGCTCTTAAGATCGACAATTAACGAAGCATTTTCAATTCAAACGAGGTAGCGGTTGTTTGTCATGTCGAGTGGAGTCGAGACATCTCTAAATATTTCCGAAATAGTAAGAGATTCCTCCACTTCGGTCGGAATGACATGTATTCGGCGGTCATAGACCGCCGCTACAGTTGCTCCCGCGCCTGCTTCAGCTTCGCCAATTGCTCGGCGAAATTCTTCTGCCGTTGTCGATGGAGCTCGACAACTTGTCTCGGCGCGCGATCGACAAACGATTTGCTCTTTAGTTTCTCTTCGACCGTGCTCAGCTCCAGCTCTACTTTCGCAATCTCCTTTTCGAGGCGCTCGCGTTCGGCAGAGCGATCGACCTCAACGACAAGCAAGATTTCGCCAAGGGACGTGGTTGCGATAGGAGTGCCGGGTCCGGCTTTGAATTTCGGATCGATGATCAGCTCGGACGCGTTAAGCAGGTGGGCAATGACGGGTCGCTCCGCGGTGATCTCTTGATCGTCGGATCGTAGGGCAAATTTCACCTTATAGCTGGAACTCAAGCCAGCTTTCGCACGGAGATTTCGTCCCGCCCGAATGAGGTCGAATATTGCTGCCGTTAAGCGACTGCTCGGATAGGGCAGGCGCAATTTCTTCGGCGGGCTAGCGAACTGAATGGACTCCCCACTAAATCCGAAGGTCGACCACAGTTCTTCCGTGACGTGGGGCATGAATGGATGCAGAAGGCGCAACACAGCCGAAAGCACGTAATCCATTACCGCAAGCGCAGATTGTTTCTTCGCTTCGTCTTCGCCGAAGACATCAATCTTCGCCGCCTCGACATACCAATCGCAGTAGTCATTCCACACGAAAGTGTAGAGAGCTTGCGCGACTACGTTGAACTGGTAGTCGCGGTAAGCTGTGTCGATGACATCGATTGTCTGATCGAGCCGCGACAAGATCTCGACCGCAAAGATCGATAATTTCTTCTTGTCGATCTTCGGGGCGGCCGAGCTCGGTCCGTGCATTTGCCGAAATCGTGCGACGTTCCAAAGTTTGGTCGCGAAATTGCGGCCTTCTTCGATTTGTTTTTCGTCGAATCGAATGTCCTGGCCACTGGGCGCAATCCGCATCAGGCCAAAACGCAAACCGTCCGCGCCATACTTGTCGATCAACTCGAGCGGATCGGGCGAATTTCCCAGCGACTTCGACATTTTGCGGCCTTGCTTGTCGCGGATAATGCCGGTGAAGAAGACGTCCTGGAACGGGATGTTGTCTTCGATCTTCTGTGACTTGCCCGGTTTGAACTGGAGGCCGGCGATGATCATCCGCGCGACCCAGAAGAAAATAATGTCCGGTGCGGTGACGAGCACGCTCGTCGGATAAAATTTCTTTCGCGTTTTCAGGTCCATCGTCTCATAAGCCCAGAGCCAGGACGAAAACCAGGTGTCGAGGGTGTCTTCATCTTGTCGCCAGTTTCCCGGATCAGGCGGCGGCTCGATACCCACATAAATTTCTGACTTCTGACCTCTGTCCTCTGACTTCTGATTCCGGTACCAGGCCGGAATCCTATGTCCCCACCAAACCTGCCGGCTGATGCACCAGTCCTGAATGTTCTCGAGCCATTGCGCGTAAACTTTTTCCCAGTGCCTGGGAAAGAAACGGATGAGATGTTTTTTCACGACCGCGAGCGCTTCCTTCGTTCTTGGATAACGGAGAAACCATTGCTCGCTCAGTCGCGGCTCAATCGGCACTTCGCTGCGATCGCTGAAGCCGACGTTATTTTCGTACGGCTCTGTTTTCGAAAGCAATCCCCTCTCCTGCAACAATTCCGCCGCTCTCTTCCGCGCCTCAAAACGGTCGACTCCGTTCAATTCTGGAACCGCGGGACAATTTATTTTTCCATCGGGGTCCAGAACGTCGAGCACCGGCAACTTGTGACGCTGGCCAACTTCAAAATCTACTTTGTCATGTGCGGGCGTGACTTTGAGGACGCCGGTCCCGAATTCAGGATCGATCGCTTCATCGGCAACCACCGGAATTTTTTCGCGCGGCAGCGGACGCCACACTTCTTTGCCGACAAGATCGGCATACCGCTTGTCTTTCGGATGAACGGCGACGCCGGTGTCGGCCATGATTGTTTCCGGACGCGTGGTCGCGACTTCCAGAAATTTTCCGGGCTGATCGACGATTTCGTAGCGAACGTAGTAAAGACTTCCGCGTTGCGGCTTGTTAATGACTTCCTCGTCCGACAACGCGGTTTGCGCAGCCGGGTCCCAGTTGATCATGCGCCGGCCGCGATAGATCAGTTTCTTTTTGTAAAGATCGACAAAGATCTTCTCAACCGCGCGAACATAATTGTCGTCGAACGTATAGCGCTGGCGCGACCAATCGGCCGAACAGCCAAGCCGCTTGAGTTGTTGAATGATGATGCCACCGTGCTTGTCCTGCCATTCGAGGACGCGCTGCAGAAATTTTTCGCGGCCGAGATCGTAGCGCGTCACGCCTTCATTTTTGCGGAGCCACTTTTCGACGGCGGTTTGTGTTCCAATGCCGGCGTGATCCATCCCGGGCAACCAAAGCACTTCGAATCCCTGCATCCGCGCGCGTCGCGCGAGAATGTCCTGAATGCTGTTATTCAAGACGTGGCCGAGCGTGAGGACACCGGTGATGTTTGGCGGCGGCATCACGATCGAGAATGGCTTCTTCTTCGAGCTCGCGTTCGCTTCAAAATCGCGATTGTCGGTCCAACGCTGATACCATTTTGGTTCAACCGTCCTCGGATCGTAAGTTTTCGAAAGCTCAGCCATTGCGAAGAATCATCCGAAGCCAGAGCGCGTTTGCAAACTCCAGCAACTTTTTGTCGCTGGTTGAATTCCGCCTCTCCCTTGGTGAAGGGAGAGGATTGAGGTGAGGGATTGCGTCGAGTTCAATTCAACCCTCACCCTTTGAAAGGGAGAGGGAGACAAAAGCTTCCCGAACCGGACTTGCGGCGGGCCGAGACAACGATGAGTTTTTGCGCTGCATGAGCGATGCGCGTCCCATCGGAGTTTTCGATTCCGGCATAGGCGGTCTGACCGTGGTGAAGGCGTTGCGTGATTTACTGCCAAACGAAAACATTTCCTATCTCGGGGACACCGCTCGTGTGCCCTACGGTCCCAAAAGCGCCGAAACCGTGCAGCGTTACGCGATCGAACTGGCCGAGATGCTGATAAAGCAAAACGCAAAGGCGCTGGTCGTCGCCTGCAACACGGTTTCATCAGTCGCTTTGCCGGCGTTAACGGAAAAATTTTCCGTGCCGGTGATCGGCGTGATCGAGCCGGGCGCGCGCGCAGCGCTCGCCGCCAGCCGCAATCGTCACATCGGTGTAATCGGAACTCGCGCGACAATTCGCAGTGGCGCTTACGAAAAAGCGTTGCGCGACGCGGACAGCAATGTGCGCGTAAGCAGTCGGGCCTGTCCATTGCTCGTTCCCTTGATCGAAGAAGGATTGCTCAACGACGACGTCACGGACCGAATGATCCTGCGTTATCTCGAACCGCTGCTCGCGGATGACATCGACACGCTTGTGCTCGGGTGTACGCATTATCCGTTGCTCACCGGCGCGATTGCGCGGGTGCTGAAACGCCAAATCATGGTCGTCGATTCGGCGCAAAACTGCGCACGCGCAGTTGAGGAAATGTTGGATCGAAAATCGCTCCACGCCGCGCCGCTGAATCCCGGCGAGCTGCAGGTCGCACTCACGGATGCGGCCGACGGTTTCCTCAACGTCGCGCGCGATGCGTTGCAGTTGAAGTTCGGCGAGATCGAGATCCGCGCTTTGCCGTAAATGCAACCGGAGAAAGCTGATTCGCGGCCAGTATCAACGGAGCCGTGGCGCCAATTGCTGGCAGACATGGTGTTGTGGCTGGCTCTGGTCCTTTTGTTCCTGGCGTTTCGGGTCGCCCTATTTTGGATCTTCAGCGGCCAACTATCGCAGCGACCAAGCGGGCACGCGTTTCTCAGATGCTTTGAAACCGGTCTGCGTTCCGACACATGCGCGGCGATGTGGGGTTTGATCCCGTCGCTCGCTCTCACGCTTTTTTCCTTTTTTTACCCACTCGGGCTTTGGCACCAACGGATACGTCGACTGACAATTGTGATCGCCCTGAGCCTCTGCGCGATAATATTCGTGACGGACGTCGCGTATTTCGCGGAGTACAACGATCAGTTTGACCATTGGATCTTTGGACTGATCTACGACGACCGGCGCGCGATCCTGACCACGATCTGGAAGAGTTATCCAGTTGTGCTTCTAATTCTCCTCGCAGCCGCCGGGGTTGCCATAAGCGCATGGGCGCTCGACAAACTTTGTCGGATTGCGGGCTCGGCTGAAATCCCAGTCTTCCTCGGGACGAAATCGGCGCGAGCAATCACTTTCATTCTGATCCTCATTTGGGCGTTTGTTGGGGCAAGGGTTTGGCTGGGCAAAAATCTGAAAGGCTTGAAAAATGCGGCCACAACCGGAGACGTCTTTCTCAATAAAATTGTGCTCAATCCATTCTTTGCGTTGCGCTACGCGATTTGGCAGGAGACAACAATGCAAAGGTCCGCCGGGCTGCGGCTCTTTTTGCCGAATGGCGATGTTCGGGCCGCTGCTGCCGCTCTTTATCCCGAGGCGAAAAATGCCGCGACGTTGGATGACTGCTTAAAGCGGGTTGCGCCGGGGAGTCCAAGTCCGCGCCCCACCCACATTTTCATTGTTGTGATGGAGAGCTACGACGCTTGGTCCATGCAACCTGAATACGCCGGCCTTCATCTGACCGATCGGCTCAATGCACTAGGCCGGGAAGGCCTCCATGTTCACGGCTTCATTTCATCGGGCATTGGCACGATTCAGAGTTTGGGCGTCTTCATCACTGGCCTCCCTTTCGCGCGTGTGTTGGTCAACTATCAAGCTGTCGTCCGCAAAGGGTTGTCAACTGCAGCCGCCGGCATTTTCAAACAGTTGGGTTATCGCCCGCGATTTTTTTATGGCGGTTTTTTGAGCTGGCAACGGGTCGGCGAATTTTGCCACGAGCAGGGCTTCGAAGAAGTTTACGGTGGCGACCAGATGACTGAGGGATCCCGCCGCAACGAGTGGGGCGTCGACGACGAAGACCTCTTTCGCTTTGTCCTCCAGCACACCGGCCCGGAGCCGACCTTCAACTTAATTATGAGCACTTCCTATCACCCACCTTACAGCGTAGACGTCGAGAAGAAGGGGTTCGATCCAAATGTCGTAAAAGCCAACCCGATGTGCGCCGGTCTTTCCCAACGCCAACTCCGTGTTTTGGGTCACCTCTGGTACTCCGACAAATCCGTCGGGGACTTTGTCGCCGAAGGTGAACGCGAACTGGAACGGCCGATCTTCGCGATCACCGGTGACCATTATTCGCGCAAGCAATACGTTTCGGCGCGTCCGACGCATACTCTGTTTGAAGAGCTGGCAGTGCCGCTGATTATCCACGGCCCTAAAGCGCTTGAAAGAGTTCAAGCGCCCGCGACACTGGCGGGAAGCCATCTGGACGTCCTGCCGACTCTGATCAATCTGGCTGCGCCGTCCGGTTTCGTTTATCACGCATTTGGCCACGATCTATTGGACAAGTCTCAACCTCAGGTCGGATTTGGCACTAACACAGTCATTGGCCCGGATTTCATTTTGAAAATCAATGATCCGGCTCACGTGGAAGATCTTCACGGCCGACCAGCGGCCGATGTGGATGGAGAAACGTTGGCGCTACGTTATCGCCAGTTACACGCCCTGGGATGGTGGCGCGCTATGAAAGGTAACGAGTGGCCCGCGCCAGCCGCTTCCGTAGTCCCAGCCCGAAACTGATTTTACGCGACAATTTCTTAATGTCGCGCGCGACGGCTTGCAGTCGAAGTTTGGCGAGATTGAGCTGTGCGCTTTGCCGTGGATTTCGGGAGACGCTTCACGACCAGATCGTAGGAGTGGTCGGTCATTTTTCGTAACTCTGCATCGGGGATTCCGCCTTCGATCTCCACCGTGTTCCAATGCTTTTTGTTCATGTGGTAACCGGGCCTGACTTGCTCGTAACGGTCGCGCAGATCGAGGGCCAGGTCGGGATCACATTTCAAATTCGCGGTCGCCGGAATTTCGTCGAGAGATGCGAGCGCAAATATTTTGCCGCCGACTTTGAAGACAAGAACGTCGTCGCCGAATGGCGTGCTCTCAGTTGCATTGAGTTTGCCGAGGCAATATTGCCGAAACGTCTCCAGATTCATCGGAGCGAAATCAAGAAACCTTCACGCCGTTTGCATCAATCGGCAGGTGGGAAAGGTCCCAATTATTCCGGGCAATTTCGCGCTTGAAACATTCCGTTCGATAAACAGTGGCGCGAAGAATCTTTCTGGGATGATTGGCCAGCCAGTCTTGCCGAGTATCGACGTACTCCGTAATCCATTCCTTCTCATCGCCGCCGTCTGACGGAACCTTTTCCGGAAAGCGCTCGCGGAGGAGGCGAAGGATTCCTCCGCTGTGAATGAAAGAATCGTAGATGACTAACCCCGACAGCGCCTGTGTGAAACCGTGCGCGGTTGCCCAATCCATCGCCGGCTGGAAATAGGCTTTGTCGAAAAACTTGTCCTGGGTCTGTTGCATGATCGGATCGTTCCTTCCGGCGTCGCGAAGAAGCTTCTCGAATTGCGCGTCATCGACCAACGCATACACGCCGATTTGATCGAGGTAGGGTTGGAGTTGAGCGCTCAGGGTTCCGTTGGCGTTGACGTACATTTCCACCAGCTCGTGCAGGTGTCCGTATTCTGTGGTTTGCGATCTACCGTAGGTAATCTGGCGAATATCGTGTGGCCCATCACTGTAAATGGAGATGTTACCGTAATCGCCATCCGGTTTGCCGGTTTCGAAAACGTTAACGACGCGTTCGCAAATACGCTTCTGTTGGGGGGTGAGCTCCATACCGATGGGAATTGCGCACCCTCAATAGATTTTCGGCAATAAGACGTCGAGTAAACTATCGATCGCGACGCGTTCCTGTTTCATCGAATCGCGTTCGCGCAAGGTAACGGAGTCACGGAGGGCGGAATCTTTTTCCCCGAGTGTTTCGAAATCAACTGTGATGCCAAACGGAGTTCCGATTTCGTCCTGGCGACGATATCGCCGGCCGATCGCTCCGCCCTCGTCGTAAAAAACAAACATGTGCGGCCGGAGAAGATCGACAATCTCTTTCGCTTTGGCCACAAGCTGCTCGTTATTCTTCAGCAACGGAAAGACGCCGCACTTAATTGGCGCGATCCGCGGATGAAAGCGCAGCACCATTCGCGTTTCCATTTTCCCTTTTTCGTCCGGCGCCTGGTCTTCCGAATACGCTTCGCAAATCAAGGCGAGCACCGTGCGATCGACCCCGGCGCTCGGCTCAACCACGTGCGGAATGAATTTCTGTTTCGTCTCCTCATCGAAGTATTCGAGTGATTTGCCGCTGGCCTTTTGGTGCTGCGACAAATCGTAATCGGTCCGATACGCGACGCCTTCGAGCTCCTGTCGTCCAAATGGGAAATCATATTCGATGTCGTAAGTCCCCTTTGAATAGAACGCGCGCTCTTCATCCGGCACGGTCAACACGTGGAGTTTACTGCGAGGGATGCCGATGTTTTCGTAAAACTTGAGCCGCTCTTCCTTCCAATACTCGAGCAGCTTCATCCCGTCCTCCGCCCGACAAAAATATTCCAGCTCCATCTGTTCGAACTCGCGCGATCGAAATGTGAAATTGCGCGGATTGATTTCGTTACGGAACGCTTTTCCGATCTGGGCAATACCGAACGGCAGTTTTTTTCGCGACACATCGAGGATATTTTTGAACTGAACGAAAATCGCCTGCGCGGTTTCGGGACGAAGATAAGTCACGCTCGATTCGTCTTCGGTCGCGCCGACGTAAGTTTTGAACATCAGATTGAAGGAGCGCGGCTCGGTCAGATCTTTCCCGCCGCAAACCGGACATTGTTTCGCGCCTTTCTTCTCGACCAGCTGATCCGCCCGTAATCGCGCTTTGCAAGATCGACAATCGACCATCGGGTCGCTGAAGGTGTCTTCGTGACCGCTCGCTTTCCAAACGGCGCGGTTCATCAGAATCGAACCGTCCATGCCGGCGACGTCGTCGCGCTCGTGCACCATCACGCGCCACCAGTAATTTTTCAGATTGCGTTTTAGCTCGACGCCGAGGGGCCCGTAATCCCAGAGCCCATTCAAGCCGCCGTAGATTTCGCTCGATTGGAAAATAAATCCGCGCCGCTTGCACAAGCTGACGATCTTTTCCATCCGTTGCGAATCGGACGCCGTGCTCATCAGAACAGAGTTAACCGCGGATTACGCGGATGTCGCGGATAATCAAATCGAACTTGCGATTATGCCTGTTTCTCGACTGTGATCTCGGTTTTGACCGAGCTTGCAATGAAACAGTTCTCGTGCGCCGCGTGATGCATCTTGTCGAGCTCTTCCGCGGTCGGTTTCTTTTCGCCCGAAAACGTGATCTTCGGTTTTAGCGTCACTTTTGTGATCGCCATTTTACCTTCGGCATTTTTGTCCATGTGACCGGCCGCTTCATCGACATATTCGTCGAGCACGAATTTCTGTTTACAGGCGATCGCCAGGAACGTGAGCATGTGACAGCTCGAGAGCGAAGCGACATAGGCTTCCTCGGGATCGACGTTTTTCGGATCGCCAAGATAGGCCGGCGCGGCCGAGGCCGTCATTTCGTGGCCGCCGTCGAACTTCCAGGTGTGGTTACGCGGATACTTCTGATAATCGAACGGCGCGTCGCCGCGCTTCCAGGTCAGAGTCATTTTATGTTCGGACATAGGATTCAAATAAGACGCGAGACGTTCCAGGGCAAGCGTCCAGTCGGAGGATATGCGCGATGCTGGTATCGAACCAGCGACCCCTTGCGTGTGAAGCAAGTGCTCTACCACTGAGCTAATCGCGCGTCTGGAACAGCAATTAGAAAATAGAAATTAGAAATTACAAGTCCATGCAGTTTCATGTTTCTTTGCATTCCGAGCGGTCGCCGCGGCGACAAGTCTCAGGTTCGAACCCTGCACCGCGCACGGTTTGTTGAGCGCCTGTTTGATGTTGTCGATCTTAGGTGGTGTGAATTTGGCGAAGCCGAAGAAGTTGTAGCGGCGTTTGTGTCAAACGCCGAAAATAATAGTTAGGCGCTTGGCACAAGCGCCTCTACAACAATTTGAGCTGTTCGTTAGTCCGACGAAAAGCCGCCGCCGAAAGTTTCGGCCGTTCACCGAGCCCGGCCCGGCGGCAACTCACGTCGAACATCGACTCGATTTGCTCGGCAAAAATGCCTTCGCCGATTTGGCGTTTACGCCAACGCGAATCATAGAGCTTTTCGCCACCTCGAGTCGCGCGAACTCGCTCCAGCACTTTCGCTTTCCGCTCGGGGAAATGTTCATCGAGCCAGTGCTCGAATAATGGCGCTACCGCCCAGGGCAGCCGCAGCAAAACATGCCCAGCGAATTGGGCGCCCGCTTTCGCGCAGGCAGTGACAATCGCCGGAATTTCATGATCGTTAATTCCCGGAATCACCGGAGCGACCATTACCCCGACTGGAACTTTCGCGGCGCGCAATTGCGCGACTGCGTCCAACCGCGCAGCAGGAGGCGATGTTCGCGGCTCAAGGATGCGCTGGAGTTTTGCATCCAGTGTCGTGACCGAAAGATTCACTACCACGGCGTTGTATCGCGCCAACTCCGATAAAACATCGATGTCGCGCGTCACGAGCCGGTTCTTGGTCAGGATGCCGACGGGATTGCGAAATTTCGCGATCACCTCCAGACAACTTCGAGTGATACGCAGCTTGCGTTCGATCGGCTGATAGCAATCGGTCACCCCGCTCATCATCAAGAGCTGCGGTTTCCATTTCGGCGAGGACAACTCGGCTTCGAGCAAACGCGGCGCGTCTGGCTTCACCATGATGCGCGATTCAAAATCGAGACCGGCGGAAAATCCGAGATACTCGTGCGTCGGCCGCGCGAAACAGTAAATGCAGCCGTGCTCACAACCGCGATATGGATTGATGCTCGTTTCGAAACCGACATCCGGGCTTTGATTGCGCGCGATGATCGTTTTCGTTCCGTCCCGAAAATATTGCGTCGCGCGTCGCGGCTTCTCCCTTGGCACGCCGTAGCCGTGCGTAGGCGGCTCTTCTTCAGGATCGGCGTCGACAACATCGGCATCGGTAAGATCGACATGCAGCTTTTCGAACCGATTCGCCGGACTCCAGGAAGCGCCGCGCCCGTGGATTGGCTCATGACTTTGCGGTGGCTCGTTGATTACAGGTCGATACTTCTGAGAGGATCGTTTCTTCATTACTGCGACTCCGGCTCGGAGTAAGTTCACATGAACATATTCACCTGTCGAGCTTGTTTTGGTGAATCAGGCTGTCCGCCTTTTATACCGGTACGGCTCGCACCCTTGCTCAACTCGCGAGCGATGGCACAATTCTCGCGACCGAATTTTTGGGGAGGGGTGGCAGAGCGGTTGAATGCGCCGGTCTTGAAAACCGGAAGGCCGAAAGGCCTCGTGAGTTCGAATCTCACCCCCTCCGCGCTTCTTCGAGCACGTTGCCTGTAAGTTGTGCTCACAACCTCTGAACGTGTGAGCAAATGAACCCACTCCGCCAAACTAATTTCTGATTTCCGATTTCTGATCTCCGATTTTGGGGAGGATAAAGCGCCAGACCAGAATCGCAGACAAGGTTCCCAGAATCGCCGCGCAGATAACGTCCGATAAGTAATGCGCTCCGCCATAGATCCGCGAGAAGCCAATCAAAATCGGAATCACGAGACACGGAAGACCGATTCGCCATTTCGCGAAAACAAGGACGGCGAAGAATGCGGTCGAAGCAACGACGTGCCCGGACGGAAAGGCGTGATATTTGGAGCTCAAGCGCGGGCCATTCCAAACTTCTTCCGATTTCACCGACGGTCGCGCGCGACCGGTTGAGATTTTTATCGCGCGTGCCGCCAACCCCGCAATCGACAGCGCGATCAACATCGACAAGAAAATGCGCGTCCATTTCCTGTTTCCACGCCACCAC
>Ga0209217_1000413_pt1 | contig 11604 bp, 10 predicted proteins | sample JacPinW_OM3H0_M2_FD_187957 | JGI IMG/M metagenome (GOLD analysis project Ga0209217, IMG submission 187957) | Forest soil microbial communities from Algoma, Ontario, Canada - Jack Pine, Ontario site 1_JW_OM3H0_M2 (SPAdes) (version 2) | ecosystem: Environmental > Terrestrial > Soil > Boreal...
TAGAACGGGATCATCGGCACGTTGCTGGCGCTGTAGCATGTTGCCGCCGCGATCCATGACGACATCGCTCCGGCCTCGTTGATGCCCTCCTGCAGCATCTGACCGGACTTGTCCTCGCGGTAGTACATGAGTTGGTCCGCGTCCTGCGGTTTATAGAGCTGGCCGACCTGCGAGAAGATGCCGAGCTGTCGAAACATCCCCTCCATGCCGAAAGTGCGCGACTCGTCGGGTACGATCGGCACGACGAATCTGCCGACCGCCTTGTCGCGCAACAGGGTATTGAGGATCCGCACGAACGCCATGGTGGTCGAAATCTCGCGATCTTCGGTGCTCGCAAGCTGCGCCTTGAATACCGACAGCTCCGGCACGTCCAGCGAATTCGAGCTCCGGCGGCGTTGCGGCAAGGATCCGCCGAGCTGCGCACGTCGCTCGCGCAGGTACTTCATCTCGGGACTGTCGTCGGCGAGCGTGAGAAAGGGGATCTCCTCGAGCTTCTTGTCCGACACCGGAATGGAGAAACGATCGCGGAACTTGCGCAGCGCCTCGAGCCCCATCTTCTTCTGCTGGTGGGTGATGTTCTGGCCTTCGCCGGCCTCGCCCATGCCGTAGCCCTTGACGGTCTTGGCGAGAATGACGGTCGGCTGGCCGGCATGCTTCGCGGCGGCGGCATAGGCGGCATAGACCTTGACCGGATCGGAGCCGCCGCGCCGGAGCGCCCAAATATCATCATCGCTCCAGTCCTTCACCAGTGCGGCGGTCTCCGGGTACTTGCCGAAGAACTGCTGACGCACATAGGCACCGTTCTTGGACTTGAAGTCCTGGTATTCACCGTCGACGCACTCTTCCATGCGTTTGCGCAACAGGCCGGAGGTATCCTTGGCGAGCAGTGCATCCCAGCCGGAGCCCCACAGCACCTTGATCACGTTCCAGCCGGCGCCGCGGAAGATTCCTTCGAGCTCTTGCACGATCTTGCCGTTGCCCCGAACCGGACCGTCGAGACGCTGGAGGTTGCAGTTGATGACAAAGATGAGATTGTCGAGCAGTTCGCGGCCGGCGAGCGAGATCGCACCGAGCGATTCCGGCTCGTCCATCTCGCCGTCCCCCATGAAAGCCCACACCTTGCGCCGCTCGGTGTCAGCAAGGCCGCGGCCATGCAGATATTTGAGGAATCGCGCTTGATAAATCGCCATCAGCGGGCCCAGGCCCATCGAGACGGTTGGAAACTGCCAGAACTCCGGCATCAGCCAGGGATGCGGGTACGAAGAAAGGCCGGTGCCGCCGGTCTCCTGACGAAAGCTCAGCAGCTGCGCTTCGCTGAGCCGCCCCTCGACAAAAGCGCGGGCATAGATTCCGGGCGCCGAGTGGCCCTGGATGTAGATCAGGTCGCCGCCATGCTGCGCGGACGGTGCGCGCCAGAAATGGCCGAAGCCGATGTCGTAAAGCGTCGCCGCCGATTGAAAACTGGCGATATGCCCCCCCAGCTCGGATGATTCCTTGTTGGCACGCAAGATGATCGCCACTGCGTTCCAGCGGATGATTGACCGAATGCGATGTTCGATGTCGCGATCCCAGCTCGCGCGTTCCTCGCGCTCCGGCGGAATCGTATTCACGTATGGGGTGTTTAGTGCGAAGGGTCGCGTCGCGCCGGCGTACTGCGCCTCATCGGTCAGTCTCTCGAGCAGATAGGTCGCGCGAGCCGGGCCTCGATGGTGGAGAACAGCACGTAGCGAATCGACCCATTCGCTAGTTTCGACGGGGTCCAGATCTGCCATTTCTGCCATGAACTCCTCCTCAGCTTTTTGTTTGGACTCCACGGCTGGGTCCGTGCCAAATGGCGCGAACTGAGACAGAGATTCAACTTTTTGGATTTCCGAGAACTCCCGCACCATCGGCGCTACCCGATGGCTTGGCAAAGAGTTTTGGGCGTGACATCGAAACCCTCGTATCATCGAGGGTTTCGGCGCGACCCGACTGCCTTGTGCGGCGACCTTGAGTGCGGCACGCGGCAATCACGACCCTGGCCATCGCCCTCAATGGGTGCGAGAATAGCCCGCAGCGAGAACCTGGACAAGGCACCGGAGGGAGCTGGTTGGGAGGACAGTTATGCAAGCAGGGCACGCAGTGACGGCCGCTTCGCGCAAACCTCTCTATTCACATCTCTACGCCCAGGTGCTGACGGCGATCATCCTCGGCATCCTCCTCGGATACTTCTATCCGCAGCTCGGCGAGCAGATGAAACCGTTTGGCGATGCCTTCATCAAGATGATCAAAATGCTGATCGCCCCGATCATCTTCTGCACCGTCGTTCATGGTATCGCTGGAATGGAGGACCTCAAGCGAGTCGGTCGCGTCGGCATCAAGGCGTTGATCTATTTCGAGGTGGTGACGACGCTCGCGCTCATCGTAGGCCTTGTCATCGTCAACATTCTGCAACCCGGCGCTGGCATGAATGTTGATGCGAAGGCCATCGATACCAAATCGATTCAAATCTACACGACGAAGGCGGGACAGCAGGGCACCGTCGAATTTTTCCTCAATATCATTCCCGCCACGGTGGTGGGGGCCTTCGCCGAAGGCGAGATCCTGCAGGTTCTCTTCTTCGCCATCTTGTTCGCATTTGCGCTCTCTTTGCTCGGGGAGCGCGGTAAGCCGCTGCTCAACCTGATCGACATCGTTTCCCATGCACTCTTCGGTGTGGTCGGGATCATCATGCGGGTCGCACCGCTCGGTGCCTTCGGCGCCATGGCCTTCACCATCGGCAAGTACGGCGTCGGTAGCCTGGTCTCGCTCGGCCATCTGATGGCGGCTTTCTACATAACCTGCCTCATATTCATCTTCGGCGTGCTTGGAAGCATCGCCTGGCTCGCGGGCTTTAGCATCTGGAAGTTCATCAAGTACATCAAAGAAGAGCTGTTGATCGTGCTCGGCACCTCGTCTTCCGAATCGGTGCTGCCTCGAATGATCGCCAAGCTCGAGAATCTCGGATGCAAGGAGACGGTTGTCGGGCTTGTTATTCCAACCGGGTATTCGTTCAATCTCGACGGTACCTGCATTTATTTGACGATGGCAGCGATCTTCCTTGCCCAGGCGACGAACACCGAGCTGACACTATGGCACCAAATCGGCATCATTGCCATGCTGCTGCTCACCTCGAAGGGCGCCGCTGGCGTCACCGGCAGCGGCTTCATTGTGCTCGCAGCGACACTTTCCTCGGTTGGCACCATCCCGGTTGCGAGCATCGCGCTGATCCTCGGAGTCGATCGCTTCATGTCGGAGGCGCGGGCGCTCACGAACCTGATCGGCAACGGAGTCGCCACGATCGTCGTGGCCAAATGGGAGGGGGCGCTCGACGAGAAACGGATGCGCCAGCATCTCGAGCATGAAACGGAGCTCGAGGCCGAAGAGCCGGAGAAGGCAATGCCGCCGCCGGCGCCGCTTGTCCCATGAGGAATTGGGATTCCAATGGTGAGGAGTCGAGGCGATCCATGAAGCCCTTTCTGCTCTGTGTCGCGATCATCGCCGCCGTGGCGCTCGCCGGGCCGGCCCGATCCGGGGAGCCGCACTGGCCGGACCATCTGACGATCGGTACGGCCTCACCGGGCGGCACCTACTACGTCTATGGCGAGGGTCTGGCGAAGATCCTGACCCGCGTCCTCGAGCTTCCGGTGACGATGCTACCCACGGAAGGACCCGCTCAGAACATCGAGCTGCTCGAGGGCGGCGAGGCGAAGATCGGATTCGTGACGATGGGCATTGCGCTCCACGCCTGGAACGCCACCGGGGCGTGGGCAAACCGCAAGCCGGCACGCGCCATGCGGGCGATCTTCCCGATGTACGACACGCCGTTCCACCTACTCGTTCTACAGGATTCCGGGATTCGCTCGATCGCCGAGATGGCCGGCAAGCGCGTCGGCGTCGGCCCGCGCGGCGGTACCTCGGCAGCTTATGTTCCCGAATTCTTTGCCAGGCTGAAGACTCCAACAAGCTTCGTTTTCGGCGACTGGTCGGATCTCACCACGCAGATGCATGACCGTTCGCTCGAGATGCTCGCGGTGGGCGCCGGCGTTCCATTTCCGTCTTTCCTTGAGCTCGAGGCCAAGGACATGGTCCGCTACGTTGCCCTGACCACCGACCAGATCGCCGCGTTGCGCCTTGCCATACCGGAACTCACGCCCTCGCACATTCCGGCGGGAACCTATCCTTCCCTTGTTCGCCCCTACCAAACGGTCGGACTGTACAACTTTGCCGTGGCGCACGAGGACCTGCCGAGCGATCTTGTCTATCGCACGGTCAAGGCGGCATTCGAAAACCATGAGGAGCTGATCGAGGTCCATGCGGCAGCCGCCGCTACGGTTCCGGCGAATATCGCGCGAAATACATTCTTACCGCTCCATCCCGGCGCGATCCGTTATTACCGCCAGATCGGGATAGCCGGATTGGGTGATTGAGTGCCGGCACTGGCATGACAAGCATGTCTGCGAAACTTGCAATTGCGTGATGCCAGAGAGCCTCCAGTCCCATCGGCAGTGCTGAAAACCGAGTGTACTGCATCGTCGAACCTATCCTGCGGATCGCAAGTTTGTCGGTGGCAATTGTTACAAGCTCCAAGCCCTTCCCCCCACGATATGGTCACGTACACACCTTGCTATGAAATGATGACGCTCCCGCTTCGCAGCGGCTACCGCCTCATTTTAATTCTTTCGGCCACACCCTAAGCAGACTAAAGCCGTTGGCGGATGGCAATTCTAAGAGACCTGTTTCTAATCGAGCTTTCCGGTAACGAAGCATAGGGGCTATGCGGCGCATCAAGATAATCCGTCTCTGCGCTACCGTCTTCGGAGCAGCGGCGGCATGACATAGTTGCTGGGCAGTTATTGAATTTTTCTGCGAAACGGAATGGTATCAGGCGTGATCCGCGAGCCGGAGTGGCAGAACCATTGCCCTCAAAAGTTCGTCACGATGGATCGGAGCCGTTTTCGCTTTGGACAAGAATTCTCATTCAAATGTGAGCACGCAACCCGGCCGCATTGCGCGCCGTTATCTTGACCAGCGCCTCAGGCTTTCACTGTTGAGAGCGGTGGACGCCGTAGAAACTCACCGCAGTCTCCTGAAGGCTTCGACGGTGCTGGGGATCACCCAGCCGGCGTTGACCAAAAGCCTACAAGAACTCGAAGACATTCTGCAGACCCGCCTCTTCCACCGTCACTCGCGCGGTGTGCGTCCCACCGACGCAGGTCTCGTGTTTGTGCAAACCGCTCGGCGTATCCTCGCGGAGGTGCGCCGGCTCGATGACGCGCTCGATCAACTCTCCAGCCCGGATGGCACTCTCGCTCTCGGCGCCCTGCCAGTAACGGCTGCCGGGGTGCTGCCGGGTGCCTTGATCCGACTGAAAGCCACTTATCCAGCGATCAAGCTGCGGCTTCAGGAAGGCCGTACCGAGGAGCTGCTACCGCTGCTTGTATCGGGTGAAATTGATTTGATCATCGGCCGTCTCTACGCACCGGCGGTGCCGGATCAATTCTCGCGCGAGCCGCTCTGGACCGAGCCGATCTCCATTCTCGCCCGGGCCGAGCACCCCATCTTCTCCGAAACGGTCACCGTCGATGTGCTCCGCCGTTACGATCTCATCCTACCCACCGGGACTCAGCTGGTCGGACAGGAGATCGAGCATCTGCTCGCGCTGCTTGGTCTCCCTGCAGTGACCTCTTTGCGCTCAAGCTCGTACGGTTTTATCCGCGAGATGCTCCACGCCACCGATCTCATCTCGGTCATGCCGCGGTTGATGATGGTCGGCGATCTCCTCCGGGGAACCCTGAAAGTGGTGCCCTTGCCAATCCCCGCGCCGGACCGACCGGCAGGGGTGATCCTGCCCCGCGACCGCCCACTGTCGAATGCCGGGCGCTCGTTTGTCCAATGTCTTCGCGCGTTTGTCGCGGAAATTGCTGAGCGCGGGGTGGCCGGTATAGCCAGCCGTTATAGCGACGCCGAAAGAAGCAATACGACACACCCCGACGATCAAGGATAGCATATTGGCATTCGGCTGGTGCGTGTAAGGGCTAGGCCCAAGCGCAACAGCACGCGCCTGATGTGAATGGAGATACGCATGACGCAAGCACATCCGTCTTCTCCGGCGCCGAAGAAGAAGCTTTATGAGCATCTCTATTTTCAGGTGCTGTGCGGAATGATCATCGGAGTCTTGCTCGGATACTTCTACCCGCAGGCCGCCAGCGCCATGAAGCCGCTTGGCGATGCATTCATCAAGCTCATCAGGATGGTCATCGCGCCGATCATCTTCTGCACCGTGGTGCATGGGATTGCCAGCATGAGCGACCTCAAGAAGGTCGGCAAAGTGGCGCTGAAGGCGCTGATCTATTTCGAGGCGGTAACCACTCTGGCGCTTGTCGTCGCCCTGGTGGTCGTCAATGTGTGGCAGCCCGGGGTGGGCATGAATATCGATCCCAGCGCCATCGATACCAAACCCATCCAGGCCTACACCACCAAGGCAGGGCAGCAGAGCACCGTCGAGTTCTTCTTGCATGTGATTCCCGGAACCGTCGTCGGCGCCTTCGCCGAAGGCGAGATCCTGCAGGTCCTGTTCTTCTCGGTGCTGTTCGGATTCGCGCTGTCGTTCCTGGGCGAGCGGGGCAAGCCTGCGCTGCATATCATCGAGCTTGTCTCGCATACATTCTTCCGCATTGTCGGAATCATCATGAAAGCGGCACCTATTGGCGCGTTCGGTGCCATTGCATTTACGGTGGGCACATACGGCATCGGCAGCTTGCTATCTTTGGGCAAGCTTGTCTTTGGGTTCTATTTTACGTGTCTGTTTTTTGTGTTCGTGGTTCTCGGGACGATTGCACGTCTCGCCGGATTCAGTCTCATCAAGCTGATGCGCTATATTAAAGAGGAGATTTTGCTCTGCTTCGCGACCACGTCGTCGGAGGTCGTCCTGCCCCGCATGCTCGTCAAGCTGGAGAATTTGGGTTGCGAGGAATCGGTTGTGGGACTTGTGATACCGACTGGCTATTCCTTCAATCTGGATGGAACCTGCCTGTATCTCGTCACTGCAGCCGTATTTCTCGCGCAGGCGACCAATACGCCGCTTGGGATCGAGCAGCAGCTTGGACTTATCGGTATCCTGTTGCTGACTTCAAAAGGAGCCGCCGGCGTTACCGGTGCTGCATTCATTGTTCTCGCCGCAACGCTTGCCTCGGTCGGTACCATTCCGGTGGCCAGCATCGCCCTAATCCTAGGCATACATCGCTTCATGTCAGAAGCGCTCGTGCCGACAAATTTAATCGGCAATGCGGTGGCGACGATAGTCGTCTGTAAATGGGAAAAAGCGCTCGACGAGACGAAGCTGCAAAGCGTCCTCGCTCAGGAGAGCGATGTGGAGGCAGAAGAGCCGGAAGAAGTGCTGGCCTGAGCGCCAAATCCAGCCCGGCTGTATCTTCGTCTCTATCCAGTGGGACCGCGTCTGATGGAGGGACTTTCCGATGATCATTGACTGCCACGGCCATTACACGACCGCGCCAAAGGCGCTTGAGGACTGGCGCAGCCGGCAGATCGCCGGGATCAAGGATCCCTCGGCCATGCCCAAAGTCTCCGAGCTGAGAATCAGCGACGATGAATTGCGCGAGTCGATCGAGAAGAACCAGCTCAAGCAGATGAAGGAGCGCGGTAGCGATCTCACGATCTTCAGTCCACGCGCGAGCTTCATGGCCCATCACATCGGCGATTTCGCCGTTTCATCCACCTGGTCGGCGATCTGCAACGAGCTTTGCTTTCGCGTTTCGAAGCTATTTCCTCAAAATTTCATTGGCGCCGCCATGCTGCCGCAGAGTCCCGGGGTCGAGCCCGCGACCTGCATTCCCGAGTTGGAAAAATGCGTGAAGGACTACGGTTTCGTCGCCATCAATCTCAATCCGGATCCTTCGGGCGGACACTGGAACAGCCCGCCGCTGACTGACCGGCACTGGTATCCGATCTACGAGAAGATGGTGGAATTCGACATTCCCGCCATGATCCATGTCTCTACCAGCTGCAATCCCTCGTTTCACACGACCGGCGCCCATTACATCAATGCCGACACGACGGCTGTGATGCAATTGATCCAGGGCGACTTGTTCAAGGACTTCCCGCCATTGCGGTTCATTATCCCGCATGGCGGCGGTGCTGCGCCCTACCACTGGGGACGCTACCGCGGGCTGGCACAGGAATTGAAGAAGCCGCTGCTGCGCGACCACCTCCTCAAGAACGTCTTCTTCGATACCTGTGTCTACCATCAGCCGGGCATCGACCTGCTGACGAAGGTCATTCCCGTCGACAATATCCTGTTCGCCAGCGAGATGATCGGAGCCGTGCGCGGCTTCGATCCGGAGACCGGGCATAATTACGATGACACCAAGCGATACATAGAGGCGACGAAGAACTTGTCGGCTCAAGATCGCCGGAAGGTATACGAGGGCAACGCGCGTCGGGTTTATCCAGGGCTCAACAAGGCGCTGAAGGCGGGCACCGAAAAAGCGTCATCACACACACGATTGACCGCCTCGACCCGGTCGTAGTGTACGACTTGCGCAATTTGGCGCCGCCAAAACTGTCGCTATGGAGGACTTGACATGAAGACTGTCGTTGTAACGAGCAATCCACGCGCCGATCTCAAATTTGTTGATCGTTTTGCGAAGTTAGGTGTCGCGACGACCCATGAAGCATCTGGTCGCGCACCAAATCTTATGAAGACATACATTCGTCCTGTTTGGCCTGGTGCGTGCATTGCCGGGAGCGTTGTGACAGCCTTGGCGCAGCCCGGCGACAACTGGATGATCCACGTTGCGGCGGAGCAATGTCGCGCCGGCGATGTGCTCGTCGTCGCCTGCACGACGGACAATACCGACGGAATGTTCGGCGAGCTTCTCGCGACTTCGCTGAAGGCGCGCGGTGTGCGCGGCCTGGTAATTGACGCTGGCACCCGGGACGTTGCCGCTCTTAAAGAAATGGGTTTCCCGGTTTGGTCGCGGGCCATATCCGCAAAGGGGACAGTGAAATCGACGCTCGGCTCTGTTAATGTTCCTGTCGTTTGCGCCGGAGTAGCGGTTCGTCCTGGCGACGTTGTTGTCGCCGATGATGACGGCGTCGTAGTCGTCCCGGCCGCCGACATCGCAGATACCCTTGCCGCGGCTGAGAAGCGGCAGGCAAACGAGGAGGAAAAGAGGCAGAAATTGGCGTCCGGTGTACTCGGACTAGATCTCTACGACATGCGTCCCCCGCTTCAAAAGGCGGGGCTGCGATATGTCGACAAACTTGCTGACGCCTGACATTCCGAGGCTGCACAGCATTGCCGCCACCTTAGAGCAGAAGCAGCTTACGTACTTACGGGGCAAAGTCTTGACCGTGAGCCCTGACTCGTAACGGATATCAAGCGGAACATTCAGTTGATTATTCACCTCTGGCTTCGCAAGCGCCATGGCCAGGGAGCCGGCGAGCATGGTGCTGCTATTACATTTTCTGCCACTACTCGCCTTCGTCGATTCCTCAGCTATCGGTCTTGATGTTGTGCTCTTTGACCACCGGGCCCCAGAGCTTCATCTGGTCCGCCAAGAACTTGCGCTGCACGTCCGGGCCGCCAATCTGCAACGTGATCTGCATAGCCTCGATGCGGCTCTTGATCTCGGGTTCGCGCAGTGTCTCCGCCAACGCATTGCTGAAACGATCGACGATAGCGCGAGGCGTGCGCCCGGCGGTGAACGAGCCCCACCAGGCGTAAGACTCGAAACCGGGGAAACCGCTCTCGATCACGGTCGGAACATCCGGCAGACCAGGGGTGCGGGTCGCGCCGGTCTGAGCCAATGCGCGTAGCTTGCCGCCGCTGATTTGCGGTGTAACCAGCGCGGCGCTGCCGATCGCCAGATCGACGTGGCCCGCCAGCGCGTCATTCATGAGTGGACCGCCGCCGCGATAGGACACACTCTTCCCGTTGACACCATTAGGCCCGCGTTCCCCAATAGGATGACCATGACAAATATCCGCTTACCGAGGAGGGAGCCATGGACATCCTGTCGTTCAATGCGCTCGCGAGCTATTGGTCGGCCGCGCTAGTTGCGACCAATATCCTGATATTTTTCAATATACTGGGCGCACTCGTATTGGGACTGTTGGTCGGTTACGAGCGCGCATATCACGGCCACGCCGCCGGCATGCGGACCTACGGATTGGTATGCATGGCCTCCGCCGCGCTTACAGTGATTGCGGGCTATCCGGGATTTTGGTTCGGGGGACAGGTGGCGACGGCGGCCAATGTGGACCCGACCCGCGTTGTCCAAGGAATCGTCACCGGCATCGGTTTTCTTGGCGCCGGAGTCATTATGAAGGAGGGCTTTAGTATCAGAGGCCTGAATACCGCAGCCTCGATCTGGGCTGCCTCAGCGATCGGAGTAACGGTCGGTTTTGGGTTCTATGCAGCTGCGATACTGCTCACTGCTCTTTCCGCGATGTCCATGGTCTGGGTTTCAAAACTGGAGGACTGGTTACCGTCGCGCTCGCAAGTGGCGGTTGCCGTGCAATTCAAGAGCGGATTTCACCCGCAGGAGGAGACATTATGTCGGGTCGCGCTCGAGCGCGGCTACGAAATAGCGGGGGGATCTCTTTCAGTCACTTTTCGTGAGGAGAAGCCCGAATGGCATTTTCTCGCAGTTGCTCGCGACAAGAAAAAAGGGACCTCGGTTTCCGAGCTTGCACGAATGATGTCCCACTATGATGGCGTGGAGAGCTTCCACGTATGCCACCAACACCACTGAAGTCGTTGGTGCCATCTCTAACGAGGCTTCGCCTCAGACCGACGAGTCATGTATAGTACCCTCGACATAGTGGATGACGTGGCTCGTCATCAATGCATTCCAAACGACGGTCAAATAACGGCTAGCCTCGCCAAGTACGTCGATGTGTTCGGTGAGGCGCACCTGCGCCGGATCCTTGAGAAGTATGCGGCCTATTACAATGCTGCTTCATACTACCCATCTCTACAAATAGATCTGGCTGTCGATTTCGTTGTCCTGCTGGGGATGGATCGGCGACTGCGGACACGGTCGACAAGACGCTTTGCAGCTTCGGCTTGGAGCGTCTGCGGCGAGGCGCAGGGTCTTAGGGCTGATGCCAAGCACGGCAGCAGCCCGAGTCAACTTCATCCACCCGTCGGCCTCGGCCGTCATGCGATCCGCTTCGGCAATGTGCGTAGTAGCAAAAATAGCAAAGCCAACCGGATCGAAACTGGTGAATTGTCAGGCGGAATCCGGAGAAATTTGTTCGGTGGAAGTCGAAGAAAAATAGCGAAGAAAATAGCTGACCACAGACAAAGCTGATAGATGCGGTCAAGCGACGGCGAAGGGCGATCGATCAGAAGCGATGCTCTCTACCCTGCGCTGAGTGGCGAGTGGGAGGTCCCCGTTACTACCCGTAACGACGATCATCCCAGTAAATGAGGGGGGTGGGGGGCCTCCCCTCCGGGATCACCTTTGGCGGGGTCCCCCGTTACCCGTAACGCTGAGATTGACCCAGGGGATAATGACCCCCCGCCTAAGATGACCCAGGGGGTAATGACCCCCCCTA
>Ga0209217_1000414_pt1 | contig 11591 bp, 12 predicted proteins | sample JacPinW_OM3H0_M2_FD_187957 | JGI IMG/M metagenome (GOLD analysis project Ga0209217, IMG submission 187957) | Forest soil microbial communities from Algoma, Ontario, Canada - Jack Pine, Ontario site 1_JW_OM3H0_M2 (SPAdes) (version 2) | ecosystem: Environmental > Terrestrial > Soil > Boreal...
CATGGCTGCCCCGTTCGATCCCACTCAACATATTGTAGCCTATACGACAATCAGACCCATTGCACCGCAAAATACGGTACCATCCGGGGAATGCGGGTTTAACCTATTTTGCCGGCGCTGCAGGCACCTCTTCCGAAAAGGCCGCGCCGTGGCGTCCCGATCCTCGACATCCTTTCCGGGACTGAGGCAGAGTGTCGGCTGGAGAGGCGCATGGTGGGCATCGTCGCCGGCATTTCTCCGCGGACCCTCGGCGCGCCGATAGGCTGCGTCCTCGGTCTGATCTTCGGTGTCGTCACCGCCGCAGCGGCGTTCGCCGAGGGCAGGATCGTCGTCGCATCGAAGATCGACACCGAGGGAGCTTTGCTCGGCAATATGATCCTGACCCTGCTCGACGCTAATGGCCTCGCCGTCGACAACAAGCTGCAGCTCGGCCCGACCAACATTGTACGCGCTGCGATCACAGCGGGACAGGTCGACATCTATCCCGAATACACCGGAAACGGTGCGCTGTTCTTCCATCTCGAGGCGGATCCCGTGTGGAAGGACTGGGCGCGCGGCAAAACCAAGGCTAGCTCTCTCGACTTTGAGAGAAACCACCTCGTTTGGCTTGCCGCGGCGCCGGCCAACAACACCTGGGTCATCGCAGCACGTCGCGACCTGACCTCGGGTAGCGAGCTCAAGACCATGAGCGACCTTGCCCGGTATCTGGCACGCGGCGGACGGATCAGACTGGCCGCCTCGGCGGAATTCGTCGAAAGCCCGTCGGCGTTGCCAAGTTTCGAGGCGACTTACGGCTTCCGTCTCGCGGGTGCGCAATTGCTGACTTTGTCGGGCGGTAACACGGCTGCGACCTTGCGCGCCGCCGCCGAAGCGATGTCCGGGGTCAACGCCGCGATGGCCTACGGCACCGACGGGGCGATTGCGGCGCTCGGCCTGACAGCACTCGAAGACGACAAGGGTGCACAGGTCGTCTATGCCCCCGCACCGGTCGTCCGCGAAGCCGTGTTGCAGCAGCACCCGGAGATCGCGAAGCTGCTCGATCCGGTCTTCGCCACCTTGACGCTCGAAACGCTCCAGCAGCTCAATGCCGAGATCGCCGTCGACGGCGAGGATGCCGCTGCCGTCGCGGTGGCCTATCTGAAATCGAAGCACTTCTTGCCGTGACCTCGGCGCGCGGCAGGATCAACATCCACAATCAGGTGCTGCTCACTCTCGCGGCTGGCGGGACCGTTGCCGTCGCCGCAGCGGGCTTCGTCAGCTACGCGCCAAACCGCCTGCTTTCGGGTCAGCCGATTACGCTGTGGGAAGCCGCGAGCGGCTCCGCCGTCACCGGCATCGGGTTGCTCGGCGCGATGTTGGTGGCCGCGGCGTTCATGAGCCCCGGCAAGACCCTGCACTATGCTCAGGCGGCGCTGGCGGCTGTCCTGCTCCTGCTCGTGCTGGCTGCTGCCGGGCAGGCGGCGAGCGCCCTGTCGTTTGGCGCGAAACCCGCCGTCCGCATCTCGCTCGGCACGGCATTTTGGATCCTCGCCGCCAGTGCCGCGCTCGCCGTTGTCGACGCGCTGCAACGCCTCGGCGCCGGTAGCGTGGCGCGGCTGTTGACGGCCGGCGCGATCGTTGCCGGGGGCGCCGCTCTGGCGGTCGCCGGCGCTTTCGACGCATTGTCAATCGCCCGCGAATATGCGAGCCGCCAGCTGCTCTTTGCCGACGCGCTTTCGCGGCACGTGGCGCTCGTTGCGGGATCGGTCGGGCTGGCCGTCGTGATCGGGTTCCCGCTGGGGGTCGCCGCCGCGCGGTCGCCGCGACTGCAAAGCCCGCTGTTCGCGGTCCTCAACCTGCTGCAGACCATCCCGTCGATCGCTCTTTTCGGGCTGCTGATCGTCCCACTCTCGACGTTGGCAGCAGCGGTGCCGCAGCTTGCCGCCATCGGTATCGGCGGCATTGGTGTGGCGCCGGCGATCGTGGCATTAGTGCTCTACGCGCTGCTTCCGGTCGTGCGCAATACCGCGGTCGGGCTGGCCGGCGTCGATAGCGCCGTCATCGAGGCCGGGCGCGGGATGGGTCTGACATCGCAGCAAATATTCCGTCAGGTCGAGCTGCCATTGGCTCTCCCGGTCTTGCTCGCCGGGCTGCGCATCGTGACCGTGCAGGCGATCGGGCTCGCGGTCGTCGCCGCGTTGATCGGCGCCGGCGGGCTTGGCACCTTCGTCTTCGAAGGGCTCGGCCAATATGCCGTCGATCTCGTTCTGCTCGGCGCGTTGCCGGCCATCTTTCTGGCGCTGGCCGCCGATTTCATTCTGCAGACCCTTTCCGCGGTGCTGCGCCGCCAGCTTGCGCAATGATTGAAATCGACGAGGTCACCAAATCCTACGGCGGCCGCCCGGTGGTCGACCGATTGTCGCTGTCCGTCGGCGGGGGCGCGTTTTGCGTTCTGCTCGGCTCCTCGGGCTGCGGCAAATCGACCACACTCAGAATGATAAATCGGCTGATCCCGATCGATTCCGGGGTGATCCGGGTCGGGGGCGAGGACGTTACACAAATCCCGGCTCAGGTGCTGCGGCGCCGCATCGGCTACGCGATCCAGTCGATCGGGCTCTTCCCGCATTGGACCGTCGAGGACAACATCGCTACCGTGCCGCGGCTGCTGAATTGGCGGCAGGCGCGGGTGCGTGATCGGGTCACCGAGCTGCTCGAACTGTTTCGGCTCGATCCTGCGATCTATCGCAGCAAATTCCCGCACCAGCTGTCCGGCGGCGAGCAGCAGCGCGTCGGCGTGGCCCGCGCCCTGGCCGCTGATCCCGAACTCCTGCTGATGGACGAACCATTCGCTGCTGTCGACCCGATCACGCGCGACGCCCTGCAAGCCGAGCTGGCCCGCATTCACCGGGCGACGGGGAAGACGATCGTTTTCGTGACCCACGACATCGAGGAGGCGCTGCGCCTGGCGACCGTGATCGCGATCATGGACAGCGGCCGCATCGGGCAACTCGGCACGCCGCTCGAGATCCTCGAGCAGCCGGCCAACGACTTCGTGCGCGAGTTCGTCGGGCGGCAAGGTCTCGGGCTCAAGCTCTTGTCGGTGCGCAAGGTCTCCGACCGCCTGCGCGGCGGCGAGCCCGCCGAGGGCGAACCCATTTCGCTCGACGCCTCGCTGAGCGAGGCGCTTTCGGCGATGACGGCGCGCCGTGCCGACCGCTTGCCGGTCTGCGATGACGAGGGGCGCCACCTCGGGATCATTGCACTCGCCGATCTCGTGCGGTGATGCGCGGCAGGCGGTTGCTCACCAGTCCGGTCCTTTGGGTCGGACTTTTCTTCGCCGCGCTGATGCTGCGCATGGACGCATTGCAGCCGCTGCTGCAACCGGCGTTTCCCGGCGTCGAGCCGGTTGTCTACAACCGCGACAGCTTTCTAACGCTGTTTCTGTCGCAGCTCGGTCTGGTGGCAGCCGCCAGCCTCGCCGCGAGCCTCGTTGGCGTGGCACTCGCGATCTTTGTTACGCGACCGGCCGGGCGCGACTTCCGTGCGATGGTCAACGCGCTCGCGACAATAGGCCAGACCTTTCCCCCGGCAGCCGTGCTCGCAATCACCGTGCCGATGGTTGGTTTCGGAGCGCGGCCGACGATAATTGCCCTGTTCCTTTATGGCCTCTTGCCAATCATCGAAAATGCTGTTGCCGGTCTGGAAGGTGTCGCGAGCGGGGTGCGCGAAGCGGCCGAAGGAATGGGGCTATCGGCTTGGCAACGGCTGCGAGATGTCGAGCTGCCGCTCGCCGCCCCCGTCATCCTCGCAGGGATTCGGGTCTCGGTGACGATCGCCATCGGCACAGCCACGATCGGTTCGACCGTCGGCGCATTGACGCTCGGCACGCCGATCTTCGACGGGCTCGTCGCCAACAAGATTCCTTTCGTTCTCGAAGGCGCCGTCCTCGTCGCGCTGTTTGCGATTCTCACCGATATGCTGTTCGAGCGCCTCGATCAGTGGTTCCGGCCGACAGCAAACTGATCTCAGCGGATCACATCGACGATGATGCCGAAGATGAATATCGTGACGCCGCCCCACAACAAAAGGGCGAGGATGGTGTGCGCCCGTCCTGAATGGGGCATGATCCGGTAAACATCGGCCGACCGAAGCATACGCATGGCGCCGCTCCTCCATCTTGGCGGGGTAGCTTAGCTTCACGTTGGTGCCGATGTCGAACGGAATTGTTAACCTTCAGTTCCGTCGTGGGAGGAAAGGGAATGAAGACGCTGCTGGTCCTCGTGCTGGCGCTTTGCGCCGCGGTCGGCGCGCGCGCCGAGACCCAGACCTTCTTGACATACGATTTTGAGTTCGAAGACGGATCGGTGCTTCCCGAACTGCGGGTCGCCTACGAAACGCAAGGCAAACTCGATGGCGGCCGCGACAACGCCATCCTGCTGCTGCACGGGGCAAGCAGCGATCGACACTTCTTCGATCCCGCGATCGGGCCCGGCAAAACTTTTGATACCGACAAATATTTCGTGATCACGGTCGATGCCATCGGCGGCGGCGGGTCGTCTTCCCCGAAAGACGGACTGGGGCAGGACTTCCCACGTTACACGATCCGCGACATGATGGCGGCACAACATGCTCTGGTCAGTCGCGGGCTGGAACTTGCGACCCTGCGGGCGGTTGTCGGCAGCGGGATGGGGTCCTTCGTCGGCCTCGAGTGGGGGATCCACCACCCCGAGATAGTCCGCAGCCTGATCCTCTTGCTCCCGAGCCCCAAGGCTGGGCCGAACTTTCAGCTGGCCATCGATCTGACGACCGCTGCTATCGCGCTCGATCCCGAATGGGCGGGGGGCCGCTACACGCACAACCCGGTCGAAGGGCTGCGGCTCGCGGGGATGGTCCACTATCCCTGGGTGGTGTCGGCCGCTTATCTCGACCGGTTGCCGCCGTCGCGGCTGGCGAGAGAACTCGAGGAGAGCGCACGCTCCTATGGAAGCTGGGACGCAAACTCGCTTGTTTTACGTTACGCCGCGAGCCGCGCGCACGACGTCGCCGCGCCGTTCGCCGGCGACATGACCCTCGCATTGTCGCAAGTCGCGGCCCCGGCGCTGATCCTACCGAGCGTGAGCGACCGGCTGCTTGGGCTCGATGGCGCCCGCCGCATCCGCGACGGCGTCAAGCACCCGACCTATGCCGAGATTCCAACCGACCTTGGCCATCGCGCCGGCCGCGCCGCCCCGGAGACACCGGAAGGCGACATTATCGACCAGCAGATCCACGCATTCCTGGCCAAGGTCGAGTAGCTCAAAAGGCGAGGCGTGCCGCCTTGATCCAACTTTTGCCGAGTTGAGTCAGGATCGGCTGCGACGCTTCTGTCGCCAGCTTCATACCAAGCTCGGACAGTTTGGCCGACCCGCCGATCAGCGCGTCGAAGCTGCTGCGCGTGAACCCGGCATTGACTTCGATCGCATCCGACAGCGTCTTCACTCCCAGCATGTCGGTTGCCGTCCGCGTCGCGGCGTCGATCCCCGAAATCGCCAGTCCCGTCACCTCGGCGCTCATGGCTTCCAACCCGCGAGCCACGGCGGCCTGTGATTGGACGAGCGCGGCAAAGACTTCTCGACCGAAATCGGCGACTTCCTCGCCTGACGCGTTCTTCGCTGCCGCGGCCAGCTTGTCAACACTCGGCGGAGCCGCCACGGTTACCACCGGCGCCGCAACCTCCACCGGGGCTTCGGCTGGGATGAATTCTTCGGCTGGGCCTTCGACCGAATTTCCCGCGCCCGGCGGGGTCGCGGTTGAATTCACGGCCTCGGCCGGGATTGCGCCCGGCGCGGCCGCCCGCCCGGCGCGCCTTCCCTTCGATTCCATTACTCTGATCTCCGCTTGCGTCAAGTCGCGACCGCCTATTGCGGCGCACAATGCGAAAATAGGCTATCTGCGTGCATATCACAAGTGACCTTGTGCAATGCACAAGAAAGATCAGAGCTGAGCGACGCGCAGCAAGGTGTTGTTGACGCTGGTGACTTGCACGCGCGTCCCGGCCGGAAGATCGGGTCCCTCAACGAGCCACATCGTGTCGTCGACTCTGAGCCGCCCGCGGCCGTCGACGATCGGGCGCTCCAGTGTGAACGTCCGGCCGATGTAGACCTCCGCGCGGCGATTGAGATGAGCCTCGTTCGATCGCATGTGGATGCGGGCGAAGACCATCCGGCCAATCGCGACGCTGGCGATAGCGAACGCTGCAAAGATCAACGCCTGATGCTCCCAGGCGAGATCGGGAGCGAGCCAAGCGATCGCAGCCGTGCCGAGCGCGGCGACGGCGAACCAGATGCAGACCATCGCCGGCACGGCGACCTCGATCACCGCAAACGCCGCCGCCACAACAAGCCAGTGCCAGAATACGATCACTCGTGCGCTCCCATACCGCTGAAGGTGCTTGCCTCAATCGTTGGATGAGCCAGCCGGCGGTCCGGTTACAGCGGCGTTTGGCACGGCGCGTGGGGTGGCGAAGCTCTCGCGCGCAACTTCGGCTATTCCCGCGAGCGAGCCGATCATTGCTGTGGTCTCGAGCGGCATAAGGATGACCTTCTGGTTCGGGGTCCCGGCGAGCTTGCCGATCGCATCGATGTAACGTTGCGCGACAAAGTAGTTGATCGCCTGGATATTGCCGCGGCCGATCGCATCGGAGACGAAGGTCGTCGCCTTGGCCTCGGCCTCGGCCTGCCGCTCGCGCGCCTCAGCCTCGCGAAAGGCGGCTTCGCGCCGGCCCTCGGCGGCGAGGATCACCGCCGCCTTCTCGCCCTCGGCCTTCAGCACCGCCGCCTGCTTGAACCCGTCGGCCTCGAGCACGTTGGCGCGCCTTTCACGTTCGGCCTTCATTTGCCGCGCCATCGCCGCAACCAGTTCCGGCGGTGGTGCTATGTCCTTGATCTCGACCCGCTGCACCTTGACCCCCCAGGCGGTGGTAGCGGCATCGACGACAGCAAGCAGCTGAGTGTTGATGCGATCGCGCTCAGAGAGAAGTTCGTCTAGGGTCATCGACCCCATCACGGTGCGAATGTTGGTGGTTACAAGATTCAATATCGCGAGCTGCAGATTGCCCACCTCGTAGGCGGCCTTGGCGGCGTCGAGGACTTGGTAGAAGACGATGGCGTCGACGGTGACAACAGCGTTGTCGCGCGTGATGACGGTTTGTTGTGGGACTTCGAGGACAGTCTCCATCATGTTTAGCCGCGCCCCGACCCGATCGACGATCGGGATGATCAGACCCAAGCCTGGTTCCAGCGTGCGGATATAGCGACCGAATCGCTCGACGGTCCATTCATATCCCTGCGGTACCGACTTGACGGCCATCCCGACAAAGATCACCGCAAACACGACGATGAGGAGAACGAATACGGCAAATGGGCTGAGCATGGCGCTGTTCCGGCGATCGCTGCGATGCGCCCAAGATAGGAAACAACTCAGTCCAACACCCTGAACATGGGCGCCTAAATCGAAACCCAGCACGATAATCGGCGGTGTTGCCGATCTCCGCCGCTCCAATCGTGGACAAGGATAGAGCTTTTTTCTAATTTGTCGGGCGATGACTGCAGGATGTCGGGGTGTCTGTAGTCGACGGGGTCATTGGGGGGTCGCGTGAAAGTCTTGAACCATCAGCCGCGCGGCGCGCGGTGCGAAGCCGCCGCTCATGTCTCGCTGCTTCTCTTACGTACCAGCGCAGGGGTCTTAGCCGCGCTGCTACTACTTGCCGCGAGCCAGGCAGAAGCGCGGGGGCAGCGCTCTCATGGCCAGGCCCGCCACGCAACGCCTGGGCCCAGCTTCGCTCTGGTCAGCGAATCGATCGTGATCGATGTCGAAACCGGACGCGTTCTGAGCGCGATGAACGCCGATGCGATCACCTATCCGGCCTCGCTCACCAAAATGATGACGCTCTATTTGGTCTTCGAAGCGCTGAACGCCGGCAGGCTTCGGCCTGACCAATATCTCCCGGTCTCCTACGAGGCCGCGAGTCGGTCGCCGACAAAACTGGGCCTCAGACCCGGCGAATCGATCGCAGTGCAAGAACTCATTCTGGGGCTCGTCACCCGGTCTGCGAACGATGCCGCCGCGGTGTTGGCCGAGGGACTGGCCGACAGCGAGCCGGCTTTTGCCGAGCAGATGACGCGCCGCGCCCGGCAGCTCGGGATGACCAGCACGGTTTACCGCAACGCTTCCGGGTTGCCGAATCCGGATCAGTATACGACGGCCCGTGACCAGGCGCAGTTGGCTCTTGCCCTTTACCGCGACTTCCCGCGGGAGTATCGCTATTTCGCGACGCGGCAATTCTACTTTCGCGGAAACGTCATTCATAACCACAATCACCTGCTCGACTGGTACGATGGTGCCGATGGGATCAAAACCGGGTATATCGGCGCTTCGGGTTACAATCTGGCGGCCTCTGCGGTGCGCAACGGACGCCGGCTAATCGGCGTCGTCATGGGAGGCCCCTCCGCCGGCTCGCGCGATCGCGAAATGGCGGCGCTGCTGGACCACGGCTTTGTTGAGGTCGGCGCCGGCACGGTTGTGGTGGCGCGCCGGGAACCACCGGCAGCACCGCCGCCAATCGTCGCGGAAGCTGAGCAACCCCAGCCGGCGCCGTCGCGGGAAAGACCAGGTGTGTTGAGCCGCGCGGCATCGAGGGTCGCGGCCAGGCTCTCGCCAATCGCCAAGGCCGAAGCGGCCACGGTCGCGCACGAGCAGCGGGCCGTACCCGCCAGCGAGCACTGGAGCATCCAGCTCGGTGCGTTTCGAGTCGAAGGCGCCGCCGAGAAGGCGGGGCGAACTGCCACCCTCCTGCCTGTCGCGAAGGGCAAGCCGGTGCAAATCGTGGCGCCGGCCAAGTCGGACAAGGACCGGCTCTATCGCACCCGCCTTCTGAACTTCACCTCACAGGAAGCCTGGGGCGCCTGTATCGCCCTTCACAAGAAGGATCTCGAGTGCTCCGTCGTGTCACCGGCCGGAGTAAAGGTCGCCAACCGGTAGTCACGGGCCGGGGACCGCGGGCGTCCCGCCCGCATTACACCAGCCATGCCGACGAAAAATGCCAGTCAGAGACTTCCTGACAGAGGCCCGCTTTCACGGGGTTGCGTTCGATATAGGCTCGTGTTGCCGCGAAGTGAGTGTCATCGCGCATATAGCGGTCGAAATATTCTGGCGCCCAAAACGCGCCGTCCCGGTTCAGCCAACGATTTGCCTGCTTTGCGGTGAAGGATTTCCACGAGTGAACAACGCGATCTAACCGGTGGCCCATGCGTGTCTCGATCAAGGTGTGAACGTGATTGGGCATCACGCACCATGCTATCAGAGAGTATCGCTCGCCATCGAATTGGAGTAGCGCACGTTGCACGAGCTCGGCGATCTCAGGGATCTCCAGATCTCGCCGACCGTATCCTTGGTCTAGCAACGCATCTACCGCCTGTATGCGATCGGCCATCGAAACTTTGGCGATCTCTTCTCTGACGCGAGCTGGCAAACTGTCGGCCAACCTGAAAATGACGTGCTGGATTAGGTCTGGCGCGTCCAGGTGGGGTAGATAACCACGCGAGTACCAACCGGCGTGCTGCGGGCGGGACGCCCGCGGTCCGATCGGGGTGATCCGATTACACATCCGGGAGCGCCATCCCGCTTGCGCCTAGTTCGAACGCAAGTTCCCTTTTGAGCCGAGCGAGGCCGTCTTCAGTCGCCGATTCGGCGCGGGCGACGAGAACCGCCTGCGTGTTCGACGCGCGAAGCAGCCACCATCCGTCCGCGGTGCGCACGCGCACACCGTCGATGTCGGTCATGTCGGCTCCCGCCCCGCGCAACCGGTTTTGCACTTCGCGCACGACCTCGAATTTCCGGGTTTCGTCGCACGGAAAACGCAGCTCGGGCGTATTGAACACAACAGGGAACCGATCTTTCAGCTCGGCGAGGCTCTCTCTTGTGCGGCTAAGAATGGCGAGCAGCCGCACCGCGACATAAACGGCATCGTCGAAGCCGTAATAGCCGTCGGCAAAAAAGATGTGCCCACTCATCTCGCCGGCGAGCGGCGCTCCGATCTCGGCCAGCTTGGCCTTGATCAGCGAGTGCCCGGTTGCCGCCATCACCGGACGCCCCTTCATGCGGGCGATCTCGTCGAACAGCACTTGGCTGGCCTTGACGTCGGCGATGATCGGCGCCCCGGGATGGCGGGTCAGCACATCGCGGGCCAGCACCACCATCAGCTGATCGCCCCACAGGATACGCCCGCGCCCGTCGACGACCCCGATCCGATCGCCGTCGCCGTCGAAGGCGATACCGAGGTCGCAATGCTCGTCGGCGACCGCCTGCTGCAGTTGAACGAGGTTCTCCGGGACCGTGGGATCGGGATGATGAGCCGGAAAGGTGCCGTCGATCACCTCGTTCAGTAGCACGTGCCTGCCGGGCAGACGGGTGGTCAGCTCACTGACGATCTCACCGGCAGCGCCGTTCCCGGCATCCCAGGCGACGGTCAGCGGGCGGGTGCCGTTATAGTCGCGCGCCAGCCGGGCGATGTATTCATCACGGATCGGATGCTCGGCGACCTGACCACGGACCTGATGTGCCTCCCCGAGCCCGAGCGCGATCTCACCCAGCTTCTGGATCTCCGCCCCGTAAAATGGCTTGCCGCGAAGCACCAGCTTGAAGCCGTTGTAGTCGGGCGGATTGTGGGATCCGGTCACCATGATGCCGCCATCGACGCCGAGCGTCGCCGCCGCATAATAGAGCATCGGCGTCGGCCCGCGGCCGATCCGCACGACATCCGCACCCTCGGTGAGGAGGCCGTCGATCAGGGCAGCTTCGAGCTCAGGCGAGGTCAGCCGGCCATCGTAGCCGATGGCGACGCGGCTTCCCCCGGCCTTGCCGAGGGTCACCGCGTAGGCCCGCCCGATCGCCCGTGCATCGGCGCTCGACAACGTCTCTCCGACGACGCCGCGGATATCGTACTCGCGCAGGATCGTCGGGTCGAAGCGATGCGGCATCGCCATGATCAGAGGTAAGAGGCCAAGATCCGGCGCAGCCCCGGCCCGAGCTCCGGGTGCTCCAGGCCCAGCGCTATCGACGCTTCGAGAAAACCAAGCTTGTCGCCGCAGTCAAAGCGCTTGCCCGCAAAGCGCAGCCCGTGAAAGGCCTGGCCATCTTCGATCAGCCTGGCGAGCGCGTCGGTCAGTTGGATCTCGCCGCCGCTGCCGGGCTCGGTACGGGCGAGGTGACCAAAGACCTCAGGCTGGATGATGTAGCGGCCGATGATCGTCAAGGTCGATGGTGCTACTGCAGGCTCCGGCTTTTCGACCACACCCCGCGCCCGTACCAGCCTCCCATCATCGGCGACGACGTCGAGCACCCCGTAGCGCTGCGTGTGGGCACGCGGCACCTCGATGATAGCCGCGAGGTTGCCGCCGGTTTCGTCATAGGCTTCGACCATTTGGGCCATGCAGGGCACCTCACAGACCATCAGATCATCGGCGAGCAATACGGCAAAGGGCTCGTCGCCGACGAGCTCGCGCGCGCACCAGACCGCGTGGCCGAGCCCGAGCGGGGTCTGCTGCCGGGTATACGCGATCTGCCCGGGCTCGGGG
>Ga0209217_1000415_pt1 | contig 11582 bp, 11 predicted proteins | sample JacPinW_OM3H0_M2_FD_187957 | JGI IMG/M metagenome (GOLD analysis project Ga0209217, IMG submission 187957) | Forest soil microbial communities from Algoma, Ontario, Canada - Jack Pine, Ontario site 1_JW_OM3H0_M2 (SPAdes) (version 2) | ecosystem: Environmental > Terrestrial > Soil > Boreal...
AGCCCGCGAGCGCCCTACGGCGCATGACCCGGTGAAGGCGTAGCGCCCACTCCGGGGCCGACCGTACAGTCGGGATGAAAGAAGGCCCTCGGAGCGCACTTGCCGTGCGCCCGATTTCTGCCCCGGCGGCCAAAGGAGTTATGACGATGGCCGTCCCGACTGCGAGATCACAGGCCGCCGCGCCCGCCGGGCGGTCCAGTTTCATCGACCGCTTTTCGGTCGTCGTCGTTGCTCTTGCTGCCGTTATCTGGGTTTCCGACGCGTATTTCCGCAACCCGTTGACCAACCACCTGACCGCATCTCAGATCGTGTTTGCGGAGGATGCGCTTGTAACGATCTTCCTTCTCCCGCTCCTGCTTGGCGGTTGGAAAGAGCTAGGCGGTTTGACGGCCCGCCAGTGGGTCGCCCTCATTGTCATCGGCGTCGGTCCACAAGCTCTGGCGACGTGGCTGTTTACAAAATCGTTCTCTCATCACGTATTTGCCGTCACGTACGTTGCGCAAATGACTCAGCCCTTGATTGCGATGACGCTGGCGTGGCTCATACTCGGAGAACGGCGGCGGCGCTGGTTCTGGCCGACGGTAGTCATAGCCCTGGTCGGCGTTTACATCGTTGTTTTTGCGCGCGATTTGTCGGAACCGTTCAAGGTCTTTCAGGGTCAGCAAGTAGGTGGGACCGCCGGGGTGCGCTTGGAAGCTGGTCTTGAGGCGCTTGGTGCAGCGATCCTGTGGGCTGCAGGCACTGTACTCGGACGATTTGTTCTGGGCACGCTCTCGTTTCGCACCACGACAGCCCTCCGATTTTCCCTGGCACTGCCTATCCTGGCCGTGCTGGTCGTGGCTGAGAGCGGCCTCGGCGGTTTCGGTCACTACACCATTTCAGACTTCGTGCCGAACTTGCTTTACATCGCGGTTGTTCCAGGAGTGATCGGCCTGCTCGTGTACTATCGCGGGCTCGCAAGCACGCCCGCGTCCCTGGCCACGATTGCCGAGCTCGCTCTGCCGGTCACGATTCAGCTTTTGGCGCCTCTTCCGTACCCATGGGGGTTTGGCCAGGCATTGCCTGCATACGCTCAGCTAAACCAGGCAATCGGTACCGGCCTGCTGGTCGTTGTGATCCTCATCCTGAACTACACGAAGGCGCGGACACCCCCTGTCGTCGTGCCGGAGGTTGCCGCCGCCTAGCACGGCGCCGGCGGTCGTGCCCTTTTGGGAACTGGAGGCTGCCCGCTCACCTGCGCCGTGCCCTGCGCTTCACGGCGGTCCGCACCGATCGCTCGTATCTCTGGCCGGCGAGGCACCAGGCAGGCGCCGCCAGCGACCCAACGCTTCCGCCGATGGGCGCGGGTTTTCGGCTCAAGGCCGGCTTCAGCATTTCGCGCTATATTCCGCAAGCCCAGGTCGTCTTGCGAGCGATGCAACACTACGGGATGGTGCTTGCCGACAATGGTTCGAATTGGTTTTTCCAGGGAACCCAGGATGCCTGGCCGGACAGCCTGCTCAGTGAGCTGAAGACAATCCCATCATCGGCATTTGAAGCGGTCGATGAATCATCGCTCGTGATCGACCCCAACTCCGGTGCCGCCCGCTGAGATTGGTGTTCCGCTGCTGCCGCGTCGAAGGGCGGTGACCCAAGCCACTCATGGGTTGACGGTGAGCAGGTGGTCGCGAAAACCCACGCCGAAGCTCGTCGGCGTGCCGTTGTAGTTGGTGATCAGCGCCGGGCCGCTGCTGCAGTTCCAGGTATCCCAGGTCCAGCCCAGGTAGGAAACGGCGTGACTATCCGCCCAGGCCATGTACGCGTCGATGAACCCGTGGGCGCAATCGTTCTCGCCGATCTCGCCCGTCACCAGGGGAACCTGGGCCGCGACCGGAGATTCCTGGGCATTCCAGCAGGCGAGCGAGTTGCAGGTGTTGAAGTTATAGGTGTGGAAACTGGCGACGAGTTGGCGGCGGGAATCGGTGGGCTGGTGGCTGAGCCAACCGGTCAGATCGTTCGCGTAGCTGAGTCCACCGAGCATGATCACGTTGCTCGCACCGGCGCCTCGCACCTCGCTGACTAGCTGCTGCATCCCGGCGGTCTGCCAGCCGGGCGCGCTGCAGCCGTTGAGCCAGCAGTTCCAGTCGACGCCGTACGGCTCGTTGTAGAGATCAAAGACCGCGGCCGGGTCGTTCTTGAAGGTGGTTGCCACGGACCGCCAGAATGCGGGCGAGTGATCGGCGTCCGGCATGGGTTGCTGGCCGGTGGCTCGTTGGGTTCCCGGCGCGCTCCAGTGGAGGTCCAGGATCGCGTACAGGTTGTGCTGATGAAGGATCGCGACGTAGTCGACGACGGCTTTCTGATACGTCGCACCACCATAGGCGGGGTTGACGCCGTTGATGTTGAGCCAGCAATCCTCATTCAGCGGCACTCGAACCGCGTTGATGTGCCAGCTCGCCATCGCGCTCACGGAGTTGGCGTCGTTGGGTCCATCAAAGATGCCCCAGCCCTGAATGCATGCATATTCCGTGCCCGAGCGGTTGACACCGAGTAAGCGGAGGGGCTGCCCGGCGGCGTTGAGCAACCGGTTGCCGGACACTCGCAGCGCCAAGCTGGTTGGCGGCGGAGGCGCGGGCGTTGCTGTGGGTGAGGGCGAGAGTGTGGGTCTGGGTGTCGGTGTAGACGCTGGGGTTGGCGTCGGCGCTGGCGTGGGCGTTGCCGTAACGGTACGACTGGCTGTCGGGCTTGGCGTTGGTGTTCCAGTGGGACGCGCGCCGACCGTTGGCGTGACCTTCGGACCCGACGCCGGAGCCGTTGGGGACGCGCTCAGCGCGGTGCCGCCGCGGCCAGGTGCAACCGTCGCTGGGTGTGCCGCGAGCAAGAGGAAGAGCACCAAGAGCGCAAGCGCACCCGCTGCCCACACGATTCGGAACACCTGCAATCCCTCCCTTCCACCAGTTGACGACAGCTCGCCATCGGATGCAGTCCTTAAGCGGCCACCAGTCGATCACGGGTCGGTTTCAAGTTGGGCCAGGCCGCGTCGCGGCCGCAGCGTTTGAGTTCGGCCGGTAGCCTCGCAAAGTCCGACACGCAGCTGTCGCAAACCGGTGCCATACTGCGGGCGGTCTTGAAGAAGGAACGCCGGAACTGGATCCTCCCCGAGCCGCTTCGGGCTCAACCAGGACTGGAGGCCTTTTCCCCCGTGTTCCGGCAGATCCTTCATGGCCGCGGGGTGACGCGGCAAGCGCAACTCGATCCCTGGCTCCAAACCGACCTCGAGCGAGCGCCGGATCCCTTCCTGCTGAAGGACATGACGATCGCGTGCGATCTGATCGCTGAGGCGATCGCCGGCGGCCACCGGATCGCGGTCTATGGCGACTACGACGCGGATGGCGTGACCGCCTGTGTCACGCTCGCGCGCGGCCTTCGCTCGGTGGGCGCCGACGTCATCACCTATATCCCCAACCGCTTCACGGAAGGCTATGGCCTGAATCTCGAGGCGCTCAACGAGTTGCACGCGCGCGGTGCCAGGCTCGTCATCACCTGCGACTGCGGGACGAACTCGGTCGAAGCGGCCGCCGGGCGGCCACGCGGCATGCGCCTGATCGTGACCGACCATCATGAGGTCGGGGCCCAGCGTCCCGCGGTGGACGCGCTCATCAATCCCAAGCAGCCGGAGTGCGCCTATCCCTTCGACGGGCTTGCTGCCTGTGGGGTCGCCTACAAGCTCCTCGTCGCCCTCGAGCGGCGTGCCTTTCCCGGAAGGCTTGACCCGGGCGCGTCGCTCGACGCCGTGGCGCTCGGGACCGTCGCGGACGTGGTGCCGCTACGGGCGGAGAATCGGGCCATCGTGCGCGCCGGCCTTCGCCGCCTGAGCGAGGCGCCCAATCCCGGGTGTGCGGCATTGCTCGCGGTCGCCGGCATCACGGCACCGGTCACGGCCGAGCACCTCGCTTTCCAGCTCGGCCCGCGTATCAACGCGGCCGGGAGGATGGAGGATGCGATGCTCGCCCTCGAGCTGTTGATGGCCGAGAATCGGGAGTCGGCGGATCCGCTGGCCCAGCGCCTGCACGACCAGAACGCACAGCGCCAGCAGCTGACCGCGGAAATCGTGCGCGAGGCAAGGACCCAGGTCGCCGAGCTCGACAATGGCACCGCCGTGATCGTCATGGGCGACGACCGCTGGCCGCTCGGCGTGCTCGGGCTGGCCGCGAGCCGTCTTGTCGAAGAGTTCTACCGGCCGACCTTCATCTTCAATACCGAGGGCGATGAGTGGCGCGGCTCGGCGCGGAGCATTGAGGGCTTTCACCTGGTGGATTGCCTCCAGGACTGCGCGCCGTTGCTGCATCGATTTGGCGGGCACGCGATGGCCGCGGGGCTCACGGTCTTGAAGAGTCGATTTGCCGAGCTCAAGGAATGCCTCGAGCAATACACGACGGCCCGCTTGAAGGGCGATGCGTTCTCGCGGCCGATCACGATCGAGGCGACGGCGGCCTTCGCCGACCTCAAGCCAAGCCTGCACCACGAACTCCAACAGCTCGCCCCCTTCGGGGTTGGGAATCGCGAGCCGTTGCTCCTCAGTAAAGAGGTGGAGGTGGTGCGGACCGAGACGTTCGGCTCGGATCGTCGTCACTTGCGCGTGCAGCTGCGCGACCGGACCGCGACGGCGGAAGCGATCGCGTTCGACAAGGCAACGTCGGCGCCTCACCTCCCCAATGGCCGGCGGATCGACGTCGTCTACGCGCTGCAGTGCGAGCGCTGGGACGGCCTCGACCGAATTCGCTTGCATCTCCGCGATCTTCGACCGGTCGTGCAGCCAGCACTGGCTGTCGCCGGCGTGTAAATCTTCTTAGCGTGCCTTTACTCCGGCGCAACCCCTGTGCTACGGTACCTCTCAGGCAGGTGCTTTGGGGAAGAGGCACCTTGTTGAGCAAGCTATAGCGAGGCAAGGATGCTGGACGAGGTACGCACTCCAAGGCTCGTCGTCGCCGGTACCGCGAGCAACGTTGGCAAGACCATCCTCGCGGCCGGGCTGATCGCGGCCTTCAAAGCGCGCGGGCTGACGGTCCAATCCTTCAAAGTCGGCCCCGACTACATCGATGCCGCGTACCTGGCGCATGTGAGTGGGCGGCCCTGCCGCAACCTCGATTCGTGGATGCTGGGTGAGGGAGCAATACGCCAGGTGCTCGCACAGGGCGCGCTCGGCGCCGACCTGGCGGTGGTCGAGGGTATGCTCGGCCTCTTCGACGGCCGCGACGGGAGTACCGAGGGCAGCACGGCGGATGTGGCTCGCATCATCAAGGCGCCGGTGGTGTTGGTGATCGACGTCCGCGACATCGCGGAGAGCGCCGCGGCCGTGGCTCTGGGCTTCAAAACCTATTCGGATTTGCCGAAGATCGCCGGGGTGCTGCTCAACAACGTTCGCTCTGACGCCCACCGTCGCACCGTGGAGGACGCGATCTGGGACCACGCGAAGCTGCCGGTCCTTGGTGCCCTGCGGGCGATGCCCCAGTTCGATATTCCGCAGCGCCAGCGTGGCCTCCTGCCGGTCACCGAGAACAAGGAATGGGATCGCATGATCGGCGTGCTGTCGGAGGCGATCGATCGCGACGTCGACCTCGATCTGTTGCTGCGGATCGCGAACAAGGCGGAGCTGGTGCCGCTCGTGCCGAAGAAAGTCTTCCAGGGAAAGGCCGATGGCGGGCCCACCGTGCGCCTCGCCGTAGCCTACGACGACGCCTTCAACTTTTACTATCCGGAAAACCTGGAGCTACTCGAAGAGCATGCCGTCCAGATTGTCCCCTTCAGTCCGCTCGAGGACCAGCAACTGCCCCAGGACGTCGCCGGTGTCTACCTCGGCGGTGGCTTTCCCGAGATCTTTGTCGAACCGCTGGCGAAGAATCACGCCATGGCCGAGTCGATCCAGCGCGCTCATCGCAACGGGATACCGATCTATGCGGAGTGCGGGGGCCTGATGTACCTGGGGCGTTCGCTCCGCACGGAGTCAGGGGCGACGCACCAGATGGCGGGGGTGATCCCGGTCGATGTCGCGATGGACGGTGAGATCCGTCGCTTCGGATACCGGCAACTCCTCACGCTCGAAGACAACATCCTGTCACCGCGTGGCCAGTTCTACCGTGGGCACGAGTTCCACTGGAGCCGCATCACCGGACACAACGGCGACCTGAAACCCGCCTATCAGATGCAGAACGCCGAGGGCGACGTGATCGGCTACGAAGGTTTCGTGGCGCCGAACCTGCTGGCCAGCTACGTGCATTTGCACTTCGGACAGAACCCGCTGCTGGTCGATAAGTTCGTCCAGCACTGCCGCGAGTACGCCGCTGTCCACAGCGTCTCCTGACCCTCGTTTTAGGCTGGGCGATTTCGGGCATCACTGAGTCAACGCATGGCAACGCCCCAGTACAAGGACTACTACCAGACCCTCGGTGTCACTCGGACCGCGACCGAGAAGGAGATCAAGTCCGCCTATCGCCGGCTGGCGCGCCAGTTCCACCCGGACGTCAACAAGGACCCCAAGGCCACCGACCGCTTCAAGCTGATCAACGAGGCCTACGAGGTCCTCAGCGACCCGAAAAAGCGGTCGAAATACGACCAGCTCGGCGCCGACTGGGAACGGATCGAGCGCGAGCAGGAGTTTGCCCGCCAGTACCAGTCGCAGCCCAGCCAGGGCGCCGGCCAGGCTGCCGGGTTCGGTGATTTCAGCGACTTCTTCAATACCTACTTTTCCGGCGAGGGCGGTGGGTTTTCCGGCTTCGGCTTCGAGGGTACGCGAGGGCGAACCGTTACCCGCCAGCGGGGCGAAGACATCGAGCACCCCTTCGAGATCACGCTCGAGGAGGCCGCGCGCGGTGGCGAGCGAACGATTCAAACCGAGGTGCCTGAGACCTGTCCGACCTGCGGCGGCTCAGGCTTCGTTGCGGAGCGGCGCAAGGTGGGCAATCGAACCGTCATGGAGAGCGTGACTTGCCCGACATGCGGCGGGTCGGGGGTGCTTGCGACGCGCCGGCAGATCCAGGTCAAGATTCCGGCCGGGGTGATCGAGGGCTCACGCATCCGGGTCAAGGGAGAAGGGCAGCGTGGCGCCGAAGCCGGCGACCTTTATCTCCGTGTCCATCTGCTGCCGCATGATCGTTTCGCGGCCAAGGGCCGCGACCTTTACACGCCTCTTCCGGTCCTCGACGACCAGGCCGCGCTGGGGGACGAGGTCACCATCCAGTCGCTGACTGGGGGACAACTCCAGCTGAAGATCCCAGCCGCCAGCCAGGCGGGCAAAGTCTTCCGGCTGAAGGGCAAGGGTTTACCCGCGCTCAAAGACGGGCTGGCCGGCGACCTTTACGCCACCCTCGAGATCCGCATCCCGGAGCCGATCACGCCCGCGCTGCGCGACGTGTACCAGGAAATCCGGAAGGCCCGGACGAGTTAGGTCAGCGGCGGAAGAAGACGTTCAATAGGATCGTCAGCACCAGGCTGAGCAGCAGGCCGGTGACGATCGGAAAGTAAAAATGGACATTGCCGCGATCGATCGAGATGTCACCGGGCAGTTTGCCGAGATAGGGAATCCGCAGGCCCAGGCTCAGAAAGAGGCCGACCACGAGGATGAAGCCGCCGACGATGATGAGCAGCTTGCCGATCTCGGGCATGAATCCATCGTACCCGCCGCCGGACGCCCGGATCTAGCGGCCGGGTCGCGAGTCGGTTAGAAGCCGATCCAGCCGATCGCTTGCTCGATCTTGGCCTGCTGCAGGCCCGCGATCGGCACGCCGTCGATCACGGTCAGCGGGACCTGCCGGACCTCGATGTCGAGGTTGCGCAGGTCTTTGCCATCGAGCTTGCCGTCGGCGCAGATGTGCTCCTGGAAGGCGACGCCTCGGTTCTCCAGGATCTCCTTGATCCGGCGGCTGCTCTCGCAGTCGGGTCGGGTGTAAACGATCACTTCCATAGGCTATAGCGACAGTATCAAGGGACCTGTTATTTGTCCAATTCATTCTTCCGATGCGTTCGATCAGGATCGTTGATATCAGGGCCGAACAGGTGGTCGTTTGACAGCCTGAGCGACAGTCCGTAGACTTACCGGGACCTTCGTCCTTTAACCCGGTCCAGAGAGACCGAAAGGAGAAATCCGGTGCGCGACACCCTGACCGCTCCGCCCGCGCGGACGCAGGTCCCCATCCGACATCTCATCGGGCCAGACGCCCTGGACCGCGCCTTGATCGAGCAGTTGCTCGAGCGTGCGGCGGCGTTCGAAGAGGCCAGCGGCATCGAGGCACGGCTGCCAGGGCAGCTGCTCGCGACCGTCTTCTACGAACCGAGCACCCGCACCCGGTTTTCCTTCGAGGCCGCCATGCATCGGCTGGGCGGGCAGGTGCTCAGCGCCGAGAACGCGACCCGGGCCTCCTCCGCCGCCAAGGGGGAATCGCTGGAGGATGCGATCCGTGTCATCAGTGGCTATGCGCAGGGGATCGTCCTTCGCCATCCCGAGGTTGGCGCCGCCGACCGGGCGGCGCAGGTGGCGACGGTGCCGGTCATCAACGCCGGCGACGGGGCCGGCCATCATCCGACCCAGGCCCTGCTCGACCTCTACACCATGAAGAAGGAGCTGGGCCGCCTCGACCACCTGCGGGTTGGTCTGGCCGGCGACTTGCGCAACGGTCGCACGGTTCGGTCGCTGGCGTTGCTGCTCTCACGCTTCCCGGGGAATGAGTTGGTGCTGATCTCGCCGCCCGCATTGCGTATGGGCGAGGACGTCGTTGGCCTTCTGCAGCAGGCGCAGCAGGGCGTGCAGGAGACCGAAGACCTGGTCGGCGCGATCGCCGGCCTCGACGTCCTCTATCAGACGCGTATCCAGGCGGAGCGCTTCGCGTCGTCGGAAGAATACGAGCGACATCGCGGCGTCTATGTCGTGACGCCCGAGGTGATGCGCCGGCTGCCGGAGCACGCCATCCTGATGCACCCGCTGCCACGGCTCGACGAGATCGATCCGCTGGTCGACGCCGACCCGAGGGCCGCCTATTTCCGGCAGGCGCGCAACGGGCTGTGGGCTCGGATGGCCGTGCTCGACTGGGCGATGGCGCGCTGATGGTGCAGACACCATCTACCAAGGCCGTCATCCTCGATGCCGAAGGTCTGCGGCGCGCCTGGCGACGGATTGCGCACGAAATCATCGAGCGGCAGCCGAACCTGGCGCAGCTGAGTCTGCTCGGCATCGTCACCCGCGGCCTGCCGCTGGCCCAGCGGCTGGCGGCCACCCTCGAGGAGCTCGAAGGCGTCCGCCTTCCCGTCATCCCGCTCGACGTGCGGGCCTATCGCGACGATCTGCCCCGTGACGCGGCCGCTCCATTGCCGGTCCTCCCGGCGGCGGCGGTCGACGGCCGGCCCATCCTGCTCGTCGATGATGTCCTCTTCAACGGGCGGACGGTGCGAGCCGCCATCGACGCCGTGATCGCCGCTGGGCGCCCGACGCAAATCCAGCTGGCCGTGCTCGTCGACCGCGGCCACCGCGAGCTGCCCATCCGTCCTGATTACATCGGCAAGAACGTCCCCACCTCGCGACAGGAGTGGGTGGACGTCCATCTGAGCGAGACCGATGGCGAGGATTCGGTTCGCATTCTCGAGCGGCCGGCCCACTGATGCGCCTGCACCACGTCCGCGTGCTGGGGCCAGCCGGCCTCTCGATGCCCCAAACGGTGGATGTCAACGCCGAGGGTGCCGACGATCGCGACGCCTCGGGGCTCGTGCTCTCGCCCGGCTGGATGGACCTGCACGCTCACCTGCGCGATCCCGGGTTCCCGCAGAAAGAGACGCTGCTCTCCGGCGCGACCAGCGCCGCGGTGGGCGGATTCACGCACGTGCTGGCGATGGCGAACACCGACCCGGTGACCGATCGGCCGGAGCGGCTGCGGATCCTGCTGGCACGGACCGAGGCGCTACCGATCCGCATCGGTTTTGTGGGAGCGGTCACGATCGCCCTTGAAGGCCAGCAGCTGACCGATGCTGCGGCCCTGAAGGCGGCCGGAGCGCTGGCACTCTCCGATGATGGGCGCCACGCAATGGACGTTCCGACGCTGCGCGGTGCCCTCCAGGCGGCCGCCGACGCCGGGTTGCCGGTGCTCATCCACGCCCAGGCGGAGGGCCAGGGGAATGGCCCAGGGGCTGAGGCCGCCGCGGTCACCGACGCGCTGGACGCCCTGCGTGGTCTGCATGGCGCGCGCCTCCACCTCCAGCATGTCAGCACTCGCCAGGCCGTGGACTTGATTCGTGCCGCGAAGTCCGACGGCCTGCCAGTGACGGCCGAAGCCACACCGCATCACCTCACGCTGACGTCGCGGGATGCGGACGTGATGGGTTCCCACGGCAATGTCAGTCCGCCGCTGCGCACCGCAGACGACCGCGATGCGTTGCGCCAGGCGCTGATCGAAGGGGTGATCGATGTGGTCGCGACCGATCATGCGCCGCATGACCAGGCCGCGAAGCAGGCCGGTGCCAACGGCTTCCACGGCTTCGAGACGGCGGTTGCTGTCGTCCTCGGGCTCGGCCTCGATGGTCGCACCGTCTATCGCGCGTGCGTCTCGAGGCCGCGAGAGATTGTCGGTCAATCGTTGGAGGACGAATGGATCCTGATCGATCCGGCTGCCGAGTGGACGGTTGACGCGTCGTCCTTCAGAAGCCGCGGCAAGAACACGCCGTTTCAAGGCCGGCGGGTACGCGGACGGGTCATCATGACGGTCTGTCGCGGCCAGGTGGTCACGGAGCGCGTGATGCAGCATGCCTGAGGCGATGGTCCTCGTCCTCGAGGACGGCTTCACCGTCTTCGGCGAGCGCGGCGGGCTGGCGACGCAGGCGAGCGGCGAAGTCGTGATCAATACCTGCATGACGGGCTACCAGGAGGTGCTCTCCGACCCCTCGTACGCCGGGCAGATGGTGGTCATGACCTATCCCCTGATGGGGAACTACGGCGCGACACCAGACTTCCAGGAGTCGGGCCGTCCCTGGGCTCGGGCGTTGATCACCCGTCAGCTCAGCCCCTTCCAGCAGCACTGGCGCACCCACCAGTCGCTCGCCGAGTGGCTCGACGGCTACGGGGTCCCGATCCTCACCGGTTGCGATACCCGGCGATTGGCCCGACATCTGCGAGGCACGGGCGCGCAGCGGGCGATCATCGGGCCGCGTCACGAGCTCCCGTCCCTGCGCGAGCGTGTCCACCGCGTGACGCCACTCGAGGAACAGGACCTGGTCCGCCAGGTCTCGGAGGCGTTCAGCGACGTCGTCGAGTCGCTCGATCCGGTGCTCTCGGCCCGGTCGTTGCGCCAGTGGACCGGCTTGCGGCTGGTCGTCGTCGACTACGGCGTCAAGCGCAACATCCTCCGATCGCTGCGCTCACGCGGTGCGGTGGTCGAGGTCCTGCCGCACGATAGTGACCTCGAGACGATCCTCGCGCGCCGCCCTGACGCGGTCGTGCTTTCGAATGGCCCCGGTGACCCGTCACAGCTCCAACCGGCCGTCGAGATGACGCGGCAGCTGATCAAGCGCGTCCCGGTGCTGGGCATCTGCCTGGGGCATCAGCTCGTCGGACAGGCGGCCGGCGC
>Ga0209217_1000416_pt1 | contig 11576 bp, 10 predicted proteins | sample JacPinW_OM3H0_M2_FD_187957 | JGI IMG/M metagenome (GOLD analysis project Ga0209217, IMG submission 187957) | Forest soil microbial communities from Algoma, Ontario, Canada - Jack Pine, Ontario site 1_JW_OM3H0_M2 (SPAdes) (version 2) | ecosystem: Environmental > Terrestrial > Soil > Boreal...
TCTCATCGCAAAGGCTGTCGGGGCAGAGCACGTCACCGTCAATTCGTTTCACCATCAGGCGGTGAAGCGCGTCGCTGATGGAATGCGTGTCACCGCCCGCTCGCCGGACGGGATAATCGAAGGACTCGAGTCAACCGGCGACTGGTGGGTGATGGCCGTGCAGTGGCACCCAGAGGAGATGACGGACTCGCCCGAGCCCTGGGACAGAGGTCTCTTCAAGGCATTCGCACAAAAGCTCGGAGCGTAGTGGACCAACCGCGGATTATTCACATCGATTCCGGCCGCAGTTGGCGCGGCGGCCAACGCCAGGTTTTCCTGCTCGCGACCGGACTTCGAGATCTCGGCTATCGCGTGCTCGTGGTCGCGCCCACCGGCTCGCCGCTGATACGGCGCGCAGAGCAAGCGGGACTCCCCACGTACCGGCTCACTCTGCGTGGTGAGTGGGATATCCGCTCCGCGCGCGAGCTGCGCGCCGTCGCGCGCGAGTGGGGAGCCAATATCGTTCACGCCCACGACGCGCGCGCTCACTCGATCGCGCGCTTCGCGCTCCTGGGCAAGAGAACTCGCTTCATCGTCACGCGTCGCGTCGCGTTTCCTCCGAAACAGGTCCGCCTCAAGTACCGGCACGGCGTCGACGCGTTCATCGCGATCTCCCACGCCGTGAAGGGAGTGATGGTGAAAGCAGGAATTCCCGCCAGTCGAATCGACGTCGTCCATTCCGGAATTCCCGCGCCGCAGGTGAAGCGCCCGCGAAATTGGCGCCGGGAACGAGGCTGGCCCGCAAGCACCGTGGTCTGTGGCATCGTGGGCGCGATGACCCAGGAAAAGGGACTGGACATGATCAGCGGAATCGCTCGTCGATTACCCGGTGAAGTGTTCAGGCGTACGCGTCTCGTCCTGCTCGGCGGAAAGGGCAAGGGCGGGACGAGCGTAGCGGGCGTCGAGGGATTCGACGCCGGGTTCGTCGAAGAGATTCACGACGCAATCGCAGGCCTCGATGTGCTGTGGCACCCATCGCGATCAGAAGGATTGGGCACGTCCGTAATCGATGCGATGGCCATCGGGGTCCCGCCGATTGCCTTTGCCGTGGGCGGCTTGCCCGAGGTCATCGAGGACGGAAAGAGTGGAATCCTTGTGCCTCCTGGGGACCTCAGCGCATTCATGCGCGCGGCGTCTGAGCTCATTACCAATGACGCCCTTCGAGCCCGGCTCGGAGCGGGCGCCAAGGCCAGAGCCCGGGAATTCGACTCGAAGACGATGATCGAACGAACTGCTGAGGTGTACGATAGGGTGTTCGCGGGGTAGCGAGTGGTCGTCTGTTACTCCTATCTTGCCTCTGACAGCTTCACCGTAGCACCCCATTAACTCCAATTCGTCTTGCTCTACATCTGTATTCCGACATACAACGAATGTCCAACCGTCGGTGTGCTCCTTTGGCGCATTCGTCGTGTTTTTCAGGACTACTCGCGCGAGTATGAAATCATAGTCTACGACGACGGCAGCACCGACGGCACCCGCGAGACTGTCCAGCCGTACGCGGAGGTGATTCCGCTCACCGTGCTGAGGGGCGAACAGCGCAAAGGATTCGGGTTCGCCATCGACAAGCTCGTTCGCGAAGTCTCCCGGCGCACGCGATATGCCCGTCGTGATGCGTTGATATTGATGCAGGCAGATTTCACGGATCAGCCGGAGCACATACCCGAGCTGGTGAAACGATTTGAGGGCGGAGCCGACATCGTCGCCGCCAAACAGGAATTGAGCGAGGCGCCCGCACCCGTGCAGAGGCTGCGTCGCTTTGCCGATTGGATCCAGCGCGCGGGATTGCCGAAGACCGACGCCGATCCGTTCACCACCTACAGGCTCTACCGGATCTCGGTTCTCCGCGAGCTGCTCAAGGCGCTCGGAGACAAGCCCGTCGTCACTAGCAGTGGCTGGGCTGCAAACGCCGAGCTGCTGCTCAAGGCGCGGCGATTTGCGCGCCGACTGGAGACCGTCGATTTGGCGCCGCGCTACGACGTGCGCACGCGAGAGACCAGGGTCCGCCCCTTTGCTGATGCTTTGAATCTCTTCCGCTTCAGTCGAAGGGCGCGCCTTCTCGCCGCGGCTGCCAAAGGTGGCGGGTGAACCGCACTAGGCTTTCCGCGATCGGTATCGTCGCCGCTGCGATCGCCACGACTGCGTCAGCCCAGGGTACCCCGACTACGGCGACGGCTGCTCAGTCGTTTGTCGTCGCAAACGGAGTGAAACGCGCCAAGGTCCCGTTCGGCGTTGGCGAAAGGTTGGAGTACGAAGTCAAGTTTGGCGCGCTAAGAGTCGGGAACGCGCACATGGAGGTCGTCGCGCTGGAGAACCTTCGTGGACGCTCCGCCTGGCACACGGCATTCTGGGTGCAGGGTGGAAACTTCCTCTATCGCGTCAACGACGTCTACGAGAGCTGGATGGACGCGGAAACGCTCTCTTCACTGCGATTCGTGCAGGAGCTCGAAGAGGGCGGTAAGGACACCGAGCGCAGGTTCGAGATCTATCCCGAGCGCGCGACGTTCATTCAGACTTCCAACAAACCGGCAACGGAAGAACGCTCAGTGAGCCAGCCCCTGGACGATGGCTCGTTCCTCTATTTCGTGCGCACGATTCCCCTCGCCGTCGGACAGACCTACGACTTCAACCGCTACTTCCGTCCGGATCGGAACCCGGTTCGGATTCGCGTGCTCCGGAAAGAGCGGATCACGGTGCCAGCCGGTACCTTCAACGCGCTCGTCATTCAGCCGGTGATCAAGACAAAGGGAATCTTCTCCGAGAACGGTCACGCCGAGATCTGGCTGTCAGACGACGAACGGCACATCATGCTTCAGCTCAAGTCGAAGCTCTCCTTCGGCTCGCTGAACCTTTATCTCAAGACCTACTTCCCATCGCCGAGCCTGTAGACCGTAACCGCGGCTCTCGTTCGCGCCCCACGTCTTCCAGGAAACGGGGAGCGGGAGCTAAATCAGAGAGTCCGGCTTCCAGGACAGTCGCGGAAGCCGATCTCTCGAAGGTCCGCACCGTTCCTATCGAGCGGCGCCCGAACAAAGTTGCCGCCGCGGAGTTTGCAACGCCGCCCGGCAAGGATCGCAGCTTCTCCGCGTTTCTCAAGTCTCTTCCCGACGTCCTCGTTGCGCGTGATTTCCGTCGCGTCGTCGACGCCGTTGCGTCGGCAAAAAACAACGGTCGAGCAGTCGTCGTCATGCTCGGCGGCCACATCGTCAAAACGGGCCTGGCGCCGCTTCTCATCGATCTGATGAATCGGGGAGTGATCACTCACCTGGCGATGAATGGATCCGCCGCGATCCACGACTACGAGATCGCCCGCTTCGGTGCCACGTCAGAAGATGTCGCGCGCGGGCTGGTGGATGGCACGTTCGGAATGGCGGAAGAGACCGGCCGCGGAATGAATGAAGCGTTCATCGCCGGCATGAAGAACGAGTGGGGGATGGGTGAATCTCTCTCGCGCGCGCTCGAGCAATTGCCGCTCTCGAACGCTGATTTGTCAGTGATGCTCTCGGCGCGCAGGCTTGGAATTCCATGCACCGTTCACGCGGCGCTAGGCGCCGAGATCATTCATCAGCACCCGGCGACGAGTGGCGCCGCGATCGGCGACACCAGTCACCGCGATTTCCGTCGCCTCGCCGCATCGCTCCCCGCGCTGCACGACGGCGGCGTCGTGCTGAACCTGGGAAGCGCGGTGATAATGCCGGAGGTTTTCCTTAAGGCCCTCACGATTGCACGCAATCTCAACGCAGGCAAGCCGACCGGATTCACGACGTGCGATCTCGACATGCAGCGACACTATCGTCCGCGCGTAAACGTCGTGCAGCGTCCGACCCAGGGGAGCGGAAAGGGCTACGAGATCACTGGGCACCATGAGATCATGGTCCCTCTTCTCGTGTGGGGGGTTGTCGAGGCGTTGGAACGTTAGGGCAACTGCAACAGAACGGGTGCGAGTACCGGCATCTCGGGTTGATCGAGATTAAAGGCAACTGAACGGGTGCGAGTTGTCAGAGATGCATAGCTTAAAGTTGCCAGTTCACTACGCCCCGACTTATCCCGGTGGCATTCGGAGCCACTGCTTGTGCCATAACGCCAGTATTGACGTCCCGGCGTAGTGAACTGGTCCCTCCGAGCTATGCTACTGGCGACTCGCACCCGTTCAGTTGCAGTTTGCTGCCTCAGCCTAATATCGCGTCAGCCTCGTCCCCGCGAACTTCTCTCTGAGTCGAGCCGCCGTCCCCGGTGAGAGGATGCGAATCCCGAAGTAAAGCAGCCCGCCGACGATGAGTACCTTGACCGCGAGGGCTACCAGCCAGAAAGTCAGGCCGATAATGCCGCCGAACAGGTTGAACACCATGCTTACGGCAAAGAGGCCCAGCATGGCGAATAGGCCGATCATGAATATGGCGCGTAACATGACGTTCTCCAAAACGGTGACAGTTATCACTACGCTATACCCTGGCAAGCGGTTTCAGAAGAGGCAAACAAGCTGAGCACCGAGGTTATCGTCGTCGGCGGTGGGCTGATCGGCCTCGCCGTCGCGGTCGCGCTGGCCGAGCGTGGAGTTTCGGTCACTCTGATTGGTGAAAGCAGGGCCGGCGAGGCTTCTCCCGCTGCCGCGGGGATGTTGGCTCCGTCAGTCGAACGAGCGGTCGGTCCGGCCCACGATTTTGGGATAGCGGCCCGCGATCGCTATCCGAGCTATGTCGAGTTCCTCGCCGAGCGAACCGGCATTCGGGTACCGCTCAACCGGCGCGGCATTCTCCAGGTCGCGCTCGACAGTAAGGGCATCAAGGGACTGCAAAAGACAGCGCCACCAACGGCACGTTGGCTCGATGCGAAAGAGCTGCGGGAGCTTGAGCCGGCGCTCGCTCACGCCGTCGGCGCGATGTTCAATCCCGAAGACGGCGCCGTCGACAACACCGTGCTGCTCTCCGCGCTCCTCAAGCTTGTCTCTGCCAGTACGCGCGTCGTGACGGTGAACGACGCAGTTATCGAGGTTGAGCCGCGCGGGTCGAGCACGACGGTGAGGACAAGATTGGGGGTGACATACAGCGCTCATCACATCGTTCTCGCTGCCGGAGCCTGGGTCGGACGAATTTCTGGGGCCCGGTTGGGCGGCGCGGTCAAGCCCTCTCGTGGCCAGCTTGTGTCTTACTCGACCTCTCCGCTCCGCCACGTCGCGTACGGACCGCGAGGTTATGTGGTCCCTCGCGGCGATTCGACGATTGGAGGAACCACGATGGAGGATGTCGGGTTCGACGCGAGCACGACAAGCGAAGGCGTCGCGAAAGTTCGATCTGCGGCGGAAGAGATCTGCCCGAGCCTTTCGCGGAGCAATGAAACCCGCTCCTGGGCAGGGCTTCGTCCGGTCACTCCCGACATGCTACCCATTCTTGGTCCCGATCCGGAGCATCCGTCGATCATCTACGCCTGCGGTCACTCCCGCAACGGCGTCCTGATGGCCCCCCTAACGGGGGATTTAATCGCCGATCTCGTGACAGCAACACCACTTAGCCGCGACCTGGGACAATTTCGGCCGGGAAGGTTTTGATGTAGATTGAGGCTGTCCGATTTCGGGGTCGAGCAGAGGGGATCCAAGTCGTGAGTTGTCAGTTGGTTAGTTGGTCGGTTGATAGTGGTCGACAGCCGAAATCTCGAACGAACTGATAACCGCTGACACACTTAAACTCATGACTGACCACTCAAAACTTGGATCCCCCCGGAATCCGCCAGAACCCAGCCATTCTTGATGACAGATACTCTCTACCAAATCATGGGTCGTCACCGCGCGGACCCGCTCCCGGAGCGGAAGCCGTCGTGGCTCAAAGTGAGAGCACCCGGTGGCCCCAACTACATACGGCTCAAGCAGTTGATGCGTGACCTCGAACTCCACTCGGTATGCGAGGAAGCGCATTGCCCGAACGTCGGCGAGTGTTGGGAGCATGGCACCGCGACCTTCATGATCCTGGGCGATGTGTGCACCCGAAACTGCGCCTACTGCGCTGTCGCCCACGGACGTCCTCCGAAGTACGACATCGCCGAACCACATCGGGTAGCAAAAGCAATCGCTGAGATGGGACTGCAGCACGCGGTAATTACGTCGGTCGATCGTGACGATCTTCCCGACTTTGGCGCCTGGGTTTTCGCAGAGACGATTCGTCAGATCCACGAGCGGATTCCCGGTTGCTCAGTCGAGGTCCTGGTCCCCGATTTTCAGGGCAACGAAGACAGCATCCGCACCGTGCTCGAGGCGGGCCCCGAGATCTATAATCACAACACCGAGACCGTCCCGCGCCTCTACAAGAAAGCTCGTCCCGGTGGCCGTTATCCGAGAGTGATGGAGATCTTCCGCTACGCCAAGCGAGTCGCGCCGGACATTCCTACCAAGACCGGGATGATCCTCGGCATGGGAGAGACGATCGAGGAAGTCATCACCGTGATGCGCGACCTGCGCGAGGTGGACGTCGACATTCTCACACTGGGGCAGTATCTCCGTCCTTCCGATGCGCACATCGCCCTCGACCGGTATTACACTCCGCAGGAATTCAAAAGGCTGTACGAGATTGGCATGGAAATGGGCTTTCGTCACGTCGAATCAGGTCCACTCGTGCGCTCCAGCTATCACGCGTGGGAGCAGGTACAGGCGGCAGGCGTATGAGCACTGACGCGAAACGCGCACCCGCCCCAAAACGGTCAGACAAAGGCAGCCCCGGCAACAACGGCGCTGATGCCACGCCCCAAAATGATCCCGCGGGAACCACGCCGGACCTGCGACGCGAGCTTCTCCACTCGATGCTGCTGCAACGACGCTTCGAGGAGCGCTGCGCCGAAGCGTACGCAATGGGAAAGATCGGCGGTTTCTGTCACCTCTACATCGGTCAGGAAGCAATCTCCACCGGCGTGATGTCCATGATTCGCCCCGACGACTACGTGATCACCGCGTACCGCGATCACGGACAGGCCCTCGCTCGCGGAGTGAGCCCCCGCGCCGTCATGGCGGAGCTGTTCGGCCGCGACACCGGATGCTCGGGTGGCAAAGGCGGCTCCATGCACATCTTCGACGCCAAGACAAACTTCCTCGGCGGACACGGAATCGTTGGGGGACACGTTCCGATCGCCGCCGGCGTCGGCTTCGCAATCAAGTATCGGCGCGGGAATCAGGTGTGTGTGTGCTTCTTCGGCGAAGCCGCTGTAAACATCGGCGCCTTTCATGAAGCGCTGAATCTCGCTTCGTTGTGGGACCTGCCCGTCGTCTTCATCATCGAGAACAACCGCTACGGCATGGGGACGGCAATCTCCCGATCGACCGCGAACGAGGACGTGCTCATCCGCGCCAAGGGCTATCGAATGGATGGCGAGTCAGTGGACGGGCAGGACGTCTTCGCAGTGCGAGAGGCCATGGCGCGCGCGATAGAAAGAGCGCGAAAGGAGAAGCGGCCAACGCTGATCGAGATGAAGACCTACCGCTTCATGGGCCACTCGATGTCCGACGCGGCGAGCGGCACTTACCGCACGAAGGACGAGCTGGAAGAGAACATGAAGCGCGATCCGATTCTCGTCCTGCACAACAAGATGTTCGAGTCAGGCGAGCTCACTGATGGCGAGATGCACAAGATCGACGACGAAGCGAAGGCGATCGCGCAGGACGCGTGGGATTTTGCAGACTCGAGTCCCGAGCCGCCGCTCGAGAAGCTGTACACCGACGTCTACGCGGACACGAGCTCCTGATGGCAGTCGTAACCTACCGGGATGCACTGACGCAGGCGCTCCGCGAGGAGCTGCAGCGGGACGATCGCGTCTTCCTCATGGGAGAGGAAGTCGCGCAATACAATGGGGCGTACAAGGTCTCCAAGGGATTGCTCGACGAGTTCGGGCCCATGCGGATCGTCGATACTCCGATTACCGAGCTCGGGTTCGCCGGCGTCGGCGTCGGAGCGGCGATGGTTGGACTGCGGCCGATCGTGGAATTCATGACCTGGAACTTCGCGCTGCTGGCGATCGATGAAGTGGTGAACGCCGCCGCAAAAATGCTCTACATGTCGGGCGGACAGTACAAGATCCCGATGGTATTCCGCGGCCCCAACGGTTCGGCGCTGCAACTTTCCGCGCAGCACTCTCAAGCCTGGGAGAGCTGGTACTCGCACATCCCCGGACTCAAGGTCTGCACGCCGGGAACTCCCGCTGATGCCAAGGGACTTCTCAAGTCCGCCATTCGAGATGACAATCCGGTCGTTTTCCTCGAGGGCGAGATGCTCTACAACACCAAGGGAGAAGTGCCCGACGGCGAGCACATCGTCCCCATTGGCGTTGCGGAGCTGAAGCGCGAAGGCGATCACTGCTCCATCATCACCCACGGGAAAATGGTTCTCGTCGCGATGAAGGTCGCCGATGATCTCGCCAAGGAAGGAATCAACATCGACGTCGTCGATCTCCGTACCGTTCGCCCGATCGATGTCGAAGCGATCGCGCGCTCAGTGCAGAAAACCAATCGAGCGGTCGTCCTGGAAGAAGGATGGGAGATCTGCGGTATGGGCTCGCAGGTTGTCGATTTCATCCAGCGCGAATGCTTCGACGACCTCGACGCTCCAGTGCTGCGCGTCCACCAGGAAGACGTGCCGATGCCGTATGCCAAAAATCTCGAGCGAGCCGCCAAGCCGGACGCCGGCAAGGCTATCGCGGCGATAAGAAAAGTCATGTACCTCGACTAACGCCTATGGCAACCAAAGTGGTGATGGAGGCGCTCTCTCCGACGATGGAAGAAGGGCGTCTCGTCAAATGGAACAAGAACGAAGGCGACGCCGTGAAAAACGGCGATGTCCTGGCCGAGGTCGAGACCGACAAGGCAATCATGGAGCTCGTTGCTCGCGGCGACGGGGTCCTCCGCAAGCGTCTCGCGAATGAAGGCGATTCATCTCCGGTTGGAACTCTGTTGGCGGTGATCGCCACTGCCGACGAGAACATCGATTCGATCGTCGGGTCTGCGGCACCAGCTGCCGCTGCGCCGGCCGCTGCATCGGGTGCATCGGCCCCACCACCGGTCCCACAATCGCCGCCCCAGTCGCAAGGCGAAAGTTCGGCTCCTCCACAGCAAAGAGTCGCGGGCACTCAGGGCGGTGCGCCGCCAAGCGCGCCGCAGCGGCCTGCGCCGGCTCGACCCGCGGGACCTCCGCCCGCTCCGCGAGGGAATGGAGCATCGCGCACGGGCGCGCCTTCGGCACCGGGCGGACGTCAGCGCTCCTCACCGCTCGCTCGGCGGATCGCGAGCGAGAGAGGAGTCCAGCTCGGCGGAATCCAGGGCAGCGGCCCAGGCGGACGCATCGTCAAGCGCGACATCGAAAACGCAAAGGCGACCGGTGGTGCTGGACGATCTGCTGCCGCGGATCGGCTCGCGGCCGAAGGCGACTTCAAGGACGTTCCACTCACGCAGATCCGAAAGACCATCGCGCGCCGCCTCGCTGAGTCGAATGGCCCCGTTCCGACTTTCTTTCTCACGGCCGAGTTCGACGCCACACGGGCAGCGGAAATGCGCGCGCAGCTCACGGAAATGGGAGATCAGTATAAGGTCTCGTTCAATGACATCGTGATCAAAGGGGTCGCTCTCGCACTGGCCGAGCATCCCGAGGTCAACGCGCATTGGCTGAACGACAAGATCCGCCATTTCAATCGCATCCACCTGGCGATGGCCGTAGCCGTCGAAGACGGTCTCATCACGCCTGTCTTGTTCGACGCCGATCGCCTATCACTGTGGGAGATTTCCGAGAAGGCTCGCGATCTCGCCAAGAGAGCCCGTGAGCGCAAGCTGATGCCCGAGGAGTACACCGGCGCGACCTTCACCGTGTCCAACCTCGGCATGTTCGGCATCGACCAGTTCACGGCGATCATCAACCCGCCCGAAGCGGGGATTCTCGCGATCGGCGGCGTTGAGGAGAAACCGGTCGTCATCGACGGCGCGTTGGAGGTTCGCCAACGCATGCGCGTGACGATGAGCTGCGATCACCGAGCGGTCGACGGCGCGACCGGCGCGAAGTTCCTCCAGACGGTTCGTCGGTACATCGAGAACCCGCTTTCGCTCGTAATCTGACTGCGGACTGCGGGCTGCGGACTGCAGACTGCGGGCTACGGACCAAGGGCACTGCGGACTGCTGACTAATTGCGGATTGGGACACTAACTACGGATTGCGGACTGACTGCACACTTACAGCGGACCAGTCACGCAGTTCGCAGTTAGTCCCCCAATTCGTAGTTAGTCAGCAGTCCGAAATGCCGTTTGTCCGCAGTCCGCAGTCCCTTACTAGATTTACATTCGACCTCAATCGATCAAAGAAATGGCAAGTTATGATGTAATCTTTATTGGCGGCGGCCCCGCCGGTTATGTGGGCGCCATTCGCTGCGCTCAGCTCGGAATGTCCGTTGCCGTGATCGAGCGCGAAGGCCTGGGCGGCACCTGCGTTCTGTGGGGCTGCATTCCAGCCAAAGCCCTGCTCGAAGCGGCGTCCGTCGCGACAAAGGTCTCCCACTCCGCCGACTTCGGCGTCACCGTCACCGATGTGAAACTCGATTACGGCGTCGCAATGAAGCGTTCGCGCGCGGTGAGCACCCAGAACTCCAAGGGCGTAGAGTTTCTCTTCAAGAAGCACAAGATCACCTGGATCAAGGGCACCGGGCGGATCGCCGGGAAGAGCTCGGTTGCTGCGAAGGTCGACGGAAAGGAGGAGAAGCACGAGGCGAAAAAGGCGATCGTGATCTCCACCGGCTCACGAGTCAAAGGCCTACCTCAGATCGGCCTGGAGCTCAACAAAACCACGGTGCTCTCGTCGGACGAAGTGCTCGTGCTCGAAAAAGCTCCGAAAACCATGGCTGTTGTCGGCGCGGGCGCAGTAGGCTGCGAGTTCGCGGACGTCTTCGCCGCCTTTGGCACCCAGATCACGCTGATCGAAGCGCTCCCCGTCATTCTCCCGCTCGAGGACACCGATTGCAGCGCGGAGTTAACCAAAAGCTTCAAGAAGCGGAAGATCGATGTCGTTCCGGCCGCCAAGATCAGTGATGTCAAAGTGGGAAAGAGCTCAGTCACGATGAGCGTCGAGACTGGCGGCAAGAAGCAGACGCTCGAGGTGGAGAAAGTGCTCGTCGCCGCGGGACGCGCACCAAACGTCGAAGACATCGGCCTGAAGGAAGCCGGAGTTCAACTCACGGATCGCGGCTTCATCAAGATCAACGAGCGAATGGAGACCTCAGCCAAAGGCATCTACGCGATTGGAGACGTCGCTGGTCCGCCAATGCTCGCCCACAAGGGCCAGCGTGAAGGCGTCGTGTTCGCGGAATTCCTCGCCGCCCAGAAGAGCGTGCACCCGGTGAATTACGGCAACATCCCGAACGCGACGTATTGCCATCCGGAAGTCGCCTCCATAGGAATGACCGAGGCGCAGGTCAAGGAAAAGAAAATTGACTACAAGGTCGGCAAGTTTCTCTTCTCCAACAACGGGCGCGCGCGCACGTCTGGAGAGACCGAAGGTTTCGTCAAAATCATCCGTGACGCCAAGTACGGC
>Ga0209217_1000418_pt1 | contig 11548 bp, 9 predicted proteins | sample JacPinW_OM3H0_M2_FD_187957 | JGI IMG/M metagenome (GOLD analysis project Ga0209217, IMG submission 187957) | Forest soil microbial communities from Algoma, Ontario, Canada - Jack Pine, Ontario site 1_JW_OM3H0_M2 (SPAdes) (version 2) | ecosystem: Environmental > Terrestrial > Soil > Boreal...
GAAACGGAGCTTGAATCATGCGGTACGAACTGAGCGATGCTGAGTGGACTGCTGTCAATCCGATGCTTCCGAACAAGCCGCGCGGCATCCCACGTGTTGACGACCGGCGCGTCCTAAACGGCATCTTTTGGGTTTTGCGCTCTGGCGCTCCCTGGCGCGACCTGCCGGAACCTATGGTCCCCGCACAACCTGCTAAAATTGCTTCGTTCGTTGGCGGCGGGCAGGCGTTTGGGATCATATCATGGATGCGCTGGCCGCCGGTCATGAGGCGGCGGTGCAAATGATCGATACGTCTGTCGTGCGCGTGCACTCTGAAGAAGGTCAAACAACGCGAGTTCGTCCTCGCTGAGTCCTTCCTTCGCCGCGCGCTTCTGCTCCTCGTCAAGGCTGTTGACGAGCTGGATGAGACGCCGGATCGTTTCCTCGATCGTGGTGCGGTCTTTCTTGCGATTATTGGCCGTCCACAGTCGCAGCAATCGGTGGGGTAGATGACCGTTTGGCACGAGGGGCCGTGAGTGGGTATTGGCAAGAATATTTCTTCTAAAAGGAGAAGATACACGTTGAGGATGCTGTTTGGAAAGAATTCTCTTTCTCATCTCTCCCCTTGCTCCCGACCAGCCACTCGACGCAAGTTGGGCAGGGCGAATCCGGCCATCGTAAGTAAGGCCGCCGCACACGGGAGCGAAACGAATGGCAAGCCCATTCTACACCGCCGAACACGAGGCCTATCGTGAGGTGGTGCGCCGCTTTGTCGAAAAGGAGATCGAGCCCTACGCCCATGAATGGGACGAGGCGGGCGGATTTCCGCGGGTGCTTTACGAAAAAGCCGCCGCGATCGGGCTGTTGGGACTGGGCTTCCCGGAAGAATATGGCGGCACCGAAGTCGACAATTTCATGTGGATCGTCGCGGTCCAGGAATTGGCGCGGGCCGGCGCCGGCGGCGTCAGCGCCAGCCTGAAGAGCAATTCGATCGGCGCGCCGCCAATCGCGCGCGCCGGCAGCCCCGAATTCAAGGCGCGGGTCCTGCCCGAGATTCTCTCCGGCAAAAAGATCTCGGCGCTGGCAATTACCGAGCCGAGCGGCGGCTCCGACGTCGCGAACTTGCGCACCTCAGCGCGCCGCGACGGCGATTGCTATGTCGTCAACGGCGAAAAGACGTTTATCACCTCCGGCATGCGCGCCGATTACATCACGACCGCGGTTCGGACCGGCGGCCCGGGGCCGGAGGGCGTTAGCCTGCTAGTGATCGAGGGCGATACGCCCGGGCTTTCCCGCACGCCGTTGAAGAAAATGGGTTGGTGGGCTTCCGACACCGCGACCCTGCATTTTGATAACTGCCGCGTGCCGGCCGGAAACCTGCTCGGCGAAGAGGGCCGGGGTTTCAAGATCATCATGCATAATTTCAACAGCGAGCGGCTGACCATGGCGGCCGGCTGCATCGCGGCGGCGCGGGTCTGCCTCGAGGAGGCGACCGAATACGCAAAACAGCGGCACACCTTTGGAAAACCGCTGGCGCAGCATCAGGTGATCCGGCACAAATTGGTCGACATGGCACAGCGGGTGGCGGCGTCGCAGGCGATGCTTGAAATGTTGGCGTGGCGGCTCGATCACGGCGAAAGCCCGGTCGCCGAGATCTGCATGCTGAAGAATCAGGCCACCCAAACCATGGCGTTCTGCGCTTCCGAAGCGGTGCAGATTTTCGGCGGCGCCGGCTATATGCGCGGCATCAAGGTCGAGCGCATCTACCGCGATGTCAAGGTCAATGCGATCGGCGGCGGCAGCGAGGAGATCATGAAGGATCTGGCGAGCCGGCAGATGGGACTTTAGCGATGCCTACCCACTTCCGTCATTCCGGGGCGCGAGCAAAGCGAGCGAGCCCGGAATCCATAACCACGATTGGGGGTTATGGATTCCGGGCCTGCGCCAAGGGGCGCATCCCGGAATGACGAGGAAACTGACAAAGATGCTCATCACCGCTGACCACGACGCAGAGGACGGAACGACATGATCACGCTGTATCATTGCCACGCCGCGCGCTCGTTCCGGCCGCTGTGGATGCTGGAAGAGATGGGGCTGCCGTATGAGCTGAAAATGCTGCCATTCCCGCCGCGGGTATTTGCAAAAGAATATCTCGCGCTCAATCCGCTCGGCACCATTCCGCTGATGATCGACGGCGAAACCAGAATGACGGAATCCTCCGGCATCTGCCATTATCTCGGCACCAGATACGGGCCGACGCCGCTGATCATCGGTGAGGTCGAGCCGGCCTATGGCGCCTTCCTGAACTGGATGTATTTTAGCGATGCGACGCTGACCTTTCCGCAAACGCTGGTGCTGCGCTACAGCCAACTCGAGCCGGAGGAGCGGCGCAATCCGCAGGTCGCCACCGATTACGCCAAATGGTTCCTGGGCCGGCTGCGGGCGGTCGAGGCCGCCACCGCCAACGCGGAAACACTGGTCGCCGGTCGCTTTACCGCGGCCGATATCGTGATCGGCTATGCGTTGCGGCTGGCCGAAAATATTGGATTGGCAAAGGATTTCGGGCCAAACGTTAACGCCTACTGGCAGCGCCTGCAGACCCGCGAGGGGTTCAAACGAGCCGTTGCAGCTGAAAATCAGGCCGGCGAGGAGCAAAAGGTGGCCCCGCGCGTCCGCTGATCCACACCTCACAATCCGGCGATCTCGTCGATGACAGGTGCCGAATTTGCGCTATGGTTGGCGCCGGCCCGCGAGGGTTCCGCAGCGGCCGAAGAGCCGCAGCAGGGAGGACCAGCCATGGACGCCCGAACCAGTTCCGGCCATTTGATGCTGATCACGCCCGAGCGTGTGTTTTACGCAGGTCTGCTCGGCCGGCCGCGCGAGCGCTGTCCCGGCGCGCTTCATGTCTATGTGGCGATCAAAGGCGGATTGCGCCTGACGACGGGAGACGGCAGTGAAGCCTGCGGCGAACTGTTCACCGTGCGGCCGAATGTCCAGCATACCATCTCCAGCGACTATCGTTCGGCGATTTGTGTCGTGATCGAACCGGAGAGCGTAGCCACTGGCGCGTTCGACGCGCTTGCCGAGAAGCTGTCGGGACCCGAAGCGCCACTTATCGCCTGCCGCATTCGCGCCGCGTATGACCAATTACGCGAGCTGCCTCATCGCGACGGCATCTCTAGCGCCGAGCTCGATGTCTTGTGCTTTGGCGAAATGTTGCCGCCGCGCGCGCTCGACCCGCGCGTGGCGAGGTCGATTGCGCAAATCGATACATTTTCCGGCGAGCCGGTGACGGCGGCAGACTGCGCGCTAGCTGCCGGATTGTCCGGCTCGCGCTTCCTGCACCTGTTCAAGCAAGAGACCGGGATCTCGTTTCGCGCCTTCCGCGCCTGGAAGCGCGCGCGCCATTTGCTGCATTTTGCCAACCAGAACATCAATCTCGCGCATCTGGCGCAGGATATCGGCTATCCCGACTCGACCCATTTCAGCCACTCGATCCGCCGGTTTTACGGCTTAAAGCCGCGCGCGATTTTCTCCGGCTCTCGCGATCTTGCGATATACCGCAGCGGGCGCGCGGAGGGAGACGCGGTGATTTCGCGAATTTCACTCGTCGTCCCGGCGAACGCCGGGACCCATACCGCGTGATCCATCGATAAGGCAGCGTGGCAGACGCCTTCCCGTAACAACCGACGCCGGTGGCTATGGGTCCCGGCCTTCGCCAGGACGACGTGGCGCGTCACAAATTCGCCCCCTGAATCACCTCGCCGAACCTCACCCAGCCTGCCCCTTCGAACCGCTGCAACTGGATCTGCTGCAGCGGGTGGTGATTGGTCGGGCTGGTGTTGACGCGAATGCCGGGCAGCAACGTGGGGACCTCGACGTCCTTCAGGCTATTGGCCTGCCGCATGATATTTTCGCGCGCAAAATTGCCGTTGCATTGCTCCAGCACTTTCCGCAGCACCATGGCCACCGTGTAGGCATAGAGGTTATAGGCCTCCTTCGGATTGCCATCGCTAAAATAGTTTTGCATGAATTTCAGAAAATCCTTGATGCCTGCATCATCCGCCCAGGCGGGATCGGATGCGTCTTTCAGATAAGCCGACGTGATCACGCCTTGCGCCTTCTCCGGCCCAACCGGGTTGATGGTGGAGGAAATCGACGCAGCTCCGCTCGTGACAAAATGCATCGGTTTCCAGCCGAGCTCAAAAATCTTCCGGATCGATTGCGCGGCGAATTTCGCGGTGGTGCCTGAAATCAGTACATCCGCGTTGCCGGCGCGTAACGACACCATCTGTGAATCGATGGTGGGATCGGTGACCTCGTGCGACACCGCGGCCGCCTGGGTTTCAAATCGCGCGCCAAGCACATCGCGCAATCCGTGGACGAAATCCTTGCCGAGATCGTCGTTCTGAAAAAGCACCGCAAATTTTGCGTTCGGATTCTGGCTCAGCGCGTATTTGGCAAACACCTGGGCTTCGATCCGGGCGCTGGGGGCAAAACCCATGGTCCAGGGGTAGCTCTCGTAGTCGCCCCATTTGTCGCCGTTCACCGACAGGAACAGATGCGGGACCTTTGCGGCGTTGATGTATTTCACCACGGACGAATTGGGCGCGGTGCCAAGCATGTTGAACAGGAAGGCGACATTGTCGCCTTCAATCAGGCGCCGCGCCTGCTCCACGGTCTTTGCCGGATTAAAGGCGTCGTCATAGTAGATGTATTTTATCAGATGGCCGGCGATGCCGCCCGCTTCGTTGAGCATCCGAAAATAGGCTTCCTGGCATCGCGCCTGCACGCCCAGCGCCGAAACCGGTCCGCTCAGTGAAGTCGTGCTGCCTATTTTAATTTCGGTTGCGGTAACGCCGGGGGTCTCTTCGGCGTGCGAGATGCGAACGCCGGCGAGGGCTGTGATGGCAGCGGTCCCAGTGCCGGCCAGCAACGCGCGTCGGTCGAGCGCGGCCATGATTTTCTCCCGCGATGTCAGCCTGTTTTGCCAAGCGTTGTTTGACCTCACCCTATGACGGGATTTGGCTGGGCGGTCTTGCGTTAACGTGCTGGTGGGTTTCGATGCTGCGGCGCAACCTTGCCATAGCCAGTCAACGCAAGCAGCCATGGCGGCCAATCCGCCATCATGCAAAACTCCGCGTGGCACGACGCAGGACGCATCTGGATTGAACAAAATCATGAGCGACAAGGCTGTTATCACCTGCGCGCTGAACGGCGTGCTGACCGATCCGAAACAGCATCACGTCCCGGTGACGCCGGAGGAAATGGCGCGCGAGGCGAAAGCGGCGTTCAACGCCGGCGCCAGCGTCATGCATATCCATCTGCGCCAGCAAGCGCCGGACAAGGGCCATTTGCCGTCATGGGAAGTCAGTGTCTCCCGCGAAATCCAGCAGGCGATCCGCGAGGCCTGCCCGGGCGTGATCATCAACCACACCACGGGCACATCAGGGCCGAATTATCAAGGCGCGCTCGATTGCGTACGCGAAACAAAGCCCGAAATGGCGGCGTGCAACGCCGGCTCGCTGAATTATCTCAAGGTAAAGGCCGACAACTCTTGGGCCTGGCCGCCGATGATGTTCGATAATTCGGTCGGGAAGGTGCAGGATTATCTCGACGTCATGAAACAAGTCGACACCATTCCCGAATTCGAATGTTTCGATGTCGGCATCGTGCGCTGCGTCGGGATGTACCGGCAGACCGGCATGTATGCCGGGCCGCTGGAATACAATTTTGTCATGGGCGTCGCCTCCGGCATGCCGGCCGATCCGGACTTGCTGCCGATCTTGCTGAAACTGAAAGCGCCGGAGGCTCACTGGCAGGTGACCGCGATCGGACGGGCCGAGATCTGGCCGCTGCATCAGCGCTGCGCGGATTTGGGCGGCCATCTGCGTACCGGGCTGGAAGATACGTTCTATCTCGCGGACCGCACCAAGGTGACATCGAACGGGCAGTTGATCGAGGCCCTTGCCGCCTGCGCGCGGCGGGCGGGGCGGGAGATCGCGAGCCCGGCGGAAGCGCGGAAGATATTTGGGACCAGGCATTAGCGTTCGAAAGCGGCCGCGCCGTCATTGCGAGCGAAGCGAAGCAATCCATAGTGAGGCGCGAAAGATGGATTGCTTCGCTGCGCTCGCAATGACGAAATGAGGGAGGGAGCGTGATGACTGACTTGGCGGCGACCGGCGGCGTGCCGGGTCCCGGCCGCATCGGCCGGGTGGCGATCGGCGATCTCTTAAAGCGCGCGGCGGCGCGCTTTCCGGATCGGATTGCTCTCACCGACGGCGCGCGGCGCGTCACCTTCACCGAGATCGAGCGCGACGCCAATCGTTTTGCGAACTACCTGGTGGCGCGGGGCCTAAAACCCGGCGAGAAGATTTCGACCATCTGCAACAACTCGGTCGAATTCGTCAAAGCGCTGTTCGGCATTCACCGCGCCGGCCTGGTCTGGGTGCCGATCAACACCATGCTCGGCCCCGCCGACATGGATTTTATCCTCGATCATGCCGAAGTGCGTTTTGCCCTCATCGACGACAATCTGCACGCGCAAGCCGACCGGCGCGCGGCGCTGCAAAAGCTCGGCATCGATCTCATCGCGGTCGATCTTGCTGGCACGGCCGCGGCCCAGGGCCTCGAAAATTTCAACGATCTGACAAAAGGCCAATCCGACGTCGAGCCCGAGATCGATTTCGACGACCGAGATCTCGCGATGATCATCTATACGTCGGGCACCACGTCGCGCCCGAAGGGCGCGATGCATTGCCACCTCGCCGTCGTCATGGCGGTGATGAGCAACGCCATCGAGATGAAGCTCGACCGCAATGACGGCGTCACCGGGCAGTTCCCGCTGTTCCATTGCGCGGGGCACGTGTTGCTGCTGAGTTACCTCTCGGTCGGCGGACGAATGGCGCTGATGCGCGGCTTTGATCCGGTGGTTTGCATGGAAGCCATCGTGCGCGACAAGCTGACGGTCTTCGTCGGCCTGTCGCTGATGTATCAGGCGATCCTCGACCATCCGCGCCGCAAGGAATTTGACCTGTCCGGCCTCAAGACCTGCATTTACACCATGGCGCCGATGGGCCGGCCGCTGCTGGAGCGCGCGATCGCGGACATGTGTCCCAATTTCGTGCTGACCAGCGGCCAGACTGAAATGTATCCGGCCACCACGATGTCGCAGCCGGACCGGCAACTAAAACGCTTCGGCAATTACTGGGGCGAGTCGCTAATCGTGAACGAGACCGCGATCATGGACGATAACGGCAATCTGTTGCCGCGCGGCCAGCCCGGCGAACTGGTGCATCGCGGGCCGAACGTGATGATGGGCTATTACAAGGATCCGAAGGCGACCGAAGAGGCGCGCAAATTCGGCTGGCATCATACCGGCGATCTCGCCCTGGTCGACGAGCACGGCGAAGTGTTGTTCCTCGACCGCAAGAAGGACATGATCAAATCCGGCGGCGAGAATGTCGCCTCCGTCAAGATCGAGGAGACGCTGCTCGCCCATCCCGCCGTGCAAAACGCCGCCGTGGTCGGGTTGCCGCATCCACAATGGGGCGAAGCGGTATCGGCATTTGTAAAGCTAAAACCGGGCGCGTCGGCCGACGAAGCCGGGATCATCGAGCATTGCCGAAAGCATCTCGGTGGTTTCCAGGTGCCAAAACTGGTTCAAATACTCGACGAGATGCCGATGACCGCGACCGGCAAATTGCGCAAGGTCGAGCTGCGCCAGGCTTACAGCGATTACTTTGCGAAGAAGAGCGCGTGATGGTCGCGCACAATATAACCCCTCGTCATTTCCTGGCGCGAGCGAGGCGAGGGAGCCCAGAATGACAAGTTGTGTTTTGCGCATTCAAAGAATGATTTGTAATGGCCGTCATTGAAAACACCATCGCGCCTTCGGGCGACACCTACAAAGCCAACCGCGACTGCATGCTGGCGCTGATATCGCGCATGCGCGCGCTGGAAGAACGGACGCGTGCCGCGTCGGCCGTGGCAAAAGACCGTTTTCACAAGCGCGGGCAATTGCTGCCGCGTGAGCGGGTGGCGCTGGTGCTCGATCCCGGTTCGCCGTTCATCGAATTGATGACGCTTGCGGGATACATGTTCGACGTATCAGATGCCGACAAGAGCATCCCGGGCGGCGGCGCGATCGCCGGCATCGGATTTGTTTCCGGCGTCCGCTGCATGGTAAGCGCCAGCGATTCCGGCATCGATGCCGGCGCGCTACAGCCTTATGGCCTCGACAAGACGCTGCGGGTGCAGGAATTGGCGCTCGAAAATAAATTGCCTTATGTGCAGCTGGTCGAGAGCGCCGGCGCCAATCTCTTGCGTTACCGCGTCGAGGATTTTGTCAGAGGCGGCAACATCTTTCGCAACCTCGCGAGGTTGTCGGCGGCCGGATTGCCTGTCGTCACCGTCACGCATGGTTCGTCGACCGCCGGCGGCGCCTACCAGACGGGGCTCTCCGATTACATCGTGATGGTGCGCAGCCGTACCCGCGCATTTCTTGCGGGGCCGCCATTGTTAAAAGCCGCGACCGGAGAGATCGCCACCGAAGAAGAGCTCGGCGGCGCCGAGATGCACACCAGCATTTCCGGCCTCGGCGATTATCTCGCCGAGGACGACCGCGATGCGCTGCGGATCGCGCGCGACATCATGGCCAATCTGGAGTGGGACCGGCCGGGCAGCGCTTTGTCTTCGCATCGTCCGCCGCGGTATGATCCGGAAGAACTTTTGGGCATCATGCCGATGGACCACAAACGGCCGGTCGACATGCGCCAGGCGATCGCCCGCGTCATCGACGATTCCGACTTTACGGAGTTCGGTACCAATTACGGTCCGGCCACCGTGTGCGGCCACGCCCGCATCGAAGGCCAGGCGATCGGCATCATCACCAATAACGGTCCGCTCGATCCCGACGGCGCCAACAAGGCGACGCATTTTATCCAGGCGTGCTGCCAGTCGCGCACGCCGCTGCTCTATCTCAACAACACCACCGGCTACATGGTCGGAAAAGCCTACGAAGAAGCCGGCATGATCAAGCACGGCTCGAAGATGATCCAGGCTGTCACTTCAGCCACCGTGCCGCAGATCACGATCTATTGCGGCGCGTCGTTCGGCGCCGGCAATTACGGTATGTGCGGGCGCGGCTTTCATCCGCGCTTTTGTTTTTCATGGCCGAACGCCAAGACTGCCGTGATGGGCGGCGAGCAGGCTGCGGAAACCATGGCGATCGTGACCGAGGCTGCTGCGGCGCGGCGTGGCAAGCCGATCGAGAAGGCAAAACTGGACGCGATGAAGGCAGAGATCATCGGCGTGTTCGACGGCCAGATGGATGTGTTCTCGACCAGCGCGCGGGTGCTCGACGACGGCGTGATCGATCCGCGCGATACCCGCAGCGTTTTGAGCGAGGTGCTCGCGATCTGCCGTGAGGCCGAGGCGCGCAGCCCCCAGCGCATGCAGTTCTCGGTGGCGCGGCCATGAGAAATGGGTCGATGAAGGCGACCGTGTTTCACAAGATACTGATCGCCAATCGTGGCGAGATCGCGCGGCGGATCACGCGGACCGCGCGCCGCCTCGGCTATGGCGTGGTCGCGGTCTATTCCGACGCCGACCGCGAGGCGCTGCATGTGCGCGAGGCGGACGAGGCCGTCCGCATCGGCGAGGCACTGCCGGCCCAATCTTACTTGCGGATTGATGCGATCATCGCGGCTACGAAGGCAATCGGCGCCGATGCGATCCATCCCGGTTACGGTTTTCTCGCCGAGAACGAAGCGTTCGCGCGAGCCTGCCGTGACGCGGGCCTGGTGTTCATCGGTCCGTCGCCCGACGCCATCAAGGCAATGGGCAACAAGGCCGGTGCGAAAGCGATCATGCAAGCCGCCGGCGTGCCCTGCGTACCCGGCTATCAGGGGGCGGACCAAAGCGACGCCGTGATGCTGGCAGAGGCCAAAAAAATCGGCTTTCCGGTCATGATAAAAGCCATCGCCGGCGGCGGTGGGCGCGGCATGCGGCTGGTCGGGGATGTGAGCGCGTTTCCCGACGCCCTGCGCAGCGCGCGATCGGAGGCGCAGAGCGCGTTCGGCGACGGCACCGTGATCCTGGAGCGCGCGATCGTCGATCCCCGCCATATCGAAATCCAGGTGTTTGGTGATCGTTACGGCAACGCCGTCCACCTCGGCGAGCGCGATTGCTCGGTGCAGCGGCGGCATCAGAAATTGATCGAGGAGGCGCCATCGCCTGTTGTGTCACCGGAGTTGCGTGCGCGGATGGGCGCCGTCGCAATGACCGCGATCAAATCGCTTCGCTATGAAGGCGCCGGTACGCTTGAATTCCTGCTCGATGGGCGCGACGAATTCTATTTCATGGAAATGAACACGCGGCTGCAGGTCGAGCATCCCGTCACCGAGGCGATCACCGGGCTTGATCTCGTCGAATTGCAGCTGCGCGTGGCGAGCGGCGAGCGGCTCGGCGTGCGGCAGGAGGATGTAAGATTCTCCGGGCATGCCATTGAAGTGCGACTATGCTCGGAGGATGCGGCACGTGATTTTGTCCCGCAATCGGGAAAAATGGCGCTGTGGCAGATGCCGGATGGAGTTCGCGTCGAACATGCGCTGCAATCGGGTTTTGAAATTCCGCCGTTTTACGATTCGATGGTCGCGAAGCTGATCAGTCACGGTGCGACCCGGGACGAGGCGCTGCGCAGGCTGATCCATGGTCTCGAACATACTGCCGCCTTCGGCGTGATGACCAACCAGACCTTTCTCGCCGCCTGCCTGCGGCATCCCGCGTTCGCGGCAGGGGAGGCGACCACCGCATTCATCGGCAAGCACCGCGACGAATTGCTGGCCCACGGTGAGGACTCGCCCGCCGACATCGCGCTCGCGGCGCTATTGCTGTATGTCACCGATCCCCATGCGCGGCCGTGGCGGCGCGGGCGGACGCTGGCGGCGACGTTTCCGCTTCCGCTTCGCATCGAAGTCGATCAGAGCATTCATGATCTCGAAATCGTGCGCGAACGCGATGGCGGCTATGTCGCAAGCCCCGATGGCGGCGAGCATCGGTTTGAGATTGACGAACTCAGTAGCGATAGCATTCGTTTCCGCGCCAACGGCTTGATGCAATCGGCAAGATTTTTTCGCGATGGCGACAGGCTTTACATCCTGCACCGCGGCGCCACGTTTGCGGTCCGCGATCTCACTTTGGCGACGCCGACCGCGGCGACTGCAACCGGCAGCGACGGCAAGGTTCGCGCCGCAATGAATGGCCGGGTGGTTGCGGTTCTGGTCAAAGCGGGTGAGCGCGTCACGGCGGGCCAGCCGGTGATGACGCTGGAAGCCATGAAGATGGAACACGTGCATGCAGCGCCGATCGCCGGCACGATTTTGGCTATCGATGTCGCGGAAGGCGAGCAGGTGACGACGGGAAGAGTTGTTGTTGAGATCGAGGCGGATGCATCGACAGATGTCGTCCCGGCCTTGAGCCGGGACCCATAGCCACCGATGTTTGTGTGGTGGCAAGCTGGGGTCACAGCCCAGCGTACAACTAGCATCGGTGGTTATGGGCCCCGGCG
>Ga0209217_1000421_pt1 | contig 11531 bp, 11 predicted proteins | sample JacPinW_OM3H0_M2_FD_187957 | JGI IMG/M metagenome (GOLD analysis project Ga0209217, IMG submission 187957) | Forest soil microbial communities from Algoma, Ontario, Canada - Jack Pine, Ontario site 1_JW_OM3H0_M2 (SPAdes) (version 2) | ecosystem: Environmental > Terrestrial > Soil > Boreal...
GCGGGAGCCGCGCCGGCATGACCTTGAAGCGCGGCGGCACCTATCTCGTCATGGAGGGGCCGCAATTTTCCACCCTCGCCGAAAGCGAGCTCTACCGCTCCTGGAAGTGCGACGTGATCGGCATGACCAATATGCCGGAGGCAAAGCTCGCCCGCGAGGCGGAGATCTGCTACGCGACCGTGGCGATGGTCACTGATTACGACTGCTGGCATCCCGGTCACGACGCCGTTACGGTCGATATGATTGTCGGGGTCCTGCTCGCCAATGCTGAGAAGGCCAAGGCGCTGATCAGGAGCGTGGTTCCGTTGCTGTCGGTGCAAACCGAGCCATGCCGGCAGGGTTGCCAGCGGGCTCTCGACCAGGCGCTGATCACCGCGCCCGAGCGGCGCGATCCGGAACTCTTGGCTCGCCTCGACGCGGTCGCCGGACGCGCCCTCCGAGCCCCGGAGCGCTGAAGGAGGATAGGTGAACGTTCAAGGCCGAGCGATGCGAACGATCTGGCTCGGCGCCGACGGTCGCACCGTCGAAATTATCGATCAGACGAGACTGCCGCATGAGCTCGTGATCGTGAGCTTGGCAACGGTCGCCGATGCGGCGCGCGCGATCGGCACGATGCAGGTCCGCGGCGCGCCGCTAATTGGCGCCGCCGCCGCCTACGGTGTGGCGCTGGCAGTCGCCGAAGATCCTTCCGATGAGGCGCTCGCCGCCGCGATGGCAAAACTTGCCGCGACCCGTCCGACTGCGGTCAATCTGCGGTGGGCGCTGGCGGAGATGAAACGCGCGCTGCAGGCCGTACCTGAGGAGCGCCGGTTCGCTGCAGCTGTGGTGCGCGCGGATGCGATTGCCGAGGCAGATGTCGCGATCAATCACGCCATCGGAGAGCATGGCGTTGCGCTGATCGCCGACGTGTGGCGGCACAAGGGGGGCGGAGGGGGGCGGGTCGATGTCCTGACCCATTGCAACGCCGGTTGGCTCGCTACCGTCGATTGGGGTACCGCGCTCGCCCCTGTCTACCGCGCCCATGACGCCGGCATCCCGGTCCACGTCTGGGTCGACGAGACGCGGCCGCGCAATCAAGGTGCCGGCCTCACCGCCTGGGAACTCGCCGAGCACGGCGTCGCGCACACCGTCATCGTCGACAACGCCGCCGGGTATGTCATGCGGGAGGGCCTCGTCGATCTCTGCATCGTCGGCACCGACCGAACCACCGCCGGCGGCGATGTCGCGAACAAAATCGGCACCTACACGAAGGCGTTGGCCGCCCGCGACAACGACATCCCGTTCTACGTTGCACTCCCCTCGCCGACCATCGACTGGGAAATCGAGAGTGGTGCCGCAATCCCGATCGAGCGCCGCGACAGCCGCGAGGTCACCCATGTCGAAGGTTGGACCGAGGAGGGGCGCCGCATCGCCGTCCGGCTCACGCCGACCAGCAGCCCTGCGGTAAACTATGCTTTCGACGTAACGCCGGCGCGGCTGGTGACGGGACTGATAACCGAGCGTGGCATCTGCTCGGCCTCGCGAGCGGGGCTGCTCGGGCTGTTTTCGGAAGGCAGGGAGTGAGCCCGTCCCAGACCTAAAGAAAGGACGGCGGATGACCAATGTCCTAGCGGGGATCGACCACGTGATCATCGGGGTCCGGGATCTCGAACTTGCACACGCGGGTTGGAGCCGTCTCGGCTTCACGCTGTCGCCGCGCGGCCGCCATATCGGCCAAGGCACCGGCAATTACTGCATCATGTTCGCGTCCGACTACATCGAGCTGCTCGGCATCGTCGATCCCAGCGACTTCGTTCAGGGTCTCGACACCTTTCTCGCCCATCGCGAAGGGCTGATGGCGACAGCTTTCGCACCCGCCGCGGCGCCGGAGGAGACGCGTGCGGCACTGCAGCGGTTGCAGCTCCACCCCTCCGAGTCCAGGCCCCTCGGCCGGCAGATCGAGCTGCCGGAAGGAACAGTCATGCCCCGCTTCAGCCTGATTGCGCTCCCGCCGGGCGAGACCCCGGGGCTCGACTGCTTTATTTGCACCCACCTGACGCCAGAGCTGATGCGGCGGCCCGACTGGCTTGACCATCCGAACGGCGCCAATGGATTGAAGGGCGTCCACGTGCTGGTCGAGCACACGACGCCGCTTCTACCGGCTTATGACCGGTTGTTCGGCATTCAGCAGGTGACGACGACCGACACCGTCGCCACGATCCGTGTCGGACGACACCGGCTTGTGTTCAGCACGCTCGACGACTTCGCGACGATGCATCCCGGGATCGATCTCGGCCCCGAATTCGCGTTGCCCGGGATCGTCTCGCTCGAACTCGCCGTAGAGCGGCGCGACAAAACGGCGGATTACTTCGAGCAGCGCCAGATCGCCTTCAAGGAGTTGCCAGATGGCGGCCTCATCGTCCCGGCGAACGAGGCAAACGGCGCGATCCTGTTCTTTTCCGAAGCCTGAAGGATCTCGGTGTCCGATCGGTGCCGGCCGAACGGTTCTCTGCTACCTCGTCGGATTCCCAAGCCTCCCTCTGCCAACTCGCGGGAGTAGGTTGGAATAAGGGGACTACCGGGGTAGTCCGGTGCCAGGATCCAAGAGGAGCCGGCGCTGGCGCTCACCCAACTCGTCGCTGTCGAAGTCGAACATGTTCGTGAGGGGCCCCGCGAGCTCGTCGAACGATCCCCCACCAATTCGGCCGGTCCCCCAATTATCCTCGATGAACCGTAGGACGGAAGTTTGATCGGTCAGCGTATGATCGACGAAATTCTTCTTGGCGAAAGGCGAGATTACGAGCAACGGCTGTCGCGGACCGTAGCCGCAACGTCCTTGGATGCCGTTGCGCGGCAGACCGTTACCGCACACGCCCGGTCCATTCAATTCGTCGCTGTTCGACGTGCTTGTGGTGTTGACCGCGGACGAGTTGACGATCGGGCTCATCTGATGGTCGTACCAGCCATCGGAGTCGTCGTACAGAATCACGATGGCGGTGGCTTTCCAAAGTCGCGACCCCATGATCGCGTTGACCGTTCGGACCAGAAAGCCCTGCTCCAACAAGGGATCGGAATATCCAGCGTGGCCGTCCTCGGCGGCGATCGCCTTGAGGAAGCTGACGCCAGGCATGTTGCCGAACTTCAGCGCGTCGAAGAAGTCGTGCCAATCGTATTGGTGATTGGCGCCGTCGCTAGACGTCCCGATATTCGCCACTGAGTTCGGCCGAGTGTGCATCGGATTGATCGTCGATTCCCAGTATTGGAAGAACGCGTGGTGCGGAATGTAATCTTTGGTGGGACCTCCGTTAGAGGGGCTGGCCGGGCTCGACCGATCGCACTTCATGGTCCCGTTCGGATTTGTAATGGTCAGATCGAAGCCGCCCATGAAGGCGCCCCATGTCACCTTCTTCTCATTCAGGAGGTCGCCGATGTTCTTGCCGCCGAGCCGGACCGTCGCGGTGGTCCTGGAGCAGACATCACCGGTTGGATCGGGATCGCCCACGACCGTGCCTACGCCGTTCGTGATCGCCACCACGCCGGAGGTGGTACCGCCGCTGACCGTCGCAGGATAGGTGTTGCCGGCCGCGAGATTAAGCAATCCGGGAGTAGAGGGTCCGAAAACCGTGCTGAAGGAATTGTCGTTCATCGCGAAATGCTGCGCGTAATTCCATAGGGCCGTCACCGTGTTGCCGTCGAAATAACCCATCACGAGGCCCTTGCCTTTCCCGTAGGAAAAGGCGGTGCTGCAGGAGGCGCTTCCGACCCTGAGGGGAAAGAGATCCATCAGGCCCTGGTCAAAGGCCTGTTGCTCATGCCCGTAATTATGATCCTGATCGCAGGTTGGCGCCTGGGAGCGGCCGAGGCGGAATGGGTTGATCGCGTTGGGGTTGTTTGCCGGGTTGTTGGCATTGGGATTGTCGGTCAGCAGAACCCCTTCGGGAGTTTTGTCGACCAGTGTACCCAGCCCATTTACCGAGGGCGTGTCTTCACTCGCCTCGAAAAACGGCTCCCCAGGCGGGTTGAGCGCGACCGGGTAGGTTCCAAAATAATGGTCGAACGAGACGTTTTCCTGAAAAATCACAACGAGATGTTCGATCGGCGTCGCGGTGTCGGATCGCTCGTCGTCGCGCGCGAGGCTCGTCTCGGGAAAGCCCATTCCGGCGAGCAGGCACAGCCCGGCTGCCCCGGCAGCCAGGCGAGAGGTCGACGCAAGCTGGCGGCGAATTCGCATCAAATGTCCCCTGACCGGCAACATAGCCGGCGCCATTCGAACCGCGGCGCATTGCGCCGTGGTTACGGGACAGTGACGTTTCAATGACGTTTGATCTGCAGCGCGCGCGCCTTTCGCCAACGACCACGGTAGCCGCGGCGCAACCCGATCCTGTTTCCGGGGTGGATCGCTCTCAGAGGTTGAACCGGAAGCGCATCACGTCGCCGTCCTGGACGAGGTAATCCGCCCCCTCCAGGCGCATGCGGCCGGCATCCCTGGCACCCTGCTCCCCGCCATAGGCGGCGAAATCGGCATAGGCGATCGTTTCCGCCCGAATGAAGCCCTTCTCGAAATCGCTGTGGACCCTGCCGGCTGCTTGGGGAGCCTTCGTACCTTGTTCCACCGTCCAGGCATGCGCTTCCTTCGGGCCGACGGTGAAGAAGGTCACCAGGCGGAGGAGCCCATAGCCGGCACGAATGACGCGCGCGAGCCCGGGCTCCTCGAGCCCCAGTGACGCCAGAAATTCGCGCTTTTCGTCCGCTTCGGCGAGTTGCGCCAGCTCGGCTTCGATCGCCGCCGAGATCACCACCGAGCGGGCGCCGCGGCTGCCGGCGTACTCAGCGACACGGCCACTCTCGACATTGCCAGCGGCGGCGCTGGCCTCATCCACATTGGCGATATAGAGAACCGGCTTGATGCTCAGTAGTTGAAGGTTCCTCAGGGTTTTTTGCTGTTCGGGCCTGACGACCACGTCTCGTGCCGGTTTGCCGTCGCCCAGCACGGCGATCACAGCCTCTACAACCTCCAGCTGCGCTTTTGCCTCCCGGTCGCCGCCGCGGGAACGCTTGACCAGGTGCAACGCGCGCCGCTCGAGGCTTTCGAGGTCGGCGAGCATCAGCTCCGTCTCGACCGTCTCGGCGTCGCGGATCGGGTCGAGCGAGCCCTCGATATGGGTGACATTGTCGTCTGCAAAGCAGCGCAGCACGTGAGCGATCGCGTCGACTTCGCGAATATGGGACAGGAACTGATTGCCGAGCCCCTCACCGCGGGAGGCGCCGCGAACCAGCCCGGCAATGTCGACGAACTCGAGCTGGGTAGGGACGATGTCGACCGATTTCGCCAAACGGGCGCAGACGGTCAGCCGATCGTCCGGCACGGCGACGCGGCCGACATTGGGCTCGATCGTGCAGAACGGATAATTGGCCGCCTCTGCGGCCGCCGTTGCGGTCAGCGCGTTGAAGAGGGTCGACTTGCCGACATTCGGCAATCCGACGATACCGCAGGAGAACCCCATGCAGCTGAACTTCAGTCCGGCTCGGGCCGGCCGAATGCGCTTGCCGGATTCGTGTCCGGCGGCGTAAAGCGGCGCGCCACTTCGCTCATAAAGGCGTCGGGTGCGCCGGATACCAGAAGCCCGATCGTTTCCGCCACCGCTTCGAGCAGCGGCACGACCCAGAGGCTCACCTCTTCGCTCGGAAAGTTCTGCAAGACATAAGGCTCGACGAGCTCCTTGATCCCCGGATGCCCGACGCCGATCCGCACCCGCCAGAAATCCGGCCCGAGTGACGCATCGATCGAGCGCAAACCGTTATGGCCGGCGTGGCCGCCGCCGCATTTCACGCGGAGCTTGCCCGGGCGCAAGTCGATCTCGTCGTGGATCACAATGATCTCTGCCGGCGGGATCTTGAAGAATCGTGCCGCTTCGGCGACCGCCTCCCCCGAAGCATTCATAAAGGTTTGTGGTTTCAACAACAGCCGTCGCTCGCCGCCCAGTTGGCCTTCCGCGAGCTCGCCCTTGAACCGGCTGCGAAAGCCCGAAAAACCGTGCCGCCGGGCGATCGCGTCGACCGCCATAAAGCCGATGTTGTGGCGATTCCGAGCGTAGCGAGCGCCCGGGTTGCCGAGGCCGACGACTAACCGCATCACCCGCCGATCGTAGACGCCGCAAAACTCCGCCTCGAAGCTCAGGCGGCGGCAGGTTGCTCGGCCGCGGGAAGCCCGGTGGCGGCGGCAGCTTCCTCGCGCACCGCCGAGGATGCGGCAATGCTGGCAATCGTAAAATCGCGGTCACTGATAACCGGCCGCGAGCCGGGCGGGAAGCTCACCACACTGATGTGGACACTATCGCCGATTTCAAGCCCACTGAGGTCCACCACCAGCCGCTCGGGGATATTCTCCACCTGGCAGATCACGGCGATGCCGTGGCGCACGACGTTGAGGATGCCGCCACGGCGCAGCCCGGGCGATAGCTCTTGATTGACGAACACTACCGGTACGACGACTTTGACTTGCGAATTGGCGCCCACGCGCATGAAATCGACATGCAAAGGCGCGTCGGTCGCCGGATGATATTGCACATCGCGCGGCAGAGAACGGTGGACGCTGCCATCCACGTTGACTTCGACGATCATCGCGAGAAAGCCGCGTTTGACGAGAACTCGCGACAATTCGCGCGCCTCCAAGCTGATCGGCAACGGTTCCTGATCGCCACCGTAAATTATTCCGGGGACGCGCCCCGCGCGGCGCGTCGCCCGTGCAGCTCCTTTTCCGGCCTGAGCCCGCCGCTCGGCGCTCAGGGTAGTGATCTCGGGCATAGACTTTCGCTCCTTTGTGGCCGGCGTCATGAGCCGGTGCAAGGTTTACCGGGCCGGACGAATGCCGACAGCGCCGCAGGCGCCGGCGTCTTCCGATCCGGGCTATCGTTTTACTCAGTTGAACAGGCTGGAGACCGAGCGCTCCTCGCTGATCCGTCGGATCGCCTCTCCCATCAGCGGTGCAATCGTCAGCTGGCGAATATTGTGCGCCGCCCGAACCGGATCGGTCGCCACGATGCTGTCGGTGATGACCAGCGACTGGATCGGCGAGTCGGCCACGCGTGATACCGCATCTCCCGACAGAACCCCATGGGTGACATAGGCGTAGACCCCGGAAGCCCCGCTTTCGATCAAGGCCACCGCGGCATTGCACAGCGTTCCCGCCGTATCGACGATATCGTCGATCAGGATGCAGCGACGCCCCGCGACATCGCCGATGATGTTCACCACCTCGGAAACACCGGCGCGCTCGCGGCGTTTGTCGATGATCGCGAGGTCGGCGTCGAGGCGTCGGGCGATGTCCCGGGCGCGCACCACGCCCCCGACATCGGGGGAGACGATGATGAGTTCTTGCCGGGAGTGACGATCTCGAATGTCCTTCACCAAAACCGGCGCGGCGAACAGGTTATCGGTCGGGATGTCGAAGAAGCCCTGGATCTGGCCGGCGTGGAGATCGAGGGTCAGCACTCGGTCGGCGCCGGCTGCGGTAATCATGTTCGCGACGAGCTTGGCCGAGATCGGGGTGCGCGCGCTTGATTTGCGATCCTGTCGCGCATAGCCGAAATAGGGGACCACCGCGGTCACACGCCGGGCCGAGCTGCGCTTCAACGCGTCGAGGCTGACGAGGAGCTCCATCAGGTGGTCGTTCGCAGGATAGGAAGTCGACTGGATCACGAAGACATCCTCGCCGCGTACGTTCTCGTGAATTTCGACGAACACCTCCATGTCCGAAAAACGGCGGACGCTCGCCTTGGTAAGCGGCAGGTCGAGGTAGTTCGAGATCGCTTCGGCGAGCGGCCGATTGCTGTTGCAGGCGAGGATCTTCATTAATCGGCTGCGAATATCCGCACCGTCGGGTGCCACCCCACGGCTTCACGTCTCCGAAATGTAGCCACCCGGCGGCGGGTTGGCAATCGCCCGGCTCAAGACTTGCCGGTGGGCGGCAGGGCCCCGCGGGCAACCAGTTGCACGATCCCGTCCTGCGCCGAGACGGCGACCATGTAGGCTACGTCCCCCCACGGGCCATCGAGCAGGCCGGCCGGGACATCGTTTTCCTGGCCCACGGTGCCGATCTCGCCGCCATCCTTACGGCGCACGTACCAGACGATCTTGACGTTCTGCTTGCCCTCCTTTGGTTTAGCGACGACGACGGTAGCACGAAGGACGAGGTCTGCCTTGGCCTCCGGATCGGTGACAACGGCGATATCCTGTCGTCTGAGGATCTCGGTGATGGCTCGCGGCAGGGAATCTGTGCCGTCGCCTGGGGCACCGTCGACGCCGCTGATCAGCAGCCGTGTTTGCCCGCCCGTCTCGGCCTCTGCCGGTGCCTCGTCCTGTAGCATGGCAGCCAGCCGCACTGCGCTCGATGCGGCAAGACGGGTGACGGCATCTTGCACGCCTTCTTCCCAATCACGCATCGGAGCCTCGATCCGCTCGGTGCGCTCACCAAGTGAAAGGCCCGACGGCTCGCGCAAATCCCAGACCGCGACGAGCACCGCCTTATCCCCGGACGCGGGCATCGTCGTGATTTTGCCGACGAGCTCGTAGCTGCCGATGCTCGCAGCCTTATCGCTCGCCGGAATTTCCAGCTGCTGCAGTGCGCTGGCCATCGCCGCCCCGAGCTTCTCGGCGGTCGCCCGGGGCGTGCCCTGGACCGGTGCAATCGTCACGCTGGCGCTGTCGCGCAGGGTCAGGATCGGGGAGCCTGGCCGCGGTGCGTCCGCCGCGAAGGGGTGGGGCAGCGGCTGGCAGGCAGCCGCTGCAAGGGCCGCGGCCAAGGCGGCTCGCCGGCTATGCGTGAGGAGTGCGCGGGGGGTCAAGAGGAGGCGTGCGCGGGGTATGAGCTACTCTTCGAGAACGACCGCCGAAAGCCCGAGCCCAAAACCGCGCTCGCCGCGCAGACAAGAGCGCCGGTAGCTGAAGAAATGCTCCTCTTCCGCGGCGGTGTCGTGCGGCACGACCTCGACCGTCCCGACCCCGGCGCGAATGATACGGTCTGCAAGATATCCCCCCAGATCGAATAAAAAGTGCCCATCGCGCGGCGCCCGGATGAAACGGCTCGCGGCGCCGTGGCCATTGGCGAGGAAGGGCTGCGGAAACTCCGGACCAACCTCGTAAGATCTCTGGGCAATGCATGGGCCAATGGCCGCGCGGATGCGGTGGCGCTCGGCGCCGAGCGCCGTCATTTGCGCGACCACGGCCTCGGCGATGCCGGCAAGAGCGCCGCGCCAGCCCGCATGCCCCGCGCCGATGACTTTGGCAACCGGCTCGTGAAACAGGATCGGCGCGCAATCAGCCGCGAGCACGCCGAGCACGATACCGGGCATCGCGGTGACCAACCCGTCCGCGCGCGGCGCCTCTTCGCGACGCCAGAGCCGGTCCACGGTGACGACCGCAGCGCTGTGGATCTGGCGCGCGGTCACCAGTCGATCGGCAGGCAGGCCGAGGCAATCCATCGCGATCGCCCTGTTGCGAGCGACCCGGTGCGGCGAATCGCCCGAGCCGAAGCCGCAATTGAGCGAGGCGAACGGGCCTTCGCTGACACCCCCCAGACGGGTGAAAAAGCCGTGGCGGACCCCGGCATCCGCGTCGAGGGCCGACCTGAGCACCGATCGGATACCACTCATCACCGGTCTGCCTCGAAGCCGGGCGGCGGCGGCAGACCGGGAGAGGTCAACGCGATGGCCTGGAACAAGGTGCCCATCTGATCTGGGTCTAGCAGGCGCCTCACACCCGCGTCGAGCGCTTGCCGTTGGCGCGATGACGCCCGGGCGCGCAGCACCGCAGCGCGTTGCTCGGCGCCGAGCGCCCTGAGCCACCGTTGCTGCGGCACGGGGCCGTAAATCGTGGCTCCGCCTGCACGCGCGGCCTCGGCAAAGGCCGCGAAATCGACATGGGCGTTGAGATCGGCGGTGCCCGGGGCTGCCAGCGGCGACACCGCGCAATGCCGGTGGAGCGCGCGGAGCGTCGAGCCCGGCGCACTCGGAAAGTACCCGTAGTCGACAAACAGCGCCGCACCCGGCCGGCGGATGAAGCGAGCGCCGAGCCCGGCCGCAATGGCGAGGGCAGTCGGGCAGATCTCTACCACATTGCCCGGTCGGACGCTGTCCCGGTGCACCGCGGGGATCAGCAAACTCGCGGTGGGGCTTTCGGGCCCATCGACGAAGACGAAGCGATTGTCGTCGTCGAGCGCCACCATCCGCTCCGACCATTGGGCTTGGCCGCGCATGAACTGACGAATCGGCAGCGCGTCGAGAAACTCGTTGGCGACAAGCAATATCGGCGCTTCCGGCAAATCCTCGAACCGTGACACCCAAACCGGACGCAATTCGGCGAGCCGCGTTTCCTGTTCGGCACGCAGCGCCGGGCTCACCTCGACGAGATGGAGGCGCAGGGCGCGGCGAAATGTCGGGATTACGGCAGCGGCGCGCAGCAGATCTTCCATCAGCACGCCGCGGCCGGGACCGAGTTCGGCCAGGATGACCGGATCGGGTTCGCCCAGCCTTTGCCACATCAGGGCGCACCACAACCCGATCAGCTCGCCGAAGACCTGGCTGATCTCCGGCGCAGTAACGAAGTCGCCTTGCGCTCCGATCGGGCTCCCCCGCGCGTAGTAGCCGTCTTCCGGGTCGTGCAATGCCATCGCCATGAATGCGGCGATCGACAGCGGCCCCTCCGCGCCGATCCGGCGGGCGATCCGCCGGCTGATCGGGTCCGCGCTCACGATCGCGCCGGAAGAGGCGCCCGCGGCGCCCACAGGATGATCGCGATGCCGGCGATGAGCACCGGGATCGACAGAAGCTGGCCCATCGTGGTCCCGAAAATGAGGAAACCGAGCTGGGCGTCGGGCTCGCGAAAGACTTCCCCCGACATGCGGGCAATCGCGTATCCCGCGAGAAACAACCCAGTGATGACGCCTGGGCGGCGTCGTATCAGCATCCGCTCGGCAGCAAACAGCAGCAGAAACAACAGGATGCCCTCGCAAAAAGCTTCGTAGAGCTGGCTCGGATGACGGGGGATCGCACCGCCATTCGGAAAGATAATCGCCCAGGGAACTTGCGTCGGGCGGCCGTAGAGCTCGCCATTAATGAAATTTGCGATCCGCCCGAAGAAAAGGCCGATCGGGATCGCCTCGGTAATGATGTCGGAGAACGCAAACAGCGGGATCTTGCGTGCGCGGGTGAACAGCAGGATGGCAATCGTCACCCCAAGCGCACCGCCGTGGAACGACATCCCGCCGTGCCAGACAAAGAGTGCCTCGAGCGGGTGTGAGGCGTAATAGCCCGGCATATAGAACAGGACATAGCCGAGCCGTCCGCCGAGAACGACCCCGAGCGTCGCCCACACCAGGAAATCGTCGACGTCCTGGCGGCCGACTAGATGTGGCGGTCGGCCGGCGAGGGCGAGGCAGTACCGCCAGCCGATCAGCAGCCCGACAATATAGGCGAGCGCGTACCAGCGGATCGCGAACGGGCCGAGCGAGATCGCGACCGGGTCGATTGCCGGGAACGGGATCGCAAATAGCGGCA
>Ga0209217_1000422_pt1 | contig 11530 bp, 3 predicted proteins | sample JacPinW_OM3H0_M2_FD_187957 | JGI IMG/M metagenome (GOLD analysis project Ga0209217, IMG submission 187957) | Forest soil microbial communities from Algoma, Ontario, Canada - Jack Pine, Ontario site 1_JW_OM3H0_M2 (SPAdes) (version 2) | ecosystem: Environmental > Terrestrial > Soil > Boreal...
CATCGCCGCCGTGGTGCTCGCCCACGGCTCCGTGCTCAAGGCAGTAGCGATGATCATCCTCGGGCTGCTGATCGGTCTCGTGGGCACCGACGGCAACACGGGCGGTACGCGCTTTACCTTCGATATCACCGATCTCACCGATGGAATCGATGTGGCCACCCTTGCCATCGGGGTGTTCGGGCTGGGCGAGATCATCACCAATCTGAGCAGGCCGCAGGAAGCCCGCTCGCTGGTGGCGCAGCGGATCACGCGGCTGTGGCCGACGCGCGACGACTTCCGGCGCGCATGGCCGGCGGTACTGCGCGGGACTTCGTTGGGTTCAATCCTCGGCGTGCTTCCCGGAGGCGGCGCGACGTTGAGCTCATTTGCTGCCTACGCGCTGGAAAAGAAATCGTCGCCATACGCGGCGCAATTCGGGCTAGGTGCGGTCGAGGGAGTGGCCGGGCCGGAATCCGCCAACAATGCCGGCGCGCAAACCTCGTTCATCCCTATGCTGACCTTGGGCATCCCCGGCAATGCAGTGATGGCGCTGATGATCGGGGCTTTGACCATTCACGGCATCCAGCCGGGGCCGCAGATCATGACGGAACGCCCCACGATGTTCTGGGGCATGATCGCGAGCATGTGGATCGGCAACTTGATGCTGGTGATCATCAATCTCCCGCTGATTGGAATATGGGTGCAACTCCTGAAGGTGCCGTACCGCTTCCTGTATCTTGCCATCCTGTTGTTCTGCGCGATCGGCGTCTACACCGTGAGCAACAGCCCTACAGCCGTGCTGCTGGCGGCAGGATTTGGCGTGATGGGCTTTATTTTCGCACGGCTGGAATGCGAGCCTGCGCCGATGATTCTCGGTTTCGTGCTTGGGCCTCTTATGGAGGAGAATCTGCGTCGCGCCATGCGGATCTCGAGCGGCGATGCGACGATCTTCCTGCAGCGGCCCATCAGCCTGGGGCTCTTGATTGCGGCAGCAGCTTTATGCGTTCTCGTCGCCCTGCCGGCGATCCGGAGCAAACGGGAAGAGGCGTTCCAGGAAAGCTGATCGCGGCTTCAGGACACCACGCCAGCGCGGCGATACTTTTCCCGGCCCATGCCGAAGGCACGGCTGGCCAAGGCGGCAGGACACTCGGCTGGAATGAAGATCGTTTCCAGAGCTTGTCTTTGCACCGGCTTCTTGATCATGGGGACGCCGCCAAAGCGCGGCTCGATACTCTCCACCCCATAGCCGGTCACGAAGACGAACGGGATGTTACGCGCAACGAGCACGTCTGCGACGGGATAGACGAATTCTCCTCCGAGATTGATGTCGATGATCCCGGCATCGATCTCAGCGTGAACCGCGGCAATCATCGCCTCGGAGAGCCGGCTGAAGGGACCAATAACTGAAAATCCGAGCTCGGTCAGAGTGTCCCGCATCATCATGGCAACAAGGATCTCATCTTCGACCAGAAGGACGCGGTTGCCCGTGTCGAGCTTGATTGGAAGAATGGAACTTTCCGCAGCGAACTTGCGGCGGGCTCCGTCATGACGCAGCATCGCTTCGATATTATCGCCGCGCGGCACCGTAAGTACGCAGTTCAGGCCCTCGGGAAGCCATTCGAATCGCGCCTCGCCCTCGAGCTGGCGCTCCAGACTTGCGCTGATCACCTTGATCCCGAAGCCGGATGATGGTGGCTCCTGCGTGGAGGGCCCGCCGCTCTCAGTCCAGCGCAGGACAATGCCTTCCGGTTGCAATTCCCACGTGAGCTGCACCCGACCCGCGGCGACCGAAAGCGCGCCGTATTTGGCGGCGTTGGTCGAGAGCTCGTGCAAGGCGAGCGCGAGCGTCTGTGCCGTTCGCGGATCGAGCGATACGTCAGGACCGCTCGCGGTGATTCTCTCAGCGTCGCCCATGCGATACGCGGCAAGCTCCTCATCGACGAGCCGAGCGAGATCGGCGCCCTGCCAGCGGCTATGGGCGAGGAGCGTATGGGCCCGTGACAGCGCCGCGATCCTGCCCTCGACTGCGGCGATATAGGATTTGATGTTGTCAGCTCGCGTAAGCCTGACAATGGATTGCACGAGTGCCAGCGCGTTGCGCGCACGATGATCGACCTCGCGCGCGAGCAGAGCTTGATGTTCCTCGGCTTCCTTGCGGTCGGTGATATCTACGGTCACGCCTGTGATGCGCACGACATGGTCCGTGGCGTCCACGGTTGCGACCGCCGTTCCGATGCACCAGCGCAGCTCCCCATTCGGGCGGCAAACGCGAAATTCGCTCTGGAACGAGGGGGTGTTCGGGGTTGCCGGCTTGATCGTGTTCTGAAGATGCTTCCAATCGTCGGGGTGCACGAGCCTGCGCACATTTTCGATGGTGACGTCGAACGTCTCGGGATCGACCCCGAAGATGCGGTATTGGCCGTCATCCCATTGGAAGCGGCCGGTGAGCGGATCCCACTGCCAGGATCCCATCTGGCCGGCGGCGAGCGCCAAGCTCCGGCGCTGCTCGCTGTGCAGGAGCCGGCTGGTTGATGCCTCGAGCTCGGCGGTGCGCTCGGCGACGCGGCGCTCCAGCTCCGTATTCAGCTGCTCAAGCTGGCGCGTCTTGCGATAGAGCTCGGCAAAAATTCGGACTTTCGCGCGCAGGACCTCCGGGATCACCGGTACCGGGACGTAATCTACGGCACCCATTTCGTAGGCGCGCAACCGGTCGACGTCGGTGAGATGAATGGCCGAGATGAATATGATCGCGGTCTTCTGAAAGCGCGGGTGTTCACGGATCATCGCGGCAAGCTGGAAACCGTCGAGCTCCGGCATGCAAACATCGACCAGAACCACTGCGATGTCCTGCTTCAGCAGCTGCTCCAGCGCCTCACGGGCAGAAGCCGCCTTTATGAGATTCTCTCCCAGGCTGGCGAGAATGGTCTCATAGCTGAGCAATTTTCCCGGCTGGTCGTCGACCAACAGGATATTGACCTTACCGTCGGCGGTCATTGCTCCTCCTCCGGCGCTAAAAGCGATGTCATCGATGCAGCCACATGCGCAGTGTCGAGAGCAGCTGCTCGGTGTTCACAGGTTTGGCGAGGTAATCGGAGGCTCCCGCCTCCAGACATTTCTCCCGGTCGCCTTTCATGGCTTTGGCCGTGAGCGCGATGATCGGGAGCCGGCGGAATCCCGGCTTTGCCCGGATCACCTGCATGGTCTGATAGCCGTCCATCTCCGGCATCATGAGGTCCATCAGCACGATCGCGAGGTCGGGCGTAGATTCCATAAGCGCGATGGCCTCGCTCCCGGTTGTTGCGGTGAGCACGTGCATGCCGCGCCGCTCCAACACGCTCGACAGGGCAAAGATGTTGCGGGCATCGTCGTCGACGAGAAGCACGGTGCGGTCAACCAGATCCTCGTCGGAGCTGTTGAGCCGCTCGAGCATGCGCTGCTTCTCAGGCGGGAGGTCGGCGATGATCCGATGCAGAAGCAACGCGGTTTCATCAAGCAGGCGTTCCGGAGATTCGACGCCCTTGACCACGATGCTGCGCGCCATGGTGTGCAGCTTGGCGTCTTCCTCGGCCGACAGCTCACGCCCGGTGAACACCACCACGGGGACATCCGCCAAGCTGGTATCCGCACGCAGTTCCTCGAGCACTTCGAAACCCGACATGTCCGGCAGCCGCAGATCGAGCACGACGCAGTCACAGGGATCCCGCCGCAACAGCTCCAATGCGTCGGAGCCGCTGCCCGTGGTCACGATCTCGATATCGCTCGATCCCAGGAGCTCCTCGATGCTCATCTGCTCGGCCTTGTCGTCTTCCACCACCAGCAGCCGTTTGCGCCGCGGTTTGGCGTATTCCTTGATGCGGCTCAGCGCCGCCGACACGCCCGCCATCGACGTGGGTTTGGTGACAAAGGAGAAGGCGCCGCGTGCAAGACCGTGCTGACGGTCTTCATCCATCGTGATGATCTGCACCGGGATATGTCGCGTCAGCGGGTTCTGCTTGAGCTGGCTGAGCACGGTCCAGCCCAGCATGTCGGGCAGGAACACGTCGAGCGATACAGCGGTAGGCTGGTACTGCTTGGCAAGGTCGAGCGCATCGGCGCCGCGCACGGCCACCAGCGCCTTGAACCCTTTCTCCCTCGCCAGATCGACCATCACGCGCGCATAATGCGGATCGTCCTCGACAATGAGCAGGATGGAATCGCCGGGCTCGATTGCAAGCCGATCATCCGGGATCTGCTCGACCGGCCGTTCCGGAACGCCGCTGAGGTGGATGCCGGCGGCGTGCATCGCGGCTGCCGCCACTCCCGGCGTCGGCGATCGGTAGACGGAGGACGGGCCGACATACTTGATCGGCAGGAACAACGTGAAGGTGCTGCCAACCCCCGGCGCGCTGCGCAGATGGATTTCACCACCCAGCAGGTTGGAGAGCTCGCGGCTGATGGCGAGACCCAATCCGGTGCCTCCATACTTGCGGCTGGTGCTGGCGTCTGCCTGCTGGAAGGCCTCGAAGATGATCTTCTGCTTCTCCAGCGGGATCCCGATGCCCGTATCCGAGACTTCGAAGGCAATCACGGCCGGCGCCTGGCTCAGGACCGGGTGCTCCGCGGTCCAGCCGCCCTGGACCGCCGAGATCCTCAGTCGCACACCGCCCTGCGCAGTGAACTTGAATGCGTTCGAGAGCAGGTTCTTCAGCACCTGCTGCAGCCGCTTTGAGTCGGTGGTGATGCTGCGCCCGAGATCGGGATCGAGAGCGACCTCGAAGGAGAGCTGGCGTGTATCGGCCTCGTGGCGGAACGGGCGAGCGACCATGTCGACGAGATTGCTGAAGGCGATATCTTCCGCATCCACCGTGACGGTGCCCGACTCGATCTTCGAGAGATCGAGAATATCGCTGATCAGGTTCAACAGATCGGTTCCCGCCCCATGAATTGTACGGGCGAACTCGACCTGCTTGGGAGTAAGATTGCCCTCCGGATTCTCCCCCAGCTGCTGGCCGAGGATGAGAATGCTGTTCAGCGGCGTGCGCAGCTCGTGTGACATGTTGGCGAGGAACTCGGACTTGTATTTGGAAGTGAGAGCAAGCTCGGTGGCCTTCTCCTCCAGCGCGCGCCGCGCCCCGTCGATTTCCTGATTCTTGCGCTCGACCTCGACATTGCGCTCCGCCAGCTGTTGTGCGTTCTGCTCGAGCTGCTCGTTGGTTTGTTGCAGCTCTCTCTGCTGCGCCTGCAGCTCGCCTGCGAGCTGCTGGGACTGCTTCAGCAGACCTTCGGTCTGCATGGTGGCTTCGACGCTGTTGAGCACGATGCCGATATTGGTCGTGAGCTGCTCGAGGAACATCATCTGCAGTGTGGTGAATTCGCTCAGCGATGCGAGCTCGATCACCGCCTTGACTTGATTCTCGAACAGCACCGGCAGCACCACCACGTTGCGTGGAACGGCCTTGAACAGAGCCGAGCCGATCGGAACGGTGTGCCGCGGCATCTCGGTGATCAGGATCCTGCGCTTGTCCATTGCGCACTGGCCGACGAGACCTTCGCCGGGGCGCAGGTGCTCGGGATGGCCGTGGACGCCATCGTCGGCATAGGCCGATAGCAGATGCATGCTCGGAACGTCCTCGCCGGTGACCTGATAAATTACGCCGAGCTGGGCATTCACCAGAGGCGTGAGCTCCGATAAGAGCAATCGGCCGACCCTGCCGAGATCGCGCTGTCCCTGCAGCATGTTGGTGAACTTGGCGAGGTTGGTCTTGAGCCAATCCTGTTCCGTGTTGCGGTCCGTGGTGAGCCGCAGGTTGTCAATCATCGTGTTGATGTTGTCCTTCAGCTCCGCTACCTCGCCGCGCGCATCCACCTGAATCGAACGGGTGAGGTCCCCCTTGGTCACCGCGGTCGCCACCTCGGCGATGGCGCGCACCTGCGTGGTGAGATTGGCAGCAAGCAGGTTGACGTTGCCGGTAAGGTCCTTCCACGTTCCGGCTGCCCCCGGCACGTTGGCCTGCCCGCCGAGCCGCCCCTCCACGCCTACCTCACGCGCCACGCTGGTGACCTGATCCGCAAAGATCGCGAGGGTGTCGGTCATGTTGTTGATGGTCTCGGCGAGCGCTGCCACCTCGCCCTTGGATTTCACCGTGAGGTTCTGTTTCAAGTCGCCGTTCGCAACGGCGGTGACCACCTTCACGATACCGCGCACCTGCTCGGTGAGGTTGGCCGCCATCACGTTCACCGTGTCGGTGAGGTCCTTCCATGTCCCGGCGACGCCCGGCACAGCGGCCTGGCCGCCGAGCTTGCCTTCGGTGCCGACCTCGCGTGCCACGCGGGTCACCTCCGAGGCAAAGGCATTGAGCTGGTCCACCATTGTGTTGATGGTGTTCTTGAGCTCGAGAATCTCGCCCTTCACGTCAACCGTGATCTTCCGCGAAAGGTCGCCGCGGGCCACTGCCGTGGTCACCTCGGCGATGTTGCGGACCTGGGTGGTCAGGTTGGCGGCAAGCAGATTGACGTTGTCGGTGAGATCCTTCCACGTGCCGGCCACGCCCGGAACGACGGCCTGTCCGCCCAGGCGGCCGTCGGTGCCGACCTCGCGTGCCACGCGCGTCACTTCGGCGGCGAACGAGCGCAGCTGCTCCACCATGGTGTTGAGCGTTTCCTTGAGCAGCAGGATCTCTCCGCGCACGTCCACGGTGATCTTCTTGGAAAGGTCACCGCCGGCAATGGCGGTCGCCACCTCCGCGATATTGCGGACCTGCGCAGTGAGGTTCGAGGCCATGAAGTTGACGTTGTCCGTGAGATCCTTCCAGGTGCCCGCGACGCCCGGCACCTGCGCCTGGCCGCCGAGCTTGCCTTCGGTGCCGACCTCGCGCGCCACGCGCGTCACCTCAGAGGCGAACGCGTTGAGCTGGTCCACCATCGTATTGATGGTGTTCTTGAGCTCCAGAATTTCGCCTTTCACGTCGACGGTGATCTTGCGCGAGAGATCGCCGCGCGCCACAGCCGTGGTCACCTCGGCGATGTTGCGGACCTGAGCGGTCAGGTTGCCCGCCATGGAGTTGACGCTGTCGGTGAGGTCCTTCCAGGTGCCCGCCACTCCCGGCACGTTCGCCTGCCCACCGAGGCGCCCTTCGGTGCCGACCTCGCGCGCCACGCGCGTCACCTCGCCCGCGAAGCGGTTGAGCTGATCGACCATGGTGTTGAGCGTTTCCTTGAGCTGAAGGATTTCGCCACGCACGTCCACGGTGATCTTGCGCGAAAGGTCGCCGCCTGCGATGGCGGTTGCGACCTCGGCGATGTTGCGGACCTGAGCGGTGAGATTGCCCGCCATGGAGTTCACGCTGTCGGTGAGATCCTTCCAGGTGCCCGCGACTCCCGGCACCTCGGCCTGGCCGCCGAGCTTGCCTTCGGTTCCCACCTCGCGCGCCACGCGGGTCACTTCCGCGGCGAAAGCATTGAGCTGATCGACCATGGTGTTGAGCGTTTCCTTGAGCTGCAGGATTTCCCCGCTCACGTTCACCGTGATCTTCTTCGAGAGGTCGCCCTGCGCCACGGCTGTTGCGACCTCGGCGATGTTGCGGACCTGCCCAGTGAGATTCGAGGCCATGGAGTTGACGCTGTCGGTCAAGTCCTTCCAGGTGCCGGCGACCCCGCGGACCATGGCTTGGCCGCCAAGCTTGCCTTCGGTTCCCACTTCCCGCGCCACGCGGGTGACTTCTCCGGCGAAGGCGTTGAGCTGGTCCACCATGGTGTTGATGGTGTCCTTGAGCTCCAGGATCTCGCCGCGGACATCAACGGTGATCTTCTTGGAAAGGTCGCCATTGGCGATGGCGGTCGAGACCTCCGCGATGTTGCGCACCTGCGCGGTGAGGTTGGAAGCCATCGAGTTCACGCTGTCGGTGAGGTCCTTCCAGGTGCCGGCGACGCCGAGCACGTTGGCTTGGCCGCCGAGGCGCCCTTCGGTGCCCACCTCGCGCGCCACACGGGTCACCTCGCCGGCAAACGCATTGAGCTGATCGACCATCGTGTTGATGGTCTCCTTGAGCTGCAGGATCTCGCCGCTCACGTTGACGGTGATCTTCTTGGAGAGGTCGCCGCCCGCAATGGCTGTCGCTACGTCGGCGATATTGCGGACCTGAGCCGTCAGATTGGAGGCCATGAAGTTGACGTTGTCAGTCAAATCCTTCCACGTGCCGGCGACGCCCGGGACCTGCGCCTGGCCGCCGAGCTTGCCCTCGGTGCCGACCTCGCGCGCGACGCGGGTCACTTCCGAGGCGAACGCGTTGAGCTGGTCCACCATGGTGTTGATGGTGTCCTTGAGCTCGAGAATTTCGCCCCGCACATCGACGGTGATCTTGCGGGAAAGGTCGCCGCGGGCGACCGCGGTCGTGACCTGCGCGATGTTGCGCACCTGATCGGTGAGATTGCCGCACATGGCGTTCACTGAGTCGGTGAGGTCCTTCCATGTGCCGGCGACCCCCGGCACGATCGCCTGGCCGCCGAGCTTGCCGTCGGTGCCCACTTCGCGCGCCACGCGCGTCACCTCGGAGGCGAACGAGCGCAACTGATCGACCATGGTGTTGATGGCTTCCTTGAGCTGCAGGATCTCGCCACGCACGTCGACCGTGATCTTCTTGGAGAGGTCGCCGTTGGCGACAGCGATCGTCACGTCGGCGATGTTGCGCACCTGCGCGGTGAGATTGGAGGCCATGGAGTTGACGTTCTCCGTGAGGTCCTTCCACACCCCCGTCACTTCGCTAACCTGCGCTTGGCCGCCGAGCTTCCCCTCAGTGCCGACTTCGCGCGCCACGCGCGTCACCTCGGACGTGAACACGCTCAACTGCTTGATCATCGTGTTCACGATGGTTGCCGAGCGCAGGAATTCGCCTTGGAGCGGTCGGCCGTCGACCTCGAGCCGGACGGTTTGCAACAGATCGCCTTGTGCGACCGCGGAGATGGCGCGGGTCACCTCGGTCGTCGGCCACAGGAGATCATCGATCAGGGTGTTGACCGAGTTTTCCATCTCACCCCAGGCGCCGTGCGACCAGCCGAACTTCACCCGCTGGCGCGTCTTGCCCTCCCGGCCGACGACATGGCCCACGCGCTCGAGCTGTTGCGCCATGCGTTCGTTGGCGGCGATGATCTCGTTGAAGTTGTCGGCGATCTTGCCGAGGAGGCCGACCTGGTTCCCGGGCATGCGGACCGAAAAATCCCCGACGCGCATGGCCTGCAAGGCGTTGAGCAGATCGTGCAGCTCAGCCGAGGCCCCGCCGTTCGCGCGTCCCTCGATGCTTTCGCCGGGCACGGCAGGAGCCCCGTTCGTCCTGAGGTCACCAACGGTCTCAGTGGGGGGTTGCATGGGTATCTCCTCCGGGATCGGTGAGCCGGGCGGGATTATGAGCGTACGGGAGCTGGGAGGCCCGCCTGCCCTGACGGACCCCTCTCAGTGTTGATTGCACGGTGACAAAGAGGCGGCTCGGAACTCGTAGGCCGAGCGTTGGTCAATAGTCGAATAGCGGGCTTTGGGCGCGGTCCCCGGCGGCAAGCCGTATGCTCGCGCGCGCCGAAGGCGCGCAGCCGAAATGCAGAGATCAAGCTTCGAGAACCGGCTTGCTCCGGCCATAACCAACCCCCTTCGCTCGCACAGCGAGACCACCACCTAAGTGCCTCAAACGCAAAGGAGAGGCGTTGGTTCCGGGAGGCTGCAAAAAAGTTTTGGCCGGCGGCCCACCCAAGGCTAGGTGGAACTCCTGTGCTGGAACTCCGGTACTTACTGGGCCGATATTATGGTTAACAATGACGGGAGACGGACTTCGATAAACCCAGATTGTGCGGTAGCGACCCACGCGTACCCCTAGTTCAGCGTTTTCGAAATTCGAATCATATCAGGCGGCCTTGTCGAGCTTGTAGGTCCAGGTGTGAACGACAGGATCGTCGTTAAAGTAGTCTACAGCGGCCATGAGGCGCTCTTTGAGTTCTTGTTTGGAAACTACGCGGATGTGGCGCAGGACTGAACGGGCGAGCTTGGAGAAGAAGCCCTCGATCAGGTTGAGCCAGGAGCCATGCTTGGGAGTGAAGGTGAAGTCGAACCTCCCAGCGGGTTGCTCGGCGAGCCAAGCTCGCGTCTCCCTGGAGATATGCGCGGAATGATTATCGAGGATCAGATGGATCGCGGTGTCGGCCGGGTACGCCGCATCGAGGAGCTTGAGGAACTCGATGAACTCACGGCTGCGGTGACGATCTCTGACCAGGGCGTGCACCTTGCCCGTCAGCAGGTCGATGCCAGCAAGCAAGCTGACCGTGCCGTGGCGCTTGTATTCGTGGTCGCGTGCGAAGGTTGCATGCAGGCCGGGTTTGGGCGGCAGATCGGGTGCCGTCGTTGCGATCCCTTGGATACCCGGCTTCTCATCGTAGGAGATTATGGCTACTGCATCGGTTGGTTTTGCCTTCGACCTGGCTGCGGCCTTCTTCAACAGCTTCACTTTGCGATAAACGCAGAGCACTTCGGCCATCTTTTCCGCAAACTCGGAGTCGCGGCGCTCCAGGTAATACCGGACTTTATGCGGCTTCACCTCCTCCTCGTCGAGGATCTTGCACACAGTGCCCTGCGCCAAATGGGCGAGACACGGGTGCCCTTGCGCCGGTCCATGCTCGCGAGCGTGACCGGCCAGAAGCCGCGTTGTCCACAATTCGTGCGGATAGCCCAGATCCTTCGCCTTCCGGCACGCCAGCGATACCAACCATGCCTTGGCTTCGATGGTGATCGTTGGCTCCCTACCAGGGCGAGGGCGATCGTCCAACGCGACGATCGGACCTTCCACCGCCGCCCGCTCGACACATCGCTGCACGGTCTGATGATGGACTCCAAGCGTTTGGCCCACCGCGAAAAACGATGGTTGTTTCCAATAGCTCAACAATATCCGTGCCCGTTGCACCCGACTCGCCGGTTCCGTTCGCGACTGCGCTATCGACCTCAAGTTCTCGACGTCCGCATCTCCAAGCGACATTTCAATCGCCCGCCGCCACGCTGCCATTCCTTTTCATCCTTCGTCTCAAGGCCCCCGACCGCAGATATAGGAGTCTGAGACGACAGATGAATCCCTCGCTTATGACAACTTTCATGGAATCGATCGTCTAGTGGCCCGCTATTGTGACCAAGCATCTTGAATACGTTGGCGAGGGGCGAGACCACGTAACCCAGGGCCATATCGCGCTGGGGTTTTGAAGGTTATGCCCCCCTTCATAGATGACCCGCAGCTTGGCCTGCCAAGGACGGGTCCGCTCCTGGGACCCCTTTGTCGATGGGACACCTATGGCTCTATGGCTTCGTCCGCAATCGGGAATCCGCGGCCAGCCCACGTAGCCGCGTTTTTTGATCGCAACGATCACACGTCCCCTGGGCGACGGCCCCGCTCGATCCAAGGCAACGTGACGTTCCCTGCGTCGACGCGCCGACGTTCAAAGACGTGCCGCGATCCGTTCGCAGCCAGTTCGATGACTGCCCAATCTCGATGTAGTTCGACGAGCCGGGCATCGTGTCAAAGCGCAAAGGATTCGCGCTACCGTTCCG
>Ga0209217_1000425_pt1 | contig 11512 bp, 8 predicted proteins | sample JacPinW_OM3H0_M2_FD_187957 | JGI IMG/M metagenome (GOLD analysis project Ga0209217, IMG submission 187957) | Forest soil microbial communities from Algoma, Ontario, Canada - Jack Pine, Ontario site 1_JW_OM3H0_M2 (SPAdes) (version 2) | ecosystem: Environmental > Terrestrial > Soil > Boreal...
GTGAGAGTGTGGACAGGGCTGCGCGGATCTCCGTTTCGTCCGCGCCGTTCGTACAGTCACGGACGCTCGCGACCAGCTGTGCGTCCACTCTGGCGGGGTCCCGGGGCATCGGGCCGGCGCACCTTCACGAAAACGCCACCACAAGTCAACCCGAATACTTGCGCCGACCCTGCGCTAAGCCCGATGCTGGCCGGCGCAATGCGCCGTTTTCCGCTCCGCCTCAAAATCGCCGGCTTCGCGGCCGGACTGATCCTGCTGGCGACGGGTCTGGTTGCGCTCTTCACGGTGATCTTGCCGTGGCGGGCCAAGCTGCAGGCGCAGGAGCGGATCGCCTCCTCCCTTGTGAAGACCGCGCTCCCGCTCGGGATCGACCTGCGCGCCGACGGGGCCCACTTCGATCCGGCCCGCGTGCACGCCCTGGTGGCCAACTCCAGCCGGGTGCAGGGCGTCGAGATCGTCTACGCGCTGCTCTGGGACGACAAGGGCCACCTCGACTCGGCCGCCTCCTCGGTGAACGCGCAGCTGTTGCAGAAGGCGTCCGAGCCGCTCGCCCAGCTCTACTTGCGGGACCGTGCCAGGGCCCTGGAAGTGCTCGCCCTCGGCCGGCGGCAACCCGGCATCCGGCGCCTGCCCATCAAGCTCGCCGCCGGCGCCCCACACTCGACCATCGGCCGCCTCGACCTGGGCCTCTCCACCATGGCCATCGACTCCGAGCTCCGCCGCAGCTTGATCCGCGACGCGTTCGTGCTCGCCGGCACGCTCTTCTTCGCCGTCTGGAGCGCCCTCTGGGTGGCCGGGCGCATTGCCCAGCCGCTCACCGACCTCTCGGCGGCCATGGGGCGCGTCCGGGAAGGAGATTTCGAGATCACCGCCGCGCCCAGCGCCCGGACCAACGACGAGATCGGCGACCTGGCGAGATCGTTCGACGAGATGGCGCAGGGCCTGAAGGAGCGCGAGCGCCTGCGCGGCACGCTGGGCCGCTACGTTTCGGGCGACGTGGCGGAGCGTATCCTCTCGGAAGACGACGATCTGGCCCTGCGCGGCGAGGTGCGCCACGTCTCGGTGCTGTTCCTCGACGTCCGCGGCTTCACCACCATCTCGGAGAAGCTGGGGCCCAGCGAGGTAGTGGCGCTGCTCAACGAGTACTTCGACGTGGTGGTCGACCGGGTCGCCGCGCACGGGGGCACCGTCAACAAGTTCATCGGCGACGCGGCCATGTGCATCTGGGGCGCTCCCAAGCCGGCGGAGCAGGCGGAGCGCTCGGCGGTGCTCTGCGCCCTCGAGATCCAGTCCCGCGCCGCGCAGCTTTCCAGCGAGCGGAAGCGGCGCGGCCTCACCACCGTCGGATTCGGGATCGGCATCAATGCGGGCGAGGCGGTGGCCGGGAACCTCGGCGCGGCCAAGCGCCTCGAGTACACGGTGATCGGCGACGCCGTGAACCTCGCCCAGCGCCTGGAGTCGCAGGCCCGGGCAGGCGAGGTCCTGGTTTCGCAGCGCGTCTACGAGAAGGTCGCCTCCGAGGTGGAAGCGTTGCCCCGGGACCCGGTCAAGCTGAAGGGGAAGTCGAAGCCGGTCCCGCTTTGGGAGATCCGGCGTGCGAAGGTGGTCGCAACGGAGGCCGCGTGAAGCGCGTCCTCGCCGTTGCCCTGCTGCTCGCCGCTGCCGCATGCGATGACGAAAAGGGCAGCGCCCCCGACGAGCTGACCATCGTGGTGCAGGGTGACCGCCGCGAGGTGGAGCAGCTGGAGAAGTCGGTCCGCGAGCGCGAGGAAGCGCTGCAGAAGGACAAGGCGCAGCTCGACCAGCGCATTTCGGAGCTGGCCCGGGGCCTGAAGGCGGCAGCCGACGCGGAGCAGAGGCGCCGGATCGAGGAGGAGCTGCGCCAGTCGCAGGCCCTGGAAGGTCAGCTGGGCGTGCGCGTCTCCGCCCTGCAGGCGCAGAAGATCGAGGTGGAGGCGAAGAAGCGGGCGGTGGACGCCGACGTGCATCGCGCGGCCCAGGCGGCGCTGGACGCGCGTGCGGCCGCCGTCGCCGTCAGGGAGGCCAAGGCGGCCGAGCGCGAGGCGCAGCTCGCCACCGTCGAGCGCGACCTCTCGCAGAGGTTCAAGGACGTGGCGCTGCGGGAGAAGGCGGTGGCGGCGTTCGAGCGCCAGGGCCCGCCGCCGGAGTATCGGGATCGCAAGCAGGTGCCCAAGGCGGCGGTGGTGGAGGAGAAGCACAAGAAGCTGCTCTCCGAGCTCGACGCGCGCGGGATCCTGATGAGCGACCTTCCGCCCGAGGACCAGCCGCTGAACGCGGAGATCTTCGTGGCCCGGCGGCAGCGCGATTTCGCCCGGGCCATGGACCTGCTCAACGATCTGGTCAAGGCGGTGGCGAGGCTGCGGGTGGACCAGCGCTTCGTCGAGGCGAAGATCACCCGCTTGCAGGCCCGCGGCACCGCGAAGCTCTCCGACACCCAGCGCGGGGAGATAGAGAAGCTGCTCAAGGACGTGACCTCGGCGTTCTCCGACGGCCGCTATGACCAGGCGAACAAGGGCCTGAACCGGATCGCGGTGATCCTGGACGCCGGACCCGCCTCGGGGTAAACGACGCGGCGTGGGCGAGAGCGCCGCCGATCCACGCCGCCTTCGCGTCCGTTCGGGGCTGGCCTTCGTGCAGGTGCTGCGGCCGGCGCTCTACGTGCTGCTGGTGCTCTCCGCGCTCTTCACCTTCTGGTCCGGCGGACCGGTGGCGGGACGCACGCTGCCGCGCTGGACCCAGAGCGTCGCGCCCACCCTCTTCGCCGTTTTCCTGCTCATCTTCACCGTCTACCGGTTCGCGCTCATGCGGGCGAAGAAGTATCCGGCGGCCACCGGGCTCTTCCAGGTCGGTCTCGGCGCGCTGATCTGGGTGCTGCTTCTGCCCTCGACGCGGCAGAAGATCGCCCCGCCGTCCGCGGCGGTCACCGACGAGGTGCCGGCGCTGATGTCGTCGCCGGACCCCCGCGCGCGCGCGCTGGCCGTGGAGGTGGCGGGCTACCGCGGAGACGGCAGCCGGTATGCGCCGGAGCTGATCGACCGGCTGGAGGACGCCGATGCGGCCGTGCGGGAACGGGCGCACGCGGCGCTGGTGCGTCTCGCCGGAACGGACGTGGGCCGGGACCCCGGCGCCTGGCGCGAGCTGGCCCGGCAACGCGGCTGGTTGCGGTGAATCGACGCCTCATCGCCGCTTGACGGCCTGGAGACCAGCCGGTAGATTTGTTTTCGAGACTGAGAATCAATTTCAAAATGAAGCGCGCCGCCACCCCCCGCAAGACCGCTCCCGCCGCCGCCCGCGAACGCCTCGCGAGCTGGATCGCCTCGCGGGGACTGAAGGCGACCCGGCAGCGCGACCTGATCGTCGACACCTTCTTCTCCCAGACCGGCCACCTCTCGGTGGACGAGCTGGTGGAGAAGGCCAAGCAGCGCGACCCCAGCATCGGCGCCGCCACCGTGTACCGCACGATGAAGATCCTGGCCGACGCCGGGCTGGCCTCGGCGCGGCACTTCGAGGGCGGCCAGACCCGCTACGAGGCGGCGCTGGACCGGCACCACCACGACCACTTGATCTGCACCTCCTGCGGCAACATCGTGGAGTTCGAGAACGAGCGGATCGAAGAACTTCAAGATCGGGTAGCCGAGGACCACGGCTTCACGGTCACACACCACAAGCTCGAGTTGTACGGCCTCTGCGCCGATTGCAAGCAGCAGCAGGCCACCCCCAACAAGCAGCGTTAGTTCCCCACTGACGGAGAGGCGCACATGCCCCGCACGGTCCAACTGAGAATGAGAATCAGAATCGGTCTCACAGTGGTCGTGGCGGGGGCGCTGCTCGCTCCGTCCGCGCGCCCCGACCGCCGGACGATGATCCGCGCGTACGAATACATGACCCAGCCGCAGGGCAATCTCGAGCTGGAGCTCTGGAACGACATCTCCGCGCCGGTGGCGGGCGGGTTCGATCAGGCCTCGACCCTGCAGCGGATCGAGCTGGAGTACGGCCTGACCGACCACTGGGACCTCGCGCTCTACCATGTCTTCGGCCAGGACCCGGGCGCCTCTCTCCGGTTCGACTCCTGGCGCCTGGAGACGCGGTATCGCTTGTTCGAGAAGAACGTCCTGCCGGTGGACGTGATGCTCTACTTCGAGGTCGAGCGCCCGGCCCACTTCACCGAGCCCTGGGTGATCGAGGAGAAGCTGATCCTGGAGAAGGACTTCGGCCGCTTCGCCCTGGTCGCGAACCTGGCCGGGGAGCAGAAGCCGTTCCACGGGAACCAGGGCCATCAATGGGAGATCGACGCCGGGGCGCGCTACGAGGTGGTGCCGCAGCTCCGGCTGGGCGCGGAGTTCTGGACCATCCAGGAGACCGCGGGCGGCGTCACCCAAGGCAGCTACTACCTCGGGCCCTCCTTCTCTGTCGCGACCAGCAAGCTCTGGGTGCAGCTCGGCGCCGGCTTCGGCATCGGCGAGTCGTCGGGTTCGACCTTCGTCCGCTCGGTGCTGGGGATCAACCTGTGAAGCGTCGCGCGGCAGCTTTCCTATTGCTGGTGGCGGCGGCGTGTAGCTCGGCGCCCTCGCGCCCGCTTTCGCAGGAGGAGCGCGTGTACCGCGCCAAGTGCACGTCCTGCCACCGCGCGTACGAGCCGGGCGAGCGGAACGACTGGCCCGCCGTCCTCGACCGCATGAACGCGGAGAAGAAGACGCACCTGAACGCAGACGAACGCGCGCAGATCCTGGCCTTCCTGCAGGGACCCGGCACGACCAGGTAGGCCCTTGAACGCTTACCCTCCGTTCGGATAAAATTTCACAGCCTGCGGCCTGAGCAGTTGATCCGGAGAGGGACTTGCCGAGAGCGCCGAGCCGGTTCGAGGTGGAGCACCTCCACCGCCTGATGATCCAGGCGTCGGCCGAGGCCTCGCGGCTCGAGGGGCGCCTGGGCGAGGCGCAAACGGCCGACACCCTCTGGCCGCTGTCGGAGGCGCTGCGCCAAGAAGGCCTGCTCCAGGAGGACCACCGCAAGCGGGCGGAGCTGCGCGGGGAGCGCGACCGCGCCCGCGCCCGGTACGAGCGGCTGCGGCAGGCTTGGCTGGCAGCGCAGCGCGACTGGGAGGCGGCGCAGCGACAGCACGTTTCGGGGCCGGGCGCCCAGCAGCACGAGGTGAAGAAGCCACCCGTCCCGGGCCTGCGCCCGCTATCGCAGCACGCGACCAGTCCCGTGATCGTTCGGCTGCCGCACCCGACGCCCCAGGAAAGGAAGGCGGCGCACTCCGGACCAGCAGCGTCGAAGCTGTCGCTGAATCGCCTCCTGGAACGCGGGCACCACCGCGCGGACGCGGCGGCCGCGCGGTTGGAGAAGACGCTCTCGCACCTCGCGACGGCCGAGCACCGCACGCTGACCGACCCGACGGCCGGAGAGCTGCGCGCGCATCTGGCGCGGATGGATTCTGTCCTCGCGCGCCTCAGCGGAAAGCGCGGCGACGAGCTTCGGAGCGGCGCCCGCGAGGTGAGCACGCTGCTTCACCGCATGAGCGCCATCGCGACCCGGGCCGGCAACTCGGCCCACGTCGCGCCGTTTCGCAAGCTGATGGAGGAGCGCAAGGGGCAGCTCCGGCGGCTCGCGCAGGAGTCCGGGGGCCAGCCGCGGCAAGCCGCCCTCTGGCCGCCGCCGCCCATGCGCGACCCGGGCCACCCGCTCCGCGAGCTGCGCGGGAGCGATCCCGGGCTGGATCGGCTGCTCCGCCAGTCGTCGCAGGCGCAGCTCGCGGCGGAGCTGTCGAAGCAGCCCCGGGCGGGTCTTCACTCGATTCCGGCGACGCGGGCACCGCAGGCCGCAAGCTTCGCGGCGGCGACCCTGGCCGGTTTCGGTGGCGCGCATCCCACCGGGCTGGCAGCCCTCACCGGAGGAGGCGGAGCGCTGGAGAACGAGATGCGGCAGCGCCGGCGCGAGGAGCCGCGCCAACCGGGCAGCATCCTCGCGGGTCTGCATCCGGCGCCGGAGGGCACGGCCCTGCGGGAGCTGGCCCGCAGGGCCGGGCTCAGGGAGAAGCAGCTCGCGACGCTCTCGGTGCGCAAGGGCCCGCCGCCTTCGCAGATCACGGGTGCCGCGCTGCTGGACGCAGTTCGTGAGCACCCGAAGGGACGTGCCTTCGCCGCGCATCTCGCGCCGGGAGGTCCGCTCCGCGCGCTCTGCGAGACGGCGCAGCGCGGCCACGGCCTCCCCATCGGCCAGGCGGCGCAGCACTATCTGGCGTCTCGTGGCAGCAGCCATCTCTGGAACGCGGTCGCCACCTTCAATACGCTGGCGAGGGCGGGGTACACCCCGCGCTTCAGCCTCGGGAGCTGGCTGAGGAAGAACGTGTCCGACCCGGCCTCCCATGCCCTGCGCTCGCTCCCGGGGACGGTGGGCCAGGGGGCGCTCGCGGCGGCGAGCCTGGCCACCGGCGCGCGAGAGGGAATCAGCAGCCTGGGCCAGCGTGCGCGCGGCGTCGTTCTGGACCTGGCGCGTGGCACCGGGCAGGCGGTGAGGCGGTCCGGGCGCAATCTCAGGGATTCGGCGAGTCTCGGCGCGCAGTCGACCTGGGGCCAGATCAGGCTCGGCAGCCACGCGCTCGCGCGGGTCGGAATGAGCGGGCTCCAGGCGGCGCAAACGGGAGCGAGCTGGCTGCATCACAAGGCAGGAGCCTGGGCGAAGCACGAGGCCCAAGGGGCCGCACACTGGCTAGGGGAAAGGGTCCACTCCGGGCTGGAGTGGGCACAGAAGACCGGGGTGGTCGGAGCGGTGGGCACCGGCTTGAGGAAGGGCCTGAGCTTCGTCAAGAGCGCCGCTGGGCAGACGCCGCTCGGGTCCGCCGTCAGGAAGGGCCTTGGCTTCGTGAAGTCCGGCAGCCTGGCCCGGGTCTGGAATTCAACCGGGCACCTCGCCGGGAAAGCGTGGGCTGGGATCAAGGCCGCCTCCGCGGCGACCTCGAGGTTCCTGCAGAGACCGGCCGGCCAGCTCCTGGTCACGGGGCTCTCGCTCGCTGCCAGCTTCATCCCCGGCGGGCTGGTGGTGAAGGCGATGATCGGCGCCGGGATCGGCGCCCTGCAAGCGATCAGCGACGGCAAGGACTGGAAGGCGGTTCTCGCCTCCGCCGCGGGTGGCGCCATCACGGGGGCGATTCCATTCCTCAAGGTCGGTCCGCTGGCGAAGCTCGGAGTCGGCGCGCTGCAAGGCGGGATCACCGCGCTCGCCTCCGGCGGATCGCTCAAGGACGCACTCAAGGGAGCCGGCGGCGGCGCGCTCGACGCTTTCGACCCGGGCGCGTTCCACGCATTGAAGAAGCTGAAGACCTTCACCGCGGCGGAGAAGCTGCTCAGGAGCAGGACGCTGCCGAAGCATGCCCCGCTGCGGAGCTTGGAGAAGGCGCTGTCCAACCCGCGTGCCCGCAGGGTGATCGGCGCGCTCGAGCGCGCCGGCAGCAAGGGAGTGAAGGGCGGCATCTGGGTGAGCGGGAAGGCGGCCAGGGCGCAACACGTCCTCGACAAGGCAGTGGGCGCCGGCGAGCAGGTGCATGGCGCGCTCTCGCAGGTGCATGATCTCGCGCCCGGGCTCGCGGAAGCGCTGGGCGACAATGCCGCAGGGCACTTCGTCGCCCGTGCCGGCGACTGGGCGGGGTCGAGCGACGACCGGCTGCAGAAAGCCCTCGGGTACGGCCACACGGCCTCCGGCGCGCTCTCCCGGTACCGCGGCTACCTGGACAAGGGCCTCGGCTACGCCGGGGTGAAGGACCCGGCGAAAGCCTACGAGAAGATGAGCGCACGCGCCGACCTGCGCGCAGGACGGAAGGGCGCGCTTGAGCACGTGGCGCAGCTCGAGCTCGAGGACCATCGCCGCAAGCACCCTGAGCTGCAGCTGGCCGAAGCCACCGGCATGCGCACGCGGCGGATCCACGGCGAAGAGCAGCTACTCGCCCGCAAGCGCCTGCGGAGGGAGGCAGGTGGTCTGGAGAAGGCGATCGAACGTGGCCGGGAGCTGATGACGAAGGGACGGCGCGTCGCGCAGGGCGCCCACGACAAGCTCGGCAACGTGCACGACGTCGTCGAAAAAGGGTTGGTGGGAGCCGGCAGGGTGCAGTCCGGTCTGGAGAAGGCCAGCGCGCTGGCGCGGCAAGGAGCCGGCATCTTCGGCGAGGACAGCGACATCGGCCAGAGCCTCATCCACGCCGCCGATCGAGCGGACCAGATTCACGACCATCTCGAGATCGGGATCGACGCCGCACAGAATTTCAACGAGAAGGTCGGCGCGACGCACGATCTCCTCGAGAAGATCCCAGGGATCGAGGAGAAGGGGGAGGAGGGCCCTGCGTACCTGGAAGGCGGGCGGAGGAAGAGGTCTCCGCACGGACCCGCCGAGCGGCAGGAACCGCAGGCTGCGCCTCCTCAGGAAACGGAAGAGCAGCGAGCCGCGCGCCTGCGACGGGCCTGGGAGAGGATCGGCTCCGTCTCCTCGCAGGTGCAGAGGTTCGAGCAGGAGTCCGCCAAAGCGCAGCTCCGGATCCAGGAGCTGCTCCGAGACGGAAAGGCCAACGAGGCGAGCACGGAGCTGATGGGCCTCGGGTCGCGGTGCGAGCAGATCGATCGCGCCATCCGCGAGGCCAAGACGCTCTCCAGAGGACACGAGAAGTACGAGAAGGAAGTCCGGTTCTACGAGGACTGGCACCGCCGGACCCGGGAGAAGCTGCACGTCAGGATCGCGGACACCCAGGGCCTGGGAGGCCAGGTCGCGATCTCCGGATTCGGGATCCAGGAGAAAGCGAAGTACCGGAAGGACAAGGCGGCCCATGAGTTCCTCACCGGCGGCGGGTCGCAGGACAAGCTGATCGACGAGGTGCTGCAGAAGCTGGCAGGCGCGGAGAAGGCGGCCGCGCCAAAAGAAAGGAAGGTGGCGGGAGTCGCCGAGCAAGTGAGCGAGATGCTCGGCGAGGATTCCCCGCTGGGCCAGCTGGCGCAGCAGCTCAGCGAGGGCGCGGGGAAGGAGCACGGCAAGCTGCACGAGGTGCTCGATGTCGGGGGCAAAGGGAAGAAGTTCCTCCACCGAGGACAAGAGGTCTTCGAGCGGGTGCTGGAGATCGCGGAGGGCCACCACGCGAAGGAGTTCGGGAAGGGCGCTGCCCATGAGGTCCGGGAAGCGCCGCACGAGGGCTGGGACCTCACCGCCCAGGAAGCCCAGGTTGCCTTCGAGTCCGTCAACAGGTTGCATGGGCTCCGGTCGCAGCCACATCGGGCAGATCGGGATGCGCCGCCACGAATCGAGACCGACGGTGAACCGACCCTGCCGGTCGTCGCCCATGGCGCTCGGACCCAACACGATCCCTTCTCGGATCTGCTCGAAGACATGTTTGGCGGAGGGGATGCGCGGATCCACGTGGACCGCGGTGGCGCGCGCCTCGACCTCGACGAGCCCGACCTGCAGGACGTCGATCCGGCGGCGATGGACACCTGGATCGGTTCTGGCGAGGCCGTCAAGTTGTTCTCGGAGGTGTTCGACGCCTTCATCCCGGCCGAAGCGGCGATCGTCGTGCACGCCGGCCACGGTGGAGCCCATGGGCAGGGGAAGGGCTCCGAGCCCGGAGAGCCGTCTCGCCGCCGGAAGCGCCGGCGCCGAAAGCAGCGCGGCGGCTTCTTCGCCAGGCTCTTCGACCAGCTGGAAGGGTTCGCCGACCGGATCGGCGGCTGGGCGAACAACGGATCGCGCTGGCTCGGCAAAGGGATGCACTTCGCCGAGCTGGGCATGCACGGGCTGTCGCAGATCGAGGGCGCGGCGGAGCGGGTCCAGGGCTTTGCGGGCAAGTCGGAAGGCTTTCTGGAGAGGATGGGACTGCACCGGCTGGCCGGCTACGCTGGGCGGATGGGAGCCGCCGCCGGTGGGGTGGACGAGGAGGCGAAGCTCCTCCACGGTGGCCTGAAGACCGCCGACCAGTGGATGGGAAGGGGCAAGAAAGCGACCGGCGAGGTCGAGGAGGGCGCCCACGCTGCGGGCAGCATCTTCCACCAGGCGGCGCAGGGCCGTTCAGGCGCGCTGGTCAACATCTTCAGGGCGTCCAGGAACGGGGACGGCATCGACGGGAAGATCTCCCCCGACCGCGTGCCGCTGGGGTCGGTGTTCGACGAACCGCGCAGGCTCGACGTGAGCACGCTCTCGAGAATGGGATCGTTCCTCGGCGGCGACTTCTCCGGCGTGCGAATCCACACCGGACCGGGCGCCGCGGAGGTGACGCGGCGATTCAACGCCGAGGCCGTCACGGTCAAGGACCACATCTTCTTCGCGCCGGGCCGCTTCAACCCCACGTCCGTCGAGGGCCAGAAGCTGATCGCGCACGAGCTGACGCACGTCCTGCAGAAAGGGCGGGCGAACCTCGACGTCCGCACCGCCGAGGGCGAGGCGCTCCATTCCGAGCACAGCTACGGCCAGGGACCGTCGATGGAGACCCTGAACCTGCGCCGCCCGGAGCCTGGTTTCCGGCTCGCCGCGGACGGCGAGGGGATGGGCGCTTCCTCCGGCATCCACACCGCGAAGCGCACCCGCAGCCGCGGCGACGACACTGGCAGCAAGGACACGCTCCCCGACGGCGAGGAGCTCCTGGAGCAAGTTTCCGGACGCGTCTATGAGCTCTTGATGGAGGAGCTGGAGCAGGGCTTCCAGTCGCGCTGACGTTTTCTTGCCCGGTCCCCGCCCCGGTGTAGCGTCGTCAGGACGTGCTGGCGAAGCTCTCACCGCGGAGGAAGCTGGTGTTCGGCGCGTTCGCCGCCTCGCTCTGCCTGGGCGCGATGTCGCTGGCCGATCCCAAGGGGTTGCGGCGCCTGGAGCGCCTGCGCGCGGACATCGACCGGCAGGAGCAGAAGAACCGGGAGCTGCGGGACCAGAACGCGCGCCTGGTCAAGACGGTGCGCGAGCTGTCGCCGCCGATCCAGCCCTCGGCCCTGGAGAGGACGGCCCGGGAGCAGCTCGGGTTCGTCAGGCAGGACGAATTGCTCTTCAAGTTCGAGTGACCGATGCCGCCGCGGACCGGCACAACGCGCAGGTGGGCGGCCCTCGCGGCGCTCCCCGCCGCGCTCGCCGGGCTGTGCGCGCTCCTGCTCCGCGGTGCGTTCGCCACGCCGCACCCCGTCCCCTGGGCATTGTTGATCGCGACGGCGATCGGCGCGGTCGCACGCTGGGGACTGGCCCGGCAGCGCAAGACCTGGCACGCGCTGGAGGACGGACTGCTCTGCGCCCTCTCGGTCCTGGCGCTTGCGCAGATCGCACCGCCCCTGCAGCCGCTCATGTACCTCCTCGCGGCGGGCTACGTGCTGGCGCTGCCGCTGAAGCTCGCGCTCCCCCTGCTCGGAGCGCTGCTTGCCCTCGACGCAGCGCTCACGCCGGAGTTGCCGCAGCTCCTGGCACACGCCTCGTTCACCGCGCTCTTTGCCGCGCTGTATCACGCGCTGCTCGGGGCCCGGCTCGCCGCGGCTCGGCGAGC
>Ga0209217_1000427_pt1 | contig 11502 bp, 11 predicted proteins | sample JacPinW_OM3H0_M2_FD_187957 | JGI IMG/M metagenome (GOLD analysis project Ga0209217, IMG submission 187957) | Forest soil microbial communities from Algoma, Ontario, Canada - Jack Pine, Ontario site 1_JW_OM3H0_M2 (SPAdes) (version 2) | ecosystem: Environmental > Terrestrial > Soil > Boreal...
GGTCCGGGTCGCCGGTGCCGAAGAGGACGACATCGACCCCCGGCTCGTGCCGCGCGAAACGGTAGGCGGCCTCGGTGATGTTGCTGGCGCCCGCCTCGTGCAGCAGGAAGCCGAGCGGGTTGCGGGAATCGGCGAGCCAGCGCGGCAATTCGCGGCGCGCGGTCAACTCGCGCAACGCTGCGGCGAGGCGCTCGGGGCGCGAGAAGATGTTGCGCACCGCGAACATCACGAGGGTGCCGACCCGGTTGGCGATGGTCCGCGGGAAGACTTTGGCGCGGGCGTTCTGGTGCATCATGTGGAAGGCGACCATCACCACGTCCCACACCTCGTCCTCGACGGCGCGCTGCAGCATATCGTGCTCGGGGTCGTCCGAGGCGGTCTCGGTGACGCCGAGATGGCGGAGCTTGCCCTTTGCCTGCTCCTGCAAGAGGGCGGGGGCGATCACCTCGCGCGCCTCGGCATAGGCCTCGGGCGCGACACCGTGCAGCTGGAAGATGTCGACGTAGTCGGTATCGAGCCAGCGCAGTGATTGGTCGAGGCTCGCGACAGCCCGCTCGGCAGCGCGCCGGCCCTCGCTATGCGGGATCCAGGCCTTGGTGGCGACGACGACGCTCTCACGCGGAATGCTTTTGATCGCCTCGCCGACGACCGCCTCGGTGCCGTAGACCGCGGCGGTGTCGAGGAGATTGACGCCCAGGTCCAAGGCCTGACGGATAAGGGCGACGGCTTCGGCCGTGCTCTTGCCGGTGCCGAGCCCGAGCCGGCTGAAGCCGCCGCAGCCAAGGCCGGCGATACTGACCTTGAGACCGGTCCGGCCGAGGTTCACGTAATCCATGACCCCTCCCGCTTGATCGGGGACATCAGGCGCGCGGGCGCCGCGACAAATGGGGAGCGTCCAACCCGACCCCGACCAGATGGCCGAAGAGGCTCGCGAGCCGGGCGCGGTCCGCCTCGGGCAAAGGCGGGGCGAGCAATGAGGCGAGGTTGGTGCGCAGATGCTCTGGATCGCCGGTGCCGAAGAGGACGACATCGACCCCGGGCTCGTGGCGGACAAAGCGATAGGCCGCATCGATGACGCTCTCGGCGGCTCCCTCATGGATCAGGAAGGAGAGCGGATCCTCGGTCCCGGCTAGCCATTGCGGCACCTCGCCCTCGGCCGCGAGCTCCCGCATCGTCGCCGCCAGCTGTCCCGGGCGGGAGAAGATGTTGCGCACCGCGAACATCAGCAATGTCCCGACATGATGCTCGCGGGTCAGCGGGAAGACGGCGTCGCGCCCGTTCTGGTGCATCATGTGAAAGCCGACCATCGCGACGTCCCACGCGCCGTCGGCGACCGCGCGCCGCAGCATCCGGTGCTCGGGATCGTGGGGTGCGGTCTCGGTGATGCCGAGGTGACGGAACTTGCCCTTGGCCTTCTCCTTCAGCAGAGCCGGAGCGATGACATTGCGCGCGTGGTCGTAGGCGGCCGGGGCGACGCCGTGCAGCTGGTAGATGTCGATGTAATCGGTAGCGAGCTGGCGCAGCGAGTTGTCGAGCGAGGCGACCGTACTTTCAGCGCTCGAGTTCGGGTTGCTGACGTTGAACGGCGCCTTGGTGGCGATCACGACCTTCTCGCGCGCGACCGTCTTCAGCGCCTTACCGAGCACCGCTTCGGTGCCGTAGGCGGCCGCGGTGTCGAACAGATTGACGCCGAGATCGAGCGCCTCGTGGATCAGAGCGACGGCCTCGGCCTCGCTTTTGCCCCTTCCGAGCCCGAGCCGGCTGAACCCGCCGCACCCCAGCCCGGCGACACTCACCCGCAGTCCGGTTCGGCCAAGCGTTACGTATTCCACGCTATAGCCCGCTCACGAAACGCAATGATCGTCTCCTCTGGCGGTCCCGCCGCGGTGCGGGGCACAGGTTTCTGAAGGTGCCGGTCGGCGCGACGGCATGTCAAGCCGCGGTGTACCGCGCTGAGCCGGACAGCTGGGCCTTGGGGCTATGTATCTGCGTAGGCGATGCAGCGCGAATGTCATGGCTACGACGGGCTTGACGACAATCGCGCTGGAGCCGACGAGAGTCGTATAATTCCGGCGAAACTCTGCATCGAGCCCGGTGCATCGATCTCCAGTGTTTCCGGCTAGCCGTCCGCCGCGACTTTTCCTCGGCACTTGATGGGTGGTCCGAGCCAGATGAACCCTTTTGACCCACCCGACTCGTCCGCCCCACCGATCAGACCCTCTGTTGCGGCCGACACGAAATGGATCATAGATTTTCTGCGCGAGCGATGGGGGGCCTCCACGATCGTCGTGCACGGCGAAGTCATCGACGCCGCTCGACTGCAAGCGCTGATCGCCGAGCCCCTGAGCGGCCTCGCCACCTATCGGCGGATCGGCGGCGACGCTGAACTGGTGACCCTCGACGCCACACCGCCCGGCCGAGGGACAGGGACCGCCCTGATTGAAACGCTGACGAGGAGGCTTCGCGGCGAAGGCTGCGCGCGGCTGTGGCTGACGATGACCAACGGCAATCTCTCGGGGCTGCGATTTTATCTGCGCCGCGGCTTCCGGCTTATCGCGGTGCGGCCGGGTGCGGTCGACAGAGCCCGCGAGCTCAAGCCGTCGATCCCATTGCTCGGCGAGCATGGCATCCCGATCCATGACGAGCTCGATCTCTGCTGCGTTCTCGACCCCGACATGCGGGGGCTCCCCGCTCCGGCGCCGTGGGGGAGCCGCGCCGCGATCCGCTTGTCGCGGCAAGGCAGCCCCATGCGGAAGAGCTGCGCTTCACGGCCCGATCCGCAGTGCGGCGGCAGTCGAGGCGTTTGCGACGGTGCCGTGCGAACATTTCCTCGGGCGCGGCCCTTTGCTGGCTGCCGAGAACGGCTGCCTTTTGGTCCCGCTGACCAATGCGGAAATGCGGGCAGCTTCCTGCTGATCACCCGGCAAGCCGGCGGGACGCAGCGGTATCCGGCTCGGTGTATCCATCATGTCGGAATCATCCCATGCGGCGGCGGTCGTGATCCCGAGGCAGCCGCACGCCTCAAGGACGCCTTGGCAGGGGCCGCCTTCACCGGCATTAGGTCATTGCGCCGGGCGCCCGAAGAGCCGGATTCATCCTCCTGGCTCGCCGGCGACCGCTGGTGGCTGTCGAGCGCGCCGGTTCCCGTTTCCTCTTAGGATTTCAGCAATTGCGTTGCTGCATTATGAGCAGCGTCTACTGCGGCGGAGCCAAGGGACGCTGGTCGTTACCACAGAGAATGTCGCGGGTCGCCGCGTGGTCGAGATCAAGGGACAGTGCTTCGGTGCCGTCGTCCGCAGCCGTGGGCTCGGCGGCCGTGGCCGGCGTTAGTAGTTGCGAACTTCACGACCATATAATCGCCTAATTGGCATCGCATAACCCAGGCTGATCGCGGTGACCGCTGGGGCCTCGTGGCGGTGACGAGGCGCAAATGGTCGTGGGGGACAGTCGGGGGCCCTGCAACCTTAAGAGGAGCTTCCGCTGCAGATCCGCTGCAGGTGCAGCGGGGCCGTCACATATCAAACAACCATACATAGCAGAGTCCTCGAATGGCCATCCCGGCTACCGCTATTCGTCATAGCCCGACGTGAGCCGCGGATCGGGTTCGGGAACACTGGCACGGTGTGGCCAAGAATGCGAAATTGGGTCAGACTGGCCGGCAGAAGCGACCGGAGGACGATCATGATCACGAAATTCACCACAGTGTATGCGGGCCACGTCGATCTTCCCGACCGGGGGCAGAACGCCACTCCGGCCAACGAGCGGCGTTATTCGAACGAGCATCTGGCGAGCGTGTTCCAGAAGACCGAGGCCATCGCCAAGAAGATGGACGCGCTCGGCTTCGACACCTTGTGGCTCGCGGAGCACCATTTCCAGCATGAAGGCTACGAGTGCATCCCCAACGACCTGATGCTGGCGGTGCATCTTGCCCATGTGACCAAACACCTAAAGATCGGCTGTGCCTTCAATATCGCGCCGATGTGGCATCCGTTGCGCCTGGCGGAGGACTTCGCGACCGCCGACATCCTGACCGGTGGCCGGACGATCTTCGGCGTCGGCCGCGGCTATCACACGCGCGAGGTGGAGACCTTCGGCGCTCCGATGCTGAACCAAGAGGCCAATCGCGAGCTGTTTGAGGAGCAGGTCGAGATCATCTTCAAGGCGTTCAACAATGAATCATTTTCCTATCGCGGCAAGCACTACACTCTGCCGCCGGAGGTCCCTTATCGCGGCTACGCTCTCAAAGAGCTCACCCTGGTGCCGCGGCCGATCCATCTTCCGGTCGAGACCTGGCAGCCGATCGTCAGCGCCAATCCGCGCGGCCTCGATTTCATGGTGAAGCACGGCATCAAGGGCGCTGTCGGCGGTGGCGCGGCGACGATGCAGGCGGGGCCGATTACCGGCTACCGCGAGGCCGCAGCCCGGGCGGGCAAGGAGCTCGCACTCGGTGAGGACCTTCAGCTCGGCCTGCATTTCCATCTGGCCAAGACCCGTGAACAGGCGATCCGCGAGATCACGCCGATCTACGAAGAGCACGTGAAGATGTTTGCGCCACTGGGCTTTGTGCCCGGCTTGACGCCGGATCAGATTGCAGCAGTCGCCCGCCGCGGCGGCTGGGCGGCAGCTGGCGTCCCGACAGTCGAGCATTTCATGGAAGCGGGCTCCTGGTTCGCCGGCACGCCGGGACAGCTCGTCGACCGGCTCAAGGGCTTCGAGGAGCGCTACCCCGGCATGCAGCACATCAGCCTCAGCAACCCGATCGGCACGCCGGAGGCGATCATGCTCGAGCAGTTCCAGTGGCTTGCCGAAGAGGTCATGCCGGCATTCAACCTACCCCGCCGATAGGAGCCGGACAGGACCGGTGGGAAGAGTTTCGGCTGGTCCGGCGTGAAACTCTTTCCTTCGGATACCCTATGTGATAGCGCGGTCCCATATTCAGGCATCCGGTCAGGACAGCCGATGGAGGCCTCGGGATGCAGAGCCAGAACCGGTTTTTCGATGATCTCGCGCGCGTCGCCGCGGGTGCTTTGGGCACCCTGTCGGGGGTCAAGACCGAGGTAGAAGCGCGGTTGCGCGATCAGCTCGAAAGGGTGCTCGCGGGCATGGATCTCGTTAGCCGCGACGAATTCGAAGCTGTCAAAGCAATGGCCGCCAAGGCCCGATCCGAACAGGAAAATCTGATTAATCGAGTGGCCGATCTCGAATCCAGGCTGGCCGCCCTGTCTGCCGGGCAGGCGGAGGGATGCGCCAATGGTGAAGGCTCGCGCGGCAGCGCGGCCTAGTGTTTTTCGACGGCGCGATCAAGTACGCCAAATATTAACTTCTTGTACGTTGTCAGCTTCGGTTTTAGGCCTTACACGCTTTCGCCAGGGCATTAATGGCTCGGAACGATTGCCGTCCGAAGTTTATGCCCTGTCGAGCCGCTCGAGGAGCGCGCGATGACTTCTGTTTCGATCGCCGAACCGACGCCATTCTCGGGAAATCCCATCGACCTCGTCGAAGAGATTGTCATCGCCAATGACTGGGCGCATGACCGGGCCAGCGAGGAGGAGTTGGTTGTCGAGATTTCCGGTCGCTGGTGCGACTATCGACTTTATTTCGTGTGGCAGGAGGAGATCTGTGCGATGCACTTCTCCTGTGGGTTTGACATGAAGATCCCAAAGGGTCGCCGGGGTGCTGTCTACGAGCTCTTGGCGCTGGCCAACGAGAAACTTTGGCTCGGGCATTTTGATCTTTCGGCGGAGGACAACTCGCCGGCCTTCCGACACGCGGTGCTGTTGCGCGGCATCTCAGCAGCGAGCGCCGAACAGGTCGAGGATCTGGTGGATATCGCCTTATCGGAATGCGAGCGCTTCTATCCGGCATTTCAGTTCGTCGTGTGGGGCGGCAAGGCGCCCCTGCAAGCGATCGCGGAGGCGATGATCGATCCGGTCGGAGAAGCCTGAGCAGCGGCGGCGCGTATGGCTGGCAGCGAAGGAGCATGCGGCGGCCTCATCCTTGTCGGCTGCGGCAAGATGGGGACGGCGATGCTCCGCGGCTGGATCGCGAACGGCGCGGCCTCCCGCTTTCTCGTCGTCGAGCCAGAGGGGACACCGCCTGACTTTGCTTCGGGTCCGCCCGTGGAATGGCACAGGGCGGCCGACACCCTGCCGGGCGAATTGGTCCCTGATGCGGTGGTCTTCGCGGTCAAGCCGCAGGTCGTCGACGCGGTATTGCCTCTCTACCGGCGCTGGGTACGCCCGGAAACGGTATTCGTTTCGATCGTAGCGGGCAAAACCTTGACCGGTTTCGCCCGCCTTCTCGGTGCTGCAGCACTGGTCCGCACGATGCCCAACACGCCGGCCGCAATCGGACGCGCGATCACCGTCGCCTGCGCCAGCCCCCTGGTGAGCCAGGCGCAGCGGCGGCTCTGCGATCGGCTGCTTGCCGCGATCGGCGAGAGCGCTTGGGTCGAGGAGGAGGAGCTGCTCGACGCCGTGACGGCGGTTTCCGGTAGTGGACCGGCTTATGTATTTCTGCTGATCGAAGCGCTGGCGCGGGCGGGCGAGGCAGAGGGGCTGCCCCCTGACCTCGCCTTGCGGCTGGCCCGCAGCACTGTGGCGGGCGCGGGCGAGCTCGCCCGCGTTTCAGAGGAGCACCCAGCGACCCTGCGCCAGAACGTAACGAGTCCGGGCGGCACGACACGAGCGGCGCTCGACGTGCTGATGGCCGCCGAGGGTCTCGAGCAGCTGATCCGGCGCGCTGTCACAGCGGCCGCGGCACGGTCGCGCGAACTCGCAAGCTGAGAGAGAACGGCGATGGCGAGATCAGCTGCCCCAGGAGGGCGCCGCCGCAGCCCGAGGGCAGCCCCGAAGAGCGACGCCGACAGGATCATCGAGGCAGCGCTCGCGCTAGTGGCGACCGACGGATGGCGGGATTTATCGCTTCCCGCCGTGGCTGCCGCCGCTGAGCTGCCGATCGGACAAATCTACCGCCTCTTCGGGTCGAAGCAGGCGATCCTGTGCGGGCTCTATCGGCGGATCGATGAGGTGGTGCTCGCCGACTCCCCCCAGGCCGAGGCAGGGGAACACGCGCGTGATCGCTTGTTCGATTTGCTTATGCGTCGATTCGACGCACTTGGGCCATACAAACCTGCGATCGAAGTGCTGCGCCGCGAGCTGGTTGCCGATCCGCTGACGGCAATGTGCGCCGGCGCATCGTTGATGCGCTCGATGCGCTGGATGCTGGCAGCTGCCGACATCGCTACCGGCGGGATGCGCGGAGCGGTCGCGGTAAAGCTCACCGCAGCAGCGTATCTCTCGACAATGGGGGTCTGGCGAGGCGACGACTCGCCGGATCTCGGGCGCACGATGGCCGTGTTGGACGCACGTCTGCGGCGGATCGAGCGGTGGCTTGCGCCGCTACATCGTCCGCGGGGCAATGGAGAGCCGCTCCCCGCCTGATTTTGCTGCGCTGCAAAAGAGGGCTTGACTGAACGGGGAGGGGGCCGATATAGCTATTATTGTGCAGTGCACAATGAATGAACCCCCCCTGAACCGGAACCGACCTATGGCTGACGCACAGACCCGCCCAAGCTTTTTCGATTTTGACGTGGTCAAAATGATGGGAGATTTTCGCTTTCGACCGTTTGATGTCGAGGCAATGATGGCCTGCCAGCGCCGCAACATCGAGGCGCTGAGCCAGGCCAATCAGCTCGCCGTGGAAGCCGTACAGGCAGTGGCGCGGCGTCAGATCGAGATCGCCCGTCAGAGCCTGGAAGACATGTCGGCACTGCTGCGCGACCTCACACAGCCGGTCTCGCCCGAGGACCGTATCGCCAAGAACACCGAATACGCGAAGCAGATGTTGGAAAAGAGCGTAAGCAACGGCCGCGAGATTGCGCTGTTGGCAACCAAAGCCGGCACCGAGGCGGCTGACGTCCTGCGCAAACGCGCCTGCGAGGGGCTCGACGAGCTCCGTGAATTCGCGAAGCACCAGAACTCACATTAAACGTCATTCCTCCCGCGACGCGGAATCGTCAACGCGGAAGGTGGACGCGAGCGCGCAGGCCACCCTGGGGTGAGCTCTCTAGAGTGATCTCGCCGCCGTGGCTGCGCGCCACGTCGCGGGCGATAGTGAGGCCGAGGCCGACGCCCCCGGTCGACGGGTTCCGCGAAGGATCAAGTCGAACAAATGCGCGAAATGCGCGATCCCGGTCCGAGGGCCGGATCCCGGGTCCGTCGTCATCGACCAGGATGTCGATACCATCGGTGATCGCTACGCCAGTCAGCCAGACGTGGTTGCTATGGCGGCACGCGTTGCCGATCAGATTGCCGAGGCATCGTCGCAGCGCGTTCGGTCGCACCGGCATCACGTATTCGGGCGGAACGGAAAGCGACAACGACGCTCCCTCGCGTCGAACCGCGGCGGCCACGTCCTCGAGCAGCAGCGAGACGTCGGTTTCGACTGGCGTCTCGGTTCCCTCGCCGCGCGCGAAGTCGAGATAGTCATGAATCATCCGCTCCATCTCGACGACATCAGATTTTAGTTCCTCGGCCGCGGGATCATCGCGAAGCAATTCAAGGGCGAGCTTCATCCGCGTCAGCGGGGTGCGCAGATCATGCGATACTCCAGCCAGCATCTGTGTGCGCTGACGTATTTGCCGCTGAATCCGGTCGCGCATTTTGATGAACGCGATTGCCGCCTGGCGAACCTCGACGGCGCCTTCGACCTTGAAGAACGGTACTTCGTGGCCCTTGCCGAACCCGTCGGCGGCGGCCGCCAAGCGGCGCAACGATTTCACCTGATTGCGCAGGAAAATTGTGGCCACCGCCAACAGCACCAGAGACGACCCGACCATCCACATGACGAAAATGTAAGTGGTCGAGCTGTGCAGCCGGTTGCGCGGCACGTCGACGGTCAGAACGCCATCGCGAAGCTGCACCTTGATCTCGATGCCGCGCGGGTCGCCAAGGGCATCGAGACGGTACGGCAGGTTCACCCGTCCCTGCATCGCCTGGACCAGCTGTTCTTCGATAAGTGTACCGCCCGATGTCGGCGACACGGGCAATGTTTCACCGCGGCTAAAGGTGACATCCAGGTCGGCAACCGCCGCGTTTCCCAGAAGCTGCGCGATGGCCGGATCCGAGTGTGCAGGTTGAATCGCCTCGATCAACAGGGCGATGTCGCCGGCGACCCCGGTCGAAAGCCGCCACGAGACCGCGGCCCAGTGACGATCATAAAAAATCCAGGTCGCGATCGCCTGCAACATAACGAGCGGCATGATGACGATCAGCAGCGAACGGCCGAACATTGTGCGCGGCAGCAGCCGCTTTATTAGCCCTCGCGGCTGAATTTCGAGCTCGGGTTCGAACCCGGGCTCGACATCGAGCTGATCGACGCTGGGCTCAACCTCGCGTGCACTCACCACGTTGTCCGATCCTCTCAGTCGGGCTTGAGGGCATATCCCGTACCGCGAACAGTCTGCAAATAGCGCGGAAAGCGCGGGTCGCGCTCGATCTTGCGACGGAGCCGCGTTATTTGCACGTCGACGTTACGCATATTACCGCTGAACTGCGCCGAGCGTGACAGCTCCTCACGTGACACGGCCTCTCCAGCTCCCTGCGCCAGAGCGGTAAGCAGCGTCGTTTCAGCCGCTGTCAGATGCACGATGTCGCCGCCGCGAAACAGCTGGCCGCGAACCACATCGAAGCGGCAACCGCCCAGCCGAATCTCGCGTGGTACCGGATCTGCCTCGGGTCGACGCTGCAGAATGTTGCGGATCCGCAAGACCAGCTCGCGTGGCTCGAAAGGCTTTGAGAGATAGTCGTCGGCACCCGCCTCTAGCCCGTTGACGCGATCTTCCGGCTCACCCATCGCGGTCAACAGCAGGATCGGCACGCGGCCTTCGCGGCACAAGACGCGCGTCAGGTCGAGCCCATTCTCGCCCGGCATCATCACATCGAGGACGACCAGATCAAAGGCGAAGCTCGCCAGCTGCGCGCGGGCCACGCTGGCGTCGCCGGCGATCGTTACCCGGAAACCGTTATCCGTAAGATATCTGCGCAACAGCCCCGCAAGGCGGGTATCGTCATCAACGACCAGCAGATGGGGCTCGCGACGATCGGGCTCTGGATCACTCATCACGCAAGCATAGTCCGAAGCGCCGCCGATCGCGCTCGTCGGCGATGATCCCAAGCAGCACGTCACGGAAACCCTCCACCGCCTGCGCCCCGGCTTGAGCATAGGCATCGGCGACGCGAGCACGCTGCGGCTCCGACAACTGGCGTTCGAGCTCGCGGCCCTTGAGGGTCAGGTCGAGCAGCCGTTGCCTCCGGTCTCGGGGCCCCGGGTGTTGGATGATGAACCCTTGCTGCACGAGCTGGCCGAGCACGCGACTCAAGCTCTGCTTGGTGATTCTCAGAATGTCGAGCAGCTCCCCGACCGTCATCTGCGGATGGCACCCGACAAAATGGATGACACGGTGATGGGCCCGCCCGAAACCATATTGCGCGAGGATCGCATCGGGCTCGGCGGTGAAATCGCGATAGGCGAAGAACAGCAGCTCGATGCCCTGCCGGACCTCATCCTCTACCGGAGAGAACGGGAGTGCGACCGATTTTATGTCAGCCATATTGACATAACTCGCAACCTCGGATATCGAAAAGTTGTTCTCTGCGGTGTAAGGTCAGCGGCTCGGCGGAGCCGACCAAGAACCGACAGTGTTGCGGTGAGGAAGACGCCATGTCCATGATCCCCTTCGACGACCGTGACGGCTTTATCTGGTATGACGGCCGCCTTGTTCCCTGGCGCGAGGCCAAGCTGCATGTGCTGAGCCATGGGCTGCATTATGCGAGCTGCGTCTTCGAAGGCGAGCGGGTCTATAACGGCAAGGTCTTCCACCTCGAGGACCACAATGAGCGGCTGCGCAATTCGGCACGGATCCTCGGCTTTGAAGTGCCGGCCAGCATGGATGATCTGGCGCTCGCGACCCGGGAGCTGATCTCGGCAAACAACATCGTCGACGGGTATATCCGCCCGATCGCGTGGCGCGGCGCCGAACAGATGGGCGTATCGGCCCAGGCGACCAAAATCCACCTGGCTCTCGCCGCCTGGGACTGGCCAGCCTATTTTTCACCGGAGGCGCGCGCCAGAGGCATCCGGATGAAGTGGGCGAATTGGGCGCGTCCCGCACCTCACACAGCACCCACCGAGGCGAAGGCGGCCGGGCTCTACATGATCTGCACGCTCTCCAAGCACATGGCCGAGGCCGAGGGGTTCGATGACGCGCTGATGCTCGACTGGCGCGGGCGGCTCGCCGAGGGCACCGGCGCCAACATCTTCCTGGTCATCAACGGGGAATTGCACACCCCCACACCGGACTGCTTTCTCAACGGGATAACCCGCAAGACGGTCATCGCCCTGGCGCGCAAACGCGGCATCAAGGTGGTGGAGCGGGCGATCATGCCGGCGGAGCTCGCCAAAGCCGACGAGGTTTTTCTGACCGGCTCGGCGGCCGAAGTG
>Ga0209217_1000428_pt1 | contig 11496 bp, 8 predicted proteins | sample JacPinW_OM3H0_M2_FD_187957 | JGI IMG/M metagenome (GOLD analysis project Ga0209217, IMG submission 187957) | Forest soil microbial communities from Algoma, Ontario, Canada - Jack Pine, Ontario site 1_JW_OM3H0_M2 (SPAdes) (version 2) | ecosystem: Environmental > Terrestrial > Soil > Boreal...
TACAGCAGGCCATGACGAGGATGGCCTCGATCCGGCGCGCGCGAGCGCGACGCAGACGGGAGGTGAGCGCCTTGATGCCGAGGGCGGCCAGGATCCCGATCGGCACATAGAGCGCATCGAGGAGCCGGCGCTGGATGTTCGCGAGGTTGGGCAGGTAGAGCAGCGCGATCACCAGTGGTGGCCAGACGAGCAGTAGCGCCAGGCCACGGTCGCGACGCCGCCAGGCGATCACCATCCCGAGAATGGCGGCCAGCAGCGGCAAACCCAGGCTGACCGCGAGGCTGGCCGGGCCCGGGGCTTGGTGCCGCCATTGGCGGGCCCACTCGGCGATCGTCGGATCGCGGAAGAGGATCCAGGCGTTATACGCCAGCAGCGGAGTGGTGGCGAGGAACGGCAGCCCCTGAAACGCCACCGACCGGATCGTGGGCCGGTCGCCCCAGCTGACGAGCACGGCCTGGTACGCGATCCAGATGAGGCCGAGGACCGGGACCATCTGCGGATGGATCGCGGTGAGCGCGAGCAGCGCCGCGGCGGTGAGCGCCACCGGACGCCAGGCGGGCTCTCCGGCGATGCGGAGCAAGCCTAGCAGGGCCGCGATGATCAGCGCGGTCGCCCAGGCGAAATGGGGGATCGCGAGGATCGAGTACCAGCCGCTGATCTCCGGAAGGTGGAGGTCGAGCGCCTCAACCCTGCTGCCCAGGATTGGAGGATTGCCCAGGGCCTGGGCCAGAAAGCCGGCGCCCGAGCCCAGGATCACGAGCACCAGCGCTAACCTGCGGAGCTCGGGTGGCAACACCCGCCGGCAGAACTGGTCGGCGGCGATCACGAGCGCGACCGCCCCCGAGATGCGGGCGAGGTGATAGGCGGCGATCAGTGGCAGGTGAAGCAGGGCGGCCAGGTGACCGAACAGCAGGTAGAAGGAAAAAAGGAAGACCCCGCCGTGCGGCTCGCTGGTATAGGGATCGTTCCAGAGCCACGAGCCGTCCGCGCCCTGGCGCATCTTCGCCAGGTAGGTGGTGGCATCGTCGGCGATGAAGAAGAAACCGGCGAAGTGGTGCCCCGGTGGCGTCCAGAGGTAGGCGAGGAGATAGGGGAGGAGAGAGATGATCGCCACGATGGCGGCGAACACCAGCGCGAATCGCGGCCACTGACGTGGCCTTGGCGTGGGCGCCGTCGCCGGTTGCCTTAGCGGGAGCGCAGCAGCCATGGTGCAAGCAGAAAGAGGGCGAGGGTCCCAAAGAACATCGCGTTGGCAACCAAAAAGACCGCCGGGTCAGACGTCTGGGCCGCGCGAAACCCTGGCTGATTGAAGGCCGGACCGACCGGCCACCGTGAGACAACGCTGAACAGCAGGAGCAGCGCGCCGAGCGCAATCGTCGATGCCATAGGCCACCCCCGCTCGTCGATGGCGATGACGCTGAACCAGATGATCGGCAGCAGGATCACCAGATGATGCGGCCAGGTGACCGACGAGGCGAGCGGCAGCAAGGGGAGGAAGGCGGCCGCGCGGAGCAGCGCGGGCTGATGGCGGGTCCTCAAGAACCAGAGACCGATGAAGGCGATGATCAGAACGGCCGGCAGGAGCGAGACCCGCGGCACAACGGTCCAGGGTTGTGTGTAGGGATTCACGGTCGCGACGCGGGCGATGATGCCCTGCAGTGATTGATTGGCATAGACGGCCGTGCCTTGTGCCAGCGTCGGCAGGACCTGTCGAAAAAAAATCAGGGTGTCGTCAAAGCGCCACAGCGCGGCGGCGGCCGTGACGGCGGCAAAGGCGCCGAGCAACCAGGCGGCCTCGCGAATGCGGCGGTCGAGGAGCAGCCAGACGAGAAGGATCAGCGGGGTCAGCTTCAGCGCGGCCGCGATCCCGAGCGCGGCGCCGAACTTCGGCTTGCCCTGCACGATGCCGGCGATGCCTGCCGTCACCAACAGGAGAATCAGGAGGTTGGCCTGGCCCTGCACGGCATCGATCCAGAGCGGATAGAAGGTTGCGGTCGCGCAGAGGATCACTGTCACGGCCCATGCGGACGGGCGGAGCCAGCGGAGCGTCATGATCACGGCCGCGGCAAGCGCCACCTGCCCAATCAAGAGCCAGACAACGTTGGCGACCGCATCGGGAAGCTGCGCAAGCGGCGCCACGAGGAGGGCAAAGACCGGCGGATAGATGTAGGCGGGGCGCAAGGCCGGGTCGGGGAAGGGATGGTGGAGGAACGGGGCATAGAGCGGCTGCCCATGCCAGACAGCCCGGCCCGCCGCCAGGTACGCGTCGAGGTCCTGGTGATACAGCCCGCCCTGGACCAGCACTAGGACATAGAGGGCCAGCGCCGAGCCGGCCAGCCCGGCCTGGGCGACAAAGGTCGGTCGAACCTTCCGGACGGCCGGGGCGACCGTGCCGGCCGGAGCCGCGAAGGGTGGCGTCGACACTGCCCAGCTATAACGAGCGGGAGAAGGGGTTCCTCACACCCGGCGTTACACCGTCGTCATGGCTGGCGCCCCCTCGCCGGCCGGTGGATTTCGGGCGTCACTGACCCGGGCCGCCGCCCGGCTGACCACCCCCGTTGGGTACCTTGGCGTCCTTGGCGGACTGCAGGTCGCGTTGCTCTGGGTGCTTCGCGAGCGCTATGGGGTCTGGCTCGCGCTGGCCGCCACCGCAGTCCTGTTCGCTCTGCTCCTCCTGCTGCGCGCAACTCCGCGTCACTGGGCCCTCAAGCTGTGGGGCGCCTCGCTGCTGGGCGCGCTGACCGCCCTCGGTCCGACCCTGATCGCCGTCGTGCAGCGCCCGCGCATCGGCTTGACGATGGAGCACGACGGACTGCTCCAGCTGGAGTCCGCCGTCGACCGCGTGCTCAAGGGCCAGCCGATCTACGGCGTGGACTGGTCGAACACCCCGATGGCCGCCTTCGGCTGGGACCTGACACCTGGGCCCAACCCCGCCCTGCACCACATGGCTTACTACCCGCTCACCGTCCTCGTCGGGATCCCGTTCCGTCTCGTCACCGATGCACTCGGGCAGCCCTTCGACTATCGCCTGGTGTTGATGGCCTTCGCCGCCCTCGGACTGATCGCGATCGTCGCGCTCCCCATCAGTCTCGAGCGCCGCTTCCTGCTGATCACGGTCATTTACGCGAGCCCCTTGATCACGCTCTACCTGTGGTCGGGCCGCACCGACATCCAGTTCCTCGCGGTCGTGTTCGTGACGCTCACCTTGCTCTCGCGCGGCCATCCCACGCTCGCCGCCGGCGCGCTCGGCGTGGCCGTCGCCTTGAAGCCCTTCGCCCTGGTGGCGGTGCCATTTCTGCTCCTGGTGCTCTTCATCCGGTGGCGGGCCGACCGCTCCCGCCGCGACGCGATCGCCAGCCTGGCCGCGCTGGCGCTGGTGCCGGCCGCGACCATCCTGCCGTTTTTTCTCGCCGATCCCCGCGCGTTCTGGACGGACGTCGTGCTCTATACGAGTGGTGGCGTCGCGGACGCCTATCCCATCGCCGGCTACGGATTCGGCGATTTGCTCTACACCCTCCACGTCATCACCCGGCGGACCGACCACTTTCCTTTTCTAATCTTCCAACTGGCGGCCGTCCTACCGGTCCTATGGCTGACTGCACGGGCCTTCCTCCGACGCCCGACGATGGGGCGCTGGGTGGCCGGCTATGCCTGCGTGCTGTTCGCCCTCACGTTCTTCGCCAGGTTTTTCAATGACAACTACGCCGCCGTCGTCATCACGCTCTTCCTCTGTGTCCTCCCGCTCGGTGACATGAGCCTCGCCCCCACGCCGGCCGTCGAGGCCGAGCGGCTTGCCGCCTGATGGCGCTTGCCCGCCGGCAATGGGAGGCGGTACCTGCTGCGCCGCGGCCGCGCGTGGTGCCGTCCGGGTCGCGCTGGCTCGCCGTCTTCGCGGCATTGATCGGCCTGCTCACGGTGCCGCCGATCCTGCTCGCCGCCCTGCGCACGCCATCGGGCAGCGTGTTCCCGGGCTATGTGGTGATCGCGCGAGACGCCTATGTGTACCAGTCGATGTGGCGGGCCGGCTGGCACGGTGCCTGGCTCTTCCATCCCGCGTACACCGCCGAGCTCTTGCCGGGCATCCTGCTCTATCCCTGGTACCTGTGGCCCGCCCATCTCGTTGGCTGGGCTTCGGGACCCTGGCTCTATCACCTGGCGCGAGTGCTGGCCGCCGCGGCTCTGCTCGTCGCCATCCACCTGCTGACCCGGGAACTGTTCCGGCCGCAGCTCCTGCGGCGCTGGGCCTTCGTGCTCTGCGTGTTGGGCGGCGGCATCGGCGCATTGCTGCCGCACGACGTCCACCTCGGGCCGCTCACGACGCACGCGACCGAGATGAGCTCACCGGGCAGCAGCGTCGCCGACCTGATTTCCATGGCGCCGCACCTTCCCTGGGCGCTGGCCTTGCTCTGCTGGACGATGGTGGTCGCGCTGCGGCTGCGTCATCGCAGCGACCGCCCGCTGGTGGCGAGCGGCGTGCTGGCGGTCGTCGGCCTCCAGCTGATCTACCCGCAGCTGGCCCTGCTGGCCGTGGCCACCATCGGTGCATGGGCGCTGGTGCGCCGTCAGCACCGAGCCATCTGGTTTGCGGCCGGGTCGGCGTTCGCCCAGCTGCCCTACCTTGCGTATCTCCTCTGGGTCTGGGAGACGACGCCCGACGCGTTGCGCGTCGTCCGAACCGCGCTCGACGTCGGCGATCCCTTCGGCTTCCTGGTGCTCTCGCACCTGGTCGCCAGTGGACTGATCGCGATCGCCGTTTGGAGCCGGAGGTTGCGCGGTGACCTCCTGCTCCCCGCGCTGTGGATCGCGGTGATGACGTTCTTCATGTTCGTCCCCGGGCTCAGCGGCACCCTCGGTCGCAGCTTCATGGCCAGCTCCGTACCCTTTGGTCTGTGCGCCGCCCCCGGCTTGCTCGTTGTGCTTCGCGGGCTGCGCGCGGTCCGCTGGCGCCGCCGGGTGCTCGTCATCACGCTGGCCGCGTCGAGCTTCTACGGCATCTTCAGCCTGGCGCAGCCCTACTGGATCGCGGCCTTCCGTCTCGATCCCCGTGCCGAGTACGAGAGCCATGGGGAGGCTGCCCTGCTGGCTCGGCTCGCCCCGCACGTGTCGACGCGCGACGTGGTGCTGACCACCTACCTCGACGGGGTCTTCGTCCCCGCACAGACGAACGCGCGCGCCTTCAACGGCCACCCGGAGATGACGATCGATGCTCGCCGCAAGTCGGACGAGGCGCTTGCCTTCTTCAGCAGCTGGAGCGCCGCCCGGCGGGCGAAGTTCCTGCAGGCGAACGGTATCGGCTATGTGCTGACGACCGACCCAGCCTTCACCGCGCGGCTCGCGCCTGATCCGACCCTGGAGATGATCGATCTCGAGGATACGGCCGCGCTCTTCCGGGTGCGGCCATGAGGCGGCCGTTGGATCGCGCCCTGCTCGCGGTGACCGTGGCGCTGGCTGCCGCCGGAACGATCGTCATCCTCACCCAGTCGCCGGCGTCGCGACTGAGCTCTGACTTCACCATCAACTACAGCGCCGGTGTGCTGATTCGGGAGGGTCACCTCGCCGGTCCCTACCAGCAGGCCGAACTCGCTGAGGTGATGGGCCGCGTCGCCCCCAAGGGGGCGATCGATCCTCGGCTGCCGTTCAGCCTGCCGCTTGGCGCGGCATTGCCCTACGCGGTGCTTTCGCTGCTGCCGCTCGAGCTCGCCTTTCGGCTCTGGCAGCTGATCACCATCGGGCTCGTGCTCCTCGCGGTCCTGCTGTTGCAGCGTGCCGCCCCCACCCTGCCCACCCCCGCGAGCGGGGGAGGGAAATTCAAGGCGCTGAGCCTGGCGATGCTCGGCCTCCTCGCCGCGATCCCCACCTGGGCGACCTTGACCGAGGGGCAGCCAACCGCGTGGCTCTTCCTCGGAGCGGCGATGGTGGTGCTGACACTGCGCACGGATTCGCTGGCGCTCTGCGCCGGCGCGGGCCTGCTGCTCGCCGTCAAGCCCCAGTACGTGCCGGCCTACCTGGCCGTCCTCTTCGCGGCCCGCCGCTGGCGATCGCTCGCGGCCGCCGTCGCGGGTGCGAGCTTGCTATTGCTGAGCACGCTGGCCGGCGGCTTCGACGCTCTGAGCGGCATGGTCCACAACGCGCTCAGCGCGAACCACGCGGTCGCCGTCCGTCTCAACGAGGCCTGGATCGGCGTGATCGGCCCCGCGCTTCCCGCGGCCAGCGCGATCGTGGTGGCGATCGCCCTTTACCTGGCCGTGCTCGCGGCGCTCTGGTTGCTGGCCTGGCGGCGCCCCGCCTCGGTTATCGGATTCGCCGCGCTCGCTGGGGCGCTCACGGTGCTCGCCTCGCCGCACGCGCTGCCCCACGATCTGCTCATCCTCGCGGTGCCGGCGTGGCTCGCGATCGTCCTCTCCCGCGAGCGCGCGCTGCCAAGTCCGTTCCCCGGTTTGCTCGCGATCGACATCGCGCTGCTGATCGACCTGCGCGGTCTCGGCGTGCCGCTCGGGCCCATCGTCATGACCGCCGTCGTCGCGTGGTACGGGTGGCAGTTCAGGCAGCGGGCTGAGCAGCGGCGCCAGTCACCGCTTGGTCGGGCCGCCTGACCGATGCCGCGACACGCTCGTGCCGGAGCATCCGCAGCAACAGCGTCCAGAGCAGCAACAGGCCGAGCAGCTTGACGGAGGTGCCGGCGAGCACCAGCGCCGCCTCAGTCGACGAGTGGACCTGCATGTCGGCCGGCAGCGGGAAGGCGCGGCGGTCCATCCAGCACATCGCATAGGCAGCGAAGAGCCACCAGCCGTAGCGCGCCCCCGGACGGCGGACGCTGATCCAGGCGATGCCGGTGGCCAACGGGAGCAGCAGGGTCACGAGGTGGTGCTGCCAGGTCACGCTGCTGACGATCAGCAGCGCGGTGATCAGGGCCGCCACGCTCAGCCGCAGCGTCCAGGCCTCGTCGGCGCGGCCACGCGCCTGCCAGAGCGTGATACCGATGACGATGATGGCGGCGGCGGCGATCACCACTTTGGCGACCGTCTGGGTCGCGCCACCGAAGAGGCCCGGAGCGAGCTCCGCGATGCGGCTCACCAATCCGTCGATCGATCCGTTGTCCCAGTTGGCGGTCCCCAGGCCGATCCGGGGCAGGACGACGGTGAAAAATTGCCCGCTTCCCGGAGCGGCCAGGACGGTGACCACGGTGAGCACGACCAGCATCACGCTGCCCATCACGGCGATGCGCCAGCGGCCCAGGCGCGCGAAGAGTGGGATCAAGAAGATCGGCGAGACCTTGAGCGAGGCGGCGGTCGCGATGAAGGCACCGGCCAGACCGGTGTGGCGTCGCAGCGCCGCCCACAGCGTGGCCGTGATCAGCAGCAGCCAGACGGTGGCGACCTGCTGAAACTTGAGGTTGAGGTAGACCGGCATGAAGCCCAGGCTGGCGAGCAGCAGCAGGCGGCGGCCACCGCGGCTGAGCTCCGGGTGGATGCGCAGGATGAGCAGCAGCGAACCGATGAAGGCGGCCTGCACGGCCAGCAGCCAGATGCGCGCCGCCGCCAGCAGGCCGAGCGAGGTCAGGGGCGCGAGCACCAGCGCGAAGAAGGGCGGGTAGATGTATGCGACGACCCAGGCCTGCGTGCCCCAGGAGCGCTTGAAATCGGCGTAGATGTCGGTCCCATGGGCTGCCGCCTGGGCGCCGCCGAAGTAGTTGACGAAGTCGAAGCGAAGGCTATCCGGAATCAGGGTCAGCCACTGGACAACGGACCAGGTGACGTAGTAGGCGCCAATGCCGAGCACGAGGATCAGCAGGACGCGGTCGCGAAAGGCAGTCTCGTACAGCCGCCGGATGCCGTACCAGCGCTTCATGCGGCTCGAGCCTCGGCGATGTCGGTCGGCGCGGGGATCACAACGCGGCGGTGCCAGGCGAGCAGCAGCAGCGCGATCGGGATCGCCGTGAAGCCGTTGAAGAAGCCGATGTGCCATCCGACGAAATAGGCGAAGGGGACGATCGCGAAGGCCCAGACGGCGACCTCCGTAATGACAGCCTCCCAACCACGGAGGTCCGGCGCCAGGAGGAAGGCGAGCACCGGGAGCAGCAGGATGGCGTCGAAGGAGTGGACGTAGGGCAAGATGACGAACCAGAGCAGGAGCAGGGTCAATCCTCTGGTCAGTGGTGTTCGGACGCGACGCAGCGCCCACGCGGCATACGCGCATCCCGCGAGGACCACGAGAAAGAGGGCGATGGTCTTGAGGGGGCCACTCAGCGCCGGGTAGTAGAAGCTGTGGATGGAGGCGATGTCCGGCTGCGGCCCCTGCACCGCGCGCCAGTGGGAAAGAATCTCGCTCGGCCAATGAATCAGGACACCCGGGAGGGCGAGGGCCGCGGCGCCAAAGGCGACCAGGCTGCCCGCCGCGAAACTGATCAGCAGCCGCCGAGCGGCGGGGGGCTCGAGCAGCGCGACCACCAGCGGCAAGGCCACGCCAAGATTCGGCTTGATCCAGACCAGCGTCAGCGCCAATCCGCCGGCCACCGGCTGCCCGCGTCCCGCGAGGTACCAGGCGGCGGCGAAGCCGAGGAACACCAGCGCACTCACCTGGCCCTGGAAGATATTGATGAACGCGATCGGGGAGAGGGCGACCGCAGCAACGGCAATCCGCCGGCGCGCCAGCGGCCAGCCCAGGCGTGCAAGGATGAGCCAGCTGCCGATCGCGATCGCCAGCAGCATCAGGGCGCTGAAGATGGGATAGACCGTCTGCCACTCAAGCCCGGTGAGCGGCTCGAGCGCCAGCGCCAGCCAGGGACCCTCGGGATAGGGGAGGAAGTCGTAGTAGGTTGGGTCGCCGGCACGGATGTGCGCGGGCGCGTTGTAGAGTGCCTCTTCGGTGCGGCTCAGCGCCGCCCAGTCATACGGGTCGCCGCCCCGCGCCGCGACCGTCGCCGCGGCGAAGAAGGCGCGAAAGTCCTGCCCCACCGTCGGCGCCACGGCAAGCTGGCGGACGTAGGCCAGTACCAGCACCGCCGTGAAGATCACGAAGAGCCGCTGCCGGCGGCGACTGCCGCGCTCCGCGGCCGTCATTCAAGTGATGCGGCGGCGTAGTCGCGGTTCGCCGGCGTGTCGCGCATCATGATGGTCGCCTTGTCGAAGGTCTTGAGCTCGAACCAGCCGGTGTATCCGGGGGAATTGTGGAGCTGGCGCAGTTCGGTGATGATCGGATCGTTCGAGTGGAAGATCACCCAGTTGATCTGATAGCGCTCGAAGAGTTGCGCCTGGTCCTGGCCGAGCGACTGCAGATGGTCGTAGTCGCGCAGCAATAGATCGCCATCCAGGGCCGCGTCGCCGAAGATGAAAACCGGCTGGCTGGTGGTCTGCGCGTCGAGACGGAAGATCAAGTAGCCACCCCAGCCGTAGACATTCAGCATGTGACCGGGCGGCGGGTGTTGCACGAGGAAGTCCGCCGCCTTGATGGGGAAATCGCGCGCGACCAACTTGCCATCGACGCGCTGCAGCAGGCTCGGCAGGCTGGCGGCGGCCACGATCGCGAGGACCAGGACGATCATCACAACGTTCAAGGCAAAGGTGACGGGCGTGGTCTTCGGCACACGCCGTGGCCACCGCTGGGAGACACGTTCCCGCGCCTGCTGGGCGTAGTCCGCCAGCGCCGGGACCGCGACCAGCATGAACAATGAGAGGTTGCGCACCGAGTGCAGAGCGAGACCGAGGCCGACCAGCAGCAGGAGGAACTGGCGCGGCTCGATGCGCCGGGACAGCGCGAGGCCACCGATGATCAGGAAGATCATCGCCTCGAAGGCCCAGATCTGGGTCATCTGGAAATTCGGGGAGAACCACTCGACGATCAGGCGCTGCTGCTCCGGGCTGCCGCCGGTCTGGAAGGGATAGAGGTAGATGTCCCAGCCGTTGGGGTTGACGATGGCGACCGCGATCGAGGCGGCCAGGATAGCCGCCATCGCCCGCAGGCGCGGAAACGGCATGGCCCCCGGACGGCGCAGCAGGTATCGCGACCCTTCGACCAACAGTGCCACCCCGAGGATCGCGTAGCCGAGCACGAACCCGGCGTGGAGGTTGACCCAGACCAGCATCACGGCGGGCAGCCAGTAGAGGGCTCGGCCGCGGCCCTCGCAATAACGCTTGACCCACAGGTAGGTCAGGGCCGTCAATGCGAAGGTGATCATCTGGATGCGGGGGCCCCAGATGGGATTGGCCGCCGCCACCCCGAGGGCGAGTGTCAGTCCGGCGATCACGAAGTTCACCCGCCGGTCGATCGCCAGATAGACGAGCAGAAAGCCCGCCGCGGTGATGGCGCCAAACACGAGGCTCAGCAGCGGCAGGCGGCCGGCTGCGTAGAGCGCCGACATCAGGATCTCGCTCAGCCATTCGTGGGTGATCCAGCGGTGATCGTGGACGGTGAAGGTGTAGAGATCCTGGTGGGGCACCGCGTGGTGGCTCAGGATCCAGTTGCCGGTCGTGATATGCCACCAGAAGTCCGGATCGGTGACCGGCTGGATGGCGGCGATCAGCATCGTCAGGAAGATGGCGATGGTAAAGAAGTGGGGGAGGTCGAGCCAGCGCACGGCTCGGCTCAGCCACTGCTCGCGACCTGGCGGGAGCGGGGACGGGGCGGGGGAACGGGCCAGGGTTGCCAATCTACAGGACGAAGGGGATCAGCCGGCGGGTGTGCCGTGCATAGGCCTCGTACTGCGGATAGGTGCTCCGGAGCATCCGTTCCTCGAAATAGGTGCGCGCCAGCTGAGCGCCGAGGAAGATGGCGAACACCACCGCGTGCAGGCTGAACAGCGTGGGCAGCACCAGTCCAAAGCCGGCGATGATCTCTCCCAGGTAGATCGGATGACGGGTGAATCGGTAAGGTCCGCTGGTGACCAGGCCGCGCGCCTCGGGCACGATGCTGAAGCGTCTCCCGAGATAGCTCAGCGAGTACAGGGCCCAGGTGATGCCACAGGCGAGGCAGATGTCGCTGCCGGCCAGCACCCAGATGTCGGTGCTGCGACCCTGGCCCGGGATGAGAAAGAGCCCGTAAAGGACGAAGCTGCCAACCAGGGCCGCCACGATCGCCACCGGGTTGTGATCCCGGGCGATGGCTTTGCTGCGTATCGCATAGATGACGACGAGGAAGCCGAAGAAGGCGACGGTGAGGATTCGGTTGAGGAGGTACATCGCCTGCGTCCGGTCCAGGCTGCCGTGGAACGCGTTCTGGACGCCGGCGAAGGCCAGCTCCGCTTGGATGGCCACCAGGAAGCCAAAGACGCCGATGGGCAGCGCCCGTCCGACGATGAAGGACGCCCTGTCATTCATCTGGTATGGAGATTCAGCGTGAATTCGTCGTTTTTCCTGCTATCATTGGGCCGCCAAACGGGGCTCCAGCCAGAAACCACCAGCGTTTTCCGTAGTCCTAGTAGTCCTATATGAGTGCGATCCAGGCCACGGATGAGATCTTCGATCCATTCGTGTTGATTCACCAGTCCGTCACCGCCCGCCT
>Ga0209217_1000429_pt1 | contig 11488 bp, 10 predicted proteins | sample JacPinW_OM3H0_M2_FD_187957 | JGI IMG/M metagenome (GOLD analysis project Ga0209217, IMG submission 187957) | Forest soil microbial communities from Algoma, Ontario, Canada - Jack Pine, Ontario site 1_JW_OM3H0_M2 (SPAdes) (version 2) | ecosystem: Environmental > Terrestrial > Soil > Boreal...
TCCGGTCTACCCGAACGAGATGCCGCAGAGCGGCGTGCTGGTGAAGCTCGATCGATCCGGACGCGTGGTGGTCTACAGCGGCGCTTCCGACATCGGCCAGGGCGTCAACACGCTGCTTTGCCAGATCGCGGCGGAGGAGATGCACTGCGATCCGCGCGACGTCACGGTGGTGGCGGCGGACACCGACCTGACTCCAGTCGATCTCGGCGCGTACTCCAGCCGGGTCACGTTCATGGTCGGACTGGCCGCGCGCGAAGCCTGCCAGAAGCTGGCCGATAAGCTGCGCGCCGCCGGAGGGGCCACGTTCGCCGAGGCCTGCCAGCGGGCGGAGGCCGCGGAGGGTGCGCCGCTGGCCGCGACGGGCGGGTACAGGACGCAGAAGCTGGGCGGCGGCTATCGCGGCGGCACCATCGGCGCATCGCCGGCGTACTCCTTCACCGCGCACGTGGCGGAAGTCTCGGTCGACGAGGAGACCGGGATCTGGAAGGTGGAGCGGATCTGGGCCGCGCACGACTGCGGCAAGGCCCTCAATCCGACGCTGGTGGAGGGCCAGATCGAAGGCAGCGTCTACATGGGCGCGGCGGAAGCGCAGATGGAGGAGATGATCTACGACGACAAGGGCCTGCTTTTCGGGCCCTCGCTCCTCGATTACCGGATCCCCACCTCGCTCGACACGCCGGATCTGGAGTCGTACATCGTCGAGAGCAACGACCCCGCCGGACCGTACGGCGCCAAGGAGGCTGGAGAAGGGCCCCTGCATCCGGCGATCCCCGCCATCGCGAACGCCATCCACGACGCCTGCGGGATCCGCATCCGCGAGCTGCCGTTCTACCCGCAGCGCGTGCTCAAGCTCTTGCGCGGGCGGGCCGGCCGGGGCGAGGAGCGGGCCGCCTCATGATGACGCTGCCCGATCTGAACGTGCTGCGTCCAGGCTCGGTCGCCGAGGCGGTGGAGGCGCTGCGCGCGAATCCGGGCGCGCGCGTCCTGGCGGGAGGGACGGACATCGTTCCCAACCTCAAGTACGGCATGTACGACACGCAGCACCTGGTCGCCCTGCGCGGGCTGTCCAGCGAGCTGCGCTACCTGCGCGAGGTGCAGGGAGATCTGCTGCTGGGCGCCCTCTGCAGCATCGACGAGCTGGCGCGCAGCGAAGTGATGAAAGCGCGTCTCCCGGCGCTGGCGGACGCCTGCAGCCAGATCGCGGGACCGCAGCTGCGCCGCATGGGAACGCTGGGCGGGAACCTCTGCCTGGACACGCGCTGCGTCTACGTCAACCAGAGCCACTTCTGGCGGAGCGCGCTCGGGTACTGCCTGAAGAAGGACGGCACGGTCTGCCACGTGGTGGCCGGAGGAAAGCGCTGCGTGGCGGCGGCCTCGAACGACACCGCGCCGGTCTTGCTCGCGCTCGGCGCCAGCGTGAAGACGGTCTCGCCCCGCGGAGAGCGCGTGCTCCCGCTGCGCGACTTCTATCTCGCGGACGGCATCCACAACACCGTCCTTTTGCCGGACGAGCTGCTCACCGAAGTGCGCATACCCGCGGCAGCGACCTCCCGCAAGCAGGCGTTCGCGAAGCTGCGCATGCGCGCAGCGATCGATTTTCCCGCGCTCAACCTCGCGGTCGCCCTCGATCTGGAGGGGAGCTCCGTCCGCTCGGTCTCGCTCGCCGTCAGCGCGCTGGCGGGGCGCCCGGCGCTGATCAAGGGCCTCGAGGACCTGCACGGCCGCCCGGCGGACGCGCTGTTCGCCGAGGAGCTGGGCCGCCGCGCCCACAAGCAGTGCAAACCCTTGACCAACATCGGCGTCGATCCGGAATGGCGCCGGGACATCCTGCCGGTGTTGGTCCGCCGGACCGTGCTGCGGGCGATCGGGTAGAACGCGGGTTCAGCGGACCATGCGGATCGTCTTTCCCTCGGCGGCGGCCGCCCGCCGCGTCACCGAGGGATCTCGCAGATACGTCTCCGTGAGCCGCCTCTTCGGCAGCAGCCGGAACGGCGCCGCCAGGAGCGAGCTCCCCCAGGCCTCGGCGACGGCCATTCCTTTCGCGAGCGGGCCCAGCTCCCGCAGCGGGCGGGTCAAGACGCCCATGCGCAGCAGTCGCTGCTCGGCGCAGGCGACCGAGAACCGCAGGAAGTCGGGAAGCTGAGAGAGCACCTCGTGTTTGGGAAGTCTCGAGCGCATGAAGGCCGCGAGCCGCCCGATGGCCCACATCGAGACCAGGGACAGCCCGAGCAGGCGCCGCCGCAACGCCGGCCGCCTCTTGATGGCCTGCAGGGTGCGCTCTTCCCCGAACTCGACGTGGCGCTCTTCCTGCTTCACGGCGCGGGAGAGGATGGCGCGGATCTCGTCGTGAGCGATGGTGTCGATGACTCCGTAGAGCGCCATCAGGACGAAGCCTTCGCCGAGCGCCATCTCCAGGCAGACGTGCTCCTCGAAGCTCGCGGGCATCATCCCGGTGCTGAGGAACCGGACCATGCGGTGGGCGGGCGCAGGCGGCTCGCCCAGGAGCTCCAGGATGCGGAGGAAGTTCTCCACGTGCTGGAACTCCTCGACGGCCTGGCGGGAGAAGAAGCGCGCGGCCTCGAGATCGGGAGCATCGTACAGCCAGCGGCCGCACTGGATGCCCGTCACTTCGCCGTACAGGAATTGGTTCATCACCCAGGCGAGCAGCCGGGCGTCGCGCTCGGGATGAAGCTGCGCGCCGCGGAAGTCAAATGTCATCTCCTCGCGCGAGAGCAGCATGGCCCGCAAAGGGTAACACGCCCCAGCGCAGCGGGCTGTCGCGGCCAGACTATTGCGCAGGGCGCAGGAGGGGGTACCATCCCGCCGATGCGCAGGGTGCACGACGAGATCCAGGAGGTGCGCGTACCGTCCGAGGTGCTGGCGCGCTGGGCGCTGGAGACACCCTTGGTCGGACAGGAAGCAACCGGCGCGGCGCTCGCGTTCCTGGTCCACGTGGAGCACGCCTCGACCACGCTGCTGGCGGTCCCGACAGTGCTGCGGAGCGAGCAGGCGGTGCTCGACCCCGACGGGTTCCTGCGACAGCCGCGAGGCGCGGTCGAGCATTTCCGGCTGCGCACGCAGCGCGCGATGGCGTGGATGGACCTGTTCATCTTCTTCCGCGAGCGGTTCCCGACCGCCGCGCAGCGCCAGCCGCCGGAAGCGCTCTACAACATGGCGCAGCTGTTCGGCCGGCACGACGACGAGGTGGAAGGCGCGACCGATCTGCTCGTCCGCGAATGCGTGATGCCCGAGATCGAAGAGATGCTCGCGCGCACCTTGACCTACCCGCCCTTGCAGGCGCTGCAGCAGGGCTTGCGGGAGAACGAGTCCCAGCGCAGCGCGGAAGCCCGGCGGCTCGCGGCAGCCATCCTGGGCAACCCTTCCGGCACCCGCCTCTGGAAGGTGCGGACCCGGCTGGTCACCACCAGCACGCGCGCCCTCCTGGCCTCGCGCCCGCTGCTCGACGAGCTGGAGCGGGGCGGGTTCCGGATCGATCGGACGCGCTCCGCGCGCGGCTTCGCGCGCCGGCTGGAAGGGGCTGTCTCCGAGCTGCCGGGAGCCCCGGTGCTCCAGTCGATCCTGCACCAGCTGGCTGGCTCGGTCGAGAGCGACGCATCGCGTCAATAACCCGATTGGACTCTACCGTTCGCGAGCGGCGTAGATGTGGCCGCTCTTGGGCCCGAACTTCGACATGCTAGCCACACCGGCGGCCATCAGGCAGAGGAGCCCAGCGACGAGCAACCAGATGGTCTGGCGCGGAGGCAAGAGCCGTCGCATACCTCGCCATCGTAACTCCGGCGGCGCCCGAAGTCACACTCCCGGGCGAAATAGCGGTGTGTTGCTCGCGTACAGGGCGGCAATCGCGGAGGTCTCTCTTGATCGTGTCGACTGAAGCCGAAGCGCCGCAGCCGGCGCGGGCCGTCCCCCCCGCGATCGTGGCGCTGATCGCGCCCGACTCCGGCATGGAGCGCCAGGCGAAGGTAGGCAAGGCAGGCATCGCCTTCCTCATCGCGTTCGTGTGCGCATCGTTCGCGGCTTTCGCCCATTCCGCGCGCGTCGATGCGCGCTCGTCCACGCTCCAGAAGCTGGAGCAGGCCGGGCAGCTCACCTCGATGAGCGAGCGGGCCATCGAGGACGAGACCCGCAACGCCGAGCGGCTCTACCAGGTGATGCGGGTCGCGTCCGGAGCGCTGGAGGCGCCGCTCTTCCTGCTCCTCGGCGGGCTCTCGGTGGTCGTGCTGGTCTGGTTCCTGCGCGGCCGCGTGAAGGGGCGCGCCGTCTTCCCGGTGGCCGCGGCGGTCCTGCTCCCAGGCGCCATCGCCAACCTGCTCGACGGATTCACGGCGCTGCGGCAGACCTCGCTACCGGCGGGTCCCGCGATCCTCGCGCCCCGCGATCTGGGCGCGGTGATCGCCTCGCTGGGGCATCCGCTCTCGGGCGCCGCCCTCAAGCTGGCGAGCGCGTTCGATTTCTTTTCGCTCTGGGCCGCGGTGATGATGGCCTTCGGGGTCGCGGCGGCGGGCGACGTGCCCACGCGGCGCGCGCTGATCGGCACGCTCTGCGCCTGGGTCTGCCTGCGGCTGGTGTTGAAGACCGCGATGGGAGGAGGAGCGTAGTGACCCGGGCCCTGATTGTCGCAGCTCTGCTGTCCACGGCAACGGTCGCGCAGCAGCAGCCCCTCACCCTGGACGAAGCGGTGAAGCTGGCGCTGCAACGCAATTCCGATCTGCAGCGGCAGATCCTGCTCTCGCTTTCGGCGGAGCAGGACCGCATCATCGCTCGCTCCGCCATCATCCCCCACCTCGACTTCAATGCGTCGATCGCCGCCAACCGGCAGGGCGCGGGCACCGTGGTGGTTTCGGGCGTGCCCTTTCCGCAGCCCACCTCCAATTACAGCACCACCAACACCGGGCTGAACCTCACCCAGCTCGTCTTCGACGGCGGCAAGTGGTGGAACAACATCTCCGCAGCGAATCTCGCGTTGGACGCCAGCGAGGCGCAGGTCGATGAGCAGCGGCTGCAGATCACGTACCTGGTCGAGCAGCGCTTCTACGAGCTGGTGCGCGCGCAGCGGCAGCTGCAAGTGTTCGCCGAGGCGGCGACCCGCAGCCGCGACCAGGCGAACTACACGCAGCGGCTGTTCGAGGGAGGCCGCGCCACCCAGGCCGACGTCTACGCGGCGCGGGCGAACCGCGACAACGACGAGGTGACGCGTCTGGGGCAGGAGCGCAACGTGGAGCTGGCGCGAGCCGATCTGTCCGCCGCCATCGGGCTGGATCCGGGCACCCCGCTCACCGTCACCGAGCCGCCGAACATGCTCGCCCAGCCCGTCCAGCCGCCCGCGCTGCAACAAGCCCTGGAGCGCGCGTTGAGCAATCGCCCGAGCCTGAAGGCGTTCGCGCTGACAGCCGAGTCGAACCGGAAGACGGCGTCGGCGGCGAAGGGGGACTACTGGCCGGCGCTCTCGGCGAATGGCTTCTGGCAACGAGGGACCCGCGACGACATCACCAGGAACTTCGAGGGTCCGGCCCGCAACAGCCACAGCGGCGTGTCGTTGGACCTGACCTGGAACCTCTTCTCCGGGCTTTCGACGCAGGCCAACGTGCGCAAGGCGGAGATCCAGGTCGCGCTCGCGGAGAACGATCTCATCAGCGGGCGCCGCGGCGTCGCCTCCGACGTGGAGAAGGCCGTGGCGCAGCTCGCTACCGCCCGCGCCCAGGTCCGCGTCGCGCAACAGGCGGAGCAGACCGCGAAGGAAGGCCTGCGGCTCGCGCGCACCCGGCAGGAAGTGGGCGTAGGTACGCAGCTGGAGGTGCGCGACGCGGAGCTGAAGCTCACGCAGGCGCAGCTCAACGTGGTTGGATCGCTGGTGGACGGCCGCGAGGCCGAAGCGGCCCTGCGCCGCGCACAGGGTGGATAGAGACATGACGAAGGGACGCTGGATCCTCGCGGGAGTCGTGGTCGCGGTGGTGGGCTTCGCCACCGTGCAGGGCCTGCGCCCGAAACCGCCGCCGCCGGCCGAGGTGACCACCTCGGTGGCGAAGAAGGGGACGGTGACGCGGGTGGTGACCGCGGCCGGGCACCTCCAGGCGCGCGAGACGGTGAAGGTGAGCAGCAACGTCACCGGCGACCTGCTCTCCCTGAGCGTGAAGGAAGGCGACCATGTCCGGCGCGGCCAGGTGCTCGGGCAGATCGACAAGCGGCTGTACGAGACGCAGGTCACGCAGTACCGGGGCACGGTCGCCTCGGCCAGGGCGCAGATCGCCCAGATCGACGTCGCCATCGAGCAGGACAAGCGGGACCTCGGACGGGTGAAGAGGCTGGTGGACGAGAGGCTGGCGAGCATGTCGGACCTGGACAAGGCCAGCACGCAGCTCAAGGTGGACGAAGGCCGCCTGGCGTCGCAGAAGGAATTGGTCGCGCAGAGCATGGGCCAGCTGGACACGGCGCTCTACAACCTTTCGCGCGCCACGCTGACCGCGCCCATCGACGGCACCGTGCTGGAGCTGAGCCACAAGGTGGGAGAGCGCATCCGCGGCTCCGACTTCTCCGAGGACGTGGTGTTGCTGATGGGCGGGCTCGCCGACATGGAGGTCAAGGCGGAGGTGGGCGAGCACGAGGTGGTGGCCGTCCAGGTGGGCGACGAGACGGCGGTGGACATCGACGCCATCCCGGACAAGCAGTTCAAGGGACACGTCGTCGCCGTCGGGAGGAACGCGCAGATCAAGAACCCCGGTACCGACGCCGAGGTGACCACCTTCTTCGTGCGGGTCGGGCTGGACGTCCCGCCCGAGGGGGCGCTCCCCGGCATGTCGAGCGCCGTCTCCATTTCGACGGCCACGCACGACAACGTGGTGATGATCCCCATCCAGGCGGTCACCTCGCGCGAGGCCAAGAAGAAGGAGCAGAAGGCCGCTCCGCGCGAAGGAGAGCTCGTGCTGGCCGACGCCAAAGCCGCCCCTGCCAACGGGGGCGGCAAGGACGACCCGCCCACCAAGGCGGCCACCGGGAAGCCCAAGCCCGTCAAGGTGGTGTTCGTGGTGGACAAGGACGGCGTGGCGCAGATGCGCGAAGTGCAGACCGGCATCGCCAGCCGCACCGACGTGGAGATCCTCACCGGCGTGAACGAAGGCGACACGGTGGTGGACGGCCCCTACCGGACGCTAGCGCGCGAGCTGCAGGAGGGACAGAAGGTCAAGCAGCAAAAGCCCGGCCAGGGGGCCGGGGACAAGGGCCCTCAGGGCGGCCGTAGCTAACTCCTGGCGGCAGCTACGGCCACGAAGGCGAACCCGAGGCCAGAGAACACATGGCGCTGATCGAGCTGGAACACATCGTCAAGACCTACGACCTGGGCCTCTCCAAGGTCCCGGCGCTGCGGGACATCCATTTTCCCATCGAGCGCGGCGAGTTCATCGCCATCGTCGGGCAGTCGGGGTCGGGCAAGTCGACCCTGATGAACATCATCGGCTGCCTCGACGTGCCCACTGCCGGCCGCTACCGGCTGTCCGGACGGGACGTGAGCACGCTCTCGGACGATGAGCTGGCCGACGTGCGCAATCTCGAGATCGGGTTCGTGTTCCAGAGCTTCCAGCTCTTGCCGCGGGCCAGCGCGCTGGAGAACGTCGAGCTGCCGCTCGTCTACCGGGGCGTGGGCAAGAAAGAGCGGCGCGACGGCGCGGTGGAGGCCCTGAAGATGGTCGGCCTCGAGGACCGGATGAAGCACAAGCCCGCGGAGCTCTCGGGCGGCCAGCGGCAGAGGGTGGCGATCGCGCGCGCCCTGGTGACCCAGCCCTCGCTGCTGCTCGCCGACGAGCCCACCGGGAACCTCGACAGCCGCACCGGCGAGGAGATCGTGGGGCTGTTCCAGGAGCTGCACGGGCGGGGCAACACCATCGTGCTGGTCACCCACGAGCCCAAGCTGGCGGCGCGCTGCCCGCGGGCGGTGCGCCTCGTCGACGGGCTGGTGATCGCCGACGGGCCGGGTCGCGAGGTCGCGATGGCCAACGCCGAGGCGCTGGGCGCCGAAGCGCTGGCCCAGTTCCAGGCCGCCGAGCGGGCGGCCCAGGCAGGAGCACGGCCATGAAACGCTTGCGGCGGTTCCTCGGGGAGCTTCGGGACGCGATCGCGCAGGCCGCATTCTCGCTCGTCTCGCACAAGCTGCGGGCGCTGTTGACCATCAGCGGGATCGCCATCGGCATCATGACGGTGATCCTCATCTTCATGGTGGAGGCGGGGATGTCGTCGAGCTTCGCCCGCCAGCTGAGCACGCTGGGGCCGAACACTCTCTTCGTGCACAAGTGGAAGTGGGGCGTGAGCGGGAGCGACTGGTGGAAGTACAAGAACCGGCCGCATGTGACCACGCTCGACTTGCGCGCGCTCCAGCAGAATACCAGCCTGCCCGTCGCCATCGCCCCTCTGGTCAGCACCTCCGCCACCGTCTCGTACGGCGGCAAGGACGTGAAGGGCGTGGACATCCGGGGCACGACCGATGGGTATCTCGATGCCACCGGCTGGCAGATGCGCCGCGGCCGTTTCTTCACTGCGCTCGACCAGGAGATCGGCGCCAACGTCTGCATCATCGGTGCGGATATCGAGGACGCGTACTTCAAGGGGCAGGAGCCCCTCGGCCAGCAGATCCGCGTCGGCCCGAACCTGCGCTGCAACATCGTGGGCATCTTCCTGCGGAAGGGGAACGCATTCGGGCAGACGCAGGACCTGCGGGTCATCATTCCCCTCTCCGCCTTCATGCGGACGTTCGGGAGCAAGCGGGGCCTGGTGGTCGCGGTGGTGGCGCCGGAGGGGAAGGTGCGCGAGACCGAGGACGAAGTCACCGCGGTGATGCGCAACGCGCGGCACCTGGCCCCCGAGCAGGAGGAGAACTTCTCCGTCAACCGGCAGGACAAGCTGCTCGAGGGCTTCAACAAGATGATGAAGGCCACCAACTACACCGGCATCCTGGTGGGCGTCATCACGGCCATCGTGGCCGGCATCGGGATCATGAACATCCTGCTGGTCTCGGTGAAGGAGCGGACGCGCGAGATCGGCATCCGCAGGGCGGTCGGCGCTCGCCGCGGCACCATCCTCTGGCAATTCCTCTGCGAGGCGGTGATGGTGGCGCTGGTGGGCGGCGCGGTGGGGATCGCGCTGGCCTCGGGCGCGGCGTCGATCATCGATCTGCTGTCGCCCTTGCCGGCGAAGGTGGATCCTCGGGTGATGTTGTACGGCGTGATCGGATCGGCCGCGCTGGGAGTCGGATTCGGCCTCTGGCCCGCGCTGACTGCGGCCATGCTGCAGCCGGTCGAGGCGCTCCGCTATGAGTGAGGCCGCGCTCCAGGCTCCGCCGATCGAGGCGCCGACCTGGGCGGGCCGTTTGCGGCGCGGCTGGACCGGGCGCCTCGACGACCTGCGGCTTGCGCTCGACTCCCTTGCCTCGCACAAGCTGCGCTCGGGGCTCACGCTGCTCGGCATTGTCATCGGCGTCTTCACCGTGGTGGCGATGATGGCGCTGCTCAACGGGCTGCGGAAGTCGATCGACAAGCAACTCGGTGAGCTGGGCGCGAACGTGTTCCAGATCCGGCGCTTTCCCGCGGTGCAGTTCGGCGAGTTCTCTCCCGAGATCCAGGCACGCAAGAAGCTCACGCTGATGCACATGCGGCAGCTCAGGGACACGCTCCCGCAGGCAAAGGAGGTCGGTGGGCAGGTTTGGGAGTGGGGCAAGACCGCCAGCGCGAATGGCAACACCGATCAAGGCGTGCAGGTGGCCGGCGGCACGCCGGAGTTCTTCACCCTCAGCAATCTCGCCATCGCAAGCGGCCGCGCATATACCGAGGCGGAAATGACCGCCGGCGTCCGGGTCGCCGTCATCGGCGCGGCGGTCATCGACTCCTTGTTTCCCGGGCAGGAACCCATCGGGAAGAAGCTCAAGCTCGGCCGCATGGAGCTGGAGGTGATCGGTACCATCGAGCGGCAGGGCGGGATTCCGATCGACAGCAACCCGGACAACACCGTCGGCATACCCATCTCGTTGTTCATGGAGCTGTACGGAACATCGCGCTCGGTGGACATCGCGGTGATGGCTCCGGATCCCGTGTCGATGAGCAAGCTGCAGGATCAGGCCGTCGCCGCCTTCCGGAAGTTGCGAGGGTTGGACGCATCCAAGGAGAACGATTTCGAGATGGTCTCCAACGAGTCGGTGCGAGGCATGTTCGACAACCTGGCCACGGTGGTGACCATCGCCAGCGCGTTCATGTGCTTCCTTTCGCTGATCGTCGGCGGCATCGGCGTGATGAACATCATGCTGGTGGCTGTGACCGAGCGGACCCGGGAGATCGGCCTGAGGAAGGCGCTGGGCGCGCGGCGGATGCGGATCCTGATGCAGTTCGTGATCGAGGCCGTGTTCCTGGCCGCGTTCGGGGGCGCCATCGGGGTCGTGCTGGGCTACTGCGCCTCGGCGATCGGGCAGTTCCTGACCTTCCCGGCGGAGGTGCCGCTCTGGGCGGTGGCGCTGGGGATCGGGGTCTCGTGCAGCGTCGGACTGATCGCGGGGATCTATCCGGCCTGGCGCGCCTCGCGGCTGGACCCGGCGGTGGCGCTGCGCGACGAGTGAGCGCCTGCCGGCTGGCCTACTTCTGCTTGACGATCTTGCCCAGGAGCTGCTGAGCGTAATCCTTGTCCCAGGTGACCAGGTTCCTCCGCGCGGAAACCTCCACCTTGGTGGTCTGCGGGGTCTGACGCTCCATCGAGACGGTGATGTCAAGGTCGTCCTTCTTGCCCTTGAGCTCACGCTTGTCCCCGCTGTTCTCAGTCTGGGTCCCGCTGATCGGCATGCTTTCCGCCTCGAACACGGCGCGGGCCCGCCGCTCCACGTCGTCGATCGACCCGTCCACGATGGACTCCGCGCCCCGCGTGGTGAAGTAGATCCCGCTGCCCGCCCCGGCCGCCGCCGCGCCCGCAGCGATGCAGCCGGGCAGGAGGGCGAGCGAGCCTACCAGCAGGGCTGAACGCGCCTTCTTCTTCCAGTTCGATGCCATCCCCACCAAATAAGCATTCCCGGGTGCTTCTTCACTAGGCCCGGCCGCCGTAGGCGGCGTAGGGCCTATGTTTTAGCGCGGTCATCAGCGTTCTCTGCGCTGCGCGAAGCTCCGCGCTCGCCGGCATGCAGGTGCACGGGCTTGTGCACCTTCCGGAGCCGCATGTTGAGCAGCTCCACCAGCAGGGCGAAGGCCATGGCAAAGTAGATGTAGCCCTTGGAGATGTGCTGCCCGAAACCTTCGGCCACCAGCATCACGCCGATCAGCAGCAAGAACGCCAGCGCGAGGATCTTCACCGTCGGGTGCCGGTCGCGGCCGGAGATCTCGTTTCCAAGCACCGCGAAGAGCGGAGCCGTCAGCCCCATCAGCCAGGAGAGCGTGAACAGCAGTCCGATGCGGATCACCAGCGCCAGCGCGATGCCGATCCGGCGGATGCGCTCGCGCTTGTCCGCGGAGAC
>Ga0209217_1000432_pt1 | contig 11471 bp, 8 predicted proteins | sample JacPinW_OM3H0_M2_FD_187957 | JGI IMG/M metagenome (GOLD analysis project Ga0209217, IMG submission 187957) | Forest soil microbial communities from Algoma, Ontario, Canada - Jack Pine, Ontario site 1_JW_OM3H0_M2 (SPAdes) (version 2) | ecosystem: Environmental > Terrestrial > Soil > Boreal...
CAGGTGAAGCGAGGGCACGCCGTAAAGATATGCGCAAGACAGGATCACTCCCTTGGCAACATGGGCCTGATCGAGAGCGTGTACCGCATCATTGGCAAAAACTGCAGGAGGATCGTTGGACGGCAGGCATTCGCCGACAAGCCGACACAACTCGGCGGATGCCAGATGCATGTGGTGATCAACCCGCCACACCAGCGCGTTTGCTTCGGACATTTGCGCCGAGCCAGGACCTGGGATGTTAAGACTCAACATTGCGAGAAAAAGAAAACAAGACGTCGCAGTCAGGATTGGGTACCGCTTCCTACCTCTGAAGCTTTCGCGCATGACATCGGGATTATGCCACGTCGAGATCATAGCCCAGGCTTTGCGCGCCGGCACCTGATTGGCGGTATGTCTGCGAGGCAGTCGGAAAGGGTTCAGAATTGTCTCTTGACTGACCTCTTCTGCATCGGTGTCATTCTTTGCCATCGACAATCGAGCTAGAAGAGAGCACAGTCAAAAGTTGCCACTTCGCAATGCGGGAATAAAATCGGTTGAGACCGCAGGCACAGAACCATTTTGCCGCAACAGGAGAGCGACCTGTCCTCGGTGATGCGCAGAATGACAGATGATTTCTACGATGACTTCTTCCGGGGTGTTGCTGCATCGCTCACCTCTGCTATTCACGTAATCGAAGCTCCGGCCGTGGTGTCCTGCCAAGGATGTTCAATCCCTCCAAGTTCGTGCGGGAGAGATTGAAGCGTGCCAGTTCGATCTCAGGCTTCGACATTCCTACGCTTGATGAAATGATGGCTCTCCTGGCACGTGCCGACCGCCGATACGCGCTAGCCGCCTGAGTCATCGAGTCCGCCGCTCGCGGGCCGGGGCAGTGCTTCGAGCACGTTGTGTGCCCGGTGCCACGCCGCATCGAGGTCGCGGCGATCAAGCGCGACCAGCGCGCTCGCGGTTTCGAGGATCGCGTCCGCTTGATCCGACAGCGCTTGACGGCAGGCGTCCGGAAGTCGCGGGGTCAGCCGGCGGATCGCGTCCAGCTGGCGAATCAGCACAGCGGGCGTCGTCGCCGAGGCCTGACGGATCTGATCGAACGCGAGCTTGGCCAGGCGCTCTAGCCGCACCGGCGGCATCCACACCCGGAGCCGTCCGCCAGTGTCGTACCAGTTCCCTTCGAGCGGCGGCCGCTCTGCCAGCGTGAGCAGCGCGTCGGCGAGCCAGTCGACGCACGCAACGCCAGTGAACGTATCGTTGACCGCGGGTGACAGCGCGCGGATCGCGATCTCAACGACCTGTGCGATGCCAAACTCGCTATCTTGTGTGAGCGTGCGGTGACGACCGATGTGAATTCCGCGATCAATCGCAGCCTCGAGCGTCCCGACGTTGTCCGCCGGGACGATTGCTGCGAGCGGCTCGCCGCGGAGCACGAACTGGCCAGGGCGGAACCTCAGCACGATCAGTGCGTGCGCCGCCCGCGTGGCCGCAACCAGCGCGCTGTGATCGACATGCTGCAGGTATCCGCTTTTCGCGCAAGATTAAGATCGCGCCGGTCTCGGCCTCGCGCAGAATCGCTGCGTCGTCTGGCGCCGTACCGGCGCCTTCACCAGGTCCAGCCGCATGCGTGCCGCCGGCTGCCACGTACAAATCGTCGACGATCGCGCCGATCATGTCGGGGTTCTGGATCGATTTCGCAACCCGATGGCTGTAGTAGACGAGGAACCCGAAGCTGAGCACGACCAGCACCCAACTAGTGATCAGCGAGATCTGCGGGATGAACGTCGACGCCGGATCCTGATGCGTGACGAGGAAGACGAGGCAGATGTATACGAAAGTGGCCATGAACAGGCCGATCGTGACCTGGGTAACCCAGTCCTGCAGGAACCGGTAGAGCAGGCGGGGGCCAAACAGCGTCGAGACCATCGACAGCACAAGCAGCGCGACCGAGAAGATCAGTGCGAGCACGGTCGCAACCGCGCCCATCATCGCCGATAGGATCGCGCGCGCGTCGTCGATACTGCCCATCGTCAACCACGATGGGATGTGAATGACGCCATACTTGTCGAGGATGTCCGGAATCAGGGTGATCCCGAACAGCGTGACTGCGGTGAGCGAGAGCTGCAGCGGGATCCGCCATAGGTTAATGTCGCGTTGCGAACGGAGCTTGGTTGCGCGCGGGGCGAGCATGCGATGTGAATTTCAAACGCTCTATCTTCCGAAGAGCAATCGTTCCAGTACGGGACCAAGGGCCAAAGCAGGAAGATAGCTCAGAGCCACCATCGTTATCAAACACGTCGTGAGTAGGACCCCGAACGAAAAAGAATGGGTCGGAAGAGTTCCCGACGAAGTAGGGGTGCCTCTCTGACGACCAAACAGGTCTGCGAATGCCAATGCTGGAATCACCAAGCCGAACCGACCTAGCATCATCGCAAATGCTGTGGTGAGGTTGTAAAACGGAGTGTTCGCACTCAGACCGGCAAAGCTTTGGCCATTGTTGGCGAAGCAAGAAGTATAGGCAAACAGAATCTCAGTAAAACCGTGCGGGCCTCCGTTGATCGTTAACCCGGTACGTCCCAGCCTGGTGCTCACGGCAATCGCTGTGAGTGGCAGGACGACCAGCGGCGCGGCCAAAGCGTAGAGCATGATCATTTTGTTCTCCGCGGGCCCTATCTTCTTCCCCAAGTATTCAGGGGTGCGCCCAACGTCCCGCTAGGAACACGGCGATCGCAGCAGCCATGACCATGCTGTAAAGACCAGTCCCGAGACCTCCAAATACGAGCTCTCCCAAGAGCATGTTTACTAGCAAAACCATGCCACCGAGCGAGGTGTAGCTGTCGTGCATCGAGTTGTTTGATCCCGTGGCCGCGTTTGATGTAACCACAGCGGTGAGGGTCGAACCCGCAATGCCGAAGCGCACCTCCTTCCCTTCCATGTTCCCACCAGACTGGAGGCGGCTAATTCGGAAATCCACATTTCCCATCTGCGGAATCCCCCGCAGCTCAAAGTGATGCACGAAGACCAGTCCGCAGCCGAAGAGAAGCACCATCACGCTGTAAAGAAGCCATCCCTGTCGCGGCTGGCCAACCATCCTGCCGAAGGTGTTCGTCAATGCCGCAGGCAGGAGCACGATCGCCAACATTTCCAGAAAGTTTGTGAGCGGCGTGGGGTTCTCATAGGGATGAGCTCCATTCGCATTAAAGAAGCCGCCGCCATTTGTGCCGAGATTCTTGATGATCTCGAGTGCCGCGACGGGACCTTGCGGTATGACCTGCTTGGAATGTTCAACCGAAGTCGCAACCGCGTAGTCGTGGAAGTTCATTGGAACCCCCTGCCAGACAAGTAGCGTGGCTCCGATCAATGCCCCCGGCAAGAGGATCCAAAGCAAGGCACGGGTCAAATCAACCCAGAAATTCCCGAGCGTTTCTGAGAGTTGCCGGGCAAGACCTCTGATAAACGCAACACCAATCGCCAGTCCCGCGGCGCCGGCCAGGAAATTCTGTACGCAAAGACCTACCATTTGGCTGAAGTAGCTCATGGTGTTCTCGCCGCCGTAGGCCTGCCAGGTAGTGGTGGTTGAGAAACTGATAGCCGTATTCAGAGCTAAGTCTGGAGATAACGGCGTCGTGTGGTACTGGGGGAAGAACCAGGGAAGAAAGTGTTGCAGTCTGAGAATGGTATACAGCAGAAGCGTGCCAACAAGACCAAAGAACACGAAACATGTCGTGTACTGGGCGCCGGTCATCTCCGCATTTGGATCAACTGCCGTAGTCCGGTACATGAGCCGCTCAAGCGGAAGGCATAATCGATCCAGTACAGTTGGTTTTCTCGAAAAGACCCGCTCAATGTAACCGCCCAGCGGCTGCACAAGGGCGGTTACGACGGCCAAGAACAGGACATATTGCAGGGCACTGTAAAGATCCATCGAGCCTTCTCAAGAGCAAGCCAAAGGTCACGGTCCCCTTGTGACACGCCACTAGCCCGGGGTTTTCGGGAACACACACTCGTCTATTCGGCAGCAGCCTGCTTCTTCACTGGAAATCGCTCGTCAAGCCCGATGTTGAGCTCCAACACGTTCACGCGTGGTTCCCCGAGGAAGCCCCATTGCCTGCCTTCAGTGTGCTTGACTATCAGCTGCTGCAGCTCCTGTCCGCTTATTCCCCGCTCTTTCGTGACACGTGTCGCCTGGAAGGCCGCAGCCGCGGGAGAAATGTTGGGATCGAGCCCGGAAGCCGAGGCTGTCACCAAGTCAATAGGTACAAGCTGGCCCGGATTGTCCGCCTGGTTATTGGCAACATCCGTTTTCACCCGGTCGATCAAGTGCTGATTCGTGGGCCCGAGTTGGGAGCCGTTGGAATTTCCAGCATCATACCCGTTGCCTGCAGCAGAGGGCCGCGAGTGAAAATAGCTTGGCCCGACAAACGCCTGGCCGATGATTCGTGAACCCACAACCCTTCCATTTTGCACAATCAGCTGGCCGTTCGCTTTGTCCTTGAAAAACAATTGCGCCAGTCCCGTGATCACCAACGGATAAATGATGCCCAGCAGGATCGTGGTAGCGATCGTCATCAATACCGAAATCAAAGCATTCTTTTTCATAACAACCCCTCAGGCCATTCCCACACGCGTGATAACCATGTCAATCAACTTGATTCCGACAAACGGCACAAGAATGCCGCCGACGCCGTAGATCCAGAGATTGCGCCGTAACAAGGCAGCAGCTCCCATGGGCCGGTACTTCACTCCGCGCAAGGCGAGCGGGATTAGGGCGACAATGATCAGCGCGTTGAAAATCACTGCCGACAACACTGCCGACTCCGGAGTCTGAAGCCGCATGATGTTCAACGCATTCAGCACCGGGAAAGTACCGGCGAACATCGCGGGAATGATCGCGAAGTACTTGGCTACATCGTTCGCGATGGAGAAGGTCGTCAGTGCTCCGCGGGTCATCAGCAACTGCTTGCCGATCCCCACGATCTCGATGAGTTTCGTCGGATTGGAGTCGAGATCGACCATGTTCCCGGCCTCTTTTGCCGCCTGGGTGCCGGTATTCATGGCGACGCCCACATCCGCCTGAGCCAAAGCAGGTGCGTCATTGGTGCCGTCGCCGGTCATCGCGACTAGCTTGCCCTGCTTCTGCTCGCCCCGGATCAGGTCCATCTTGTCCTTCGGAGTCGCCTCGGCTAGGAAATCATCTACACCGGCTTCCCGCGCGATAGTGGCGGCGGTCAGCGGATTATCGCCCGTGATCATCACGGTCTTGATCCCCATGGCACGAAGCTGATCGAAACGATCGCGCATTCCACCTTTCACAATGTCTTTAAGGTAGATCACGCCGAGAGCACGGCGATCTTCGGCTACCACGAGCGGCGTTCCACCCGATCGCGAAATCATTTCTACTGTGGTTTGAATCTCTTTGGGCACAACCGTACCGTGCTGATCGAGATATTTCGCGATGGCATCGGCTGCGCCCTTGCGAATCTCGCGACCGTCGAGGTTCACTCCCGACATGCGGGCTTGTGCGGTGAACGGAATAAAGACAGCCTCCTGATCGGCTAACTCCCTACCCCGAAGTGCGTAGCGCTCCTTGGCGAGCACGACGATCGATCGTCCCTCGGGAGTTTCATCCGCCAGTGAAGAAAGTTGTGCGGCGTCGGCCATCTGGGCTTCCGTGATTCCGGGCGCCGGGATAAATTCCGCCGCTTGCCGGTTGCCCAAAGTGATGGTTCCCGTCTTGTCCAGCAACAGTGTGTTGACGTCGCCCGCTGCCTCTACCGCTCGGCCGGACATGGCCAGCACATTATGTTGAATCAGACGATCCATACCCGCAATACCGATAGCGGAAAGAAGTCCGCCGATGGTGGTGGGGATTAGACACACCAGCAATGACACCAACACAAAAACCGTCTGCGGCGCACCAGAGTAGATTGCAAAAGGCTGCAGCGTGACCACTGCCAGAAGGAAGATGATCGTCAACCCCGCCAGCAGAATGTTGAGCGCGATTTCGTTCGGCGTCTTCTGCCGTTCCGCGCCTTCCACCAGCGCGATCATGCGATCCAGAAATGTCTCTCCTGGGTTGGCCGTAATCTTGATCTTGAGCCAGTCCGAGAGCACCCGCGTGCCGCCGGTCACCGCCGAGCGGTCTCCGCCTGCTTCGCGGATCACAGGCGCGGACTCTCCCGTGATGGCAGACTCATCCACCGAGGCGACACCTTGAATAATCTCGCCGTCACTCGGGATGAATTCACAAGCAGAAACCAGTACCAAATCGCCTGAGCACAACTGGGAACTAGGGACCTGTTCAATCTTCTCGTCGGGCAGAAGACGATTGGCAATGGTTTCCGCCCGGGCCTTGCGCAGCGCATCCGCTTGCGCCTTACCCCGGCCTTCCGCCATGGCCTCGGCAAAATTGGCGAACAGCACTGTAAACCACAGCCATAGCGTGATCTGAAGGTTAAAGCCGAACTCTCCCTGGTGCTGGATTACGTCTCGCACCAAGAGAACACTGGTGGCCACGCTGCCCACTTCCACTACGAACATGACAGGATTGCCCATCATGTGCCGCGGGTTCAGCTTCACCAACGAATCGATGATCGCGCGACGCACGATCTTCATCTCCCAGATTGCTTTCGCTTTCTTCTTCTTCTTCTCTGCCATATTTCCTCAGAAAGTCTTGCCCGCTGACATCAACAGGTGCTCGAGTATGGGTCCCAGGCTCAGCGCTGGGAAAAAGGTTAATGCGCCGACGATCAGAATCACGCCAACCAGCAGCACGCTGAAAAGTGGCGTGGTCACCGGGAACGTTCCCAGGGAAGGTGGAACATACTTCTTTTTTGCGAGGTTGCCAGCGATGGCCAGCATTGGAAGGATCATGAAAAAGCGCCCAACCAACATGGTTAGAGCACCCGCGATGTTGTACCAGAGAGTATTCCCGTTGAGTCCCGCAAACGCGGAGCCGTTATTACCTGCCTGTGATGTGAAGGCGTAAAGAATCTGCGTGAGACCGTGCGGGCCTGGATTGCTGATGCTAGACGTGCCGAATCCTTTCACAGATGAGATGGCCGTGAGCACGAGGATTACCAGGGGAAAAACCAGCGTAACCAACATGGCCATCTTCACGTCGTAGGCTTCGATCTTCTTGCCCAGATATTCCGGCGTCCGTCCCACCATGAGGCCCGCGATGAACACAGCCAAGACTACGTAAATCAAAATGCCATATAGTCCTGCGCCCACGCCTCCAAATACGGTTTCGCTAAGCATGATATTGACCAGCGGCACCATTCCGCCCAGAGGAGTATAGGAATCGTGCCAGCCATTGATGGCCCCGCAGCTCGCGTCCGTGGTAACGGTGGCGAACAGGGTCGAGTCTGCAATGCCAAAGCGGACCTCTTTGCCCTCCATGTTGCCGCCGGATTGAGTGAGGCTGGCACGCTGGTCCACTCCGTGCAGCAGCGGATTACCATGCGCTTCCGCCCAGTAAGCGGTTGTCACCCCAGCTAGGAACAGCATGGCCATCGCCGCCCATACTGCCCAGCCGTGACGCTGGGATCCGGTCATCCGACCAAGGGTGTAGGTCAGGCCGGCGGGGATGACGAAGATGGAAAGCATCTCCATGTAATTGCTAAGGGGAGTCGGATTCTCAAACGGATGCGCGCTATTGGCGTTGAAAAAACCACCGCCGTTAGTGCCCAACATCTTGATCGCTTCTTGAGAAGCGACCGGCCCTTGCGCGATCGTCTGATTGGTGACCGTGTCCATCACCGCCTTGCCGTCCTGGCCGAGCACGGGTTTGCCGTCCGGCCCGGTTCTCTGAACTTGTTGCGACTCGACCAGTTTCGCCGTGTCGTACGGCTTCAGGTTCTCAACCACACCCTGAGAGACTAGAGTCATAGCGTAGACGACGCACATCGGCAGCAGCAGCCATAGAGTCGTGCGGGTCATGTCGACCCAGAAGTTGCCGATGGTTTCCTTCTCGCGACGAGCGACTCCTCGGATAAACGCGACGGCCAGCGCGATTCCGACAGCAGCTGAAGTGAAGTTGTGATATGCCAGACCGGCCATCTGGGTGAGATAGCTCATCGTGGTCTCGCCAGCATAGTTTTGCCAGTTAGTGTTGGTGGTAAACGACGCGGCCGTGTTGAACGCCAAGTCAGGAACCACCGCACCAAATTTCTGCGGATTCCACGGCAGGAACTGTTGAACGCGCTCCATCAGATAAAGCAGCAGCATCGAAGCGCCGCTGAACAACAACATGGCAAAAGCGTATTCCGTCCAGCGCATCTCGTGGTTTTCATCCACGCCGGTTACTCGATACAGCAGACGTTCGAGCGGCCGGGCAACCGGATCAAGGAACGTGCGCTCACGGTTGAAAACCCGGGTCATAAATACGCCCATGGGCTTGGTGACCGCGAATATCAGCCCCAAGAACAAAAGAATTTGAAGCCACCCATTGACTGTCATCAGAACTTCTCCGGCTGCAATAGGGCATACAGCAGATAGACCATCAACAGAACACTCACGGCTAACATGAGAATCGATTCAAGATTCATGACATTTCAACCTCAGCGCAAGCGCTCGCAGCCATGCACGTAAGCCAGCGCTATTGCAAAAAACAAAATCGTGAGCCCTACAAAAATGACATCCCGCATGGCAATAATTGCCTCCTCTCGCTTTGCGGCCAAACTAGAACTTGACCAGCAAGGAAAGATCGATCCGGTTCTCTATTTTGTGCAGATCCGGGGTGAAGCCTGTCACCATCGAGCCAGGCGCACCCTGATTCCCGCCCAGAGGAGTGATGCCTCCCGGTCCCGAGAAATACGGCACATTGGCCGCGCGATGGTCGAACTCCCAGCGGAAAGTGATGTACTGGCTGGGCATGTAATCAAAGGTGCCGGACGCGTCCCAGGCTTTGAACGGGTCCCCGGGATTCTCGGTAAAGTACGGCGTTCCTGAAGCAGCGGTCGCGCCATTGATGGGCGGCAGCAGCACCAGGTAGCGTCCCGGATTATTGATCTTGCCGCCGCCGAGCGTCAGGCCGAACAGGTCTTTGTGGAACCAGAAGCGGTTGTAGAACATGTAACCGAGGAACATCTGTTTGAAGACAGTTCCCTGGGCGGTCTTCTTATTGGTGGTGCAATTCACGCCTCCGCCGGTCTCGCAGCCGGCGTCGCCAGTCAAACTAAAGGCCATCTTGTCCAACAATTTGCCCGGCCGGTCGTAGTACTTAACCTCGATGCTGTCGTCGGTGTGCAGGCGAGTGCGGGTTGGGACACCGAGCGCGTCGGCTCCGACCCCATAGTTGTTGGAAATGACATTGATCCAAGAATTCGGAGTCCACTTAATCTGTCCACCAAGGCCCGGTCGACTGTTGAATCTGCCGTAAGACTGCCATCCATTGATAAACCAGGGCTCGATCTTCAATTTCTCTGTAGGAAAAATCTGAACCCGCACACCGTTGAAGAACCAGGGTGTGTTGGAGGAAACGTACGAAGGTTGATAGGCCCAGTTGTCGAAGTTGTAGAAGCTGAAAAGACCAATGTAAGACAGGAAAATTCCCGCGTCGACATTGACCCCGTGCAGAGCGTTGAAGTGGTATCCACCGTACGCCTCGGAAAGATAGCGGTAAGCGTCGGAGAGGTTCCATTGGCCACGCGCGGGGCTGGCGTCATTGCGCGGGGTCGTTTCTGAGTACAGGCCAAACTGCGTCATCAGCCGCGCCCGAACGTTGTCGTAGTGGAAGTCGCCGCCTACGCCAAGCTGGGTGACGTGAACTTCGTCTGATCGGAAGACTTCGCTCGACCCCCCGATGGTGTCGTCTTTGGGATGGTTGAAATCGTAGATGTAGTCCACGTCAGCCCGAATTTCCGGGGTAAAGAATTTCGAATCAAAGGCTGCTTCTTTGGTGCGCGGGTTGCCGTTCAGCCAGGTCCAGTCGGCGAACGCAAACGGCTCGGCCTTGGCCGGTTTGGCCACGGGAGTACCGGGCTGCTGCAAAGCGGCTTCGGCGGGAGCGGCGGTGGCGCCATAGGTATTTGGAGGAGTCGCTACCGGTGTGCTTGCCTTCGCGGTATGAACCACCGTAGTCGGTTGTTCTGCCCACACATGCTGCTTGAGCTCCGCTTCTAGCTGTTCGATCCGTTTCTTCATCGCAGCCAGTTCGTTCATAATCTCTTGCGCTGACTGCTGATCTGCGGCACTCGCTTGTGGATCGGACGATCCCGAAGCAGAGGCGGGAACGTCATCGTTTGTTTGTTGGCTATGTAGCGGGGCCCTCAGCAACATTGCGGCCACTAAAATGAAGGCCGCGCGCTTGCCGGCTCCCATGACAGACTTACTCCCGTCTTTCGTCAAATTCATAACTTTCAGTTCTCCGCGTCGCTTAGGTGGAGTGAACTTCGCGAAATAAACCTTCAACCGTCGGGACGGAAGGCTCCTCGCCTCTCGAAGAATGGCTACAAGAAATCGCAGCATAAAAACCACCGCGCCTGTACACACGATCGCGAGTACGAGTTTCATTCCAACCGTCCAGGCACTTTTATCATGTAGGCGTTATGTCAGCCATTTGACAACTTCACGCGTAAAACTGGCGTAAATAGTTCGCAACGAATTCATAAAGGTCCGGTTGAGTTACGTGACGGTGCATGTTTTCCCGACAGGGACGTCCCTCTGAACCAACTGAAATCTCAGAATCGCCGCGAAGCGATCGCCTGGCCGCGATTGGTTAGCCGTGTGCCGGTTGTTTCACTGGCCTTCTTTTCGGTTACCCGGATCAAAGCGGTAGACGACCCACGACTCCATACGGATGTAGTGGGCAAAGCCTGGCCCCGATTCAATCTTTTTCCGCAAATCGTAAACACGCGCAGGAAATCTGTCTGTCTAGTTTGATTGTGTCCTCAGCGCGTGGCCAACCGAGTGTGCGAGGTGACGATGCTCTTCGGATGTGTGCATAGAAGCTCAGATTGCCATCAGCACGTTGCTGCGACGGATGCCTCGGTTGCGCCTTACGATGCCGGCCGAAAGACTGCGATGGAAGCAAGGGCTGGTTCTTCGTGGTCTCGAAAGTCTTCCGGTTGCATTCGATGGCTGAGCAGCCAGGCTTGAGGATGGATGCGTTCTTCTGGTTGGCGCCCGAGATTCTGCGGAGAAGGCAAACCACTCGTGAATCGAGTACAAGCTCTTGGCGACCGTCAAAGCGCGGCCCCAACCGCGCATAAAGCGGGAAATTCGACTCCTATTACAGTGCTCGGTGATTCGACACAGCTAATTTTTAAGAGGCGGATCGGCGAAATACCGCAGAGAAGACGGAACGAACGAGATTAGTTTGACTCTGCGAGAATCACTTCGTGGCCAGCACGCCGTAGTTCCCGAGCCAACTTTTCTTCCTTCGTCGGCCACCAGGTCTTGTGCCCCCCAATGACCACAAGCGAACGCGGCCGCAGAAGCGCCACGAGTGTTTCGAATCGTTGGCGACACATACAAAGCTGGAC
>Ga0209217_1000433_pt1 | contig 11470 bp, 11 predicted proteins | sample JacPinW_OM3H0_M2_FD_187957 | JGI IMG/M metagenome (GOLD analysis project Ga0209217, IMG submission 187957) | Forest soil microbial communities from Algoma, Ontario, Canada - Jack Pine, Ontario site 1_JW_OM3H0_M2 (SPAdes) (version 2) | ecosystem: Environmental > Terrestrial > Soil > Boreal...
CCAGGGTGTGGTGCCGCGCGATGGCGAGCACCTGGGCCGTGGCGAACCGCAGCGCGGTCCGCTCCGCGCGCCGCATCCACTGGAGCGCGCTCTCCGGATGCGCGCTGTGCCACTCGGCCGAGACCAGGACGCGGGAGATGCGCGCGGGCGTGACGAAGCCGAGGTTCAGCAGGAGCAGGTCGAGCTTCGTCCCCAACGACGGAGCGGTCCCCTTCCGCCAGGACGCGATCGTGCACCCGAGCGCGAGGGTGCGTACCCGCTCCGGGCGGCGGATGGCGAGCTCCTGGGCGATCATTCCACCCATGGAGATGCCGAAGACGTGCGCGGAGCTCAGTCCCGCGGCCTCGATCACAGCGGCCGCATCGTCCGCCAGATCGCGCATCCGGTAGGCGAAACCTGCCCGCGCCGACCTGCCCGTGCCGCGGTTGTCGAACACCAGCACGTGAAAGTCGCGCGCGAGCAGCGCCGGCAGCCGATCCCAGGCGCGCGACGAGACCGCGAGGCCCATGATCAGCAATACCGGCGGCTTCGCCGGGTCGCCGATGGATTCGTAGTGGATGGAATGCCGTCCGCGATCAACCAGCGGCATGCAGCTCTTCCAGCGAGGCGTCCATCGCCTTTGCCAGCTCCGGGAGATCGCGGGCGGCCTCGGCGTCCCCGAGCAGCCCCACCCCGACCTTGCCGTCGTAGCTGAGCAGGGCAATTCCCAGCGCCTGATGCGCCGCCAGCGGCACCTGGGGAAAGCAGTGCAGCATCCGCTTTGCCAAAAGATACAGCGGGAACTGCGGCCCCGGGACGTTGGTCACCACCAGGTTGAACATCCGCGAGACCGCTTGCAGGCGCGCTGCCTGGGCGAGGAGCTGGGGCGGAGCGAAGTCGCCCAGGCGCGAGAGCGTGTGCGCGCCGACCGCTGCTCCGCTCTTCTTCACCACCATCATTGCGTCGTGCACCTTCCGGAGCCGCTGCACCGGATCCGGCTCCGTCAGGGGCAGCGGGCAGAAGACCGCCGACACCTGGTTGCCGTACGTCCCCCGCTCCTTCCGGGTCCGCATGCTGACGGGCACCAGCACGCGCAGGTCGGATGCGGGCGGTTCGCCGCGCGAGGTGAGCCAGCTCCGCAGCCCGCCGGCCACCGTGGCGAGAAGGATGTCGTTCACCGTTCCGCGCCTCTTGGCGCGCACCGCCTTCAGCTTGGCGAGCGGCAGCTCGAGCATCTCGAACCGGCGGTGGGGCCCGATCGGGACGTTGAGGGCAGACTCGGGCGCGAGGCCCATGGAGACGACGTCGACCAGCGGCTTGAAGCCGCTGAAGACCTGGCCGAGGAGCTTCAGCGCCTCGCCGTTCGATTCCAACGCTTCTCTCGCCAACCGCAGCGGGTGCGAGAGCTGCTCCTTCACGGAGTCGAGCAGCAGATCCGGGCCCTTGGGGGCCTTGCGCGGCGTCCAGGGAGCCGGCGGCGGCGGCGGCGAGGGGACCGGCTCGCGGTCCATCAGGACGGTGGCGAGATCGACGCCGGAGACGCCGTCGAGCATGCAGTGGTGCGTCTTGCTCACGATGGCGAAGCGGGAGTCTCCGAGCCCTTCCACCAGCCACATCTCCCAGAGCGGCTTGTCCCGGTCCAGGGCTTGCGAAAAGAGGCGGCCGACCAGCTTCTTCAGCTCGGCGTCGCCCCCGGGCGCCGGCAAGGCCGTGTGGCGCACGTGGTACTCGAGATCGAACTGCGTCTCGTCGATCCAGACCGGCCGTCCCTGCTTGAGCGGCACGGTCATGACCCGCTGCCGGTAGCGCGGCACGTGCTCCAGCCGCGCGCCGATCAGCGCGAGCAGGTCCCGGTACGGCGGCGGCGGCCCCTCGAAGATGGCCACCGCGCCCACGTGCATGTGCGCGGTCCGATCCTCGATCTCGAGGAAGAACGAGTCGAGCGTGCTCAGGCGCTCATACCAGGTATCCATGCGTTCGCCAGCATACTTGTGCGACACGGGAGTTGCGCGCCGCCCCGAGCCGATGCATGTAGCAGCGCTCGATGGCTTCCGCATCCGCCCGGCCGATGACGCTGACGCAGAAGATCCTGGCCGCGCACGCGCGCAGCCTTCCGCGGCCCTGGGTCCAGGTCGGCGACGTCCTGCAGATCTCGGTGGACTGGACCATCGCCAGCGAGCTGGCCTGGAACGGCATGGAGCGGACCTACTCGATGCTCGGCCGCCCGAAGCTGCACGACAAGGACCGTTTCTTCCTCGCCGTCGACCATACGGTCGACCCGGTGACGCTGGCGACCGACCAGCGGGCGCAGAAGCTGGTGCAGCTCTCGCAAAGCTTCGCGAGGGAGAGCGGCATCCGCCACTTCTACGATGCGAACCAGACCATCCTGCACACGAAGTTCTACCGCGACCTGGTGCGGCCGGGCGACGTGGTGCTGGGCGCGGACAGCCACACCTCGTCGCACGGGGGCCTGGGCGCGTTCTCCATCGGGCTGGGCGGGGCGGACATCGTGGTGGCCATGGTGCTGGGCAGCTCGTGGATCCAGGTGCCGGAAGCGATCGCGGTCGAGTACACGGGCGCGCTTCCTTTCGGCATCGCGGGCAAGGACGTGATTTTGCGCACGCTCGGCCTGCTCGGGCGCAACACCGTCGCCATGGAGCGGTCGGTCGAGTACCGGGGGCCGGGAGTGCGCCAGCTCTCCACGGACTCCCGCTTTGCCATCGCCAACATGACGGCCGAGTTCGGCGGCCTGAACGGAATCTTCGAGGCGGACGAGGTGACCGCGGCATGGCTCGCGGGACGGACCGACGAAGACGATCCGCAGGCCCTGAAGCCGATGCGCGCTTTCCGCGCGGATCCCGGCGCGCCGTACGCGCAGACCTTCCAGGTCGATCTGGCCCGCCTCGAGCCGCAGATCGCGGTGCCGTTCTCGCCCGACAACGTGAAGAGCGTCACGGAGCTCGCGGGCACCGGACTGCAAGGGCTGTTCATCGGCGCCTGCACCACCACGGAAGAGGAGCTGGTCCTCGCGGCGCTGGTGCTGGAGGCGGCCGGCGGCTCGCGGCCAGCCAACGACAAGCAGATCGTCGTCCCCGGCGACCTGACCATTCAGGAGCACCTTCGCCGCGCGGGGTTGTGGTCCGTGTACGAGCGCGCCGGGTTCCGCGTCGATCCGCCCGGTTGCTCGATGTGCCTCGGGGTGGCCTCGCGCAAGGCGGGCCGCGGCGAGAAGTGGTTGTCCTCGCAGAACCGGAACTTCGAGAACCGGATGGGGGATGGATCGCTCGCGCATCTGGGCAGCGCCGCGACGGTGGCGGCGAGCGCGCAGAGCATGAAGATCAGCGATCCTCGCGCGCTCCTGGCCCGGGTCGATCAGGAGCGGTTCCGCCGCATCCTCGGCGAGCGCAAGCCGCGGCGCACGCCCGAGGTGGAGGCCGCTGAACCGCAGATGCGTCTCGCGCCGGCGAGCGCGACGTCTCCTTCCGCCAAAGAGGCCCGCGGCGCGGACAAGCAGCGCGCGGGGAGCGTGCGCTCGCGCATCCAGCGGTTCGGAGACAACGTCGACACCGACGCGATCATCCCGGGGCAGTTCTGCCATCTCACCTCGCTGCCCGAGTTGGGAGCGAAAGCATTCCATTTCGTCCGGCCAGACTTCGCGCGCAAGGTCCAGGAGGGCGCAAGGGTGGTGGTCGCGGGCGAGGGTTGGGGTTCGGGTTCGTCGCGGGAGCAGGCGGTCCTGGCGTTGAAGGGCGCGGGGATCCTGGCGATCGTGGCCAGGAGCTACGCCTTCATCCACAAGCGCAACCTGGTCAACGAGGCATTGCCCTTCCTGGTGGTGCAGGATCCCCGCTTCTACGAGCTGGGGAAGGAGGGCGAGGAGATCGAGTTGGACCTCGTCCGGGGCCTGGTGCGCGTGGCCGGAGAAGAGTTCCGCGCCGAGGAGCCCTCGGCGATCATCCAGGCGCTGGTCGGGGAAGGCGGCATCGTGCCCGCGATCCAGCACCACGGCCCCACCGTGTTCGAGAAGCTCACGGCGTAGATTCGATCTCGATGCCGGTCGCGATCAGGAAGCGCGAAACCATGTTGTAGCCCGCGATGGTGCCGATCAGCTCGACGACCTGTTGATCCGGCAGCAGGGAGCGCAGCTTGTCGATGGTGGCCTGCTTGACCTGCACGTCGCGCGTCATCTCCGTGGTGAGCTGCAGCGCCGCGAGCTCGGCGGGATCGAAGAGCCGCGGGTCCGTCTTGAGCTCCTTGAGCGCCGCGAGCTGTTCCTTCGTGCCGCCCGCCTTGAGGAATTCCGGCTCGTGCTGCACCCACTCGTAATCGGCCTTGTTCATCACCGCGATGGCCATGATGGGCAGCTCGCGCAGCTTGCCCGGAAGCGCGAGCTGTCCGCGGATCGTCCCGAACATGCCGTTCCAACCCTTCGCGAAGTTCGGGCTGTGCAAGAGCATGCGGTCGAGATTGAGGAGCTTCCCGCCCGGGCGGCGGGCGCGGATTGCGGCGAGCAAGTCGGGCGGGCCGGCCTTGTCGTCGTCGGCAACGTAGGGAATTCCGGTCGTCGATACGCTCTTGACCGGGGAGGGAGCGGCGAGCAGCGCGGCGAGCAGGAGGAAGGGGAACATGAAAGCTACTCTCGCATGATTCGAAGGATTCGATCCTTCTCGCTGCCGCACTCGCCGCGGCCGTCGCAGTTGCTGGTGGATACCCAGAGCTCTCCGGATGGCGTCATGGCGATCTCGCGCAGCCGGCCGAACTTCTGCCGGAAATACACTTCGTGCGCGACGACGTTCCCATTCTCGAGCACGATCCGATGGATGTGCTCGGCGGCAAGGGACGCGACCAGCACGTTGCCGCGGAACTCGGGGATGGCGGTTCCCCGGTAGACCACCGCGCCACCGGGTGGCAGGGCGTGCGAGGCCCAGGTGATCAGCGGCGGGAGCATGCCGGACTTCTGCTCGCAGCCGTAGATGTCCGGCCATCCCAGGTTGTCGCCCTTGCGCGCGACGTTCACCTCGTCGTGCGCGTAGCGGCCCAGTTCTCCGCTGGGCCCGTGATCGGCGATGACCATCGCGCCGTCGTCCAGCCAGTCGAACCCTTCGGTGTTGCGGATGCCCAGCACCCACGGCGTGGCCTTTCCGTCCGGGTCGACCCGGAGCACCTTTCCATTGAGGCTGCGCGGGTCCTGCGATCGGCTGGGCTGGCGCGCGTCCCCGGTTCCGACGTACAGAGCGCCGTCCGGGCCGAAGCGAATTCTCCCGCCGTCGTGGAAGCGCGCGGCGCCGATTCCGGCGATGACGACCTTGTCCAGCTTGGCGCTGCGGTGGTCCTTCGCCAGCGTCCAGCGCTGGAGCTGGTTCTCGGGGCCTGGAGCAGTCAGATAGAGGAAAAGCTGCGACTCGTCGCGCGGGTTCACGGCGATGCCGAGCAGCCCACCCTCGCTGGTGTCCGCGGTCTTCACCGTGAGCACGGGCGGCGCCACGAGCTTGCCACCCTGGAGCAGCCGCACGCGTCCAGGGCGCTCGGAGACCAGGACGTCGCCGCCGGGAAGGAAGGCGAAGCTCCACGGGACCTCGAGGCCGCTCACCACCGTCTCGGCGCGGAGAGGGACCGGTCCGTCCGGTCCCCAGGCGTCGCTCTTCTCCAACAGGCAAGCCGCCAACAGCGCGAACAGGACCATGGGCACCTCGGACCGCCCTCCCAGACAGGCGAGCGAGGTGTAACGTGAGAGGCAGCGGTGAGCGACTCAGCGGACCCGGAGGATGGCGTCGCCGTGGAGCGGCAGGTCCACGACGTGCTGGTCCATCGCCAGCCGAAGCGGTTCTTCCGGCCGGGGGCGAGGCTCCTCCAGCACGCGCTCCTGAGCCCGCCAGGGGGCCTGCTCGAAGCCGGGAGGGCGAGGTGCGTCGGACCGTGGTTCGGCCTGGGCGGGGCGCTTGTTCCGCATGGAGGCACGCATCACACATCCGTCCACGCCTGGAGTCAAGCTTGCCGCATGACGGGGCGGCTTCTAGTCTGCGCGCGCATGACCCAGCGCATCGCCGTGATTCCTGGCGACGGAATCGGCCCGGAGGTCGCACGCATCGGGGTGCGCATTCTCGAGAGCCTCTCCCTGCCGCTGCAGTTCGACTGGTTCGATTTCGGCGCAGACCGGTATCTGCGCGACCGCACCACGCTTCCGCCGGGGTTCATGGACACTCTTCGGCGGGACTACGCCGCCGTGTACTTCGGCGCCGTCGGCGACCCGCGGGTCCCGGGCAACGAGCACGCGAAGGGCATCCTCCTCGCGATGCGGTTCGAGCTGGACCTGTACATCAACTTCCGGCCGTGCATCTTGATCGACGACCGGCTCAGTCCGCTCAAGGGGAAGGGGCGCGAACAGCTCAAGTTCGTCGTCTTCCGCGAGAACACCGAAGGGCTCTACACGGGGACGGGCGGGGTCTTCAAGAAAGGGACGCCCGACGAGCTGGCGCAAGAGGTGGAGATCAACACCCGCAAGGGCGTGGAGCGCATCCTCGAGGCGGCGTTCGCCCACGCCGAAGAGCGCGGCTTGCGCCGGGTGTGCATGGCGGACAAGGCCAACGTGCTCCTCCACGGGCACGGGCTCTGGCGGCGTGCGTTTGCGGAAGTGTCCAGCCGGCACCCCGGGATCCAGGCAAAGGCCATGTACGTCGATGCGCTCGCGATGGATCTGATCCGCAAGCCGGAAGCGTACGAGGTGATCGTCACCAACAACCTGTTCGGCGACATCCTCACGGACCTCGGGGCGGCGCTCACCGGCGGCCTGGGCCTGGCGGCGAGCGGCAACATCCACCCCGGCCGGGTCTCACTGTTCGAGCCGGTGCACGGCAGCGCTCCCGACATCGCGGGGCAAGGGAAGGCCAACCCGCTGGCCATGGCCCTTAGCGGCGCCCTGATGCTGGAGCACCTCGGGCACGCGCGCCAGGCGCAGCTGCTCACCCGGGCGGTGGAGGCGCAGGTGAGCGAAGGCGCGAGGACGCCGGACCTGGTCCCCATGCTGGGCGGTCCGGCGTCGACCACGGAGCAGGTCGGCAACGAGCTGCTGGCGCGCGTGCAGGGAGCGGCTCAGGCGCTCTCTTGACGGAGCGGCTGGCCGGTCTCCAGGCACGACTTCAAGTTCGAGAGCACCCACTGCCAGCCGTCCTCGCTGACGTGCTTGGCGGTCAGCGGGGCCTCGGAGCAGTCGTGCAAGACGGTGAGCTTGGAGACCTCTGCGTTCTTCTTCTCGATCAGGTAGGTCACGCGCGAGAGCTCCTTGGCCAGGTCCGGGGCGTACAGGACGTGCCAGGTGAGCACCAGGCGCCGGGGCGGGTCCGACTCGATCACGGTCCCTTCGACGTCGCGCGAGCCGGAGGGGCCGGTCGAGTGCCACTGCGAGCCGCGCTTGAAGTCGGAGTGGATGGCTTCGCCGAAGAAGTACTTCTTGGTGATCTCGCTGTCGGTGAGGGCCTGCCAGAGCTTCTCGGGGCTGGTGCGGATGAACACCACGTACATCTGGGTCTCGGCCATGTCGGTCTCCAGTCGCGATTTGAGATCGCTCAGCGCCGCCGCGAACGGCGCGCGGTACTTGCTCACCCAGCGGTCGTGGACCAGCCGGATGGGCATCGGGTTGAGGTAGTGCAGCTTCTCGCGCCCTTGCCGGCGCGTGACCAGGAGCCCCGCTTCTTCGAGAACGCGCAGGTGCTTCATCACCCCGAAGCGGGTCATGTCGACGCGCTCGCACAGCTCGCCCAGCGTCTGCCCGTCCCGCTTGAACAAGCGGTCCAGCAGCTTGCGGCGACTGGCGTCGGCGAGGGCTTTGAACACGTCGGCCATGCACCGCCATTATGTGACCATTTGGTCACATGTCAAGTCCCGGCGGCGCTCCAGGAACCGAGTCGCCCCCAGGGTCCGGAATGGTTATGCTCGGCACCTCCCCCAACGGAGCTGACCGATGAAGCCCATCCCCACGGAGATCGTCTTCCTCGCCGCGAAGCGTACGCCGTTCGGCACCTACGGCGGGTCGTTGAAGGACCAGTCCGCGACCGATCTGGGCGTGCATGCGGCGAAAGCGGCCATCGCTCAGGCCGGGGTGAAGCCGGAGGACATCGACAACGTCGTCTTCGGCAACGTGGTGCAGACCAGCCCGGACGCGATCTACCTGGCCCGCCACGTGGGGTTGAAGGCAGGGGTGCCGCAGCATGTGCCGGCGCTGACGGTGAACCGGCTCTGCGGCTCGGGATTCCAGGCGGTGGTCGACGCCGCGCTGGAGATGCTCGCCGGCCACAGCGATTGCGCGCTGGTCGGCGGGGCCGAGAGCATGTCGCAGGCGCCCCATGTCGCGCGCGGCCTGCGCTTCGGAGTGGGGCTGGGCAAGTCGCCCAAGCTGGAGGACACGCTGTGGGAGGCGCTGACGGATAGCTACACCGGCTTGCCGATGGCCATGACCGCCGAGAACCTGGCGACGAAGTACGGCATTTCGCAGAAGGAAGTGGACGAGTACAGCGTGCAGAGCCAGAAGCGTTTCGCCGCGGCCCAGGAGGGCGGGCGCCTGGCGGACGAGATTGCCCCCCTGGACCTGCCGGGCAAGAAGGGCGCGGTGGTCACCTTCGCCCGGGACGAGCACAACCGCCCGGAGACGACGCTGGAGAGCCTGGCCAAGCTGCCCAAGGTCTTCAAGAAGGACGGCGTGATCCACGCCGGCGCGGCCAGTGGCATCTGCGACGGCGCGGGCGCGCTGGTCCTCGCGACCCGTCAGTTCGCCGAGCGGAAAGGGCTGAAGCCTCTCGGCAAGCTCGTCGGCTGGGGCATCGCCGGTTGCGATCCGTCCATCATGGGCATCGGGCCGGCGCCCGCGATCCGGCGCGGGCTCGAGCGTCACGCGGCCAAGCTGGGCGACTTCGATCTCTTCGAGGTGAACGAGGCGTTCGCGCCCCAGTACCTGGCGGTCGAGAAGGACCTGGGCCTGCCGCGCGATCGCACCAACGTCGACGGGGGCGCCATCGCGGTGGGACACCCGCTGGCCGCTTCCGGAGCGCGAATCACGGCTCACCTCCTGTACGAAATGAGGCGGCGGGGTGCGCGCCGCAGCATCGGATCCGCCTGCATCGGCGGTGGGCAAGGGATCGCGCTGTTCCTCGAGTCGGCGTAGACTTCAGAGGATGCGGCCGCAGGAGCTGTTCCACGACTGGAACCAGACCGCGGGCCTGGGCGAATTGGCCCGGGCCGAGGTGCTCGACGAGACCCTGCGCGACGGGATCCAGAGCCCTTCGGCGATCGATCCGCCGATCGAGGCCAAGATCGAGATCCTGCACCTCCTGGACGAGCTCGGCGTGGCGCAGCTCGACATCGGGCTTCCCGGCGCGGGCCCGCGCCAGCGCGCCGCGGTCAAGCGGCTCGCGGAGGAGAAGCGCGACGCGCGTCTGGGGATCCGGCTGAACGTCGCTTGCCGCACGGTGGTCTCGGACATCGCGCCCGCAGCCGAGCTCCAGCAGGAGACCGGCGTGCCGCTGGAGGTCTACGCATTCATCGGCAGCTCTCCCATCCGGCAGTACGCCGAGGAGTGGGACCTCTCCTTCATCGAGAAGCAGTCCGTCGAGGCGATCTCGTTCGCCGTCGGGCAGGGTCTCTCGGTCACCTACGTGACCGAGGACACGACGCGGAGCAAGCCCGAGGATCTGCGGCGGCTGTTCGGCAGCGCCATCGAGGCCGGGGCGAAGCGGCTCTGCCTCTGCGATACGGTGGGCCACGCGACGCCCGAGGGCGCCCAGGCGCTGGTGCGCTTCGCGCGCGAGGTAGCCGGCCCTGGGATCGGGCTCGACTGGCACGGCCACAACGATCGCGGGCTCGCCGTCGCCAACGCCCTGGCTGCGGGGGCGGCGGGGGCCACGCGCCTGCATGGTTGCGCGGCCGGAATCGGCGAGCGCGTCGGCAACACGGCGTGCGATCAGCTCCTGGTGAACCTCAAGCTGATGGGGCACCCGATCTACGGCCCGCGGGACATGTCGAAGCTGGTCCGCTTCGTCCAGCTCTCCGCGAGGGTCACCGGCCACCAGCTTCCGGTGAACTATCCGGTGGCGGGGTCCGATGCGTTCCGCACCGCGACCGGAGTGCACGCCGCCGCCATCATCAAGGCGCAGCGCAAGGGCGATCACTGGCTGGCCGACCGCATCTACAGCGGGGTGCCGGCGGGCGAGTTCGGCAAGGAGCAGGAGATCGAGATTGGCCCCTTGAGCGGTCTCTCCAACGTGAAGCACTGGCTGGCGCGGCACGAGATCCCCGCGGACGAACCGCTCGCCAAGGCGGTGCTGGCGCGGGCCAAGGCCAGCAACCGAACGCTCACCGAGTCCGAAGTGGCCCAGATCGTCCGAGAGGTCCGCTCATGACCGTCGTTCAGTTCACCGGGATGAAGGTCTTTTCCACGACGCTCGCGCGCGATCGCGAGCACATGGGCGACAACATCACCCGCTGGGTGCAGGAGAACCAGCAGCAGCTGGAGATCGTGGACAAGACGGTCACGCAGTCGTCCGACAAGGAATTCCACTGCTTGACGATCACCCTGTTCTACCGCGAGCGCCCGCGGACCTGAAGGCGTAGACTCCGGCACTGATGAGCCCGCGCGGCCAGCCGGCGATGGGGTTCGGGGTGCCGCCGCTCACGCGAGGCGTGAAGTGGCTCGGCGGCGCGACCCTGGCCGTCTCGATCCTCGCCGCTGTCCTGGGCGACGCCGGCAGGACGCTGGCCCGGATCGTGGCCTTCACGCCCGCTGAGCTGTGGAGCGGCTACCTCTGGCAGCCGCTCACCTACACGTTCCTCAACCGCGATCCAGTCGGGCTGGTCTTCGCGCTGCTCGGGCTCTGGCTGCTCGGCGCCTCCCTCGAGCAGAGGTGGGGCACCCGGCGATTCGTGAGTTTCTACTTCGCAACGGCGGCGCTGGGAGCGGTGGCCACGTCGCTCGTCGGCCTCGTCGCGCGGGGAACGGTATGGGTCTGGCCCTACGCAGGGAACTGGCCGGCGCTGGAGGGCCTGATCGCGGCATTCGCGGTGCTGATGCCCAGCGCGCAGATCTTCCTCTACTTCGTCCCGGTGAAGGCGCGGTGGATGCTGCCCATCTCCGCGGGGATCACGGTCCTCTACATGCTCATGACCGAAGCGTGGTGGGCATACCTGCCGCAGCTCTTCGGGCTGGGAGCGGGCGTCCTGCTGGCCGGAGGAGTGGGCCCGCGAAATCTGCTGCTGCGTGTTCGCGTCTGGTGGATCGATCGCCGCATGCGGCGCAGCCGGCTGCGCGTGATCCGCGGCAAGGACGAGGAAGCCGGACCGTTCACCGAGAGCGGCCGCGGCTCCGACAAGTACCTGCACTAGCCCCGGCCGCCGCAGGCGGCTCAGGCAAGATGGAACGACCGGCCCCGATTCGCTGGGCGTAGATTACGCCACGGATCGGGAGATCTGTAGCGCAGAGCTACAAGCGAAAGGAGCCGGTCGTGAA
>Ga0209217_1000434_pt1 | contig 11465 bp, 11 predicted proteins | sample JacPinW_OM3H0_M2_FD_187957 | JGI IMG/M metagenome (GOLD analysis project Ga0209217, IMG submission 187957) | Forest soil microbial communities from Algoma, Ontario, Canada - Jack Pine, Ontario site 1_JW_OM3H0_M2 (SPAdes) (version 2) | ecosystem: Environmental > Terrestrial > Soil > Boreal...
TGGCCACATCGGCCACCGGCACCACCTCGGTTGTCACGGGTAGGCCCGTCGCGTGCGTGCCGTCGGGGAGGTTCTCGAATCGCGCGAATATCTCACCGCTGGTAACGCCGCTGCTGTCCAACCAGTTCGCCACGCCCGGGTTGGTGGCGCTGACCACGTAGTAGGTGTATCCATCGGGATCTTGGAACGCCGTGGTGTTGTTCAAAGTGGTTGCCTCGCAGACGGCCCAGTCCATCATTTCTTTGATCAGCCCCCGCGGCAGCGGCGCGGGCTCGGGACAACCACGGTCGCGGTAGTCGGCGATCACCGGTAGCGCTTCCGCCCGAGCGCGCGCTTTGTCCTCCTCGGACATGAATCCCTGGACCTCGTTGAGAAAGATCCCGGCGGGTTTGAAGTCTCGGATGAAGCGGGGATCGCCAGTGATGTGCACCAGCGACAGCAGCAGGGTCGGGATGCTGACTTGCTCAAGCGCTGCGGCAATGTCGGCGGTGGGGGTGGTGAAAGGCTGGCCGGCGTAGCGGCTGCGCTTCAAGGCAGATCCCTTCGCGTCTTAATTACGATACGCATGGTTTCGTAATAAACAGAAAACGATACGCCCGGCGTCGTAGTGGGATCAAGGGTCGATCCGACTCGATCAGCGCTTAATCGTGCCAAGGTAAACGCCGTGGCAGACACCTCCATCCAAGCGCGCCTGAAAGGCTGGCTGGCGGCGGTGTGGCGATTCGTCAGCAGCGCGCCGTTGACGTATGTCTGGCTGATCGTGCTGCTCATCACCACGAGAATTCAGGACCACCTGAGCCGGCGGGAATTGCGCGACGTGCTGATCCACGGCTCGACCAACATCCAGCACTTGGCGACCGATCCGCTTCAAGTGCTGTTTACTAGTTTGTTCTGGATCGATGGCCGCTACTGGACGCCGTATTTGCTGCTCTTCACCTTGTTCCTTGCCCCGGCGGAGCAGTGGCTCGGCGAAGTACGTTGGCTTACAGTCGGATTGACTGCGCACGTCGGTGCGACCTATATCAGCGAAGGCTTGCTTTACCTGGAGATCCAACATCACCTGGCGCCGGAACGGCTGGTGCACGCCCGTGACATCGGGGTCAGCTACTTTTTGGTCGGGGTGATAGCCGTCCTCGCCTATCGCATCGCGCCGCCGTGGCGATGGGGCTATCTCGGCGTCTTGATCACCGTCTTCGCCGTCCCGCTGATCATCGATCCGAAGTTCACTGCGATCGGCCACTTCTCGGCGATCTTGATCGGCCTGCTGTTCTATCCGATGGCCCGCGGACGGGGCCGGCCACCGGCGAATCCGACCCAGCTGTTCGTTGCGCTTAAGTCCGGGTAGCGGTCACGTAACCGAGCCCGACGGACATCGCCGCCTCTTCGTCGTTGTCTGTCTGCACCGAAAGGCCTTGAGTGGCAAACAAGTCGGCGACACTGATGACCGAAACATTCCAGCCGTGGCTGCCCAGATAGTCGATCACATCGTTGCGGTCACCGCCGTACCACAAATCGGTCATCTGCACATCGAATCCGTGGTCGCGCCAGCGTTCGGTGGCCTGCCGGATCCGATCGGCCATCATCGGCACCGCCTGGCTGGCGTCCGGCACGCTCTCGGTGGCCAATTGACTGCCCGCCGCGCTCAGCATGGTGATGTTGTCCAGCAGCGCATCCTGGGCCTCCGGCGGCAAAAACGGCATCAAGCCCTCTGCACTCCACGCGATGGGTTGGGTGGGATCAAGACCGGCTCCACGCAACGCGGTCGGCCAGTCGTGGCGCAGATCGATAGCCACCGAGCGGCGGTCGGCGGTGGGGCTGGCGCCCAGATCGGCCAGGGTCGTGGTCTTGAACTCGATGACCGCGGGCTGATCGATCTCGTAGACCGTCGTCCCAACCGGCCAGGGCAGCCGGTAGGCACGGGCATCCAGCCCCGATGCCAGGATCACCGCCTGGCGGATTCCCCGGTCGGTCGCCTCGATGAAGAAGTCGTCGAAGAAGCGAGTGCGCACGGCCATCATGTCCCGCATCCGCTGCATGCCCCACTCGCCGTTGTCGTCGACCTCGGCCGGATTCAATTCGCCAGTGGCCAAGCGGGTGAAGAAGTCGACGCCCACCGCGCGAACCAGCGGCTCCGCGAAGGGATCGTTGATCAGTGGGTTGGCCGCCCGGCTCGCCAACGCGCGCCCGACGGCGACGCCGGTAGCGGTGGCGCCCACGCTGGTGGCCAGGTCCCAGGTGTCGTTGTCGGTCCGTGCCATGTCCGCCCCTCCGGTGTGCCGCGCTGCCTGGATATTTAGCTCGTTTAATCGACTGTACCCGCGTTCGCGGGCACGTAATCTGGGCACGATGCGGCACTACTACTCGGCTGAGGCGATCCGCGAGGCCGAAGCGCCGCTGTTGGCCAGCCTGCCCGACGGCTCGCTGATGAGGCGGGCGGCCTACGGGCTGGCCACCGCGATCATCGGCGAGCTGATCGCCCGCACCGGCGGGGTTGCCGGACGCCGGGTGTGCGCGGTCGTCGGCTCGGGCGACAACGGCGGTGACGCGCTGTGGGCGGCGACGTTCCTGCGCCGCCGCGGCGCGGCGGCCGATGCGATACTGCTCAAACCGGAACGCACCCACCTAAAGGGGTTGGCGGCGTTCCGCAAGGCTGGCGGCCGGATCGTCGAAAAGATCTCTGCAGCAACAGATTTGGTCATCGACGGCGTCGTGGGCATCTCCGGCTCAGGGTCGCTGCGACCGGATGCGGCCGAAGTGTTCGAAGCCGCCGATGCCAAGGCGATTCCGGTTGTCGCCGTTGACATCCCCAGCGGCGTCGAGGTGGCGACCGGCGCGATCACCGGCCCGGCTGTGCACGCCGCGCTGACCGTCACCTTCGGCGGCCTGAAACCGGTACACGCGCTGGGCGATTGCGGCCGCGTCCGCCTCATCGACATCGGCTTGGACCTACCCGAGACCGATGTCGTCGGGTTCGATGCTGCCGACGTGGCCGCGCGCTGGCCGGTGCCCGGACCGCATGACGACAAGTACACCCAGGGTGTGACCGGGGTGATGGCCGGCTCGTCGACGTACCCGGGTGCCGCGGTGCTGTGCACCGGCGCCGCGGTGGCCGCCACCTCCGGGATGGTTCGCTACACCGGCAGCGCGCACAGCGAAGTGCTCGCGCATTGGCCCGAGGTGATCGCGTCGCCCACCCCGGCCGCGGCCGGGCGGGTGCAGGCCTGGGTCGTCGGGCCGGGCTTGGGCACCGACGACACCGGCGCCGCCGCACTGTGGTTCGCGCTGGGCACCGACCTGCCGGTGCTGGTCGACGCCGACGCGCTGACCATCCTGGCGGCGCACCCGGATCTCGTGGTCAACCGCACCGCCCCGACGGTGCTGACGCCGCACGCCGGTGAGTTCGCCCGGCTGGCCGGCGCCCCGCCCGGCGACGACCGCGTCGGCGCCACCCGCAAGCTCGCCGACGCTCTTGGGGTCACCGTGCTGCTGAAGGGCAACGTCACCGTCGTCGCCGAACCCGGCGGGGGTGTCTACCTGAACCCGGCCGGGCAGTCCTGGGCGGCGACCGCCGGGTCCGGCGACGTGCTGTCCGGCATGATCGGCGCCCTGCTGGCCGCGGGGCTGCCGGCAGCCGAAGCCGCAGCCGCCGCCGCCTTCGTGCACGCGCGCGCTTCGGCGCTGTCGGCCGCCGACCCCGGGCCCGGCGACGCGCCGACGTCGGCGTCACGCATCGCTTTGCACATCCGAGCCGGCATAGCCAGTCTTTAGCCACCCTCTAGCAGCAAGCCACCAACCGAAAGGATCCGTCGTGACCGTCAGTCGCCCGTCCGTCCCCGCACACTCGATCGCGCCCGCCTACACCGGCCGCATGTTCACCACCCCGGTGCCGGCGTTGCGGCTGCCCGAGGAGTCGATGGATCCCGAGGCTGCCTACCGCTTCATCCACGACGAGCTGATGCTCGACGGCAGTTCGCGGCTCAACCTGGCCACCTTCGTCACGACCTGGATGGATCCCGAAGCCGAGAAGTTGATGGCCGAGACGTTCGACAAGAACATGATCGACAAGGACGAATATCCGATCACCGCGGCCATTGAGCAGCGCTGCGTATGCATGGTGGCCGACTTGTTCCACGCCGATCACTTGCGCGACGACGACCCGTCCAGCGCCTGCGGGGCGTCCACCATCGGCTCCAGCGAGGCCGTCATGCTCGGTGGTCTGGCGCTCAAATGGCGCTGGCGCGAAAAGGTGGGTAAAGGCTGGGAGGGCCGCACCCCCAATCTGGTGATGGGGTCCAACGTCCAAGTGGTCTGGGAGAAGTTCTGCCGCTACTTCGACGTCGAGCCACGCTATCTGCCGATGGAGGAGGGCCGCTACGTCATCACGCCCGAACAGGTTGTCGAGGCCGTCGACGAGAACACCATCGGCGTGGTGGCGATCGTGGGCACCACCTACACCGGCGAACTCGAGCCGGTCGCTGAGATCTGCGCGGCGCTGGACAAACTGGCCGCCGATGGGGGTGTGGACGTTCCGGTGCACGTCGACGCGGCCAGCGGGGGCTTCGTGGTGCCGTTCCTGCACCCGGAACTGAAGTGGGACTTCCGGCTGCCCCGGGTGGTGTCGATCAACGTCAGCGGCCACAAATACGGGCTGACCTACCCCGGCATCGGGTTCGTGGTGTGGCGTAGCAAGGAGTACCTGCCCGATGATCTGATCTTCCGGGTCAACTACCTAGGTGGGGACATGCCGACGTTCACGCTCAACTTCTCCCGCGCGGGCAACCAGGTGATCGGCCAGTACTACAACTTCTTGCGGCTGGGCCGTGAGGGCTACACGCAGGTCATGCAGAGTTTGTCGGAGACCGCCCGATGGCTGGGCGAGCAGCTGCACGAAGCCGACCACTGTGAGGTGATCTCGGACGGGTCGGCGATCCCCGTCATCGCCTTCCGGCTGGCCCGCGGCCTGGGCTACACCGAGTTCGACGTCTCGCATGAACTGCGGGGCTTCGGCTGGCAGGTGCCCGCCTACACCATGCCCGACAACGCCACCGACGTCTCCGTGCTACGCATCGTGGTGCGCGAGGGGCTGTCGGCCGACCTGGCCCGGGCGCTGCACGACGACGCCCGCACCGCGCTGGCCTCGCTGGACAAGCTCAAGCCCAGCGGCCACTACAAAGCCGCGCACTTCGCGCACTGACCTGCCGGAATACGGCTGCGGGAGTCCGTTCTGGGAGAATGCCTCACAGAACCGACACAGCTGGGAGCACGATTTCGTTGGCCGTTACGCCGATATCCCTGACGCCCGGCGTCCTCGCTGAGGCCGTGGTGGACCTGGGCGCTATTGAGCACAACGTGCGGGTGCTGCGCGAGCACGCAGGCAGTGCGCAAGTGATGGCTGTCGTCAAGGCCGACGGCTATGGCCACGGCGCCACCCAGGTCGCCCGGACCGCGTTGGCCGCCGGTGCCGCCGAACTCGGTGTCGCCACCGTCGACGAGGCGCTGGCGCTGCGGGCCGACGGCATCACCGCGCCGGTGCTGGCCTGGCTGCATCCGCCCGGCATCGACTTCGGGCCCGCGCTGCTGGCCGACGTGGAGATCGCGGTGTCCTCGGTGCGTCAGCTCGAGGAGCTGTTGGACGCGGTCCGTCGCACCGGCCGCACGGCCACCGTGACCGTCAAGGTGGATACCGGGCTGAACCGCAACGGCGTCGCCCCAGGGAACTACCCGTCGGTGCTGACCGCGTTACGCCATGCCGTTTCCGAGGACGCCGTTCGGCTGCGGGGGCTGATGTCGCACATGGTGTACGCCGACGAACCCGACAATCCGATCAATAACGTTCAGGCGCAGCGGTTTACCGAGATGGTCGAGCAGGCGCGCAATGAAGGACTGCACTTCGAGCTGGCGCATCTGTCGAATTCGTCGGCCACGATGTCACGTCCCGACCTGGCCTTCGACATGGTGCGGCCCGGTATCGCGGTGTACGGCCTGAGTCCCGTACCCACCCTCGGTGACATGGGTCTGATACCGGCGATGACAGTGAAATGTGCTGTTGCACTGGTGAAGTCGATTCGCGCCGGCGAGGGCGTGTCGTATGGCCACACGTGGATCGCGAAGCGTGACACCACCGTCGCGCTGATGCCGATCGGCTATGCGGACGGGGTTTTTCGGGCGTTGGGTGGGCGGCTGGACGTGCAGATCAACGGCAGGCGGCGCCCCGGCGTCGGCCGGATCTGCATGGACCAGTTCGTCGTCGACCTTGGTCCGGGACACGTCGATGTCACCGAAGGCGATGAGGCGATACTGTTCGGACCGGGCACCCGGGGTGAGCCGACTGCGCAGGAGTGGGCCGATTTGCTGGACACCATCCATTACGAAGTGGTGACCAGTCCGCGAGGACGTATCACCAGAACCTACCGCGAGGCCGGAAATCGTTGAGCGGTAACGACGCCCACGGGCCGCACACAGGGAGGGCGCGGCAAGCCGGCTGGCTGGCGGGCGCCGCGGGACTGACCGCGTTGGCCACGATTGCCGGGGTCTCGGTCGCCCAATCGATGACACGGCACGCCACCACCACCGAGGATCCCTACGCCTACGAAAACTTCGACACGCTGAAGAGCGACCGTAGCTACGTAGTGACGACGCCCGACGGGCTGCCGCTGGCGGTCCGCGAAGTCGGGCCCGTCGACGCGCCGCTGACCCTGGTGTTCGCGCACGGATTCTGTCTTCGCATGGGCGCCTTTCACTTTCAGCGGATGCGACTGACCGAGCAGTGGGGTCCGCAGGTCCGAATGATCTTCTACGACCAGCGCGGCCACGGCGAGTCCGGCGAAGCCTCGCCCGACACCTACACGGTGACACAACTGGGCATGGACTTGGAGACGGTGCTGCAGGTGATGGCGCCGCACGGCCCGATCGTGCTGGTCGGGCATTCTATGGGCGGCATGACGGTGTTGTCGCACGCCCGGCAGTACCCGGACCGCTACGGCAGCCGTATCGTTGGCGCCGCGTTGATTTCGTCTGCCGCCGAAGGCGTGACGCGTTCACCGCTGGGCGAGATCCTGAAGAATCCGGCGCTCGAGGCCGTCCAGCTCACCGTTCGGTACGCCCCGAAGCTCGTGCACCGCGGCCGCGGCGCGGCACGTTCGCTGATCGGCCCCATCTTGCGGGCGGCGTCCTACGGCAATGAGAAGATCAGCCCCAGCGTGGTGGCGTTCTCCGAGGAAATGATGCTCGACACCCCGATCGCCACCCTGGTGGGGTTTCTGCACGCGCTGGAAGTCCACGACGAAAGCGCGGCACTGCCCATATTGGCGAAGATCCCGACGCTGATCGCCTGCGGTGATCACGACCTGCTCACCGCGGACGAGAACTCGAGGGAGATGGCGGCCGCGCTGCCGAAATCCGAACTGGTCATCGTCCCCGGAGCCGGGCACCTTGTGCAGCTGGAGGCACCCGACGTCATCGACGACGTGCTGGTCCGGCTCGTCGAGCGGGCCACCCCGAACAAGCTGGTCGCGCTGACCCGGCGGTTGCGTGACCGGGCCCGGCGTCGTGGCTGAGCGTCAATCCGGCACGGCGACGCTGGCATGCGTCGAGGACACGGTCGCGCTGGGAGTCCGGCTGGGAGAGCAGCTGGGCGCCGGCGACGTGGTGGTGCTGTCCGGCCCGCTCGGCGCCGGAAAAACCGTGCTGGCCAAGGGAATTGCCGCGGCGATGGATGTCGACGGGCCGGTTACGTCGCCGACGTTCGTGCTGGCGCGGGTGCATCCGGCACGACGGACCGGCGCTCCGGCGATGATCCACGTCGACGTCTACCGATTGCTGGACCACACCGGTGCCGATCTGCTCGACGAGCTCGAATCGCTGGATCTCGACACCGAGCTCGATGACGCCGTCGTTGTGGTGGAGTGGGGCGAAGGCCTTGCCGAACGGTTGTCTGACCGGCACTTGGACGTCCGCCTCGAGCGAATCAGCAACTCCGACATACGGACCGCGATGTGGCAATGGAGCTGTTCATGAGCGGTGCAGGCGACGAGCTGGTGCTCGCGATCGACACCGCCACCCCTGCGGTCACCGCCGGGCTCGTCCGCCGGGACGGCGACCGGCTCGACGTTCTCGCCGAGCGGGTCAGCATCGACGCCCGCGCGCACGCCGAACGGATCACCCCGAATGTGTTGGCTGCCCTCGCCGATGCCGGGCGCAGGATGGCCGACCTCGGCGCCGTCGTCGTCGGCTGCGGCCCGGGTCCGTTCACCGGGCTGCGAGTTGGTATGGCGACCGCTGCGGCCTACGGGCACGCACTTGGCGTCTCGGTGTACGGGGTCTGCAGCCTCGATGCCATCGGTGGGCAGACCACCGGGGAGACGCTGGTAGTGACCGACGCCCGCCGACGCGAGGTCTACTGGGCGCGCTATCGCGACGGTGTCCGGATCGACGGTCCGGCGGTCAGCGCCCCGGCCGACGTCGACCCGGGTGCCGCGTGGGGGGTTGCGGGCTCACCCGAGCATGCGGCGCTGTTCGGACTGCCGCTCTGCGAACCGTCGTACCCGACGCCGGCCGGGCTAGTAGCCGCGGTGGGCGACTGGTCGGCCCCGGCCGTCGCGCTGGTGCCGTTGTATCTGCGCCGGCCGGACGCCAAAACGCTGGCCGAGCGGGAGGCTGCCCGACAATGACCGCCTGCAGCGAGCCCGTCACGATCGGCGCATTGACAGTGGCCGACGCCGACCGCTGCGCTCAGTTGGAGGCCGTGCTGTTTCCCGGTGACGACCCATGGCCGACCGCCGCGTTCGTCCGCGAACTCGCCGCCGAGCACAATCACTATGTGGCCGCCCGCATCTGCGCTGATGGCGGCGACCCGCTTCGCCCGGCCTCCAGCCGCGCTCACGATCGCCGCCCCGACACGCTGGTCGGCTACGGCGGCATCTCGCGGTTGGGCCGCACCCCGCCGTTCGAATACGAAGTGCACACCATCGGCGTCGATCCTGCTTACCAGCGCCGCGGCATCGGCCGCCGGCTGCTGGACGAGCTGCTGAACTTCGCGGCGGGCGCCGTCGTTCACCTCGAGGTGCGCACCGACAATGCGCCGGCGATCGCGCTGTACCGCAGCGTGGGATTCACCCAAGTGGGCCTGCGCCGGCGGTACTACCGGGTCAGCGGCGCCAACGCCTACACCATGCGCCGGGAGGCGCTGTGACCCGCGCCGGCGACGATGCAGAGCCAAGCGATGAGGAGGAGCGGCGCTTGTTGACAGCGGCGACGACCATCCTGGCCATCGAAACCTCCTGCGACGAAACCGGAGTAGGCATCGCTCGGCTCGACGCCGACGGCGCCGTGACGTTGTTGGCCGACGAGGTGGCGTCCAGCGTCGACGAGCACGTCCGGTTCGGCGGTGTGGTTCCGGAGATCGCCTCGCGGGCACATTTGGAGGCGCTCGGTCCGGCCATGCGCCGCGCGCTGGCAGGCGCCGGCGTGCAAAAACCGGACATCGTCGCGGCCACGATCGGCCCGGGGTTGGCGGGTGCGTTGCTGGTGGGAGTGGCTGCGGCCAAAGCTTATTCGGCTGCCTGGGAGGTGCCGTTCTACGCGGTGAACCACTTGGGCGGGCACTTGGCCGCCGACGTCTACCAGCACGGGCCGCTGCCCGAGAGTGTGGCGCTGCTGGTGTCCGGCGGGCATACCCACCTGTTGCATGTGCGTTCGCTCGGCGAGCCAATCGTTGAGCTGGGCAGCACCGTCGACGACGCCGCCGGGGAGGCGTACGACAAAGTGGCCCGGTTGTTGGGGTTGGGCTATCCGGGCGGCAAGGTGCTCGACGATCTGGCGCGCACGGGTGACCGGGACGCGATTGCGTTCCCCCGCGGCATGACCCGACCGGCCGACGATCCGCACGCGTTCAGCTTCTCCGGGCTCAAGACCGCGGTGGCGCGGTACGTGGAGAGCCATCCGGAGGCGGCGAGCGCCGACATCGCCGCCGGGTTTCAGGAAGCCGTCGCCGATGTGCTGACCATGAAGGCGGTGCGCGCCGCCACCGGGCTCGGCGTATCGACCCTGCTCATCGCGGGGGGAGTGGCCGCGAACTCGCGGCTGCGCGAGCTCGCCGAAGAGCGTTGTGCCGCGGCGGGATTGACGTTGCGGATCCCGCGACCCCGGCTGTGCACCGACAACGGCGCGATGATCGCCTCCTTCGCCGCGCAGTTGGTGGCCGCCGGTGCGCCGCCATCCCCGCTGGACGTGGCCAGCGACCCGGGTCTGCCGGTGGTCAAAGGGCAGCTGCGGTGATCGTCAGCTGCCGGTTTGTTGGGTGACGATCAGCAGGTCGTCACTGGTTGCCCAGGCTTGGCTGAAGGTGGCCATGGGGATCTGCTCGTTGCGGCCGTTGGGGGTGCCGCTGTCGTTGAGGTGAACGATGTTGGTGCCGGTGTCGACTCCGGTGACGACGACGGCGTGGTCGGGCCTGGTCCGGTCCCCATTGCCGGGGGGGTAGTTCCAGATGGTTTCGGCGTTGAGCGCCGCGATCACTTTGTGGCCGCCGGCCAGGTCCCGCTCCAGTCCTCCCATGCTGTTGCCGGTGGTGAGGTCGGATTGGATGCCGTGTTTCTGCAGCAGCAGGACCATGTCTTGGGGGGAGGTGCCGTCAAAGTGGTAGACGTCGCCGCGGTGGGATTCGCTTTTGGTGAAAATCCCGCGTAGCTCCATGCCGATTTGGGAGGGTTCTCTGCCGGTCAGCTGTCCGACCACGTCTGCGACGGCCATCAGGCCGCAGTCTTGCTGGTGCTGGTAGCGCCAGTAAGGGGCGGCAGCTTCGGGGTCGCCGTACATTTGGCCGTCGGCGTGGGCGACTCCAGCCAGTCCGATGGCGGCCGCGACAAACAGCGTGGCCACGCCAGCGGCGTGGGTCGCGCTTCGGGTTCCGGTGAACATGACCCCATTATTGGTCGTAGGCCTTGGCGAATTCTTGAGTACGATCGGCACGGCGTCTGCCTGCGGCTTTGGTTACGCGGACGCGGTCGGCGGCCTCACCGACCAGGAAGCACCAGGGCGACCTTGAGTGCTAGCACTCGCATGTATAGAGTGCTAGGTGGCAATCGGACGAACCCCTGTGCCGGCACCCGCGACGACGACGCGAGGGCGCGGACGAACGCCGAACACCTGGTAATCGAAGGTTCGGGGCAGTTGTTCTCAAAGGTCCCGGGCCCTACCAAATACCGGTCCGGGGCAACGGTCCCGGGCCCCCTACCAATCAAGTGGAGGCTCCAATCGTGGCGAAGGTGAAGATCAAGCCACTCGAGGACAAGATCCTCGTACAGGCCAACGAGGCCGAGACCACGACCGCATCTGGTCTGGTCATTCCCGACACCGCCAAGGAGAAGCCGCAGGAAGGCACCGTCGTCGCCGTCGGCCCCGGCCGGTGGGACGACGATGGCGCGAAGCGGATTCCCGTCGACGTGTCCGAGGGTGACACCGTCATC
>Ga0209217_1000435_pt1 | contig 11458 bp, 10 predicted proteins | sample JacPinW_OM3H0_M2_FD_187957 | JGI IMG/M metagenome (GOLD analysis project Ga0209217, IMG submission 187957) | Forest soil microbial communities from Algoma, Ontario, Canada - Jack Pine, Ontario site 1_JW_OM3H0_M2 (SPAdes) (version 2) | ecosystem: Environmental > Terrestrial > Soil > Boreal...
GAGAATGCATTCAACGAGGGTACGCTCGGCCCGCGCGCGCACGTCCTCTTCCGTAAGGCTCGGCTTTATCGCCGCGACCTGTTTCATAGGGCTGATCTCGCGCCCGGCCTCGGGCGCACAGCGGTCAATAAGGCGCGACTTGTCGAGATGGATGTGCGTCTCGACCAGACCTCCACAGGCGAGGCGTCCGCCGGCGTCATAGATTTCGCCCGCCGCCGCCAGACCGCGCTCGATCGCGACGATCTTGCCGCCGGCAACACCGATATCCAGCGGCTCCTCGGCTGGCCGATCGGCGATGCGGGCGTTGCGAATAATCAGATCCAATGGTCGCCTCATTGCCATGCGCCCCTCACCCTCCCGCTGACGCGTGAGGGGCTTGGCCCGGCGGCGCTACGATCGAGAGGGCGTCAGGTGTAGATCTTGACCAGCTCGCCATGCGCCCATTTGACGGCGTCCTCGGCCGGCATGCCCTGTACCGCCTTGGCATACATGTCGACGAGAATGTACTTTGAGATGGCTTCGGCGGCCTTGCGATTGGCCGGCCCGGCGTAGCCTGCAAACCGGCCACTACGCGCCGCGGATCGGAACGGCGCCATGATCGGATCCTCGCCCCATAGCTTGTGCTCTTCCCACACCGTGGTGGGTCCAACGGAGAAGCCCTGCTGGGAGATGAACCACTGTTCATAAATTTTCTCCGAGTGAATCCATCGGAGGAAGTCTTTGGCTGCCTTTTGGTTTTTAGAATATCCCATGACCATGTTCGCGAACGGCACGTGCCAGCTGAAAGGACCGGCAGGGCCCTTCGGGAGTGGCGCGTGGAAGCAATCGTCCCTGAGCGGTTTACCGGCTTCTGTCAAATAGCTATCCGGCTTTTTCTTGGCTTCGAGATAGATCGAGGCGCCGTTGTTGGTCGCACTGATCGTGCCGGCGAGGAAGGCGCGGTTGTTGCCGGAATCGTCCCAAGCGAAGGCGCCGTCGTCACACGCGTCCTTCCACCAGGCGACCGCAAATTTGACCGACTCGATAGTGCCCGGGCTGTTGAGCACGACAGTCTTGCCGTCGGCCTCGACCTCCTTGCCGCCCCACGACCACAGGTAGGGATACCAGAAGGCCGGTGCGTCGCCGAAGGCGTGACCGAGGGTCTGACCAACGGGATGGCCCTTAGCCTTCAGCTTTTTCCCCGCCTCCCGGTACTCCTCCCAGTTCTGCGGATACTTCTCCGGGCCGTAGCCGATTTCCGCCCACCAGGATTTTCGGTTGACGATCTGCAGGCCGACAATGATCCAAGGCATCGCGATCCATTTGTCACCGTCATTGGCGATTGCCCGCGCTGTTTCGTAGAAGCCGCCCTGGGCCTTGCCGATCTCCTCCGCCACATCGCTGACATCCACGACGCTGTTTGCATAAAGTTGCGCCCAGTTGTTGATCGCTTGGATGATGTCGGGGCCGGTGCCGGATTGGACCGCCGAGGTGACACGCGCCTGAATGGTCAGCCCATCGACTCCCTCGAGGTTGAATTTTATGCCGAGGTCCTTCTGGCACTGCTCGAGGATTTTCGTCCGCAGCAGCTGATCGGATGCCGGCACGTAGTTGGCCTGCGCAACCCAGTGTAATGTTGTGCCCTGGGCAAAGGCGGGTGCTCGTCCGGAGGCGAGGATAGCGGCGATGCCGCCGGTGCCGGTCGCCACCGCGCCGGCGCCGGAAAGCTGCAGCAGCCTGCGCCGATCGATGCGCTTCATGTCTCTCCTCCGGGCAACCTAATGGATGTGGTGGATCGCGATTAGAATTCCGGTCGCTGCAACGACCATGCTGCCCAGCCTGGTCAGCAGCCGGTGCTCGACGAGTGCAAGTTCGGCACGGAGCGCGGCCGCTTCGCTCCTGAGTTCGGTGCGAAGAGCTGTCTCAGTGGCCTGCAGATCCGACTTTGTCGCGACGTTCTCGTGGATTGGATCAGGGATTTGCGTAGCGATATGCTCTGCTGTGTCGCGGGCGATACCGCCTTCTTCGAGGGCATGCGCCAGGGTAAGTCGATCAGCCATAACACCTTGTTAAATCACCGCCTCGGACCGCGCATCGAAAAAGTGCAGCCGTTCCGGGTTTAGCACCAGGCGCACACAGTCGTGAACATTGACGCGGATGCCGGGGTCGACCGAGGCCACCATCGTGTGCGGACCGATCGCTACGTCGAGAAGGATCTCCGAGCCGAGCTTCTCGATGACCTCGATCACGGCGTCGAAGCCGAGTTCGGCCGGGTCGGCGGCGGAGGCCACGTGCAGATCCTCTGGACGAATCCCCATCGTGACGTCGCTGCGGACATGGCGGCCGAGCCGGCCGGCAATCTCGGCCGGCACCTTGATGCGCATGCCCTCACTCCCGGCCCACAGCGCGCCGTTGGTCTCGCTGATTTGAACCGGCGCGAAGTTCATTGCCGGAGAGCCGAGGAACCCGGCAACGAAAAGGTTGGCGGGCTCGTTGTAGAGCTCGAGCGGTTCGCCGACCTGCTGCACCAAGCCGTCCTTCATGACGACGACGCGGTCGCCCAGGGTCATCGCCTCGACCTGGTCGTGGGTTACGTAAATCGCGGTGGTGCCGAGCCGATCGTGAAGTTTTTTCAGCTCGACGCGCATCTGCACGCGCAATTTGGCGTCGAGGTTCGATAATGGCTCGTCGAAGAGGAACACCTGCGGGTGCCGCACGATTGCCCGCCCGAGTGCCACGCGTTGACGCTGGCCGCCGGACAGCTGCCGCGGCTTGCGCTTCAGCAGCTCCTGGATGCCGAGGATCTCGGCCGCGTCCTGCACTCGCTTGGCGATGTCGGCGCGGTCGAACTTCCGCATCTTCAGGCCGAAGGCCATGTTGTCGTAGACGCTCATATGCGGGTAGAGCGCGTAATTCTGGAACACCATCGCGATGTCGCGATCCATCGGCGGCAGGTTGTTGATGACCTTGTCGTCGATCAGGATCCGTCCCGAGGTGATCGATTCGAGCCCGGCCACCATGCGCAATGTCGTCGTCTTGCCGCAGCCCGACGGGCCGACAAGGACCATAAACTCCTTGTCGTTGATCCCGAGGTTCACGTCCTTGACAGCGTGGACCTCGTCGAACTTCTTGTTCAGGCTCTGGATATGGACCTCTGCCATCGCTCCCTCGTGCTCGGATACTACCCCTTGACTGATCCGGTCAGGCTGGCGACGTAGTGCTCGACGAAGAACGAGTAGACGAAGGCGACCGGGATCGAGCCCAGCAACGCCCCGGCCATCAGCTCACCCCAATAGAACACATCGCCGCGGATCAGCTCGGAGGTCACGCCGACCGGCACCGTCTTCTGCTCGGGCGAGGAGAGAAAGACGAGGGCATAGAGGAACTCGTTCCACGACAGTGTAAAGGCGAAGATGCCGGCCGAGAGGATGCCCGGCACCGCGATCGGAAAGATGATGTAGACCATCGCCTTCCAGCGGGTGGCCCCGTCGATCCGCGCGCACTCCTCGAGCTCCTTGGGGATGGACTTGAAGTAGCCCATCATCAGCCAAGTGCAGAACGGGATCAGAAAGGTCGGGTAAGTCAGGATCAATGCCCACGGCGTGTCGCCGAGGCGGAAGTTGCGGATGATGTCGGCAAGCGGAATGAACAGCAATGTCTGCGGCACCAGGTAGGTGATGAAAATCACGGTCCCGAGACTGCCGGCGAACGGAAACTTCAGGCGCGACAGCGCGTAACCGGCCAGGAGGCCGCAGAACAGCGAGATCGCCGTGGCGGCGATCGAGATGATCATCGTGTTCAGCATCCAAGTGCTGAACAAGGTCTCGGTCAAGAGATCCCTGATGTGCACCAAGGTCGGGTGCGTGGTCCAGAACGGCGCGTAATTTGGCGCGTTCCAAGGGCGATAGAGCTCGCTGTCCGGCCGCACGGTGGTGACCATCATCCAATAGAACGGGAACAATAGCGAAACGACGAAGGCGGTCAGCGGGATGTAGAAAAAGACCCAGCGTCTCCAGAGCGCGCCCTCGACCATCGCTCAGTGGGTCTCCACCCGGCGGATGTACAAAAGCTGGACGATGACCACGAGCAGGAGTACCGGGAAGACGGCCAGCGAAATTGTCGCACCCTCGCTGAGGAGACCGGTACCGATGCCGAGCTGGTAGGCGTAGGTGGCGAACAGCTGGGTGGCGTTCGCCGGTCCTCCGCCCGTCAGCACATACACGAGCTGGAAGTCGGCGAAGGTCTGAATCACCGAGAAAAGCACGATCACCAGGGTCACCGGCAACAGCAGCGGCCAAGTCACGTGCCGGAAGCGCTGCCAAGCTCTTGCCCCGTCGATCGCCGCGGCCTCGTGCAGCTCGGGGCTGATCGTCTGCAACCCGGCGAGCAGGCTGATCGCGTAGAACGGCAAACCGCGCCAAACGTTGACGATGATCACCGAGATCAGCGCCAGGTTCGGGTCGCCGAGCCAATTGATCCGGCTGTGAATGAGGCCGAGCCGGAACAGCATCCAGTTGATGACGCTGAAGGTGGGGTCGAACATCCACTTCCAGGCCAAGGTCGACAGCACGGTCGGAATAATGAAGGGCAACAGGATGAACGCGCGGGTAAAGGCCTTGCCCTTGAAATTGTGATTGAGCAGCAGCGCGAGCCAGAGGCCCAGCACGAGCTTGAATACCGTGGCGACGGCCGTATAGACGCAGGTGTTCCACACCGCGACGTGAAAGATGTCGTCATTCCAGATTTTCTCGAAGTTCTGCAATCCGACGAAATGGCCCGGTATGCCGACTTTGGCGTCGGTTACCGCCAGCCGCACGCCTTCGATGAACGGATAGGCGATAAACAACCCGAGCAGTGCCACGGTGGGCAGCAACAGGGTCATTGCCAGCCAGCGCTCGTCCTCGAGCAATCGGGTGATCGGTCCGCGCTTTGGGCTGCCGGCGTATACGCTCGGGCTGGCGACAGTCGTATAAGTCATAAGCCGGTCTCGACTCTCCGCTCAGGCGTAGATTTTCACGAGCTCGTCATGAGCCCATTTTACGGTCTCTTCGGCAGCCATGCCTTGGATCGCCTTCGCATACATGTCGACGATGATGTATTTGGTTTTGACTTCGGCAGCCTTGCGGTTCGGGCTTCCTGCAAAACCTTCGAGGCGACCGATGCGCGGCAGATCCTTGAACGGGCGCAGCACCGGATCGACGCTCCACACCGGATCCTCCTCCCATTCCATAGTGGCGCCACTGGTAAAGCCCTGTTGCGAGGTGAACCATTCCTCGAACACGGCTCTCGAATGGATCCATCGCAGGAAATCCTTGGCCGGCTTCTGGTTCTTCGAATAGCTCATCAGCATGTCGGTGAACCCGCCGCCGAGCGCGAATTGCCCTCCCGGGCCCTTGGGGATCCGCGCATGGAGGATGTCGTCCTTCATCGGCTTGCCGCTCTCGGTAAGGTACGAGTCCGGCTTTTTCTTTGCCTCGAGATAAATCGAGGCGCCGTTGTTGGTGGCGCTGATCGTACCCGACAGGAAGGCACGATTGTTGCTCGAATCGTCCCAGGAAAGCCCGCCTTCGTCCATCGTCTCCTTCCACAGCGCCACAGCTAACTTGACAGACTCGATCGTCTCCCTGCTGTTCAATACGACAGTCTTGCCGTCAGGCTCGACCTCCTTGCCGCCCCACGACCACAGATAGGGGTACCACCATCCCGGCGCGTCGCCGAAGGTGTGCCCCGCCGTCTGACCGTAAGGATGACCGGCTGCCTTCAGCTTCTTGCCGATCGCTCGGTATTCGTCCCAGGTTTCCGGGAATTTCTCGGCCCCGGCTTCGGCGAGCCACGATTTGCGATAGGTAACGAGTCCGCCGCCAACTGCCCAGGGCACACCGATCCATTTGCTGCCGACCGAAGCGAGGACCCGTTGCGTCTCGTAATATCCGCCCTGCGCCTTGCCGATCTCTTCGGCCACGTCGGAGACATCAACAACGCTGTCCGCGTAGAGCTGCGGCCAGGTACCCAGCAGGTCGATGATGTCCGGGCCCGTCCCGGACTGGATCGCCGCGGTAGTGCGGGCCTGGAGGTCGTTGGCGTTGATCATCTCGATATTGAGCTTGATGCCGAGCGCCTTCTCGCACTGCGGAACAATTTTTTCTTTCAGCAGCTTATCGGAAGCCGGTACGAAATCGGCCCAGCGCAGCCAGTGGAGCGACGTTGCCTGGGCATAGGCGGGCGCGCGTCCGGAGGCGAAGATCGCGGCGAGGCCGGCGCCGGTGTTTGCCGCGACCGCTCCGGCGCCCGAGAGCTTCAGGAATTTTCGCCGATTGATGCGAGCCATGACTTTCCTCCCTCGCGCCGGGACGCTTTGTGCTTGCGGAGGAGATGTTTAGAACCAACCACACGAGGGCACAAGCCGCAACGGGATCTGGTGCTACAACCTATCGGAGAATGGTGGGCAGGCTGTCCCGATCAGGCGTAGATTTTCACCAGCTCGGCGTGTGCCCATTTGACGGCGTCCTCGGCCGGCATGCCTTGCACCGCCTTCGCGTACATGTCGGTGATGATGTACTTGGTCACGACTTCGGCCGCGGCGCGGCTGGCGCGCCCGGCATAGCCGGCGGCACGCCCGATATCGGCTAATGAGCGGAACGGCAGCATGACCGGATCGTTTTGCCAAAGCGGATGGTCCTGCCACTGGCCGGTCGGGCCGAGGGTGAAGCCCTGTTGCGAGGTGAACCACTTGTCGAAGACTGGCTTCGAGTGGACCCAAGTCAGAAATTCCTTAGCTGCCTTCTGATTCTTCGAATAACCCATCACCATGTCGGAAAACGGGAACGGGAAGGAAAACTGCCCGCTCCGGCCTTTGGGAAGCCGGGTGTGGAACATGTCTTTCCACAGCGGCGTGCCCTTCTCGGTCAGGTAAGTTTCGGGCTTCTTCTTGGCCTCGAGATAGATCGACGCCCCGTTGTTGGTCGAGCTGCAGGTGCCGGACAGAAAGGCTCGGTTGTTGCTCGAATCGTCCCAAGCCAACCCGCCTTCGTCATAAGCGTCCTTCCAGAAGCCGACCGCGAACTTGACCGACTCGACCGTCTCCTTGCTGTTGAGCGCTACGGTCTTGCCGTCCGCCTCGACCTCCTTGCCGCCCCATGACCACAGATAGGGATACCAGAAGACGACCGGGTCCCCGAAGGTGTGACCCAGCGACTGCCCCATCGGGCGGGCCTGGGCCTTGAGCTTCTTGCCGGCAGCGCGGTATTCCTCCCAGGTTTCCGGAAACTTCCCCTCGCTGTAGCCGATCTCGTCCCACCAGGACTTGCGATTGGTGAGAAGCCCGCCGCCGATGCTCCACGGCACCCCGATCCATTTTTTGCCGTCGTTGGCGACATTCTTCGAGATCTCGTAATAGCCGCCCTGCGCGTTGCCGATCGCCTCCGCGACGTCGCTGACATCGGCGACGCTGTCGGCGTAGAGCTGCGGCCAATTGTTGACCACCAGAATGATGTCGGCGCCCGATCCGGACTGGACGGCCGAGGTGATGCGCGCCTGGATGTCGTTGGCGTTGATCGTCTCGAGGTTGAGCTTGATGCCGAGTGCCTTCTCGCATTCCGGCACAATTTGAGCGCGCAGCAGCTGATCTGAAGCCGGCACGAAATCGGACCAGCGCAGCCAGTGCAGGGCTGTCGTCTGGGCGTAGGCCGGCGCCCGCCCCGAAGCGAGGATCGCAGCGATCCCGCCGCTGCCCGCGGCAATCGCGCCGGCCCCGGAAAGCTTCAGAAGTCTTCGCCGATCGAGACGCGCCATGATCCTTCCTCCCTCCGATTATCCGCGGTGTATTCTACTCGCTGCGATCGCCGAAACCACCGTCTTGCCGGCAGTCTCCGGGTGGGATAAGGGGTCTCGGCATTCACCACGGGAGAGGGCGAATGAGCGACGCGAAGGGGATCAATGTCCTCGCCATCTGCGGCAGTCTGCGCATGGGCTCGTATAATCGCGCGGCGTTGCGCACCGCGATCGAGCTGAGACCGCCCGGGATGGCGATCGAGACCGCCGACATTTCGGCGTTCCCGCTCTACAACGAGGACGTGCGCGCCCAAGGCTTCCCTCCGCCGGTCGAGACATTGCGCCGACAGATCGCGGCGGCCGATGCACTGCTTTTCGTCACCCCGGAATACAACTATTCGATGTCGGGGGTGCTGAAGAACGCGATCGACTGGGCCTCGCGTCCGCCCGATCAGCCCTTTGCCGGCAAGCCGGTGGCGATCATGGGTGCGGCCGCCGGGATGGCCGGCTCGGCGCGGGCGCAATACGATCTGCGCCGCTGCTGTGTGTTCCTCGACATGCACCCGCTCAACAAGCCCGAGGTGCTGATCGGCCAGGCCCAGACCAAGTTCGACGCGGAGGGACGCTTCACCGACGAGGTCGGGCGCGGGCTCATTCGCGATCTGCTCGTGGCGCTCGAGCAATGGACGCGGCTCATCGGCCGCAAGAACTAACATTTAGGAGGAACGCCATGGACCTGGATTTTACCGGCAAGGTCGCGCTGATCACCGGCGCCGGCAATGGTATCGGCCGCGCCACCGCACTCGCCTTTGCCGGGAGCGGGGCCAAGGTTGTCGTCGTCGACCGCGACGCGGCAGCCGGCGAGGCAACCGCCGGGGTCATCCGGCAGCAGGGCGGCGAGGCGCGTTTTGTCAGCGCCGACGTCACCAAATCGGCGGAGGTGCGCGACTACGTCAAGGCGGCGCTCGACGCCTACGGCTCGATCGACTGCTTCTTCAACAATGCCGGGATCGAAGGCAAATGGGCGCACACCGCCGAATATGACGAGGACATGTTCGACGCTGTCATCGGCGTCAACGTCAAGGGCGTATTTCTCGGGCTGCGCCACGTGCTGCCGGTCATGCTGCACCAGAAGAGGGGCGCGATCGTCAACACCGCCTCGGTCGCCGGTCTGGTGGCGACGCCCGGGATGCCGGCCTATGTCGCCTCGAAGCACGCGGTGATCGGCCTGACCAAGACCGCCGCCGGCGAGGTCGCCCGCCAAGGCATCCGCGTCAACGCAGTCTGCCCCGGTCCGGTCGACACGCGAATGATCCATTCGCTCGAAGCCCAGCTCAACCCGTCAGATCCGGCGAGCGTCAGCCGGCGCTACCAGTCGGCGATCCCGCTCGGCCGGTATGTCGCGCCCGAGGAGATCGCCAACACCGTCTTATTCCTGTGCTCCGACCTCTTCCTGTGCTCCGACCTCGCCTCGGCCATCACCAGCGCGCAATACGTCGTCGATGGCGGCCGCACCGCGACCGGCGGGGCTGTTACCCAGGCAATGCAGAACTGAAGTGGGTGCCGATCAACTCGTCTTGTACTTGATCGAGCAGCCATAGGCGCGGGTCGAGGCGACCGTGACCGGCTTGCCCGCAGCGATCTCGTCGAGTGCGGCAACGAGATAGTTCTTGGCGGTCTTGACGTCGGCGAGGCGGGTCGAAGGAGTGTCGTCGATCGCACCCATGTAGGCAACCTTACCGCTGCGGTCGATCACGACCATGTGCGGCGTCGCGCGCGCGTCGTAAAGATGTCCGACCACCCCGTCCGGGTCGAGAAGATAATGGGTGGGTGCGGCCTGCCAGCGGGCAAGATCAGATTGCGCTGCCGCCGGCGTCACATAGCCCTCCTCACCCGGCGCCGAGGAGGCGATGGTCAGCCAGATGTTGCCTTCCCGGGTGTATCGACGCTGCAGCGTCTGCATGTTGGCGCTGTCGTAGTGCTTCTGGACAAACGGGCAGCCGTCATTCGTCCATTCGAGGATGACGATCTGTCCGGCATATTGTCCGAGATTGACCATTCGTCCGGAGATATCGGGTGCCGTAAACCCTGGTGCCGGTGCGCCGGGCTTGACTGCGGCGGCACCGACTGCGGTGGCACGGTCGACCGATAGAAACGCGGTAGCGGCGAGGGCGACTAATAGGGTGACGGCTGCAATGAGCTTACCCATGATCCACCTCCGTTTGGATCAGACCTTGCCGAGTGCATCGAGCATGCCCGACGCGGTAAGAATTTGCGGCAGGATAACCGGTTCGCCCTTGCCGTTGTAGAGGAGATAGAGCGGGACGCCGCTGCGGCCGAATTGCTGGAGGAGAGCGGTGATCTCGGGGTTCTGGCTGGTCCAATCGCCTTTGAGCGCAACGATACCCCGTTCGGCGAAGGCATGGCGCACCGCCTCGCTGTCGAGGGCGACCCGTTCATTGATCAGGCAGGTGACGCACCATGACGCCGTCAGATTGACAAAAACCGGCGTGCCGGCTGATTCCAGAGCAAGCAGCCTCTCGGCTGTGTAAGGTTCATATGCGAGGCTCTCCGGCCTTGTCGCGGCTGCTGCGCGGTCCGCGGTCGTCGTCAAAGAAACAGCCAGCAAGATTGCTGCGGCAGCGCCGGCGACCGCGAGACCAGCGCCGACCGAGCGGCCGAGCGGGGCCGCAAGCCGCGTGCGCCCATAGATCCAGACGGCAAACCCGACCAGCACCAGCCCGAACAGCGAGCCCAGCGCCTCGCTCGGTCCGACCTCCTGGATCAGCACCCAAAGCAGCCAAGCGACCGTCCCGTAAAGCGGGAAGGCGAGGATTTGCTTGACCAGCTCCATCCAAGCCCCCGGCCTCGGCAACACGCGCTGCCAGCCGGGAATGACGGTCGCAGCAAGGTAGGGAGCCGCAAGCCCGAGGCCAAGTGCCAGAAAGATCCCGATCGCGAGCGGGGCCGGTGCAATTAACGCAAGACCGAGTGCCGCGCCCATAAAAGGTGCCGTGCACGGAGTGGCGACGATCGTTGCCAATACCCCGGTGAAGAATGTGCCCGTCAGTCCCGACCGGCGCGCCAGCCTTCCGCCGGTTCCGGCGAAGCCCGCGCCAAAGGCGGCAACGCCGGAAAGGCTCAGTCCCATCGCAAAAATGATGTAGGCGATTACCGCGACAAAGACCGGGGTCTGCAGCTGAAAGCCCCAGCCGATCGCCTGGCCGCCGGTGCGCAGCGCAAGAAGCCCGCCGCCGAGCGCCGCGAAGCTCGCGAGCACGCCTGCCGTATAAGCGAGCCCGCTGCCGAGGCGTTCCGAGCGGTGTCCGTGCGCCTGCCGGGTAAGGCTCAACAGCTTCAGAGAGAGGATCGGGAAGACGCAGGGCATGGCGTTGAGAACCACACCGCCGAGGAAGGCCAGCAGCAATGCCTCCCACCAGGCGAGGCTGTCCTCGGCCGGCAGCGCGGTCAGCGGGTTCGCGCTGATCTCGAACGCGCGCTCGGTGCCATCGCGACCGCGCAGCACCAGAACGCCATCGAGAGTCGGCGACAGGGCGGCGGCTGCCGCGGCTTTCGGCATCGCGATTTCGAGGCCGTCGGCGCGCCGGGTGGCGCGGGTTTCGGCGGCGTGGTCGATCAGCGAGTCCTCGTTTGGAAAGAACATCCCCGTCGCGTCGTGCAGGCCGACGAGGGCGCTTTCCGGAACCCG